>Ga0065709_1029435_pt1 | contig 22401 bp, 18 predicted proteins | sample Hoacrofraction14_2_FD_59096 | JGI IMG/M metagenome (GOLD analysis project Ga0065709, IMG submission 59096) | Hoatzin crop microbial communities from Cojedes, Venezuela, sample from fiber fraction 14 v1 | ecosystem: Host-associated > Birds > Digestive system > Esophagus > Crop | place: Venezuela...
TAAATATAACGCTGCGTGAATTAATATTCACTTGCGAAACTTAAGTAAATTAAACGCAGCGTGAATTAATATTCACTTGCGAAACTTGAGTTAATAATAATATTAATAATAATAAACCAGCAGCAGCAGAAAAAGATAAGATCCTAGTACCAATACGCGAGGGAAGTCTTTTTGACGAAAATCCGACTAAAGAACAATCATCAGGCAGTTCACCAAGTAGCAACTCTCTACAATCTGCTGCTGATGATGAAAATTCGATAACAAGAGATTCTGATATGGCAGATATGCAGAAATATCATATCAGCCGCTACGAGGCTTCGTCAGAAAGCTGGAGAAAGACACTGACAGACTGCGTAAGCAACGCCGACCCTATTACAGCACGAGTTGGGAAAATTTTCCTCACACCTTACGCAAAGTGGGGTTATGTAGCTGGAAACGAGGAATTTGCAGCGCGTGAGGTTGTAAAACCTATACGCAACCTTACGCAGAAAAACCTGCTCAAGAGGGGTTCTGAAAACGCCCAAAACGGCCCGGACCCCCTTTTCGCCTCTGGAAAAATCCATTTCATGAAAAATTTTCTGCATTTCATGGATTTTTTTATTCTTGAAATGGATGTTGGACAAATACGACGTAGATTTTTTCGAAATCGACATGAATTTTGAAATTTAAGAAAATGATAATTGATAAACATTTGATATTCAAATACTTATATCGGTTCAAGGAGAAGGAGAAGAGCCTCACCCTCCAAGAGGTGTTCGAACTCATCGTCACGAAGAAGTATTCCGCGGGCGTAACGGCGCTGCGTGAGGAACAACAGCAGCAGAACTATATGAAGGTGGCGTTCGGACTGTATCGAGAGTATGAGGGTAAGAGGTATCTCGTAAAAGTTAAAAATGTTGAAAACGCGTAGATGTGCGTATAGGTTTTTAATTACTCACGCGCTGGAAGATGCTGAAAACGAAATAGTTGAATAGTCCCGCGTGAGGTGCGTAGGGTTAGAAAGAAAAACCTTACTGAATGCATACGTGCGATAGAAAATTTCGGTTAGTCGAAAGTTCCGGAAAAATTTGGAAGGACGGGAAAAGAGCAGTACCTTTGCATTCGAAAACGAGAAAAATCGGAAATCGCGATAATCCGAAAATTATTAACAATTAAAAGCAGGAGGTTATTATGAGCAAATATTGCAGAGTCGCAAATATCAAGAACATGATGTCGCAGAAAGTGACATACTATCTCAATGTGGGAAAAAAAAGAGAGGCGATTTTCATCGTCTCTCTAGTGCGCCCTTAGGGACTCGAACCCTAGACCCACTGATTAAGAGTCAGTTGCTCTACCAGCTGAGCTAAGGGCGCTCACTTTAGGGTCTGCAACCGGTGTAATTCCGAATTGCGAGTGCAAAGGTACATACTTTTTTTCATTCCACCAAATTTTTCAGCCACTTTTTTCAAAAAAATCATCATTTTCTTGATTTTTTCGCTCCCGGGACATCAAATCACGGTGATTCTGGTGGAAATCGCATCAGCTACGGTATCAGATGATACACCCCGGAAGGCACCTGTCGCTTGAGCACATCGAGTTGGAAGTCGGCCCCTGCCACGATACCATATCCTCGGAGGATATTCTCCACCGTCTTGCGTGCCAGTTCGGGATGATTGTTCTCCTTGCTCAGATGACAGAGCCAAACGTGCTTCAGACGGGGCGTGGAATGCTCTGCCAGCACCTCGCCGCACTCCTTGTTGGAGAGATGTCCCGACGGTCCGAGGATCCTCTGCTTAAGATGTTCGGGATACGGTCCGTTGTCGAGCATCTCCCTGTCGTAGTTGGCCTCGATGACGAGATAGTCAGCCTCGGAGACAAACGACATCATCTCGTCGGTGACATGCCCCACATCAGTCATGATACAGAAGGTGATGCCTTTGTATCTGATGCGGTATCCCACATTATCCGAACTGTCGTGAGGCACGTCGAAGGGAGTGATCTCGAAGTCGCCGATATTGAAAGTGCGGTTTTTCTCGATGATCTTGATATGTTCGCGTGGTATCTTCCGTCTGACGAAATGATTGTTGTTGATACCGGCATGCACCTTTTCTGTGGCGTATACGTCCGCCGCGTTGGCGATGCTGTATCCCCCCACCGACTTTACATGGTCGGCGTGGTCGTGAGTGACGATTACCGAACTGATTTTATCGCCGGAGAGTCCGAAGTCGAAGAAATACTTCTTGAGTTTGCGGATGCCCACCCCGGCATCGATGAGCAGACCTGTCCGCTCTGGAGTAAGGAGGCAGTAGGAGTTACCGCTGCTGCCCGATCCGAATGCAATGAAATCTAACATTATATTTTTCTTTTTATATACCTTATTAAATCAGAACGGCAATCCCACGGCGAAATGGAACGAGAAATCGCGTTTGAACCGCGGATGTATCACCGCCCAGTGTTCCTCCTCGGTGTCGTAGGCCGGATTTACGGCCTTCATACCGGCATCGAAGCGTAGGATGAAATAGTCGAAGTTGAGACGCAGACCGAGGCCGTAGCTCACCGCTATCTGCTTGTAGAACTCGTCGAAGCGGAACTGTCCTCCCGGCTGGTCCTTGTATTCGCGCAGCGTCCAGATATTACCGGCATCGATGAAGGCCGCGGCACCGAGTTTCCAGAATAGCCACGTGCGATACTCGAAGTTGATGTCGAGCTTCATATCGCCGGTCTGGTTTACGAAGTAAATCCTTCCGTCGGAGCTCTTGTAGCTTCCCGGCCCCAGCTCCCTGACGCTCCATCCTCTCACCGAGTTGGCGCCTCCTGAGAAATAACGCTTTTCGAAGGGCAATATTGTGGAGTTGCCGTAGGGATATGCTATGCCGAGTCCGAAGTGCATGGCGAAGGAGTTGTGGCGGTCGATGGTGACGAGTTTCGTATAGTCGAAGTCACCTTTCACGTACTGCGCGTAGGCGATGCCGAAGAGAGTATAGCTGCCCTGTCCGTTGGGACTGTTCCCGAGGATATGGGATACGGCATTGAGCACGTTTCCCGACGTCTCGATATTGGTTCGGATGGCATACGACCCGTTGTTGTAGTTCCACCGGAAGCCGATCTTCGTGATGAAGAGGTCCTCGTAGTTGAATCGCAGGATGGCGTTGCGGCTGCTCACGTTGTCGAGGTATTCGACGCGGAAGGTCGAGCTAATCCACGGCATCCTCACATAGTTGATGTCGGGGAGGTCGAGCTGGTAGGTAGACTTCTTCTGGGGATTGTTCCACCGGTATCTCCATGCGGCGGTGAGCACTCGGCGGTGGAACTCGGGCCGGTTCTGCAGGTCGTACTGCACGGCCACCTCCGATGTGGCGTTGATCCTCCGTTTGTAGTCCTTCGGCACGAACGGCACCATGAAATGCGGGAACTGCAGCTGCGCTCCGATGCTGTATTCGGTATAGTCGCTGTCGCTGTATCCCTCGAGACCGGTGATAGCCTCGAAGGCCCCGCGCGCCTGTATGGTGAGGAGCTCGCTTCCTCGGAAGAGGTTTCTGTTCTCGTACGACAATGTGGCTGCGGCTCCGAGATCTCCCGCCGTATTCGTTCCTTCGGGCTGGAAGGAGATGGTATTGGGGGCCTTGGTGCTGATCTGAATGTCGCAGTCGAGAAGTGTGGTGTCGGGCACCTCGGTAAACCGTATATTGGTATACCTCACGGCCCCGAGCCGTCCGAACTTATTATACGTGCGCTGCAGGTTGTCGGAGCTGTAGGGTCGTCCGGTGACGATATAAGTATTCTCCTCGAGCACTTTCCGCCGGAGGGGAATCTCCGCCCCACCCTCTCCAAGATAGTTGAGATTGCGTATCTGGTAGCGCGGATGATCGGTAGGCTCCGACTTACTGTTCTGCCGGTATTGCAGTATCCGAAGCCGCAGGTTGACATCGTTCACCTGACTCATCGAGTCGGCCTCGAACAGAATAAAATCTTTATAGAAATGATAGTATCCGTTGTTGGTCAGTATGTTAGTGATGCGGCTTCTCTCGTTGTCGAGATTAGCGGCATCGAGACGCATCCCTGCCTTGAGCCCTTGTTTTTCGGGATTGCGGATATCGAGAATCCGGGCTATCTCCGGATCGTCGACGATATACTCCATCGAGCGGATATAGAACGGTTCGCCCGGCATGAGGGTATATGTAGCTTTCAGTTTCTTGCCCTTCACCTTAGTGTCGAGTTTCACCCTGGCATGCACATATCCCATACTCTGCAGCGCCGTTCGCAGGTCGGCGACAGACTGCACGGCCTTGGCGCTGTCGAAGAGTACCGGTTCCTCGCCGATATTCCTCAGCGTGCGGTTGATCCACTTCGTGGTGTCGCGTCCGGAGAGGGCGTAGGTGCCCATCGGGATTTTGAAGAGCGAGAACCACCGCGTGTTGGGATTCTGCCGGATATACTGTCTGAGCAGCTGCGGGTCGATCTCCTTCGAATTGGACTTTATCTCCACCTTCTCGAGCATGTACTCCTCGTCGGGCACAAATTTACTTGCCGAGCAGGAGCCCAGCAAGACAAGCGCCACCGACAGGAAGAGCATCACTGAAAAGTGGCGAAAAGTACAATTTTTCAGATTCATAATGCAAAATTACAAAAAATCTGCGTACCTTTGCATACGATTAAGACATTTTATACTTATTATTCCGATTTTTAATATGATTTCCAAAAACAAGCTGCGGCAGATAAAGGCACTGGAGAAGAAAAAGCAGCGTCGCGAGAGCGGTCTCTTCGTGGCCGAGGGCCCCAAGGTGGTGGGAGATCTGACGGGATCCTTCGCCACGGATACGATAGTGGCCACCCGGGACTGGCTCGGCTCCCACCGCGAGTTGTTGTCAGCTATCGGCAGTCAGGCCGGGGAGAAATCTTCGTCGTCGCCCGAGATCATCGAAGTGGATGACGACGAACTGCAGCGGGTGAGTTTTCTGCAGCATCCGCAGGAGGTTCTCGCCGTGATGCGCATCCCCCGCGACGATATCGACGAGAGCGCCATCAAAAGCAGGCTCTGCATCGCCCTCGACGGGGTGCAGGATCCCGGCAATCTGGGTACTATCATAAGAGTGGCCGACTGGTTCGGCATCACCGATATCTTCTGCAGCCGCGAGTGCGCCGACGTGTACAACCCGAAGGTTGTGCAGGCGACGATGGGAAGCATCGCAAGGGTGAAGGTGGCATATACCGACCTCGCCGCCCTGCTCGACCGCATCGCGGACGACGATATCCCCGTATACGGCACCTTCCTCGACGGGGAGGACATCTACGGCAAAGCACTGAGCGACAACGGACTGATCGTAATGGGCAACGAAGGCAACGGCATCAGCGGGGAGATAGCGCGACGGGTGAACCAACGACTCTATATCCCCAACTTCCCCGAAGGCCGCACGACGGCAGAATCACTAAATGTTGCCATCGCCACAGCCATCACCTGCGCGGAGTTCAGAAGACAACACCGGAAATAAATTCCGACGACACTCAGAATAAATTTTCACTGCACTCAGAATAATTCCGACTGTACCCGAAATAAATTTTGAGTGCAGCGAAATAAAACAGGGTCATTTGTCGTTATGAGAATAATGATTAAGACAATTATAAACACATCGATAATATTCCTGCTGGCTATGCTCTCTACCGTAGCCAAAGCCGACTCGTTTACCCTTACGGGAAAGGTGGTAGACGAAAACGGCTCCCCTGTAGAACTGGCTTCGGTGGTATGCAAAGACCAGGCGAAGATGGTGATGACAGACTTAAAGGGAGACTTCACCATCACACTGCAATCGACAGATTCCGTGGTGGTTAGATTCTCTATGGTAGGATACAAGACAGAACGCAGGGTGTTCAAGCATCCGAGAGGGAAGCAGACCATCATGATACAGCTCTACTCGATGGCATCGCTCGGGGAAGTGGTAGTGACGGAGAAGCGCCGGCAGACGAGTCAGACGGAACAGCTCGACGCCAAGAACCTGAAAAACCAGCCCAGCGTGACGGGAAACGCCGTGGAGGATCTGATACAGACACAGGCGGGAGTGTCGACCCACTCCGAACTGTCGTCGCAATATAATGTCAGAGGCGGTTCGTTCGACGAGAACTCGGTATATATCAACAATGTGGAGGTATACCGGCCCTTCCTCGTGAGAAGCGGCGAGCAGGAAGGACTGAGCGTCATCAATCCCGATATGGTGGAAAAGATCGGATTCTCGACAGGCGGTTTCGAGGCCAAATACGGAGACAAGATGTCGTCGGCCCTGGATATCACCTACCGCCGTCCGACACGCAACGAGGCCAAGGTGTCGCTGTCGCTGCTAGGAGCATCTGCCTACGCAGCCCTCGCGGGAAAGAAATTCTCATGGTCGAACGGCATAAGATACAAGACGACGCAATACCTCCTCAACTCGCTGCAGACCAAGGGAGAATACAGGCCGACATTCCTCGACTACCAGACATATCTGAGCTACAGGCCCAACAAGCGATGGACCATCGATCTCTGGGGGAATATCAACGACAACCACTACAAGTTCGTGCCCGAAAACAGAGAGACGTCGTTCGGAACCCTCGAAAACGTGAAGAGCTTCAAAGTGTATTTCGACGGACAGGAAAAAGACGTGTTCCGCACCTACTCCGGAACACTCAACATCACGCGACATATCGGCGACTCCACAAGCATCTCACTCATCTCGTCGGCATTCTCCACAAACGAGAAAGAAGCCTACGACATACAAGGGCAATACTGGCTCACGCAGACCGAGACATCGGAGAACCTTGGGGTGGGAACATATATGGAGCACGCGCGCAACTATCTGAAAGCCAACGTGGAGAGCTTCAAACTGATGCTCGACCATACATGGAAGGCACATCATCTGCAGACGGCGTTCACCTACAAGATAGAACATATCGACGAACAAAGCCGCGAATACGAGATGAGAGATTCGAGCAAATATCTCGTGCCCCATACAGGCAACGACCTGAAGATGATATACTACCTCTCGGCCAATAACAAACTCAACACCCACCGCATCGAGTTTTACGCACAGGATACATGGAAGATGAAATCCGCCGGAGGCAGTTTCTACACCCTCAACTACGGACTCAGACTGAGCCACTGGTCGTTCAACAACGAGCTGCTCGCCAGCCCCCGCCTCTCCCTCGCCATCATACCGGCGAAGAACGAAGACATCACCTGGAGATTCGCTACAGGTCTGTACTACCAATCCCCTTTCTTCAAGGAACTTAGAGACACCACGACAAATGCCAACAGAGTGACCACCGCCACACTCAACGAGAAGATCAAGAGTCAGCGGTCGATACACTTCGTGGCAGCCTTCGACTACCGGTTCCGGCTCAACGACCGGCCGTTCAAGTTTACCGCCGAAGGATATTTCAAGGCCCTCTCCAATCTCATCCCCTACAACGTGAGCAACGTGAAGATAGTATACTACGGCGAGAACCAGTGCAACGGACATGCCGCCGGAATCGACCTGAAGCTATACGGAGAGTTCGTTCCCGGCACAGACTCGTGGATCTCCTTCTCGTGGATGAACACCAGGATGAACCTCAACGGCAAGAGCCTGCCCCTGCCCACCGACCAGAGATACTCCGTAAACCTCTTCTTCACCGATTACTTCCCCGGAACGGAGAGATGGAAGATGTCGCTCAAGCTAGCCTTCGCCGACGGACTGCCCTTCGGGCCTCCCCACCGGGGTATCGAGTCGCTCTACTTCCGCGCCCCGGCCTACAAAAGAGCCGATATCGGTATGAGCTACAAGGCATACGACAACGAAGACAGGAAGCACAAATCGCCGTTCAAGGCCATCTGGCTCGGCATAGACTGCCTCAACCTCTTCGGAATCAACAACGTGAACTCATACTACTGGGTTACCGACGTCAACGATTACCAGTATGCCGTGCCCAATTATCTTACCGGCAGACAGATAAACGGCAGGGTAAGCTTCGAATTCTGATCCCTTTTCGCAATTATTAAAGCAAAATATTCGTCAGTCTCATTATTTTTTCGTATCTTTGCACCGTTTTAGCGCGTAACAGTCAAGAAACAGAGTAAAAACAAAGATAAAAGAAGAAATGAGCAAACAGACAGAAAAGATCAAAGAGCTTGTAGCAAAGCGCGAACAAGCCAGGCTCGGAGGTGGCGGGAAAGCCATCGAAAAGCAGCACGCACGCGGCAAATACACTGCCCGCGAACGCATCGACATGCTTGTTGACGAAGGCAGCTTCGAGGAGTATGACATGTTCAAGCTCCACCGCTGCCACAACTTCGGAATGGAGAAGAAACAATACATGGGCGACGGCGTGGTGGCCGGAAGCGCCACCATCGACGGACGGCTCGTATACGTCTTCGCACAGGACTTCACCGTCAACGGAGGCTCTCTCTCCGAGACGATGGCGGAGAAGATCTGCAAGGTGATGGATATGGCGATGAGAAACGGAGCCCCCTGCATCGGCATGAACGACTCCGGCGGCGCCCGCATACAGGAGGGTATCTGTTCGCTTGCCGGTTTCGGTGAGATCTTCGAACGCAACATCCTCGCCAGCGGCGTCATCCCCCAGATCTCGGCTATCATGGGCCCCTGCGCCGGTGGTGCCGTATACTCCCCCGCCCTCACCGACTTCACGCTGATGATGGAAGGCACTTCGTATATGTTCCTTACCGGTCCGAAGGTGGTGAAGACCGTCACCGGAGAAGATATCGACTCGGAACACCTCGGAGGCGCCAGCGTGCACTCGACGAAGAGCGGCGTGACACATTTCACCGCCAAGACCGAGGAGGAGGCCATGGAGATGATCAAGACGCTCCTGAGCTATCTGCCGAGCAACAATATGGAGGAGGCTCCCCGCGCGGAGTGTTCCGACCCTGTCAACCGCATGGACGACAGTCTCAACGAGATCATCCCCGACGATCCCAACAAGGCTTACGACATGTATAAGGTGATCTCTGCCATCACCGACAACGGGGAGTTCTTCGAGGTGCAGCCGAAATTCGCGAAGAATATCATCATCGGCTTCGCCCGTTTCAACGGGCAGAGCGTGGGTATCGTGGCCAATCAGCCCGCCTGCTATGCCGGTGTGCTCGATGTGAACGCCAGTCGCAAGGCCGCCCGTTTCGTGAGATTCTGCGACGCCTTCAATATCCCTATCGTATCACTCGTCGACGTTCCCGGATTCCTTCCCGGAACAGGTCAGGAGTATAATGCCGTGATCCTCCACGGAGCCCAGCTGCTCTATGCTTACGGCGAGGCTACAGTACCTAAGATCACCATCACCCTGAGAAAGAGCTATGGCGGAAGTCATATCGTGATGGGCTGCAAACAGCTGCGTGCCGATCTCAACTTCGCATGGCCGACATCAGAGATCGCCGTGATGGGTGCCAGCGGTGCCGTGGCAGTGCTCTGTGCCCGCGAGGCGAAGGCCAAGAAGGAGGCCGGAGAAGACGTGGGAGCATTCCTCGCAGAGAAAGAGGAGGAATACACCGATATGTTCGCTAATCCTTACCAGGCGGCGCAATACGGATATATCGACGACGTGATAGAACCGCGCAACACCCGTTTCCGCATCTGCCGAGGACTGGCCCAGCTGGCCAACAAGCGCCAGGGCCTGCCCGACAAGAAGCACGGTTGCATGCCGATGTAAATCTGGAGGATGCGCTATGGACAAGAATGTATATGCTGCTATCGCACTCGCCCTGTTTGAATATCAGGGCAACAATGTGCACGACAGAGAGTCAGGAATCATCACCATCAGTACGAAGTGCTCCCCGTGGGGCAACAGGGCTTTCGTGATGACAAAGAAACCATTAAAAAAGTAATAAGATGAAAGAATTCAAATATACAATCGACGGCAAGGAGTACAACGTGGTTATCGGTGAGATCAGCGAGGACTACGTGGCTGACGTGACCGTCAACGGCGAGGAATACAAGGTGCAGATGGAAAAACCGGCCGAACCGGAGAAGAAGAAGGTTGTCGTGAATCCTCAGGCTGCCAAGGCCGCCGCTTCGGAAGAAGAAGGATCGGCGCCCGCCGCCAACGTGAACGTGAACAATGCCGTGAAGGCTCCCCTGCCCGGTGTGGTGACGGAGATCAAGGTGAATGTGGGCGACGAGGTCGCAGCCGGCGACACGGTAGTAGTGCTCGAGGCTATGAAGATGGCCAACAATCTCACTGCCGAGAATGGCGGCAAGGTGACTGCCGTATTGGTGAAGGTCGGAGAAAACGTGCTCGAAGACACTCCCCTCGTAGTGATCGAATAATACTATATCACAACGATACGAAAAAGGAGAAGTCCCGCGAAAGACTTCTCCTTTTTGTATATATCTGTCGGGAATCAATCCAGACGTTCCTTCCACAGTTCACTTTCCGAACCTGTCTTTGTCATCCCCTCTATCCTGTTGTTTTTAGGGAAGACCACGGCAGGCTTGAATTTCTTCGCCTCCTCGAAATCCATCAGCGCATAAGAAATGATGATCACCGTATCACCGACGAGCACCTTCCTTGCAGCCGCTCCGTTGAGACAGATGCATCCGCTGCCTCTCTCGCCCTTGATGATATACGTCTCGAAACGCTCTCCGTTGTTGTTGTCCACCACCTGCACCTTCTCTCCCTCGATCATATTAGCAGCGTCGAGGAGATCCTCGTCGATGGTGATGCTGCCCACATAATCGAGATTGGCGTCAGTAACCGTCACGCGATGCAGCTTCGACTTCAGCACTTCTATCATCATAGCCGTCTACTCCTTGTATTTGATATGATCGATAAGACGGATGGGAGTCTTTCCGCAGAATACGGTGATGCATCCTACCACATAGTCAGAATCATCCCACGACTCAACATCCTGCAGACTGTTGCCGTCGACGATGGAGAAATACTCCACCCTGAGCCCGTCGGCAGCCTCGATATCGGCGACCACCTTGTCGTGAGTCTCCTTGACGGTATGCGTCTTGGCATAATCCACGCTCTCCTTCAGAGCCTTGTAGATATCCGGAGCTATGGCCCTCTCGTCGGGAGCCAGAAGAGTATTGCGGCTGCTCTTGGCCAGTCCGTCGTCCTCGCGGATGATCGGGCATTCCACAATCTGCACCCCGAGCGACAGAGCCCTGACCATACATTTCACCACGGCGATCTGCTGCCAGTCTTTCTCCCCGAAATAAGCCTTGTCAGGACGGACGATATAAAAGAGACGGCTCACCACCTGGCACACTCCGTTGAAATGTCCCGGACGATGGGCTCCCTCCATCACCGTCGAGACGGGAGGATACTCGAAATGACGCTTGTCCTCGGTAGGATACATCTCCTCCACCGACGGAGCGAAGACGTAGTCGGCGCCGCACTCCTCAAGCAGAGCGCAGTCGGCGTCAAGATCGCGGGGGTAGGTCTTCAGATCGTTCTTATCGTTAAACTGGGTGGGGTTGACAAAGTCGGAAACCACCGTGATATCATTATCCCTGACACATCTTCTTACCAGCGAAGCATGACCCTCGTGAAGAGCTCCCATGGTGGGAACGAGACCCACCGTAAGACCCTTCTTACGGGCGTCGAAAAGTTCATTCTGCAAGTCTACAATCTTTGAAAAAACTTTCATCCTATACCAATTTATAAATTACCGGGATGCAAAATAACTATTTTTTTTGCTAAAAAGGAAATAATAAGGTGAAAAATTGCCAATTACAATTGACAAAAGTCATTTTTTGAGGGAAAAATTCCTTTTTTCGTTCATTTTTTAGTAACTTTGCACAGATAAACCAAGAAGAAAATGGGCAAAAAGATATTATTCATAAATCAGGAAATATCCCCTTATACCGACGATAACGACATGTCGCTGCTGGGTAAGAATCTTCCGCATATCATGCAGGAAAAAGGATATGAGATCCGCACTTTCATGCCGAAGTGGGGCACCATCAACGAAAGACGGGGACAGCTGCACGAAGTGATCCGCCTGTCGGGAATGAATCTGATCATCGATGATACCGACCACCCCCTGATCATCAAGGTGGCGTCGATACCGGTCACAAGGGTGCAGGTATACTTCATCGACAACGACGACTTCTTCGGAAAGCGTCTGATGGAGCGCGACGAGATGGGTAACGAATATCCCGACAACGGCGAGCGCGCGATATTCTTCGCACGCGGAGTGCTGGAGACGGTGAAGAAACTCCGCTGGGTGCCCGACATCATAGTATGCCAGGGATGGATGACGGGAGTGGTGCCTCTGTATGTGAAGACAGCATACCACGACGAGCCGTCGTTCGCAAATACGAAAGTCGTCACTTCCCTCTTCGCACAGACCATAAAGAGCGATCTGGGGGCCAACTTCAAGCAGTGTGTCAACTTCCGTACCGCCGAAGCGGGCCTGCTCGACAAATACGGCGGCAACTTCGGATTCATAGAACTCGGCAAGATGGCTATCGACTATTCCGACGCTATCATCGAATCGTGCAGGAATATAAACAAAAGCCTGAAGGCATACACCAAAAAAAGCGGGCTGCCTATTTTGAAATACCCCGGAGAGGATTATGCCGAGGCTTACGCCGGATTCTTCAAAGATTTAATGGATGACGAAACAGCAGACGAAGAAGAATGAAAACGAAACTCTTAATGATTGCCAGTGCCGTTATCGTAGCACTGGCGTCTTGTACCGAAACGACTGACGAGATGGGAACGAGCATCACCCCCGCGGCGGATGCCCTCAAGATCACAACTGATACCTTTAACGTGACATCGCAATCGATACTTGCCGATTCAGTGCTGGCATTAGGTAGCTGCGGATATCTCGGAAAAGTACTTGATCCCGAAACAGGAACATACGTGACGGCCAACTACATGGCGCAGTTCAGTCAGTTTGATTCCAATCCCTTCAAATACGACACCATGTCGATAAGTATCGAGGACGGCAAATACGTGGCCGACTCCTGCGAGCTCTACCTCATCATCAACACCAATCTCTACGGAGACACCACCAATCTGATGAGGGTGAGAGCGTACGAACTGGCAAAGCCGATGGAGGAAACCGAGACATATTACACCGACTTCGACATCAAGACATCGGGACTGATCAGGGAGGACGGTATACAGAAAGATATCACATGGACTCCCAGCAACAGAAGTCTTATCGACAAGGTGGGATATATCAGGGCCATAAGAATCCCCCTCAACGAGAAATATACCGACAAAGAGGGAAACACATATAAGAACTATGGTACTTATATCATGCAGAAGTGGTATGACAAGCCCGAGGCTTTCAGCACTCTGTATAAGTTCAACCACCAGGTGTGCCCCGGATTCTATTTCGAGAATGTCGCCGGACTCGGTACCATGGCTGAGATCACGGCCACGATGCTCAGGGTTTATTACAAGCTTCAGGTGACGACGACGACAACCACCGACAGCACCACGGAGGTATCTATCGATACGGTATGCACGGAGACGACTTTCGCCAGTACGGAGGAGGTGATGCAGACCACCAATATCATCAATGATACCAAGAGGATATCGGAACTGGCCCAGGACAAGTCGTGCACATATCTGAAGACACCGGCGGGACTGTTCACGGAGCTGACCATCCCCGTCGACGAGATTCTCGCCAATCATGAGAACGACACCATCAACTCCGCCAAGATCACTTTGCAGAGAATCAACAACGAAAGCGGAAGCGACTATACTTTCGACGTGCCAGGCACCCTGCTGATGTTACCCAAAGACAGTCTGTATACATACTTCGAAAACAAAGAGGTTCCGGATAGCAAGAGTTCGTTTATCAGTACTCTGAACAGCGGTAACTCATCCTCTTCGTCGAAACCTTACAACTGTTATGTGTTCAATAATTTCGGCGGTCTGGTAACGAAGATGATTAACGACCGCGCGAACGGGCTGAAGACAGACTCCGACTGGGAAGCAAAGCATCCCGACTGGAACAAGGTGGTGCTCGTACCCATTCAGACGACATACGTAACCATCAGGTCCTCGTCGACCCTCACGAAGGTATACAACGATCTGACTCTCAGTTCCACGCGGCTTGTCGGCGGTGACACTCCGATAAAGATGAGCGTGGTATACAGTAAGTTTACAGGAGAATAGCATTTGTATTATGGCAGATAATTTCCTGGAGCGACATCGCGAAGAATACGAGAAGAAGAAGGAAGAATGGCTCAGAAAACAGAAACATCTTCCCAAGATAAAGAACATCAAGAAATAAGACAGAGCCCCGGAAGTAGCAGAAGCACTTCCGGGGCTCTCTTTTTGCTGTTGTCGTATTATTTTCCTTCGAATGCCAGATTGATCTGCAGGAGCAGATCCTGGTAGTGAGCCTTGCTCATACCGTCATAACTGCGTGCATTCGTCAGACGCTGTCTCATAGTCCTGAGGAGATATGATGCGGCAGCCCTTCCGTCGTTGCCCTTCATCATGCCCCAAGCCTTGATAGCACGCCCTACAGCCTGCTGCTGCAGGAAGATCCTCCATGGAGTGAGAGTGGCTCCGGTGCGTGTCTCAGTAAAGAGATATCCCACCAGGTCGTCGACATATTCCGCAGGCTGGTAAGCATTCTTGGGAGATGCCGCGGCATTATTGTATATCCGTCCGAGCAGAGTGGCTGAACAGAGATACGACAGGGTCGTTTCCGCCAACGGTTCTATCAGTGACTGCGGGGTCTTTGACAATCTCTTCACATACGGTTCGGAGATAAGCCACGTCGGTTCCGTGAACACATTCTGGTTGAGCCATGCCAGAGCACGTTTCTGGGTGGCCTTGTCCATCTGGGTATATACCGGTCCGTCCTGTTCCACGCTCTTGTAATCATGGTACACCCCGCCGATATTGTATCTCACATGTCCGACGTAGAGTCGCATCTGAATTACCACCTGGCTGTGCATCCTGCTGAGATTCTCGTCCAGATCACCCTCTTCGTAAGTCCACTGCGGGAGAGCTTTCACCACCCTTTTCAGATTCTTCACGCCATAGTCGGAAGCCTTCATGGCATCATCACCGAGATCTTCCGACAGAGCCTTGGGATCATTATCATAGCCCTCGCCCCCGAACCAGAAACGACGGCTCTCGGAGAGTTTCTCCACCGTCATCTTATTCAGGGCCAGACGCTCCTCTTTCTCCGTCTTGGCGTCGGGAAAATACTTGTACCCCCACTCTATCGCCCACTTGTCGTAGTCGTTGATACGCGGCATCAGTCCCGCCTCGCCGATATTATCCTCAGGCTGGGCGACGTAATTAAAACGGGCGTAGTCCATGATCGAGGCGGTATGTCCGTTCTTCTCCACCCAAGCCTTGTCGCGGAGTTTCTCCACCGGTGTGGCACTGGAAGCACCCATATTATGACGGAGGCCGAGAGTATGTCCCACCTCATGAGAGGAAACGAAGCGTATGAGTTTCCCCATCAGTTCCTCGTCGAATTCCATCTTCTGGGCTCTCTTGTCGCTGACTCCCGCCTGCACCATATACCAGTCGTGGATAAGCTTCATCACATTATGATACCATCCGATATGGCTCTCGAGGATTTCTCCGGTACGCGGATCGTGGATCTGCGGTCCGTAGGCATTGGTAGTCTGCGATGCCAGATATCTGATTACGGAATACCGGGCGTCTTCCATGCTCATGGTAGAATCCTCGGGCCACTCCTCGGCATGGATAGCATTCTTCCAGCCAGCCTGTTCGAAGGCCGACTGCCAGTCGTTGACACCGGCGATAAGATACTTGCGCCACTGTTTCGGAGTTGCCGGATCGATATAGAAAACGATAGGTTTCTTGGGTTCTACCAGTTCGCCCCGCTTCATCTTCTCGATGTCCTCTTCACGAGGTTCGAGTCTCCATCGGGTACAGACGACACGCGTCTTGGCAGACTGCTGTTCGTCTGTGTATTCGGCGAATCGATCGGCGAAATACCCTACTCTCGGATCGAAAGTACGATATCTCATCGGAGACTTCGGAAGCATCACGAATGAGGTGTTCAGCGTGAGTGTCGACAATCCCGTCGCCTGTCCCGAAGGACTGTTGCCGGTATTCTTCGCCGTAAATGTCTTCACCGTCACGATCTCCGTATTCATGGGATAGGTGTTGATATGGTCGATATACGACAGATCAGCCTTGAACGCGGTAAGATTAAGTTTCGTCTTCTGGGAGGAATGAATGCTCAGTGCGGCATTATCACCCTTGAAGAGATCAGTGACCTTTATACTGTAGAGTTTTGATTTCGACACGGAGTCGGTGATCGTGGAATCCATCTTTATCGATGCCACGATAGGATCGGAACTGCTCGACCTTACCGCCCTGTAGATAGCCGATGTGGTATCAGCCGAAGCCCCGTAGATCATCGAACGGAGCAACATATTCTTTCCCTGTATCTCCCAATACAGTACTTGTTCGTTTGCCAGTTCCCCGCCGTATTTGTCTGTTCCGACAGGCGTCGAGACATATCTCGTCGTCGACAGGAACGGCTGGCCGAGCAACGAGTCGGGAATCTGGAAGAACCAGTCATCATTATGATGCTGGACATTAAACAGTCCCTGTCTGGCGGGGGCTCTCCTTTCTTTTTTCGCGGGAGGCTTGGGAGCATCCTTCTTTTTCTTTCTCTTGGCATCCACCGGCGAACCGATGATGAGTGCCAGCGAAAGAATCAAAATCATTTTTTTCATCTTGCTTTCTGATATTGTTTGTTAATTTAATATTCCTATCGAGAAACCGACGATATTCCAGTCGGTCTTGTTGTTGCTTCTTGTATAATCGTCATAAACACTTACGAACCAGTTGGCGCGGTAACCTTTTATATTAAGCGGAAACTGGTATGTGAGTTTCAGCCGGCCTCTCCAGTAGCCGGCCCCGTAATAATCCATATTGGGGATAAGCACATTCTGAGCCACATCGGTTGTGGAGTCATACAGATCGAGAGTCGTGGAAGTGCTGATCTTATACTGTCCGAAGGCATCGACATAAAGACTGCCGAAGAGACGTAGTCCTCCCTCGAGTCCGAACAGCATGTCGGCATATTTCATCTCCGATGTTCTCAGGAGATACTTGTTTTTGACGCTCCGCAACTGGTAATCCACGCCTATATACGCGGATATGCCGTCATCACCGGTAAACGAAAGACGGGGATGGATATCCAGATCAAACACATTCACCTGGTAGCGCTTCTTATATATGAGTATGGTGGAATAAGTAGTCGAGGAATATCCCGTAACGGAGTCGATGCTGATATCGGTATTCTGGCGATACTCATCGGCATAGCCCTGAAGATACTCCAACGAGACATCGGCAGACAGTATCTTGTCATCAAGGAATATCCGATTCTGACTGGATATGCCGTAGTTATAATTGTAGTATTTGCCGATCTCGGCCTTAGCGTCATAATACACATTCTCCGCACCACGCGATGCCGAGACGGTATTCAGGCTCTTGAGAGCATCGGAATGATAAAAGTATGAGGCTGAGGCGCCAAACTGATGGTTCACCCATTCCCTCTGCGCATAGGTGTAGGTACTGCCGTTCTGCATCAGTGCATTCTCCAGACCCGTGAAGTAATAGTAAGGAATCTGGGCGTCGGACTGCGCATTGGAGAAAGAAGGCAGTTTCTCCTTCCTGCGGTTATAGAAGACAGACAGTCCGACGGTATTGTTATCATCGAGGGAGAAAGTCGCCGAGGGAGTTATCTTGTAGTCAAGGAGATTGGTACGCGAACGCGGATCTCTGAGACGGCTCAGGTCGGCAACCTGATAGTCGAGCCGCAGTCCGCAAGTGAATCCGTGGATCGGGGTCGTCGACAATGCTGCCGTCAGGTCGAAGCGCTGCAGATCATATTTCCCTTTTACGGCACTTCCGGAGAAATACGGATCGGTATTATACGACCTCATAACGTCGCTCCACGCCCTTCCCTTGGTGCGGCCCATATCAAACCGGAATCGTCCGTATCCGTATATCTTCTCACTTATCTTCTGATATCGTTCGGAGGAGAATGTGAGACGGTTTTCCATCGTTCCGTCCTGAACTCTCGTGAAGTCTCCGCCCTGATGCATCAGTCCGATATAACTTCTGCCCCGGTTGTCCCTGCTGTCGAGAGTCATTCCGGCAGAGATATCGGTATTGCTCCAGAGAGCCGTCTCGTCAGCCAGGCGGTACCTGCCTTCCGTCATCAGCGAATCCTGAGCCGTCAGAGACAGCGGGATCAGCAGAAGCTGCATTATCATATATCGTTTATTTTTCATCTCCTAATACTCTTTTAAGTTAACATCCACATTATCGGCCACGGTGAAGTCGTTGGTGCTGTTGTTGGTATCTACGAGGATCTTCCGTCCGTCGTCAGCGACCTGGTCCACTTTTCTCATCACCAGTTCGCCGTTCCATCCGCTTACATTACTGATACAAGTATATCCGGCGTCGATAGTTTCGTAGAGCCGTTTGTCGGCGGTATCGATTCCCTTCACCTTGTTCTTCATTATTTCGACGCCGTCGAGCACCCATGATATGGGCAACTGCTTATACATCGTGCCGGAAGTCTTGCCATATTTATATACCAGCGGCAGTGATTCCACGTCGGATTCCGAAGCCGAGAAGAGAACGATAGCGCAAGGCCCTCCCTGTACGAGATTCATATAGGTGATTCCGGAGAATGCTGTATATATAAGATCGAGCGCCGGAGTGGCAGGATTATTCTCGTGTTTCCCGTTGCCGGTGACATCCTTGGCCTCGAAGTCAGCGGTGCGCAGGTCGTGTTCGCTAGTGCTGTTGGGGGTATGGTCAATGGCACTGTTTGCCACGAGCACCACCCCTCCCGGAGCCACATATATCGGGGAATCGGCGGGGAATCGGAAGATTTGTTTGAGGTAGATGCTGTCGGGAGTAAGTCCGAGGGTGTAGGCCGGGGTGTTATCCGTCTCGCATAATCCGAAGTAATATCCCGCGATGTCGACGGTGTCGCTGCTCTGATTGTAAAACTCCATATATTTTCCCTGTGCGTAACTGATATTATAAGTATCCTTGCTGCCTGCGTAGTAGATTTTGCTTATCACCAGCGACCGGTTCAGGGAAAGGATGGTGGACAGGGTTATCGTCATATTATTCTCGGAGAGCAGTATCGACGAGGTGCTTCCGGATACTGTCGCCCCCATATTTGCCTGTTCGTCGCCGGTATATGACTTATATTCGTCGGAAGACAGCGACCATGAAACCGCCATGCTGTAAGTATCCGGAACAAGTTGTTCGAATCGTGCTACGCCGTTTTCATCGGTAGTGGCGGAATAGCTCTTCCCGTTGCTTGTCAGCACCACCTCATGTCCCGACAGAGCATCGTCATTGATGAAGTCCGAAGGAAGGATCAGCTGTACGTTGACATCTATCGCCTTGGTAACATCGTCGTAATCGATGCACGACGAGAGAACGACGGCAGACAGATGCCACATCGCTATCGATAATATCAATGCAAGTATATTGTTTCTTTTCATATCAGCAGAAATTTAGAAATTGAAAAACAGCTCCACTCCGAAACTGAAGTTGCCGGTATTCCGTTGGGAAAGAGTTTTCGTCGAGGAGCTCTTCAGATAGGGTTCGTAGAAAAACATATTATTCACATAGAAGGAAAGGCCCGCCATGGATCCGAATTCCTTCGTCAGACGGCCCGATACGAACCAGGTGACAGGGTTCTTCGTCGGATCGTTGTCCACCTCGTCGATATGCTGCATCGGATATGCCTCGACGTCGTCAGGCACATTTTCCAGACTGGCGTAATAGAGGCCGTCCTCTCCCACATAGCCGCCGAGCATGTCACTGCTGACGGCGTGATACTGCAGGTCGGGGGTGATCCATCCGACAGGGTCTTTTCCGGCGATATAAGAATAGGAAGAGTAATACCACTTCACCTGTCCGGAGAACGACGCCACCATCCTCAGTTTAGGAATATTGGTGACTATCCGGAGAGTATTTATGAAGTTGCGGTATCTGCTGTCGATGTCGAGTTCCGAGGGGAAGACGAACTTGATCGGGGTGGTATTGTAAGATGTATATTTGCTTGAGAGAGAGAGAGGATTGGCCGTAACGGCATTGCTGCTCCACGACTTTGTCTCCTGATAAGCTCCGGAGAAATAGAACGAAGTATTGATAGCCTTGATCTGTCCGAGGTCGAAGTCGAATTCGATACCTCTGTTGAGAGTCTTGCTCGTATTCCCCACCATTCCGGAGGTATACCACATATATCTCTGCGTATACGGATCGGCATTTTCATCGAAGAGAGTGGCAGCCCCCTCCTGAGCCGTCAGTCCGTATCCGAGGGTATAGTAGTTCATCTGATAAGTGAGATAATCCGTTACGCTGCCGAAACCGTTGGGGGTTCTGTCCTGATAAGCGGTGATTCCCAGGCGACGCTTCCCGGGGAGTTTGATGTCCATTCCCAGTTCTATCTTAGTGGTAGTGGCATTCTTCAGCCCTTCCGACAGTTTCACGTCGTAAACCTCTGTATGATAGATCCATATCTTTCCCAGATCGTTATCCTGCGGAGTATAGCTGCCGGAGAGCACGTCCATATATTTCTTGTCGGGATAGAGGTAGTTGAGTCCCGGTGATTTCGAGTTCAGACCGATACCTCCCCTCAGCGTGAGCCAGCGGCCGATATCGTAGGATACATTAAGACGTGGCGACAGTGCGAAGGTTCTTTCCTCGGCCCACGGCTGCATGGTCTGGAACCGCAGTCCGGCCTGTATCTTCAGCGCTGAATGCTCCTTCACGTCGAGACGGAAGTTATCCTCGAGATAAGCGGAGAACTGGTGCATTCCGGGAATATCGGTGAAGGCTCTCGGGCGACTGCTGTTGTTCTGCTTGTACGGGTGCTGTTCGTCGGCATTGTAATATCCCTTGCCGTTGTTCCAGTCGTAGTGATACTCGAGCCCCATCTTGAAACGCTGTATCGCCTTGCCGTGGCGGAGGAAGAAATTGTTGTTGATCTTTGCGAAAAGACTTCCCGGACGGCTTTCGGTGATACCTTTCGCGAGGTAGGATGTGGTGGCGTAAGGCACTGAGTAATAACCGGTAGTGCGAGCCGTGAGGATAGGTCCTCTGGACACGGATCCCGAGTCGACATTATCGATATATGTGCGGCTGAGTCCGAGGGTGTAATTTATCGTCCGGGAGAATTTCTTGTTAAGACTGATCTTGCCGTTGTGGGTCAGGGAGAACATCGTATTGGTATTCTTCCAGTAAGTGCCGTCTACCTTGTTGTCCGGATCTTCTCCGGCCCATTCCCTGCCTTGCATAAATCGGAATTTGGTGTCGGTATGCCAAGTCTTGGTGATATCCACTCCGTATCCGGCGGTGAAGGTGTAGCGATGATATGAATTGGTCTTCTTCCTCGGATCTCCCCACGCCTGTGCATAGTCGAGATTGAAGTTGAGCACTCCCGCACTGTTGAGTTTCAATCCCTTGCCGAGAGAGTAGTTCATAGTATTGGGGTTGATTTTGCTCTTCAGCTGCCACGGAGTGACACCGATCTTGGAGTGTACGACGACGAGTCCGGATGTGAGGTCGCCGTATTCGGCCGACGGTATTCCCCTGATTACTTCCACCGATTCGATGTCGTCGGCACTCACCTGCCGCATGTCGGCTCCGGTATAAGCACTACTGCTGAACTGTCCGTTCGCCATCGCTCCGTTGCTGCTCATCGGTACTCCGTCGAGGATCAGTCCCGATCCGAAGGCGTTGTTCGAATTATATGTACCAGGTATCTGACGTATCTGCAGGAAGTTGTTGCTTCTGCTCGTCATGTCGATCTGTTCGATGCTCTGCCCGGGAAGCAGCTGCATGATATCACTGAGGGAGTTAGCCTGCAGGTGGTCGATAGCCTGGCGGCCGATGATGCTGCTTGTCGACGCACCGCTGACATTCTGTTTGGCTGTTACCGTCACCTCCTTCAGCTTCAGCGACGTCTCAGTCATACGGAGGGTGAGCGACAGATTCTTGTTTACCAGTATTTTTGTTGTCAGATTCTCAAATCCGACGTACGACACCTTGACGGTGTACTCACCCTGGGGCACGTTTTTCATCACTGCCTTGCCGTTCATGTCGGTGGCTGCATAGATACCGGCGGGAGAGAGTTCGCATGTGGCCATGATGATAGGTTCGTTGGTACCTTTCTCCAATACCGTCAGCGAGACGTCGTATGAGTTTCTGTCGTTTTGCGCCATGATGCTGACTGACGGCAAAAACAACAGTATCAACAATATTCTTATCTTAGATATCATACCTTATTAAATAGAGTTATTAAACCGGCTGCAAAGTTAACAAAAAAAAATGAAATACACAATACTTAATATTGAGTATTTCATTTTCGCGGTGCGTACGAGATTCGAACTCGTGACCTCCTGCGTGACAGGCAGGCATTCTAACCAACTGAACTAACGCACCAGT
>Ga0065709_1029436_pt1 | contig 22348 bp, 14 predicted proteins | sample Hoacrofraction14_2_FD_59096 | JGI IMG/M metagenome (GOLD analysis project Ga0065709, IMG submission 59096) | Hoatzin crop microbial communities from Cojedes, Venezuela, sample from fiber fraction 14 v1 | ecosystem: Host-associated > Birds > Digestive system > Esophagus > Crop | place: Venezuela...
CTCCTTCGTCCTGCGGACTCGGACAAGCCGTATATCACAGGTATACGAAAAGTCAGCCAATCGCCCGGCGGCTGCCACTGTGCTCCCGGCTGCCGGCGAACAGCGGTGTCCGGACCGGAGCGGCCCCGGGCAGCGCGGCGCTTAGCTGCTTTCCATTTTACCAGACGCGGCAGGGCTGTGCAACTTGAAGCTGTGCAATTTAATGCGGCCGGAACGCGTTTTGAGACGGCTTGAAAACCTTCGGCCCATCAAGTAGAATCAGGGTATCTGTTCAGAATATAACGGTAATTGACGGACACGCCCCGGCGGGCGTGGGACGGAGTGAGCGATGAAGATTCTGATGCGGGCGGCCATGTCGCCGCTGGATAACCCGGACCCGTTCGAGATGATCTCGAAGAACCGGATCGGGGATAACATGGGAAATATGATGTTCCCGCACAGCATCTGCCGCACGGTGATGACGGAGGGGACACAGATCGACACGATCAAGTTCACGGACCCGGTGCCGCGCGGTGAGATTGACCGGATCAATCAGACCTATGATATGGTGATACTGCCATTTGCGAATGCGCTGCGAAAGAGCTTTCTCTATGAGCTGAAGGTGACGACGGACGTGATCCGGAAGCTGAAGATCCCGTGCGTGGTGGTCGGGATCGGCACGCAGGTGGAGTTCGGGAAGGAGCTCAGCGACCCGCGGCTCTTAAAGCAGAGCCGGGCCTTCGTGCGCGCGGTGCTCGATCACAGCGCGAAGATCGGGGTGCGCGGGGAGCAGACGGCGGACTTTCTGAAGAAGATCGGGTTCGCCGAGGAGAAGGACTTCACGGTGATCGGCTGCCCGTCGATGTTCATGTACGGGAAGGACCTGCCGGTGCCGCATGTGCGGGGCCTGAGCCCGGAGTCCCCGATCAGCATCACGTCGAAGATCCAGCTCGGCGCGGGGTTTCATGACTTCATGTACCGCACGTGCATGGACATCCCGGACCACACGTTTATTCCGCAGGTGATCCAGGAGATCAAGCTGATGTACTGGGGCATGCCGATGTCGAAGAAGTTCGCGAAGCATTTCCCGGCGCAGTACCCGTCGGAGCTGACGCACCCGCTGCACGCGGAGGGGCGGAGCATCTGCTTCCCGAACGCGGTGCGGTGGATGGAGTTCCTCGCGGAGAAGGATTTCTGCGTGGGCAGCCGGATGCACGGCAGCATCGCCGCGATCATGGCCGGCACACCGGTGCATGTGCTCGTCTCGGACCCGCGCATCCTGGAGCTGACCGAGTATCACAGGATCCCGTCGACGCTGATCTCGGAAATGCCGAAGAAGGAGAGCGTCTTCGATCTGTACGCGCGCACGGATTTCAACAGCATCCTGGACGGGCATGAGCAGCGCTTTCTGCACTACCTCGACTTCCTGAAGGAGAACGGGATCGGCACGATCTATGACGCGGACGGGCGGCAGGGGCGCTGTCCGTTCGACGAGGCGATGGCGCAGATCGATTACCATCCTGGCTTTTGCGCCTTCTCAGCGTCGGATCCGGAGGAGCAGAGCCGGCGCCTGAAGGAGATGTGCCGGTTCTACGAGACGAAACTGAAGGACGCGCAGAAGGTGTCGCTGAAGCGGGTGCTGAAGAGCCGCGTGAGGGCGGTGCTCGAGAAGGCCGGGCTGTACAAGCCGCTGTGAGGGCGCGGGCACGCGGCAGCCGGCCCGGGAACAGGGAAAATACGCTGCGGCGGGGAGGATATGGACATGGACCGAACATTCTTTGCGGCGATCTCCCGCATGAAATATATCGAACGGTGGGCGCTCATGCGCAACTCCCGCGGGGAGAGTCTGTGCGAGCACTCGATGGAGGTGGCGGTGATCGCGCACGCGCTGTGCGTGATCGGCAACGTGCGCTACGGCCGGCACCTGAACGCGGAGCACGCGGCGGTGCTGGGGCTGTACCACGACGCGCCCGAGATCATCACCGGCGACATGCCGACCCCGGTCAAGTACGGGTGCGACGAGCTGCGGGACGCGTACCGGCATGTCGAGCATGTGTCGGCGCGGCAGCTGCTCTCGCACCTGCCCGATGATCTGCGGCCGGTGTACGAGGAACTGGTGGACCCGCAGGAGAGTGCGGCGGTGAAGGCGGCGGGCGGAGACTGCCCGGGTGGCAGAGACGCGGCGGCAGGCGCATCGGACGTGCCATTTGACAGGGAATACTACACGGCGCGGCTCGTGAAGGCGGCCGACAAGCTGTCGGCGCTGATCAAGTGCATGGAAGAGGAGAAGGCCGGCAACACGGAGTTCAAGAGCGCGCAGGCCTCGACGCGGGAGAAGATCCGGCAGCTGGCGGAGGAGCTTCCCGAGGTGCGGGATTTCGCGGAGGAATTCCTGCCGTCGTACGGGCGCACGCTCGACGAGCTGCTCTGAGGGAATCGGCGCACTGCCCGGGGCCGGGTGCCGGCACGGCAGATATACAGGACATATACAGAAACCGGATGCCCCGGCAGACCGAAAGCTGTCAGACAGCGGCAGGCGGCCGGGGAAAGCGGCTGACAGAACGGCTGCCGGAACGGAGGACAGAGGACATGAAGAAGATTTTAATGCGGGCGCCGGTCAGCCCGTTTGAGAACCCGGACCCGGTCCGGGCAGTGCTCGATGACCTGGTGAGCACGAACGCGGGGAACCTGCTGTTCCCTCACAGCCTCACGCGCACCCTGATGGTGCCGGGGACGGACGTGGTCTTCGACAAGACAGCGAAGCGGCCGACAGACGAGGAGCTCGAGCAGATCAATGCCGCGTGCAGCGCCTTCGTCATCCCGCTCGCGAACGGCTTCCGCAAGACCTTCGCGGATTCACTGCGCCGCCTGACGGATATGGTGAACCACCTGACGATCCCGTGCGTGGTCGCGGGCGTCTGCATCGGCGCCGAGATCGACGAGTTCGGCAATGCGAAGCTTCAGGACGCCTACCCCTTTGACGATGACGCCCGGGAATTCTGCCGCGCGATCCTGAAGAAGAGCGCGATGATCGGCGTGCGCGGCGAGGTGACGGCCACCTACATGGAGCACCTCGGCTTCGCCCGGGAGAAGGACTTCACCGTGATCGGCTGCCCGTCGATGTTCCTCTACGGCCCGGACCTGCCCGCGCCGAAGGAGCTGCATCTCAGCCCGGAGCTGAAGGTCAACCTGAACGGACGCATCAACGTGCCCGCGCAGGTGCAGCGGTTCCTGCAGCGGGTCTGCCGGGACTATCCCGATCACATGTACATCCCGCAGAATACCTATGAGATCGCGACGGTCTTCGCGGGGCGCGACATCATGGACGGCTGCCCGTTCCGGCGGCTGACAGAGCCGTTCCCGATGGACTACAGCAGCCCGCTGTACAGGGAGAACAAGGTGCGGGCGTTCGTCAACTTCCCGGCCTGGCAGGCCTTTCTCCGGGAGCGGGACATGAACGTGGGGACGCGCATCCACGGCAACATCGCCGGCGTGCTCTCCGGCATTCCGGTCTTCATCCTGGCCTCCGACTCGCGGGTGACGGAGCTGAGCAACTACCATCACATCCCGCACATGAGCGCGCCGGCGCTGACGGATGAGCAGGACCTGCGCAGCGTGACGGAGAAGGTCGATTTCCGTTCGGTGCTCGACGGACACCGCGAGCGCTTTGACCACTACATCGACTTCCTCCACGCCAATGGCCTGGACACGATCTACGATACCGACCTCACGGACATCCCGTTCGACCGTCGCATGAGCGGGATCACGTTTGAAGGCGCGCTGAAGCCGTTTCCGTTTGCGGGGTATGAGCGGCAGATGCAGGCGATGGAGTTCTGGAACCGGTACGTGGCCAGGATCCGGTCCGCGGATGAGGCGCGGATCCGGCGCACGGAGGAGAAGAGTGAGGAGCGCGCCCGGAAGAGCGAGGAGCGCATCGCGCGCATCGAGGAGCGCATCGCGCGCATCGAGAAGCGCAGTGCGGAGCGGCAGGCGCGCAACGTCGAGCTGAAGAAGCAGAACGAGGAGCTGCAGCGCAAGTACAGCCGCACGGCGCGCGGCGTTGCGGAGCGCGTGGCCGGGCACCTGCGGGGCGGTGCGGACGAGAGCGGCGCGCAGACGAAGTAACGAAGCGAAGGCGCGCTGCCGTGTCCGCGGAAAGACAGCGCGCAGACAGCATAACGAAGAGAGAGCGGCGCTGCCATTTCCGCGGAGATGAGCGGGGGACAGCGCAGAAAGCGGAGGGGGAGAGATGAGCGGAAAGATCCGGAAAGCGAAGGCGGCCGGGCGCCGGAAACCGGTGTTCTGGCCGGCGGGGCTGTGCTACGCCCTGGTGGTGGCGGTCCTCATCGCCTTCTCAATCTACAGCTACGTCACCCCGTACATGGACAACAACTTCATCACCGGCCAGGCGCGCAAGTTCAGCGACGGCTGGCTGATCGAGGAGAAGGGCACCTGGCGGCAGACGGAGATCCCGTGCCGGCTGCGGCTCGGGAAGGAAGCGCAGATCATCAGCACGCTGCCGGACGATCTGGAGGACGACTGGACGCTGTTTGTCATGTCCGATCACCAGAACATCCAGGCGCTGGTCGACGGCGAGCTGGTCTTCGAGTACGTCTACGACAGCCACCAGCGTTTCAACCGGCGCTACGCCCTGCACGAGTGGGTGATCATCCCGCTGTCGAAGGAGGACGCCGGGAAGTCGATCCGGCTGGTCTTCGAGCCGAACGAGGGCAACCTGTCCTCGATGATCCACACGATCTGGATCGGCGACAAGGGACGGATCCTCTTCAAGATGGTGACGCGGCAGATCTTCCCGGTGGTGGGCGGCGTGCTGGTCATCATCCTCGGCGTGATCCTGATCGCGATGCGGTTCACCGTCCGGCGGGAGAAATCCACGGAAGGCTTCGCCAGCATCGGGCTGGCACTGCTGTGGGCCGGCGTCTGGCTGATCGTGCAGTCGGATCTGCGCCAGCTCCTGTTCCGGAACGGCCTCTTCGCGCGAAACCTGGAGCTGATGAGCCTGCTGCTGATCCCGGTCCCGCTCCTGATGTGGGCGGACAGCGTGACGAAGGGCCGCTACCGCCGCATCGCGCGCCGGCTCCTGTTCGCGGAATGCGTGGTCATGGTGGCCTGCGTCCTGCTGGCCGCCCTGGAGATGATCAACCTCTACGCGCTGATGGGCGTGCTGGTCTTCATGCATGTGCTGTCGCTCGGTTTCATGACCGTGGCCTATTATCTGTTCCGGCGCAGCCCCCGCCGCGGCACGGACACCAACCGCTGGCTCGGCGGGCGCTATAGCTTCTTCGCCGTGGCGCTGGTCTGCGAGCTGATCATCGTGCTGACGGGCAGCGGGGACCTGCAGGGCTATCCCCTGACACTCTGCCTGCTGATCTTTGCCGGCGGGCTGGTCGGCTCGGCCACGCAGCAGCTGATGCGCGCGAATGAGCGCCAGCGGGAGGCGGACAAGGCGCGCCGGGACGCGCAGCTCCAGCGGGCCCTCGCGGAGGAGAAGCAGAAAGCCGCCGAAGAACAGCGCCGCAACGCGGAAATGGAGAAGTCCCTGGCCCTCGAGCGCCAGAAAGCGGCCGAGGAGCAGCGGCGCACGGCGGAGATGGAGAAGTCGCTGGCTCTCGAGCGCGAGAAAGCCGCCGAGGAACAGCGGCGCAATGCGGAAATGGAGAAGGCGCTCGCGGAGGAGAAGCAGAAGGCCGCGGAAGAGCAGCGGCGCACGGCGGAGATGGAGAAATCGCTCGCGGATGAGCACACGCGGCTCGCGGAGGAGAAGAATCAGGCCAAGAGCGAATTCCTCGCGAACATGAGCCATGAGATCCGCACGCCGATCAACGCGGTGCTCGGCATGAACGAGATGGTCCTGCGGGAGAGCAGCAATCCGAAGGTGCTCGACTACGCGACGGACATCGACACGGCGGGCCGCCATCTGCTGGCGATCGTCAATGAGATCCTGGATTTCTCCAAGCTGGAGTCCGGGAAGATGGAGATCGTGGAGGAGTCCTACAGCCTGCAGATGCTCCTGACGGAAGTGATCAACATGAACCGCTTCCTCGCCGAGCGCAAGGGGCTCGAGTTCCGCGTGCAGATCGATCCGGCCCTGCCGGACGGCCTGTTCGGCGACGTGCTCCACGTGCGGCAGGTCATCGTGAACCTGATCGACAACGCGATCAAATACACGGATAAGGGCAGCGTGACCCTGAGCGCCGCGGTGCAGGGCGAGGTGCCGGAGAAGGGCGGCATGCTGGACCTGCGCCTCGGGATCGCGGACACCGGCATCGGCATCCGCGAGGAGGACCGCAGCCGGCTCTTTGAGAACTTCGAGCGGCTGGACCTCAAGCGCAACCGGAGTATCCAGGGCACGGGCCTCGGGCTTGCGATCACCGGCAGGCTGGTCGACCGGATGGGCGGCGAGATCGCCGTCGAGAGCGAGTACGGGAAGGGAACGGTCTTCACGGTGCTGCTGCCGCAGAAGGTGACGGACAGCAAGCCGATCGGCGATATGGCACCTGAGACGCGGACGGTGCCGGTCCGGCCGCAGGAATACCGGCCGTCCTTCATCGCCCCGAACGGGCGTGTGCTGATCGTGGATGACAATGAGCTCAACCGCCGTCTGGTGCGCAATCTCCTGCGCCGGACGCAGGTCCGGATGGATCTGGCCGAAGGCGGCGAGCAGGCGCTCTCGCTGATGCGCCAGCGCCAGTACGATGTGGTGCTCATGGACGTGATGATGCCGGGCATGGACGGCATCGAGACCATGCACCGGGCCAGGGAGGAGCTGGGCCGGCGCGTGCGGCGCACGGTCTTCATCGCCCTGACCGCCAATGCAGCGCCGGGCGTGCGTGAGAAATATCTGGCGGAGGGCTTCGACGATTATCTGGCCAAGCCGGTGAAGGGCGAGGACCTCGAGAAGATGCTCCGGCATTATCTCCTCGAGGACGGACCGCGCCTGAGGCAGGCGAAAAATGAGAGCGCCGCCTTGAACAAAGCGGCCGGAAACGGTACAATAACGGAGTCGGAAGAGACGGCGCCGGAGGACCCGATCCTGGATACGGCGCTGGGGCTTCAGTACTGCGCCGGTGACCGGGAGATCTACGCGGAGATGCTGGCGCTCTTCACCGACATGGAGGAGGAGACACGCACCGCGCTGTCTGAGTATTACGACAGCGGGGACTTTGAGAACTACTGTGTGCGCGTGCACTCGCTCAAGTCGACCGCGCTGACGGTCGGGGCGGTGCGCCTGAGCTCTCTGGCACTGACGCTGGAGAACGCGAGCCGGCGCATCAGCACGGGCGCAGAGGAAGAGGGCGACCGGGAGCTGATGGCGGAAGGGCACGGGAAGCTGCCGGCGCTCTACCGTGAGAGCACGGAGCGGATGCGCGCGTATCTGGCGCAGCCGGAGGCGTGAGAGCGCTGCCCTGTATACGGGCCTTGTGAGCAGAGGTGTGCACGGCTTGTTCTTCTGCATGTGCCGTGATTGAAAATACGGGCCCTGTGAGCAGAGGTGTGCAGCCTGTGTGCCGGGCGCGGTGCGGACCAGCGCAGGACGGCAGGGATCGGAAACGTGAGAAACTGACATTTACACGGATACAGGAATGAGCCGGGGTTACAGAGAGGGGAATGTGACGTATGGATGGCGAGAACGGAAAATTTCTGATTGCGGTGTGCGATGATGATATGATCGACCGCAAGCTGTACCACCGGCTGGCGGACAAGTATCTGACCGAGCGCGGCGCCGAGGCGGATATCCGGGAGTGCGCGAGCGCGGATGATTTTGAGGCGCTGTGTCAGGAGGCGGAGCCGGATGTGGTCCTGCTGGACATCTATATGCCGAACGTGAACGGGATCGAGCTCGCCCGCCGCATCCGCGGGGAGTCGGCGCGCACGCAGATCATCTTCGTCACGGGCAGCAATGAGTTCGCCTCGGAGGCCTTCGAGGTGGAGGCGCTGTCCTATCTGCAGAAGCCGGTCGAGTACGAGAAGTTCCGCTCGATCATGGACCGGGCGATGAAGTATCTGAACCGCACGCGGAGCCTGACCGTGAGCAGCGGCCGCGAGACGCGGCGCATCCCGCTCTCGGACATCATCTACATCGAGACGATGAACCGGCGGCTGACGCTGCACACCGAGCACGGCGATATCGAGACGTACATGTCGCTCGCCGCGGTGCGGCGGTATCTTCCGGAGAGTGAGTTCGCGCAGATCTCGCGCTTCGAGCTGGTGTCTCTCGCCCACGTGCGGGAGGTGCGCGGCAAGGCGCTGACACTGAAGAACGGGCAGGAGCTGCAGGTGAGCCCGCTGCTGAGCGAGGAGCTGGCGGAGCGCTTCGAGCGCTATCAGGCGTCCGCGGGGCGCGCATAAAGCTGAGCTGAGAGACAGCGCTGCTCCCGGACGGGAGCCGGCGTTGTTTGTGCTGTGCGTCAGCAACAAGGTATACGGCACGCCGGCGGCTGCGGGGCGCAGGTAAGCGATCGGTGCTTGCTCGCTCCGAAAATGGTGGCGCACGGCGTGGCTGACGGCGGGTTTGGCGACGCTGAGCGGGGATTTGGCGCAGGAGCCATTGAAACGGCGGCGCGTTCGTGGTACGGTTAATCTGCCTCACAGACTGCCCCGGAAAATCGGAGGGGCGGGAGGCGGACATCCGGCTGAACACGAAAGGCTGTGGCATGGACAGAAAGATATTGGTTGTGGATAATGACAGGCTGATGCGGAGCATTGTTCTGCGGACGCTGGAAGATAAATACAAGGTGCTCTCCGCGGCGACCGGGGAGGAATCGGTCGCGATGCTGGAGGCGTGCCGCCCGGACCTGGTCCTGATGGATGTGGGCCTGACCGGGATCGACGGCTACGAGGCGATGCGGCAGATGCACGCGGTCCCGGGCTTCGAGAAGCTGCCGGTCATCATGATGACGGGGCTGTCGGACACGGACAGTGAGGTGCGCTCGCTGGAGGCCGGCGCGGTGGATTATGTGCGCAAGCCGATCACGCCGGGCGTGCTGATGACGCGCATCGACAAGGCGCTCGACCAGGTCGAGACGCGCAAGAACCTCGAGCACTACGCGGAGATCGACACGCTGACCGGGCTCTTAAACCGGCGGGCGGGCCGCGAGCGGATCGAGAAGGCGCTCGAGGACCGCACGATCTGCGGCGCGCTGCTGATCCTGGACCTTGACCGGTTCAAGGCGGTCAACGATACCTACGGTCACAGCTGCGGCGACCGGATCCTGCAGCGGTTTGCGGGGATCCTGCACTCATTTACCAGAAATGACGACGTTGTCTTCCGCTTCGGCGGCGACGAGTTCGTGATCTTCTACCGCGGCTACAGCGACCTGTCTTCGCTCGCGGAGCGCTGCCGGCGGATCATCGCCAAGGCGGAATTCGTGCTCAATGACATGCTCGACGAGAAGCTCGGGAGTGCGCTCTCGGTCTCGATCGGCATCGCGATCATCCCGCAGGACGGGGCGGATTTTGATTCGCTCATCGCCAACGCGGACAAGGCGCTGTATCATGTCAAGCAGAACGGGCGCCGGGGCTTCTATTTCTATGAATCGACCTGCAACAGTGTGCACGATGCGGAGGAGGATGACCGCGCGATCGATATCCTGCAGCTGCGCCGGATGGTGGCGGAGGCGGGCGGCGACATGGGCGCCTATCGCGTGGACTATGATGACTTCAAGAAGATCTACCGCTTCCTGATGCGCTACACGGAGCGCAGCCAGACGGGCGTCCAGCTGGTGCTGATGACGCTGGTGCCGGAGGGCGACGAACTCAATGTGATCGACGCGGAGCGGCACTTGGGCCGCATCATCGCGGAGACGCTGCGGCGGGGCGATGTGACGGCGCAGTACGGGCCGAACCAGTTCATGATCCTGCTCATGGATACGAACACGGACAACGGGAAGATCGCGGCGGACCGCGTGATCCGGAACTGGGAGAAGGAGAAGCAGTGGATGAACTACCGTGTCAAATATGAAATTCAGGGTATTGCGGTCTGACCGCCCTCCTTTCTGAGCCCCCGGCTGTGTGAGCCGGGGGTCTTTTTGCGCGCGCGGCGGGGGATTTGGCAGATCGGTGTCGGCGGGGAGAGTGTGGGGAGGACGGCCGGGGGCGCGGCTGCGCGGGCACTCACGCTGCTACTGCGCTCGGCGTGGTTTCCTAACAAAAACGGGCACCCTACGGACCGGACCGGCGTGATGCGGCGTCCGGCCCTGATGGCCGGACGCCTTAGCACGCCTCGGAATTCAGCTTTGAAAGCTGAATTCCGCCGGTCCTCCGGGCACCCGTTTTCGTAAGGAAACCATCACCTCGCTCCGAATGCAGCGTGAGCCCCCGCGCAGCCGCACCCCCGGCCTGTGTATCGCCGGCGAGAGATACAATCAAGACTGCCACGCCGATTGTCGCACCGGATGGGGGATTTGCAAGATGAACCTATGCCCCGCGGCGATTTTAAGGAAGTTCGCCGTTGGCCGTATTTGACCGTGGTTCTCCGTCTGCGCTCAGCCGGTCAAGTATGTCCGACACTGCCGCAATGACCCGCCCGACGCCGAGCATGGCCAGAATTGTGCCGATCCCGATCCCGATGAGGTGCCGGGCCGGCAGCAGACCGATGGTCACCGCGATCAGCACATTTGTGATATCAAACGCATTTTTGGCCGTACCGAGTGCGCAGCCGGCAAAATCCGCCAGCGCGGCCACCGCCCCGTCTCCCGGATTGGGCAGCAGTTTCATCCGAATGCTGAGGCAGGCCCCCGTTCCGATCAGGAGGATGGCGATAAGCAGCATCAGCAGCCGGAACCACAGCGCACTCATGTAAGTGCCGGCACAGTCCGTGGCGAGCGCCGGCAGCTGTCGGTCAAACACCCGCATCAGGCGCGAGAACGCCAGCGCCACCGGCAATTGAAGCAGGTCCTGCAGAAAAATCGCCGCCGGCTTTCGGCGGATTGCATGTAAGACCAGTTCCAGCACCACAAACGCACCGTACAGCAAAAATGTCAGATCCGCAAAGTCACCGCCGGTGATCGCACTCACCGTATAAGCCACCGAGACCAGCGGTGAGACCCCCAGCCCGGTCTTCGTATTCAGCACCAGACCGAAGGCCAGGATGATCATCCCAACTGCATAGATTATGACGCGTTTTATCTGTCTCTTCATAGTCGTTTCTCCTCCGCACAAGCTGACGATCTGCTCCGGCCGCGCACAGAGCTTACGGTGGTTGACACCTCCGCCGCACAGACTGCCGGTCCGCTCCGCCCGACTGATCCCCCGTAACATGGCTTGCCCTCTGAACAGTCACCATTTTATAAAGAAACGCGGCTCAAAAAAAAGAGGGGATTTGCGCAATCAGCCCGCCACCGTTTGCTGCGAGGAAGGCAAATCCGCCCGGATATTGGCCGAACCTGCCCTGTTCGAGGCAGACTGAAACATCAATTGGGACCGGGACAGCAAATTTTGTACAATATAATCGCAAATTATGGAGCATTCAGCCGTGTTGGCGAAACGAAAAGGATTAAATGTTGCAGTCGCGAAGAGATAATCTGCCGCAAATGCCAAAATACCCATGCATGAAGTGCGCAAAAAGACCGCTGTCCTGACGGCACCGAGCGGCTATACTGATAGCGTCAGGAGCGGTCAGGCCGCTGCTTCCGGTCCCCGGGAGGGTGAACCGGACACGAAGCCGCTGCCGCAGTCACTCGGATCACCCCGGTGCATGTGCGCCGGTTGAAATGCTTCACAACAAGGAGGAAAAAAGGATGAAGAAGAAACTGGTTTCCGGATTACTGGCCATGGCTCTGAGCGCCGGCATGATGATGAGCGCTTCGGCGGCGGATTTCACCATCGGGTACAACAACTACCGCGTCGGTGCCTACTCGCTGGACATTCTTCAGAAGAATTTTGAATACGCCTGCGAGGCCATGGGCGTGGAGACGATGGTCGTCAACGATGAGGCGAAGATCGACAACTGCCCGATCAACGTTGACAATATGATCTCGGCCGGCGTCAATGCCATCGCCTTCTTCGGCCTGAATGACAACGTCATGATCTCCATCGCGCAGCACTGCGAAGCGGCCGGCGTGTACTTCGCCTTCTACGATCACATGCCGAGCGATGACATCATCGATATGCTCAACGGCTATGAGTATTATGCCGGAGCGGCCGCCACATCGGATATCTCGACCGGCCGTGTAGCCGGAGAATACGCCGCCTCAACCGGCGCGAAGAAAGCCGTCATCATCACCGGCGAGCAGACTGACCCGAGCCACAGCGCCCGTGTTGAGGGCTTCACGGAGGCCTTCGAGGAAGCCGGCGGCGAAGTGCTTGGCATCGGCTGGGGCAGCCCGAGCCTGTCTGAGGCTCTGACCCGTGTGAACGACCTGCTGACCGCCTATCCGGACGCCGATTTCATCTACGGTTCCAACGGTGACTGCGGTCTGGCGGCGAAAGAAGCGCTGGCTTCTCATACCGAAGTCAATGCTGAGATCTATGTGACCGACCTGGATCCGGATATCCTGACCGGTCTGGAGGAAGGCACCATCGCGGCGGCCAACGGCGCACACTGGATCAACGTGTACTTCGCCGCCTCTCTGCTGACCAACGCGCTGAACGGCAATGTGATCAAGGATGCCGACGGCAATGCCCCGCGTCTGGTTGTGCCGGTCATGACGCTTCCGGCCAGCTATATCGATCTGTATAACGAGCAGTGGATCGAGAATTATCCGTTCACCGAGGATGAGCTGGCCGCGCTGGTCGGAGACGATGTGACCGTCGACACGCTGCAGGCGGTGCTGGATGATTACACCATTGATTCCCGCCTCGATACGCTGGTCGAGCTCGGCCGCGTGTCTCAGGAGGAAGTTGACACCGCGCGCAGCGCGAATGAATAAGCGCCCCTCTGAGGGTTCCAAGATTCCGAAACGGTAACTGATCAGCGAAGCGTTCTGAACAGTACCTGAAACGTAACTGATCAGCGAAGTATGCTGATTGGTTACCCGAAATAAGGGCCGGCACGGTGCGTGCTGCAGGGCACCCGTGCCGGCTCTCTGTCTCTGCCGCGTCTGCCGGCAGATCTGGAGGAAAGAATGTTGGAGAAAAAAACAGGAAAAACAGAGAGCCTGAAGAAGGCAGCAGCGGTGATTGCTGTAGCCGCCGTCCTGCTCTTTGTGATGAACGCGGTGTCGGGCTGGCGCTTCGCTGTCCCGTCCAACCTGAAATCCGTCCTGTCCAATTCGGTGGTCACCGCCTTTATCGTACTGGGCATGTGCTTCACCTTCACGATGGGTAATACGGATCTGTCGATCGGAGCGATCGGCATCCTGGCCAGCAACCTCGGCGGCCTGCTGGCTGTCGAAGCCGGTCTCGGCTACACCGGTCTGATCCTCGGGGCTATGGCCACGGCCGTCCTCTGCATGATGCTGAACATCACGCTGGTGCGCTGGGCCCAGATCCCGGCCTGGATCCTGGGACTTGGCATGACCATGGTCTACGAGGCCATCGGTGCACTGTATAACAATTCGCAGATCCAGCAGGGCAAGCAGTCCGTTTCGCTCGGCAACATCTGCCGTGAGCTGGGCGCGCCGCCCGTCAACATTCTGCTGCTGATCGTCGGCGTGGCGATCGCTTACTTCATCTTCAACCGGACCTCGATCGGCATCAACATGCGCGCGGTGGGCAGCAATGAAAGCGTCTCCCGGCTGATGGGCGTGCCGGTCAACAAGGCCGTGATGCTCGCCGTGCTGGTAGGTGGCTGCTTCATCGGCATGGCAGCGGCGATCAACATCAGCTACGCGAGCCGCATCACACCCAGCACCGGTCTGAACAGTATCGCCAATGTCTTTAACCCGCTGGCCGCCTTTCTGCTGGCGCAGGCCCTGACCGGCGTGTTCAACCTGACCATCGGGGCCGCTGTGGGCGCCTTTATCCTGACCGCCGTGTTCAACGTGCTGACCATCATCGGTGTGCCGTCCGGAACCTGGCAGCAGGTAGTCCTCGGTGCCGTGATCCTGCTCTGCGGCATGTTGTCCCGCAGAAATTATAAGGGGGTGGTGAAATGAGTGAGATCGTCTTTCGCGCACAGCACATGAAGAAATACTACGGTGCCACCCATGCCAATGACGATGTGTCCATCGAGCTGCCGCGCGGCGAAGTGCGCGGGCTGATCGGCGAGAACGGCTCCGGCAAATCTACCCTGATCTCGATGATCGCCGGGATGAATACCATCGACAGTGGCGAGATGGAAATTCTCGGAAAAGCCTACACGCCGAAGAGTCCGCTCGACGCGTCCGATGCGAAGATCGGGACCGTGGTTCAGGAGCTCGGTCTGGTGGACGGCCTGACCGTCGGACAGAACATTTTCATGGGGCGCACGGACCGCTTCACCACCTGCGGCATCATCCAGCTCGGGAAAATGTACAGCGAGGCATCCGCCCTGTTTGAGAAATGGGGCTTCGGCGGTTTCCCGGTACGGCGTCTGGTCGGCACCCTCTCCGTGGAGGAGAAGAAGGTGGTCGAGCTGGTGCGGGCGCTGTCCATCGATCCGGAGCTGCTGATCCTCGATGAGATCACACAGGCACTCTCGCTGAATAACCGGCGGCAGCTCCTGAAGATCATCGCCGGACAGAAAGAGGCCGGTAAGGCCGTCCTGATCGTCACCCACGATATCGAGGAGATGATCGAGATCACCGACAAGATCACGGTCATGCGTGACGGTAAGGTCGTCAACGAGGTGGTCAGCAGGGAATCTTCGGCCGATGAAGTCAAGCGCATGATGGTCGGCCGCGATCTGAACGGTGCCTATTACCGTGAGGATAAAGCGGAAGATTACGATCCGGAGGTCGTGCTGCGGGTGAAGGACCTCAGCGCCGAAGGGTTCAGCCATGTCAGCTTTGATCTGCACAAGCGCGAAATCCTGGGGCTGTGCGGCCTGTCCGACGCCGGCATCCATGAAGTGGCCGAAGCGCTCTTCGGGGTGCGCGAGCGCACCGGCGGCACGGTGGAACTGCCGGACGGCACGGCGGTCAGAAATCCCCGGCAGGCCATGTCGCTGAAGCTGGGCTATGTGCCGAAGGACCGCGACAAGCAGGCGCTGATGGTCAACGATACCATCGAAGACAATGTGTGTCTGGCCGCCGTAGAGATGACCGACACGAAATTCGGCTTCCTGAGTCCTTCGAAGCGCAAACAGATCAGCCGTCAGGTAATCGAAAAGTTTGATGTCAAGACAGACGGCCCTTCCCAGGTGCTGTCGGGCCTGTCGGGCGGCAACCGCCAGAAGGTCAATCTGGGCCGCTGGATGGTGCAGGACAAGGATATCCTGATCCTGGACTGCCCGACGCGCGGCGTGGATGTCGGTGTCAAGAGTTATATCTATCAGATGATGCAGGATTGCAAAAAGGACGGTGTATCTATCCTGGTAATATCGGACGAACTGCCGGAGCTGATCGGTATGTGCGACCGGCTGATCATCTTCCGGAACGGAGAGACGGTCGGTGAGGTGCTGCGCAGCGAAGGTATGACCGAGGAAAAGCTGATCGAGGTGATGATGTGATGAAAAAACAGTTCTGGTCTGTTGTACAGACGTGCTTCCCGGCCATTGCCCTGGCACTGATCCTGCTGGTGTTTACCTTCCTGTCCGGCGGAAAGCTCTGGACGCCGCAGAATCTGAAGTCCGTGCTCAATACCATGATCCCTTACTGCCTGGGCGGCGCCGGCCTGCTGTTCGCCTCGGCGCAGGGAAGTTCCAATATGTCGGTCGGTTCCACCCTGGCGCTGTGCGCGGCTGTGGGAGCCGTCGTCAGCAACAAGCTCGGCTTCTGGGCCTTTGTCCCGACCTGCCTGCTCGTCGGACTGGCGGTGGGCCTGTTCATCGGGTTCTTTATCACGAAGTTCAAGGTCTCGTCCCTGATGGTGACGCTGGCGATGCTGATCTCGCTGCGGGCGCTGGTCACGCTGCTGACCAACGGCTCCTCCATCTTTGTGGACTTCGCGGTCATGAAGTTCAACAACATGGGCGTCAAGCTGCCGATCTTTATCGGGACCATCGCGATTTTCTGGTATGTGTTTGAATACACCCGGGTCGGCTATTTCTCCCGCTGCATGGGCGAGAATGAAACCGTCGGACGCTTCTCGGGCATCCCGGTGAACCGCTATAAGATCATCGCCTATGCGCTGGCCGGTCTGATGGCCGGACTGGTGGCCATCTTCAACGTCGCCAATATCTGCGGCGCTTCGGCGACGATGGGCAACTTCTTCGAGATGACTTGCATGATCGCCATGTATGTCGGCGGCATCCCGGTCCGCGGTGGGCGGCAGAGCCGGTTCTACAAGCTCCTTCTGGGCTCGCTGACACTGGCATTTCTCTCTAACGGTCTGACGATCAGCAAGGTCAACAGCGCGTGGTCCGAGCTGATCCAGGGTGTGATCCTGCTGCTGGTGGTCTTTGCCAATAACTTTATCCAGAAGCAGTTTACCCGCCGGCAGATGGCTGCGGCGGCCAAGGCCTCCGAGGCAGCCGCCTGAATATCCATGAGGAAAGAGAACATGAAAAAACTGGCATTTAACCCCTATCTTCCCTGCTGGGAATATGTCCCGGACGGTGAGCCCCATGTATTCGGGGACCGGCTGTATGTCTACGGCAGTCATGACGCCTTCAGCGGTCACACCTTCTGCCAGAAAGATTACACCTGCTGGTCGGCGCCGGTGGACGATCTGAGCGACTGGCACTGCCACGGTGTCATCTACCGGAAGGATCAGGACCCGATGTGGGACGGTCAGCGTTGCATGTATGCACCGGATGTGACGTGCGGACCGGACGGGCGATACTATCTGTATTACACACTGGACTTCTTAAGTGCCGTGTCGGTGGCCGTGGCCGATGAGCCCGGCGGCCCTTACGAATACTACGGCGTGGTCCGGGATATGGACGGTCACATTCTGGGACAGCGCGACGGCGACGTCTTCATGTACGATCCCGGTGTGCTGACCGATGAGGATGGTTCGGTCCACCTGTACACCGGTGTGGCTGCGGAGAACAGCCCGCTCGGCGACCGGTTGGGGCCGGATCTGAAGCGCACACTGGACGGGTCCTATCACTATCTGCTGGACAGCGATATGCTGACCGTTCTGAAGGCTCCGGTCCGGGTGGCTCCCGGCTGGCGGTTGTCCCGCGGTACCGACTGGGCGGAGCATCCCTTCTTTGAAGCGAGTTCCATTCGGCGGATCGGCGACACCTATTACTTTATCTGGTCCACCACGCACAGCCATGAGCTGGCCTATGCCACGTCCGGCAGCCCGGAAGGGCCCTTCACCTACGGTGGTGTGCTGGTGAGCATCGGCGATATCGGCATGAACGGACGCACAGAAGATGCGCAGGCCGATAACTTCCTGGGCACCACGCACGGCAGCATCGTGTGCGTGAAGAGTCAGTGGTATGTCTTCTATCACCGGCAGAGCAATGACAATCAGCTCTCCCGTCAGGCCTGTGCGGAGAAGATCACGATCGCTGCCGACGGCTCGATCGCGCAGGCTGAGGTGACCAGCTGCGGGCTGAACGATGGTCCGCTGCCGGGCAAAGGAACATATGAGGCCCGGATCGCCTGCAACCTGAGCGGCAAGGGCGGGCCGGTGCGGTATATGCCGTTCCTGACGGAACCGACCGGACAGCCGTATTACACGCAGGATAAGCCGGACGGAGACGAGAGCGCGGTGCAGTATATCACCAACCTGACGGACGGAAGCTGGTGCGGTTTCAAATACTTCGCCATGGAGCAGACCGCTTCGCTGAAGCTGCAGACCCGCGGCAGCGGCGAGGGCTTCTTCCGGGTCAGTCTGACGGAAAAAGGCCAGCCGATCGCCTCCGTACCGGTCCGTCCTTCCGAAGGATGGGCGGAAGCAGAAGCCTCTTTCGATCCGGTTACGGGGACACAGCCGTTGTATCTGACCTATGAAGGCAGCGGGCAGGTGGATCTGCTTAGCATCACACTGGCCTGAAGAGCTGATTAAAGAATCATTCTGAGAGCGATCTGAAGACAATCTGAGACTGCGGTGGAGTTCCATCGCAGTCTTTTTCTGTGATACAATCAGAGGGCTACGACAACATTCTGCATGAGGGCCGCGATAATGCAAGCAAGGACATATGAGTCGGTCGTGTTTGATGACGGACTGCCGATACAGATCCGGGTCTACCGGCTGGAAACCTACCGGCTTCGCTGGTACAGCCACCCGTACCTTCTTTTTACAGCCAAGGGCTCCGTCCGCCTCTATCTGGACGGCCAGACCTATGAACTGCGTGAACGGCAGATGGCCTGGATCAGCAGCGGCGCCCTGCACAGCCTGGACATGCTCTCCCCGAACAATCTGCTGGTGGAGCTTCATATCGATGCGCAGATCTTTCCGGCTGATTTTTCCCTGTCGGACTATACCTTCGACATGCCGCGCTTTGCCGGGACACAGGAGATGAATCCCGAGAGTTTCATTCAGCCTGTCCGGATGATCGCCAGTCTGGTCTGGCATTATAATAAACGGCCGAAGGGATACGCCCATCAGATCATGAGTGATCTGTACAGCCTCGCGTCCTGGCTGCTGCGCTATGATTATTTTCAGCCCGGGAAAAACAAGGCCGTCTCCGACAGTCAGATGCAGGGCCGTATCAGCCGGATCCTCGGCTACATGAACGAACATTATGATGAGGAACTGTCGCTGAAAAGCGTCGCCGAACAGGAACACCTCTCCTACTACTATCTGTCCGGCAGCTTCACGAAAGTCACCGGCCTGACCTTCCGGGAGCATCTGACACAGATCCGGCTCAGCAAGTCCCTGAATGATCTGCGGGGCAGCCGCAGTTCCATCGACATGATTGCCGCCGCCTACGGCTTTACCTCCGCGCGCCAGTATGCCCGCCTGTTTGCGCAGCATTTTGGCACCACTCCGGCGGCCTACCGGGAAGCCTACCGCCGGCAGCGCGGCGATGAAGCCGCACGTCCCGCGGAATCCGACGTCGATTATCATCTGATCTACTCGCTGATGGACAGTGAGGGCGCTTCGTCTTCCGCCGTCATCGGCAGTAACTGGCACGAGGAATGCCCGGTCGAAGCGGATGCCGGCCTGCCGGGCACGCCGGTTCACCCGGTCTGGACCGGAACCGCCACCGTCGCGCGGGCTGCCAATCTGCTCCGGGGCGATGTCCGGCAGATGGTGCGCCTTTCGCGTGAGGAGCTCGGCTTCACGCACCTCCGCTTCCACGGTCTGTTTGATGACGACATGCGGATCTGCAGCCGGGATGCCGACGGGACGATCCGGTATAACTGGCTGTATCTGAACCAGATCCTTGATTTTCTCGTCGGGATCGGGATGCACCCATTTCTGGAGTTATCTTATATGCCGTCGGCTCTTGCCAGCGGCGACAGCACGGTTTTCCTGTACCGGGCCAACATCACACCACCCCGGTCCATGGAGGAGTGGGCGGCGCTGGTCCGTGCGCTGCTTTCGCACTGCGTGGACCGCTACGGAATCAGCGAAGTGCGGCAATGGTATGTGGAGGTCTGGAGTCAACCGGATTATCAGGACTTCTTCTGGAAGGGAACGCAGCAGGACTATTTCGAGCTGTACCGCGCCTCGGCGCAGGCGGTGCGCAGCGTGTCACCGGGCATCCGCGTCGGCGGACCGGGCATTACATCCATCGATTATCCGCACACCGGCTGGCTGGAGAAGTTCTGCCGCTTCTGCAGGGAGGAAGCGGTCCCGCTGGATTTCGTTTCGTTTCACAATTACACGGAAACACTCGAATACAAGCGCCGCGGCAGTGAATCCTTCCCGGAAATGCCGCAGTCTGCCATGATCGTCCGGGACGGTGAACTGCAGCGCACACAGCTGTATGTGGAAACCGTCCGCCGGATCCTCGGGGAAGACATTCCCTGTCATATCACGGAGTGGAATATTTCGGCGCGGCATATCTTTATCGTGCGCGACACCTGTTTCATGGGCACCTACATGATTCGCGCGCTCCTTGCCTGCCGTCAGTATGTGGAGACCATGGCTTTCTGGACACTGAACGACGTGCTGGACGAATTCAGCACACCGGCCGAAGCCTTTCACGGCGGCATGGGACTGATGACGGCGCAAGGGATTCCGAAGCCCTCTTACTATGCGCTGCGCATGCTCGCGCGCCTGGGCGATGAGCTGGTCGCCGAAGGGGAAAACTGGATCCTGACACGGCGCGGCAACGCCTTCCAACTGCTGATGTATCAACTGGCCTACCTGGATCAGCTGGCCCAGCAGGCAACCGATTTTTCCAGTACCTATACCGGCAATATCTATGCGCTCTTTGAAGAAAAACCGGCGGCCCACTTCAGCATCACGCTGAGAAATGTCAGCGGCCATTACCACCTGACCCGCTATGAGCTCAACGCCCGGCACAGCAGCGCCTACGATGCCTGGCTGGCCATGGGCGCCGTTGCGCAGCCGGATGCGGAGCAGACCGAATATCTGAAAGCGTCATCCGTCCCCCGCATTTCCACCCAGGAAGTGCAGGCCGAAGACGGCGTCCTGACACTCGAAGCCTTTGTCCCGGTCAACGGGGTGCAGCTGATCGTGCTCGAAAAATAGATGCCGCCATCGCACGGGCCATCGTGCGCCGCCGCCGGACGCTTGACGCCCGGCGGTAAAAAGGTAATAATGACAATAAGTATGTCACCGGAAATAATGCAATGAGGGACGGAGTTATGAAAAATGTAAAAAGAACGGTGCTTGCGGTGGTGTGGATGCTCGTGTGCCTGGTGATGGTGCCGGCGGGGCGGGCGGAGGCGGCGCAGGCGAAGGCGATCAGGCTGACGGTCAAGTCGTCGCTGCAGAAGGTTACGGCGTATGTGCGGGCGGAGAAGGCGGGATCGGGGTATTCGTTCTCGTGCGATGATATTCATATCGCTGTGAAGAATACGTCGGAGAAGATCCTCGTCAAAGCGAAGATCGTCGATACGAGTGCGGTGAAGAAGGGGAGCCTCTCCTTTACGAAGAAGAAGGCGGTTTCTTCGAGTCTTGGCTCGCTGTCGTGGACGGACGGGAAGGGGAAGCGTCAGTCGGTGTCGATCTCGTCGGCGCTGGCGTTGCACTGCGCCGGGTTCAGTGTGAATGCGGTGGAGGTGTCCTCGTCGCCCTATGATCCGTCGGCGGGAGATCTGTCGATCCGCGCGAAGTTTTCCATCACGAAGGGGACGGACAATCAGAAGTATTACAGCCGGTTCCGCGTGCTGGACAGCAGCGGCAAGATGGTCATGAGCTATGCGTATGAATGGCCGTTCCGCTCGGGGATCGTGGGTTCGGAGCTGACCTGTGTGCTGAACTGGCCGGGGCAGGCGGATTCGAACAATAAGGCGGGGCTGTCGATCGGGCAGCGTGTGCCGGACGGTACCTATACCGCGGAAGTTTACTGCTATTGTTCGGCGGAGGGGAGTGCGGCGAAGAAGGCGGCGAAGAAGACAGGGACAGCGAAGAAGACCGTGACATTTACGGTGAAAAGCGGGTCCGGGTCTTCGGGGAGCTCGTCCTCGGGCGGTTCGTCCTCGTCGGGCGGCTCGTCGTCCTCGGGCGGTTCGTCCTCGTCGGGGGGCTCGTCTTACTCCGGGAGCTCGTCGCTGTATGTGGATTCGTCGCTTGACGCGGCGTCGGACAGCTCGTTCAAGCTGGCGAAGGCGACCGGGATCATCTACTCCGGGAGTGCGAAGATCGACTATCTCGCGGAGTGCATGATCCAAGAGGCGGGCGTGAAGCTGTCCATGAGCGATGACGAGAAGGTGCGGCTGATCTATCACTATATGACGTCGCATTTCAAGCACATCAAGTACTGGCAGAAGAGCACGGACAAGTTCACGATCTATTACAATCTGTCGAAGTACACGGATGAGATCGAGGCGTTCGCGAAGCAGGCGGCGAAGAAGGCCGCATCCGGGGAGATCACGGTGTATTCCGGGATCATGAAGGAATCGCAGCTCTGGTATCTGAAGCGCCGGGTCGGCACCTGCACGGATAACTCGTATGCCTTCCGGCTGCTCTGCCGGCATGTGGGCGTGAAGGCCGGCATGTGCGGCGGCAACTACCTGAATTCGGACGGCTCCGCGCCGAGCCATAACTGGAACTGGGCGGAGATCGGCGGCGTGCGGTATTACTATGACGTCGATGTCGAGGCGATCAATTACGGGAAGGGCCAGGGGGATTACTACTGGTACAAGAAGACGTACTCCGAGTCGCTGAAGACGCATAAGTATTCGTACGAGGAGAAATGACACTAATCGAGTAGGACAAGTCCTACTCGATTGACGCGGCATGTCTTCGCTTCGCTTCGGTCGGCGCAAAGCCGACGTCCACCGGACGTCGT
>Ga0065709_1000904_pt1 | contig 22277 bp, 10 predicted proteins | sample Hoacrofraction14_2_FD_59096 | JGI IMG/M metagenome (GOLD analysis project Ga0065709, IMG submission 59096) | Hoatzin crop microbial communities from Cojedes, Venezuela, sample from fiber fraction 14 v1 | ecosystem: Host-associated > Birds > Digestive system > Esophagus > Crop | place: Venezuela...
CGCCAATCCCGTCCCGAAGAAGAGCTGCAATGGGCCTGGCGATACACATTTTTCGACGGCGCAAACGAAACGGATGGCAAGAAATTTGGGGGAAACGAGAAAAAACACTATCTTTGGCGCGCTCAAATTTCGGCCGCACATTCCAATCTCCACGCAAGACACTAGTACTATGATAACCCGCTACCATGCCAAATACTACGCAAACCTACTGATTCAACAAGCATCTGGTGGCGAGCTGCAATCGATTTCACAGTCCCTGCTCAGCTCCACAGTGGACATAAACCCCCACCAGATTGACGCTGCCTTGTTTGCCTTCAAGTCGCCCCTGTCAAAAGGTGTTGTGCTGGCCGATGAGGTGGGTTTGGGCAAAACTATCGAGGCGGGCTTGGTCATCTGTCAGTATTGGGCTGTGGCGAAGCGGAAGATCATCATTGTCTGCCCCGCATCGCTGCGCAAACAGTGGGAGGCCGAACTTCTGGAAAAATTTGGCATTCCGTCTGAAATCCTCGACACCAGAAACTTCAACCACTATCTCGCACTTGGCAAAAATCCGTTTGCTGCAAAGCGTGCCATCATCTGTAGCTACAATTTTGCAGGCAAACACAAGGCCGAGATTCTGCGACACGCCTTCGATCTCGCCGTCGTCGACGAAGCTCACAAATTGCGCAATGTCTATCGGTCGTCAGCCAAGACTTCTGCGGCAGTACGCGACGCGCTTTACGGTGTCAAAAAATTGCTGCTCACCGCCACGCCGTTTCAGAACTCGCTGATGGAGCTCTACGGTTTGACCAGCGTGATTGATGACCGAATTTTTGGTAGTGAAAAGACCTTCCGAAGCCAATATGGAAAAGGCGACAACTTGGCAAACTTACGGCAACGCATACAACCCCTCTACACACGAACCTTGCGCAAAGACGTGCGGGAGTACATCAACTACACCAACCGCTTGCCTCTGACGCAAAAGTTCGAAGCCACCGACACCGAACAAGATCTCTACGATGCCGTTTCCGAGTTCCTTCGTCGCGATGACATCTACTCCGTTCCGGTCGCGCAAAAGAAGCTGACCACGATGATCATCCGCAAGATTCTGGCATCGTCGGCCTATGCGCTGGTGTTCACGCTGACTCACATCAAAGAGCGCCTTGAACGCATGCTCGCCCAACACAAATTAGAAAAGTTCGATCCCGATGACCTTGCTGACGACCTTGACGGCTGGCAGGATTTCGAGGAAGACACCGATGGTGACGTGCTGGATGAAACGTCTTTGTTCTCCGAATCTGACGAAATCAACGAACCGCGTTTGAAGGCCGAAATCACCACGCTCGAGGGCTTTATCAAGCAGGCCAAGAGCATTAAAAACGAATCGAAGGCTCAGGCGTTGCTGGTTGCGCTCGACGAAGCATTCAAAAAATTGTATGCGCAAGGGGCCGCACGAAAGGCACTCATCTTCACCGAATCTACGAAGACGCAAGCGTTCCTGAGGGATTTCTTGGAGGCCAACGGCTACGCAGGGAAAATCGTGCTCTTCAACGGCAAAGCCAGCGAACCGCAAACCAACGACATCTATCGACGCTGGTGCCAACGCCACCCCAACAACGTGAGCGGCATTAAGGCTGCCGATCGCCGCGCCGCCATCGTGGACTATTTCCAACGCGAAGCCGACATCATGATTGCCACCGAGGCCGCCGCCGAAGGTTTGAACCTGCAGTTCTGCTCGCTGGTCATCAACTACGACTTGCCGTGGAATCCGCAGCGCATAGAGCAGCGCATCGGACGTTGCCACCGTTATGGACAGAAGCACGACGTGGTGGTCGTCAACTTCATCAACATACGCAACTACGCCGACGTGCGCGTCTTCAACCTGCTCAGCACGAAGTTCAAACTCTTCGACGATGTCTTTGGCGCGAGCGACGAGGTGCTGGGACAGGCCGACAACATTGACATCGAAACACGCATTTGGCAGATATACCAGCAGTGCCGTTCCGAAAACGAAATCAACACCGCCTTCGAACAGCTGCAAGAGGACATGCAGGAGCAAATTGACGAGCGTATGCGGGAAGTTCGTTCCGAAGTGTTGGAGAACTTTGACATCAATGTGCAAGAGCATCTGCGCATGACCAAAGACAGCACCGGCGCATTCCTCAGCCGCTACCACCACATATTCTGGGAACTCACAAAATACGTGCTCAGCCCCTACGCCGTGTTCAACGATAAGCAACACACCTTCCTCCTGCAGACTCCCATCGCCGATTGCAAGCCCGGGCGCTACGTTATGTTGTCGAACGACCAAGACGGCATACCGTATCGTCTCAGCCATCCGTTGGCACAGTTCGTGGTCAAGACGGCGCTCGCCTACGAAGTCGAAGATTCAGCGACGGTGGAGTTCGACGAGAAAGCCCTTTCAATGAATGCCGAATTGCCGGAATATCTGCAAGGCCGTCAGGGCTGGCTCATCCTTTCCCAACTATCGGTCTCCTCCTTCGCCGACGAGCAACACATGCTCTTCTCCGCCTTCACCGACGACGGGCGCGCACTGACGCAAGACGACTGCGAGAAGCTGTTCCTCAACGGCGGCATCGAACTCGCCCCCGAAGAAATCCCCGAGCCTTCGCGCGACCGTCTGCAAGCCGACGTGACGCAGCACGCAAAATCCAAACTCCACGACATCGACAGCAAGAACCTCGTTTTCTTCCAACAAGAGGAAAGCCGCATTTCGCAGTGGGAGCACGATATGATTGACAGCATCGAGGCCGAAATTTCAGCCATGCGACGGGCCATACAGCAGGCCGAGCGTGACGCGCGCAACGCACAGACGATGAACGAAAAATTGGAATACGAGCGCAAAGCCGATGAACTGAAACGCAAACGCCGCCGCTTGCGCAACGAACTCGAAGACCGTGAAGACGAAATCGGCGTACAGCGCAAACAGATGATAGAGGACCTCGAGCGCCGAATGATTCAGTCCTCCGAGCACCACGACCTGTTCATCATCCGCTTCAAGACGAAAGAACGGTAGCGCACCACGCAGAGACATTTCACAGAAAAACACAACAACGCAAATACTATGGCAACCAATTACTACGACAGCTTCATCCAGAAGTTGAAGGAGATTTTTATGATGGACCACGCCGAGCTCGACTTCGGCATCTATCGCATTATGAACCAAAAGCGGGATGAAATAACGCGATTTCTGGAGCGTGAGTTGCTCCCACAAGTGAAAGAGGTCCTCGCTGCCGATAGCGCAGAAATCGAAGCCGCCAAGAAACGCATGGCAGAGATAACGACTCAGCTGGGAACCAACATCGACTCTTTGCCCGAAAACATTCCGATGGTGAAGGAGTACAAGCAGCTGCAATCCCAATTGGCCGATTCTGCCGATAGCGACGATATGCAAGCCGACGTGTTTTCCCACTTGGTCACGTTCTTCTCGCGCTACTACGACGGTGGCGACTTCCTCTCCAAGCGCCGCTACAAGGACAACACCTACGCCATCCCCTACAATGGTGAAGAGGTCAAGCTCTATTGGGCCAATGCCGACCAATACTACATCAAAACGTCGGAGTATTTCCGCGACTACACCTTCGTGCTGCCCACGTCGAAGAAGAAGGTGCATTTCGTGTTGAAGGACGCCAGCACCGAGCAGAACAACAACCGAAATATCAACAACATGGAGCGCCGCTTTGCGCTCTACGAACCGCAGACGGTGGAGGAGACGGTTGCCAAGGTGGACGAGAACGGCGAATTCAACATCTACTTCTCCTACGAGCTGATGCCCAAGACCACCAAGCAAAAGGACCTGAACACACAGGCCTTTGGGGCTATCAGGGGCAGGATTCCAGCTGAATTCAGCGAGTTGCTCTCGACGGCGCCCACGGCAAACGACGCCAACCGCACCCTGCTGGAGAAGCACCTGACGGACTACACGGCCAAAAATTCGTTCGACTACTTCATCCATAAAGACCTTGGCGGCTTCCTCTCCCGCGAGCTCGACTTCTACATCAAGAACGAAGTGCTCCACGTGGACGACCTCAGCGTGAAGTTCATCACGAAGCAGCTCACCGTCGTGCGCGCCATCAAAGAGGTGGGGCTGAAAATCATCCGTATGCTGGCCCAGTTGGAGAATTTTCAGAAACGACTGTGGCTGAAGAAAAAGTTCGTCGTGCAATGTGACTACTGCATCACGCTCGACCGTGTGCCCAAAGAGCTCTACCCCGAAATTGCTGCCAACGACGCTCAACGAGAAGAGTGGGTAAAATGGCTTGCCATCAACGAGACCCAAGGCTCCGAGGCCTACAGCGAGCCGCTCACCGTGGAATTTCTGAAGCAAAATCCCTTCCTCGTGCTCGACACCGCCTGCTTCACGGCCGATTTCAAACACCGCCTGCTGAGGTCGATAGACAACTTGGATGAGCAAACCGATGGCTTGCTGGTTCATTCTGAGAATTTTCAAGCACAGGAATTGCTGCAAGAAAAATATCAGCAGCGTGTGAAATGCATCTATATTGACCCGCCTTATAATACAGGAAACGATGGCTTTGTCTATAAGGATGGTTATAATCATTCGTCATGGCTAACGATGATGAAAGATCGTTTAGAAAAGGCAAAAGTAGATATGCCAGACGATGGGGTTATTTTTATCTCAATAGACGACAAAGAACAGGTTATTCTCCGGAAATTATGTGACGATATTTTTGGTGCAGATAATTTTGTGGCACAAATGATATGGGAACAAGGTCGTAAATCGATGGCTGCGCAAATTGCGGTAAATCATGAATATTGTTTGATTTACTGTAAAAACAGAATAAAATGTATAGCTACAGATGATGCCATACCAAATCACAATTGGTCTGATAAGAAAGAGGGTCTAGAAAAGATATACTCTGAATTTGACAGGCTTAAAATGACTTATCATACTGATATCGTGAGCATCGAAAGAGGCATGAGATCATTTTTTAGAGGGCTACCTGAAAGTGATCCTGCTAAACGACAATCACAGTATAAATGTGTTGATGGTCGTGGATTGTATTTTCCTGGAGATATTGCACAAGGTACAGGTAATGGGGGCAGATTTGATATTCTACACCCAGTAACGCATAGGCCATGTAAAGTTCCTGCTGGTGGGTGGCGATTTAGCGAATCCAAATTGCCAGAGCTTTTACGCGAAAATAGGATTCACTTTGGGGCAGATGATACTACAGTTCCTTGTCTAAAAAGATATCTTAAGGAGACGGAGTATGAAGTAGCCTCCAGTGTATTCTATAAAGACGGTCGCGGAGCCTCAAAAAGACTACAGGCGATGTTTAATTCCGTGGCATTTGATTATCCAAAAGACGAGAATGTCATATCTCGTTTCGTCTCATTTGTCACGTCATACGAAGGGGTAATGAGTGACGCCGTTATTCTCGACTTCTTCGCAGGCTCCGGCACAACCGGCCATGCCGTTATCAATCTGAATCGTGAGGACGGTGGAAAGCGCAAATACATCTTGGTGGAGATGGGCGAATACTTCAACTCCGTGACCAAGCCCCGCATCGAGAAGGTGATTTATTCCAAAGACTGGAACAACGGCAAGCCTGTGTCACGCGAGGGCAGCAGCCACTGTTTCAAGTATATGCGGCTGGAGCAGTACGAAGACACGCTGAACAACCTCGCCATCAAGCGGGACAGCACCCTGTTTGAGCACGGCAGCGCCTTCAAGGAGAGTTATATACTCGACTATATGCTCGACACGGAGACGCGTGACTCGCTGCTGAATATGAAGCTCTTCGAAAATCCCTTCGCCGTCACGATGAAGACGACACGCGACAACGAACTCGTGGAGACCCCCGTGGACTTGGTGGAGACGTTCAACTACCTCATCGGCCTGAACGTGGAAGCCATGTCGTGGCACAAGAACGGCAACATCTGCACCGTGGAAGGCGTGACGCACCGCGACAATCTGAAGACCCTCGTCATCTGGCGCAACGTGAAGGAAGTGAGCAACGACGACCTCAACGGCTTCTTCCGGAGCATGGACTTCAAGATTAAGAGCACGGACTTCGACGTGATTTACGTGAACGGAGACAACACCCTGCCCAACCTGCGTCGCGACGACGGCAGCGACGGAGAGCACTGGAAGGTGGTGCTGACGGAAGAAGAGTTTGCCAAACGCATGTTCGAGGAGGATTGATTATGCCAAGAGCCAGACAACGCCAACAGCCGGTGCGCCTGCAAGACTCGCTCGTGCTCTTCCACTTCATGCTGAGCCAGTTCGGATGCAGGGAATTGACAACTCTGTCGCGCGACCTGAAAGACCCCATCCTTGAGGGCATCGACGACGAAGGGGTGTCGCGCCTATGCAACGCCCTGCGCAACCACCTATACACCAACCAAGGCATCACGACCGAGCAACTGTTCGAATACGACCGCCACATCGTGAAGTTCACCCGCGAAATCAACGAGCGCCGCGCCGAGAAGGTTCAGTGGAAATACTTCCAATACCTGTCGCTGCTCTTCACGGAGGTCTATCTCGACCGCTACTTCTCCGACCGAACCCGCCTGCTGAACGACATCAACACCTTCCTGCGCGACGACTTCAACTTCCGCTCCAACACGTGGAAGGGCATGCCCGACTTCACCGAGGACGACCTGAAGAAATTGGCTTTCTGGTGCGCAACGGGTTCGGGCAAGACGCTGATGATGCACGTCAACATCAAGCAGTACCTCTACTACGCCGAGAAATACAAGGCCAAGAAACTGAATCGCATCCTGATTCTCACGCCCAACGAAGGACTCTCGCGCCAACATCTCGACGAACTCACCGCATCGAATTTCCATGCCGAACTATTTTCGAAGCAGGGACGCGGCGGCATGTTTGCCGGTACAAACATCGAGGTGATTGACATCAACAAACTGGCCGACACCGACGGCGACAAGACAGTGGCCGTTGAAAGCTTCGAAGGCAACAACTTGGTACTCGTGGACGAGGGGCATAGAGGCTCCGGCGGCGAAGTGTGGAAAGGCTATCGCAACACGCTGACGGCAGAAGGCTTCTCGTTTGAGTATTCGGCAACCTTCGGCCAAGCCATTGCAGCCCAGACGGGTACCAGCCGCAACGCCCTGCTGGAAGAATACGGCAAGGCCACGCTTTTCGACTACAGCTATCGCTACTTCTACGACGATGGATACGGCAAGGACTACCGCATCATGAATATGGAGTCGTGGGATCACGAGGAAAATTTCAAAATGTATCTCACTGCCTACCTATTGTCGTTGTACGAGCAGACGCTGGTCTATCAGTCCGACACGCGGGTGAGAAATCGCTTCCTCATCGCTAAGCCGTTGGGTATCTTCGTCGGAAGCACCGTGAATGCCGTTCATCGAAAAAACGGGCAGCAGGTGAGCGACGTGGTCAGCATCTTGCTCTTCCTGAAAGATTTCATCGAGCATCCACACGTTTACACGAACTATATTCATCGCCTCTTTTCTCCCGACGGTGGTATCAAAAACGCCGCAGGCTATTCACTCTTTGCCAACGCGTTCACGCTCGCTAAAGCCGGACGAACGCCCAAGAACGAGGAGATATTTGCCCGAAAGACCTATGAACAACTCCTCCAGACGCTGTTCCACGCGCAAACCGGCGGTGCACACCTCTATTTGGACAAGCAGAGCGGCACCAACGGAGAAATCGGCCTGCGAGTGGGAAGCGCAGAGTATTTCGGCGTGATTAACGTAGGCGACAGCGATGCTTTGATTCGGCTCTGTTCAGATTACGGCATCGACTGCGAGTCCAAGGAGTTCGGCAAGACATCCCTGTTTACCGGCATCAACAACGAAGACTCCCCGGTGAATATTCTGATTGGCTCCAAAAAATTCAGCGAAGGTTGGAGCAGCTGGCGCGTCTCGGTGATGGGGCTGATGAACGTGGGACGAACCGAGGGCTCCGAAATCATCCAACTCTTCGGACGCGGCGTTCGTTTGAAAGGCTTCCAATATTCTCTGAAGCGCAGTTCGAAATTGGATAGCAGCTTCAACACGGACTATTTGCCACAGGGCATTCGTGAAATCGAGACGCTCAACATCTTCGGCGTAAATGCCGACTATATGAACACGTTCCGCGACTTCTTGAAGAACGAAGGGCTACCTTCCAACGACGAGACATACGTTGTTGTGGAAATCCCGACCGTCAATCTGCTGGGCGACACCAAGCTGAAAGTGGTCCGTGTGAAAGAGGGCTACGACTTTAAGAAGGAAGTGACCGTTCACCCCGAAGACATGGTGGACGAAATATCAGTGACCGTGGACTGGCGCCCCAAAGTGGAGGTCGAGCTCAGCGAAGGCGCCACCATAGCTCGGGCAGCCAGAATTCCGACCGGCAAATTGGACGAACGACATCTGGCGCTGCTCGATTGGACGCAGATTTTCTTCGACATGGAGCAGATGAAGAACGAACGCAGCTGGTACAACATGGAGCTCAGCGTGGATGCCTTGAAGCAGCTCATGCTCACGCCACATTGGTACGAGCTTCGTATCCAGCCGGAGGATTTAGAATTCCGAGACTTCGGCCGCGACGTGCGTCGGTGGCAAGAAATCACCATAGCCCTGCTGAGAGCCTTCATCGACAAAGCCTACAAGCGCAACAAGGGACGTTGGGAATCACAATACATGGAAGTGGTTTACATCAATCCCGGTGACGCCAATTTCTTCGACAAATACACGGTGGAGGTGCGCAACGACCAGCAGCAATGGATCGAACAGCTGAAAAAATTGCGTGAGCAGATTCTGTCGAAAACGCTGGAATCAGAGTTCTACATCTACGACAACTGGATACGCGCTCTGCACTTCGACCGCCACTTGTACTATCCTCTTTTGTGCCTGCGCGAAAAGGACGACAACGGGAATAAATACCTGCTCGACAAGGACACCAACGAGCCTCTCATAAAAATTTCGCCGGTCGCTCTCAACGTGGGCGAGACGCGGTTCGTGGAGAAAATTCGAGACTACTACGACAAGCACAAAGACAACATCCTGCAGGGCAAAGACATTTACCTGCTCCGCAACGAGAGCCGCAAGGGCATCGGATTCTTCGAGGCGAACAATTTCTACCCCGACTTCATCTTGTGGATCAACGATGGCGCGAAGCAGTATGTGACGTTCATCGACCCGAAAGGCATCACGCACCAGAAAGGGCTGGAGGACCCCAAAATAACTCTCTTCAAACTGCTCAAGGAGGAAATTGGCCCCACGCTGAAGGACTCGGACATCGTGCTCGACAGCTACATCATTTCCAACACGAACTACCAACTAGTGAAGTTCTGGGGCACTCCCGTTCAGTTCCTCGATAAACACGTGCTATTTGAGGAGGACGCAGATTATCTCGACAAAATGTTCAACTCCATCCTTGCGGGATAGCTCAGGCGATTCTGCAGGCCAATAAAAAGTGAATAACCATGGAAAAATCGCAAGAAGAAAAGCCAGTATTCTCCTATGTGGGTATAAGGCATGGCGAGACTAAAGAAGAACGACGCGAAAGAGTAGAGAAGGAAGGCTTGGCGTACTATAAGGCCCTGCTGGCGTACTGGCGAGAACATCCAGACGAGCTAGAGGACTACGTGGTGGACTGACAATTTTCCCCACACACGCAAAAAAAAAAAAGAAGGAGCCCCACCACCGGACTCCTTTCTTCGTTGTATACCCTTCACGGCACTACCCATCCCCACACACGCTTTCCATCCACATACACCCGCTTCTCCGTCGCGCCATCGATGAAAGTGGGGAGATCTGTGCTCTTTGCCTTCTTTTTTAGCCCCACCGCATCGTACACCCCCTGTAGCACCTTCTTCACCTGCGCCCTTGAATAGGAACCAGGTGGGAGGAGGGCTTTGACTTGACGGGCGGCTTCTTCTCGTTGCCCGGATGTTTGGATGGCTGCCTTTATCTTTTTCTCTTGGTACTTGCAGGCTTTTATCGTCTCGGGCCCCACTTTTTCGTAGTAGGTCTGGTAGGGCTGGGGAAGATAAGGGCTGATGAGGGAGGCTTCAGTGGGATTCGTGGCATAGAACTTCACCAACAATTCCATTCTCCTTACAAACGATGTCGCGCCGTAAAAATCGTCGATAAAGTCTCCCACTGAATCGGCCGGGATCATGCGCAGAGCTTTTTCATAGGGGAGTCCACGAATTTCAAGCGCTCTCCTGTCGGCCGATCTTGTCAGGGAATTTTCGACGAGCATAGACGGCGCATTTTCGTTTTTCAAGATGGTAAGGTAGTCGATGGGTGTGCTTTGGTTTGCGACGAGATTGATTATGGTGTCTCGTTGGTCGTGGGGCAGGGTCGTGTAGATTTCCATGACCTTCTTCGTTTGCTCCTCCTTTCTTGCCAACTCTGCTTCCCACTGCTGACGTTCTCCCTCCGTAAACCCGAAATTCAAGGCGTAGAGAATGACGTTGTGTTGGAAGGCGTGGGGGAGACGTTGACGGCCGATTATTTGCAGGAGGTCAACACGCAGGTCCAAGGCAAGACACTGGATATTGGGCATAAAGAAGACATAGGAAGCGGCATTCTCGTGGTAAAAATCTACACCCTCAAACGCTCGTCGACTGCAGAAGGTCATTGGTTTGTGCTTCTTGCCTTTCAGTGGTGCGGAGCCTATTCTGAAGCCCTTGGGAAGTTTGTCCATCGCATCCCTCGACACCAGCAGATTTACTTCGTTGGGTCGGAGCTGGTATTTCGTTAGAACCGCGGCAATCTCCTTCACATTGTTCAGAAAGAAAACGGCTTGAAGCGCTACGATGACCTGCCCATTTTCCACCTTCAACTCGAAAAACCCGGACTCTCGATAACGCCGAATGATACTCTCGAAGGCGGTGATGGGGTGTTTCATTCGCGTCGTCATCGTATATTCGGGAGGAGAGGGCCAGACCAACTTGATGAATACGCACCGGTTAAAGGCTTCTATGTCGTCGAGAAAGGATGGGTTGTACGGAGTGGCTGAGACATATAGCACGTGTCGTAGGTGTTGAAGTTGTTGGAGGAGCCTCACTTCTACATCGGCTTTATACGCTGCATCCCCCACGATACAATGGGCTTCGTCGACGCACACCAAGAAATTGTCCAACCTCCCACTCAAGCGCAAGGAATCGAAAACGTGGTGGGCAGAGTCGTAGGTCACAATGATTCTGGGTTTGGTGGAGGTGTGGACGTACTGTGAAACGCGTTGGTTGAGTTGGTCGATGGGGGTATTTTTCTCGTCCCTCGCTCGATAAAGGAGGGCATCGGGGTGTTGGGCGGCTTTGCTATAGGCCAGCTCGAGACGAGGGGTAAGGAGTATGACGGGCTTCGAACAACAAGTCAACGCAAAGTACGTGAAGCCACAGCCGGGGAGGGTCTTGTCCAAAATACAATGCTCATCCGTCGGTAGGAGACTCTCAAATTCAGGCCATTCAGAGAGACGTGTAATCCCTTGTGGCACTTGGATGGTTTCTATTTTTCTCATTTTCTTCTGTATCAAGATTCTTTTTCTTCGAGGTAGGGGGCCGGCTAAGCCTTCCCCCCACCAACATCCTCCGCTTACGCTTCGAATGTCACCCTCGAAATTTGTGTTGTGTTTTTTTTTGTATCAGGGATTGGAACTGAGACTTGCGGACTTCGTCCTAACAGGTCCTACTCCCCCAAGCTGAAGAGAAAGTGGTCCAAAAAATTGCCACTTTTTCAATCAGCCTATAAGAAGAGGATATAGACCCCCAAAAAATGGTCCACCCTCATTTCCAACTTGCCCTTCTTGCCCCATATTGCTGAAGGTTGTCACAGTAAGCCCGAAACACCTGCCTACTGATTTCGTCCTCCCCCAAACCTGCTGCTACAAACGAGGCTCGAAGAAAACGAAGGGCCATATCAAAATCTACACCCAGCCGACAAAACTGGCAAGCTTCACGATAGACACTCACCGCTCTATGCCCCTCTTTGAAGCGTTCCGGGTGCTGTCTTTTCTCAAACCCGTCTATGCTGGAAATGATGCTTTGGTTCGATTTTTTGCAAGCCGGAAGAGGGATTTTCGCAAGGGCTTCACGCAGGGCTCCGATACCATTAATATTGCAAGGCTTGGTGGCGATGCTGGGAGTCGTGTTGGTCGCTGCTGCCGTGTTGGAGGAGGGGATGAAGTGGTATGGGACAGGGTTAGCGGAGCGCCATGCTTTCGGATCGTGTCGTAAGAAAGTGGCTCGAGCAACGTCCTTGGGATTCGGGTCGATAAAACTTGAAAAATGAGGACCAAAAGCGCCGGAAACTTGCTTGTAGAGCTCGTGATGAAAGGCTGGATTGGCATTGTCGTGTAAAACGATCGCCTTCACTCCCTGACCCTTGGGCGTCCGAAAGGCAAATTCTACGAATGGGTACGAGCAGATTGATGTGAATGCGGTTTCAACATCGGATACATAGTCAAAGTCGATGGCAATGCGCCGGCTATAGGACTTACAATATGCAGCGCTTCTAGGCTCAAATCTCCCGGAAAATGTAACGACGGGTAACAACTGGCACTTCAGCGTATCTTGTAGGACCTTATCGGGAGCTGCAGATAGGATTTGTTGCGTGGCCGAGCGGAAGTCAATGTGATCCAAAAACCCGTTTGAGATGGCGTCGTAAATGGTGTTGATATCGTAGGTCCAATATATCTGTGGCAAACGGACATTGGGATTCAAGGTCACCAAGTCTGGGGCCGGCGAATCGTCGGCCACATACGGCGCACCGAACGGGGCGGCGGCGTAGAAACCGTAAGAATATGGATCGTCTGAATTTCTCATAAAATCAAATTTTAATCGTTACACACATATCAGACTTTGCGGCCGCGGCGTCGGAGTTTTATGCTATTTCAGCGCCATTTTTCTATCTGCCGTCCACTGTCCACCGTGCCGTCCTGATACAGAATACCGGACACCCCAACCGCCAGAGCATTTACAAGCATTCTCGGGGATTCGTCCGGTATTTCTGTGTGGGGGCAAAACAGACGCCATGCATGAGCAAAATATAAAATTCATGCATATTGGTTTGCCTTTTTCCAAAATTTTATGAACTTTGCAGCGCTATGAAAGACTTTCGTGCTTTGGATGATTTTGGCGTGATATATAGCAGAGCCCATTGTAGATTGGACTTTGCCTCTGCCTTGCAAGATTCCGAGGAGGAAGATTATGTAGTGCAGGAGGGGACGAAAATCATAGGGCAGGGGGCTTTTATCACGCTGTCGAAGTTGAAAGAGGTGCGCCTACCCAATAGTGTGGCGGTGATCGAGAAGAGTGCTTTTTGTGGGTGTTCTTCGTTGAAAGTTGTTGATTTGTCCGAGGCCGTAGAAGTCATTGAAGAGGGCGCATTTGCCGATTGTGTCGGTATAGAAACACTGACGTTGCCTGCGAAGTTGAAATCGGTGGGTGTTGGAGCGTTTGCGCGCTGTAGATGCCGACTCCTTTCGTTGTCCCCTGAATTCGAAGTTTACGATGACTGCCTTTTCGCAAAAGGTAGGACACGCCTTATCTATTGCCCATCGGACAAGTCCTCGCTTAATTTGCCGGATAACGTGGCTCAGATAGATACGAACGTGCTAGAAGCATGCGAAGGCATTTGGAAAAGTTTGCCGGAGGGCGTTGGCGAGAAGAAATTCCTCCGGTTGGCCAAAGATGCCGAAAGAGCGGGTGATGTGGCGGGTTTTGAGCAAATCAAGAATGTTATTGCCGAGTTGATTCCGACGCTGTTGAAGCTTTTCCGCCCATTGTGTGCTGCTTTACAAGATAATTACTATTTGGAGGAGTTTGAGACCAATAAATCGGTGGCTGCTCAATTTGAAGATGAATTCGAACGCATCTTCGGGCGCGCTGTTGAAGAGAAAGTATGTTGCTTGAGACTTGTGCGTTTGTATTGCGCCGTATGCAATGAAATCAAATATTGCAAGCCGGTCATGGTGGCAGACAATGGGCCGTTCTTGTTGCAGGGAAAATTTAGCGAGCGCCAAATACGCGTGCTTGCAAATATCCTCGCCCGAGAGGATGTGCCGGATGATTTTCAACCTCAAACCCTGGACACGTACACCTTCATAGATTCGGCGGATATTGAAAAATTCGTGTATCTTTGCACAGGAGAAGGCCCCGAAGGGCAGGTTTTATTGGCTTCCGGCGAGCGGTTGCATTGGCGTGACGAGTGGCTGACACTAAAATATCTGTTGCGTAAATTACTTGAGAAGCCTGCATCGCAACAAAAATCCCTCATCAAAAGGGCGCCAAGAATTGAAATACTCTCCCGCGAGGTGTACGAATGCATGCTGAGCCGCCTGACGTATGAAGGGCGGCAATCCTACCCCAAATCTCTCAATACGGTCCGCGGGGCAGATGTTAAAGCATTAGAAATACATCCACAAAAAAAAGATAAGGCCAAGTATTTGTCGGTACTGACCTCTTACGTAAAAGGAAAAATATACCAATAAAAATTGGGCAAAATTCGGAAAAATTCGGAAAAATTCGGAAAATTTCGTTGGGACCAAAAAACGGGACCATTTTGAAAACGAAAACCTCAAAGCGCTGATANANANCAACTTTGAGGCTNNAGTTTGTGGTACCTCCAGGAATCGAACCGGGGACACACGGATTTTCAGTCCGATGCTCTACCAACTGAGCTAAGGCACCAATTTTTTGCGTTTCCTCTCGGAAAGCGAGTGCAAAAATAGGGNGCGCGGCGCGAACGGCCAAACTTTTTGGCGTTTTTTTTGCGAAAAACTTATCGCGGGCGGTAGGATTGGCACGTTCCGCCCACNAATTGCCAGTAGCGGTCGCCCTGTCGGCGGTAGTAAACGAGCACGGTGTATTCGTTTTCGGTTTGATAGAAATCGCCTTGGAGNGGGGACGTNTGCGCGGGAATGGGATTTTGGCGCGGCAGCGTGAGGTANTGGTAATTGTAGTAGCCGAGCTTCAGGTAGAGGTCGGCTTCGTAGGCGCCGGTGGCGGCGTTGTATTCCATGCGATTTTCGCGCGTGAAGCGGTTGTGGGTCCACCAGCCGTCGATGAAGACGTCGGCGTCGGGCACCTCGTCGGCCTGCAGNGTGAAGTGGACGTAGGCGTATTCCGANTGCACGTCGGGGTCGTCGCCGTCGTCGCAGTTGCAGACAAACTGGCCGTTGCGNTCGTCGATGCGCAGGTAGTTGCGGGCGGCTTGGTCGGGGAAGAGTTCGGCGCGATAGGCATTGAGGGAGGGTTGCCAGCGCAGCGTTTCGAGGTGCATGCCCGGGTAGCGCGTGGAGAGCATTTCGAAGGAATGATACTCGTTGCCGGCGCTGAAAATGAGGTCGTCGCAATGGCTCCAAACGAGCATNCCNTCGCGTATGGANGTGGGCTCGGGATTGAGCACGGCGTTGTCCCAGCGGCGGTTTTGCAGCACGATGGTTTTCACTTCGNCCANGGGATTGCGCACGAGCAAGTTGCCCAAATCGACAGCCATGGCGAGCTGTTGGTGGGCGTTCTGGAAATCGATGTCGGTGTTGGTGGTGGCTTCGAGCGCGATGGAGGTTTTTTCATCGATTACGCCGAAATAGACGACGGCGACGGGATGGTCTTCATCGTCGTCCTCATCGCGCCGAATCGTGAGGCGGTAATTGCCCGAGACGAGCGGCTGCATGCGTTCGTTGGGGAACGTGAGNGAGTAGTGCGTATAGTTGGTGACCACGCCATACGACGGNTCGAAATCTTCGATGACTTCTTCTTCGGCGGCCGACTGCACATATTCGCTTTCGAAGAGGTCGGCGGTGGGTTGGAAGTCGCAGTCGAGGTGNTCGATGCGATAGAGAAAGCGCGANAACTCGTGCGTCATTTCGTCGAAGCCGATGAGCAGTGCGTCGTCGCCGTCGAGCGTGATGATGGGCAGGCTGCCGCCGTCTTCGCCGGCCTCCACGGTGAGCGTGCGAATGTTGGGGTCGAGAATGCGATGGCGCTGCGCCTGCGCTGCGAGGCAGACGAGGCTGAGGACGAGCACGATGNGGAGGGATTTATTCCACATAGAAAATGTAGTCGATAGTGTTTTCGGGAATGTCGGGCGCGAGGGTCGCGATGCCGTTGGCGTAGGAGAAGGGCAGGGCGCGGCCGGAGGGGAACTCGCAGACGCGCTGCGGTTTCTTGGGCAGTTTGAACGCGATGGGCGTGCGGGCNGCGGAGAGCACGTGGACGTAGAGCCGCGAGCCCTTGCGCGTGGAGTACGATGTCGGTGCCGGTCGCCCACTTCGCCGGCCGTGGTGGCGTAGATGCTCTCGCCGTTGGTGCGCAGCCACTGTCCCATTTCGCGCAGGCGCTCCACGGCGGTTTGCGGCAGGCGGCCGTCGGGCTGCGGGCCGATGTTGAGCAACAGGTTGGCGCCTTTGCCGCTTGTGCGCACCAAGAGGCGGATGAGTTCGGCGGCAGACTTATAATTTTGGTCGATTACCTTATAGCCCCACATGCCGTTCATCGTTTGGCAGGTCTCGAGGGGCAGTCGGCTGATGTCTTGGCCCGACAGTCCGGCCTTGTTTTCGCCCGGCACGTCGCGTTCGAAAATTTGGATGTCCTCGCCTTCGAAAGGCGTTTGGTGGTGATTGTTCCCAATGAGGCAGGCGGGCTGCAGCGAGTGGATGAGCGCGTATTGTTCGGGCAGATGCCAGTCGAACGGCACGGCGTCTTCGTCGTGGTCCCACCAACCGTCGAACCAGATGGCGCCGATGCGGCCGTAGTTGGTGAGCAGTTCGCGCAGTTGGGCGTTCATAAAGGCGTAGTAGGAGTCCCAGTCGCCCTTTTTCGAAGCATTTTTCCGCCCCGTTTTCAGGCCCGTTCGACCCAGTGGATAGTCTTCGCGCGTCCAGTCGAGGTGGGAATAGTAGAGGTGGAGCGGCATGTCGGCCTTGTGGCAGGCGTCGGCGAGTTGGCCGATGATGTCTTTGCCGTAGGGCGTGTGCATGATGTTGTAGTCCGACGCTTTCGTGTCCCACATNGAGAAGCCTTCGTGGTGGCGNGAGGTGAAGCAGATGTATTTTGCGCCGCTTTCGCGAAAGATTTTGACCCATTCGTCGGCGTCGAAGTCGTGGGGATAGAAGGCATTGGCCGCTTTGGCATATTCTTGATTGTCAATGCCTACGTTCATATACCATTCGCCCTGCCCGAAGACGCTGTAGAGGCCCCAATGCAGGAAAATGCCGAATTTGGCGTCGGAGAAGGCTTGGCGTGCCGCGAGGTTTTCGGCACTGGGCACGTACTGCGCATGCCCCACGGCAGCGAAGCCGAGCAGGAGCGCGAGAATAGTTCGTTTCATCTGATGTGTTTTTTGGGAATGAAGCGCCAACCGAGCGTGAGNTGCATACAGTCGGCCTTGTTGAGGTGGGCTTTCACGTTGTAGCCGATGAAGAGTCGGTCGCCGCTGAAGGGGAAGTTGTAGCGCACGCCGATTTTCTCGTAGTAGGGGCGTTCGTCGATGTCGGCGGTATAGCCCATTTTGCGAAAGGCGTACCAGCCGAAGGCCATCGAGACGGAGAAGTGGCGGAAGAAGGCTTCGTGGCGCAGGNCGATGCCCAGCACGTGGCGCGAGTAGGAATACTCCGTTTGTCCGCGGCTTTCGTCGAGCGCTTTAATCTTGTCGGCGTAGGGCGCGTAGGTGTAGTCGAGTTCCAAGCCGCTGGCGTATCTCAGTCCGTAGCGCCACATNGGAGCCACGGCGGCCGTGAAGGCGGTGTAGATGGGGTAGTGCTCGCTGCGATACTGCGGGTCCGACGGGTCGCGCGCCCAATAATTAATGGTGTAGTGGTCGAGNAGCGTTTTAGCCGACATGCCCGCAAGGACGTCCACATAGACGTACTTCTTGAAGCCGCTGAGTCCCTTCGCCTTCACTGGCANATGGGTTTCGGCCGGCTCGAGGTCGTAGTTGGCGCGCACGCTGGCGCCGAAAGCGTTGATGCCTTTGTTGGGGCGGTCGAGTGTGCCGTTGCTAAAGTGGCGGAAGGCCAAGTCGAGGCCTACGCTCCAGCGCGATGAAAGGCGATAGTTGGCGAAGAAACCGAAGGCTACGAAGATGTTGTAGGTGCTGCCGATGATTTCGTTGTCCACATTGGTGCGCTTGTTGTAGGGCTGAAAGGCAAAGCCGATGCCATTTTCGGCGTGGTAGCCGAGTGTCCAAGCGTTCTTGCGCAGCAGGTCGCGGCGGAAGCCGGCGTAGAGCGTGAGCATGTCGCCAAAGGTGGATTTGTAGTCCGACGAGCCGTCTTTGCGCCAGAGTTTGATGTGCTTCATCGGGGCNAAAATCACGCCGGCCTCGAGCGTCGGGAAGCCCCACGCGGCATCGTAGGCGTTGGCGTCGCGCGGNGTCGTGCGATACTGCACNTTGGCGCCCACCATGCCGGCCACGTAGTTGTGCATGATGTTCTTGTACACGTCGTCGTAGGGCAGCAGATAGCTCGTGTTCACGTCCGCGCCGATGGTCAGATGGTCGCGAAAGCGGGGGCGAGCGTCTGCCGTGCTATCGACTGCCTGCCCGCGNAGCAGCGTGGGCAGGCAGAGCAGGGTCAGAAGCAGCAGCCGTTTCAAGGCTTCCTATTTGATGAGATTGCCNANGATGTCGCGCGAGAGTTCGCGGGTGATGCTGCGCGTGGCGGCACTGGTGGCATTCTTCACCACCTTCGTCGTGGCACTCGTCTTGCTTTTCGTCTTTTTGCCGGAGATTTTGTCCGAAACGAAGGTGGCGAGCAGCGTGGCAAACGTGGCTGTGACGGCCGTCCATACGGCTTTGGCCACGCGGCCGAAGATGCTGGTCTTTTTCTTGCCGCCTTTCTTCTTTTCTTCCTTTTCTTCCTCGTCTTCGGCGACTTGAACTTCCTTGGCCTCAGCCTCTACCAAGGCGCCCTGCTCGGCCTCGGCAAGAAGCGTTTCGAAGGCGCTCTCGCGGTCCTCGGGCGTGTCGTATTTGCCGTAGAGGTCGGAGCCTTTGATGAGGTCGAGGCGTTGGCCTTCGCTGATGGCGCCGATTTGGCTCAGGGGGAAGAGAATTTTGGCCTTCTCCACCATGGAGGGAGCGCCTTTCTCGTCGAGGAACGATACGAGGGCTTCGCCCGTTCCGAGGTTGGTGATGGCTTCGGCGGTGTCGAAATCGGGGTTGGCGCGGAAGGTTTCGGCGGCCGTCTTGAGCGCTTTCTGGTCTTTCGGCGTGTAGGCGCGCAGGGCGTGCTGGATGCGATTGCCGAGTTGGCTCAAAACGATGTCGGGAATGTCGGTCGGGCTCTGACTTACGAAGTAAATGCCCACGCCCTTCGAGCGAATCAGGCGAATCACCTGCTCAATCTTGTCGGTCATGGCTTTGCTCGTGCCGTCGAAGAGCATGTGGGCCTCGTCGAAGAAGAAAATCAGCTTCGGCAGGTCTTGGTCGCCCACTTCGGGCAGGGNGGTGTAGAGTTCGCTCAAGAGCCAGAGCAAGAANGTGGAGTAAACGCGCGGCTTGAGCATGAGTTCNTCNGCGGCNAGCACGTTCATAATGCCTTTGCCGGTCTTGGGGTCTTTCTGCAGCAGGTCGTTGATGTCGAACGAGGGCAGGCCGAAGAATTTGTCGGCGCCGTCGTTTTCGAGCGTCAGCAGGGCGCGNTGAATGGCTCCCACGCTGGCCGTTGCAATATTCCCATATTTTGTTGTATATTCGCCGGCGTGTTTCGAAACGTAGTCGAGCATGGCGCGCAGGTCCTTCAGGTCGTCGATGAGCAAGCCGCGTTCGTCGGCAATGCGGAACACGATGTTGATGACGCCGGTTTGCGTGTCGTTCAGGTCGAGCAGGCGGGCCAAAAGGTCGGGGCCCATGTCGCTNACCCTTGCGCGCATCGGGTGTCCCTGCTTGCCAAACACGTCGAACAGGCGGGTGGGGCAGGCTTGGAACTCCGGATTGGGCACTTCGAACTCGTCCTTGCGCTTTTCGATGAAGCTCGACGTGGCGCCCACTTGGCTGATGCCGCTCANGTCGCCTTTCATATCGGCCATGAAGCACGGCACGCCCACTTGGCAGAACGTCTCGGCCAAAACCTGCAGCGTCACCGTCTTACCCGTACCCGTGGCGCCCGTNANGAGGCCGTGNCNGTTNGCCATNTTGCCCAATATACTCAGAGCGCCCTTGTCGCAGTGGGCAATGTATAAACCTTTTTCCTTGTCGTACATAATGCTGAAAAAATTAGTTGTTGTTTGACTTTTTGCGCGGCTAATTTAGGAAATCCGTTGCGAACGGCCAAAATTCTTGGGCTATACCTTTATATAAAAATGCGTGCGCGTGCGCAGGTGCGCGCGTGCGAGGCGAATTGCATTTTAAACTTTTCCCGTTTTCTATAGTCAAACAATCAGAAACGTTTAATTTTTAAAACGACAAACAGACTTATGAAGAAGATTCTCACTCTCGCCCTCGTGTTCACCNTGTCGTCCGGCTTCTCNGCCGTGGCACAGTATCATCACGACCAAGANCCGCCTCGCGAGGCTGTGCAGCATCACAAGAAAGCCGCCCCCGCGCCGCANGTNAAGAAGCACGCCTCGCGTCCCGCCAAGGGCAAGGTGTTCTACAAGCGCCCGGGCCACGGCAAATACGTGANNTACAACCACAAGAAGTGCTGGTACTCCAACGGCGTTTACTACCGCATTCTCAAGGACAAGCGCGGCCGCACTTACTACAAGGTTTATGCNTATNGGCGCTAAGCCCGCACCTTCNGAAAAAACTAAAAAAAACGCCCTCCCCGAATTTCGTTTTTCGGAGAGGGCGAATTATTTTTGCACTTGCGTTTACATCAAGTCCACGCTGCGCTTCAGGAAGGCGTTGAGGGCGGCACCTTTCAGCAGGCCGTTCTGCAGAAGGGCGAGGTCGATGAGTTGGGCGGCCACCTTGTCGNCGGCAGCGTAGTCGGCGAAGATTTTTTGCTTCTTTTCGCGCTCGGCNTCCATGGCGGCGTGGCAGTCGGATTGCTCTTTCTTGTCGTCGTCGGTGATTTCGTCGGGCTTCTTGTCGCGGAGCTTCTGTTCGATGGCGGCGTGGCGGGCNTTGAGGCCCTTCAGTTCGGCTTCGATGGGCTCAAGCGAGGGCAGGACGTCGCGCTTCAAGTTGTNCACCGTTTGTTTGATGAGTCGGTGGTCGGCGTTGAGCACCACGTTGTACATNTCGGGCATTTCGCCGTAGAAGGCCATGCCTTGCTGCAGGTTGGCCACGTCTTTCATTCGGCGCATGTACTCGCTCTGCGTAATCACGATGGGCGCTTCGTCTTCGCCCAAGGCTTCGGCCACGACGCGCATCTCGCACTTGTCGATTTTCGGCAGACCGGCTTGGAANACGCCCTCCACGGCCTCGCGTTCGGTGTCGCTGAACTCCACTTTGCGGGCATCATCTTTCGGAATGAGGCTCGAGAGCGTGTCGGAGTCCACGCGGGCGAAGCGGCTCTTCTCGAACTTTTGCTCCAGCATCTGAACAAGTGCCGAATCCAACTGNCCGTCCATCAGCAAGACGNTGTAGCCCTTCGACTTAGCCGTCTCAATGTAAGCGTATTGNGCCTCTTTTTGCGTGGCGTAGAGATAGACNAGCGTGCCGTTCTTGTCGGTCTGNGAGCTCTCGATTAGTTTGCGATATTCCTCGTAGGTGTAGAACTTGCCGTCCACGTCTTTGAAGAGGGCGAAGTCTTTGGCGCGGTCGTAGAAGTCGGGTTCCGACAGCATGCCGTAGTGGATGAAGAGTTTCAGGTCGTCCCACTTCTCTTCGAAGGCTTTTCGGTCGGTTTTGAAAATTTGATTCAAACGATCNGCCACTTTTTTTGTGATATATCCCGAAATTTTCTTTACATTTGCATCGCTTTGCAAGAAGCTGCGCGAAACGTTCAGCGGAATGTCGGGCGAGTCGATGACGCCGTGAAGCAGCGTGAGGAAGTCGGGCACGATGTTCTCCACTTGGTCGGTCACGAACACCTGATTGCAATAGAGCTGNATGCGATTGCGGTGAATATCAATGTTTTGCTTGATGCGCGGGAANTAGAGAATGCCCGTCAGGTGGAACGGGAANTCCACGTTGAGNTGAATCCAGAAGAGCGGTTCGTCGCTCATGGGGAAGAGGTCGCGATAGAACTTGCGGTAGTCCTCGTCTTTGAGCGAGGCCGGCGCCTTGGTCCAGAGCGGNTCGGTGTCGTTCACCACGTGGTCTTTGTCGGTCTCCACTTGTTTGCCGTCTTTCCACTCTTTCTCCTTGCCGCAGACCACTTCGACGGGCAGGAAGCGGCAGTATTTGCCGAGCAGCTGGAGCAGTCGGCTCTCTTC
>Ga0065709_1006126_pt1 | contig 22256 bp, 30 predicted proteins | sample Hoacrofraction14_2_FD_59096 | JGI IMG/M metagenome (GOLD analysis project Ga0065709, IMG submission 59096) | Hoatzin crop microbial communities from Cojedes, Venezuela, sample from fiber fraction 14 v1 | ecosystem: Host-associated > Birds > Digestive system > Esophagus > Crop | place: Venezuela...
CTCAGTACCTCCTTGGTTTTAGTTCTTGCTGCGCCAGGTGATCCGGCCACGGGTCAGATCATAGGGCGAAAGTTCAATGGTTACTTTATCGCCGGGATAGATCCGGATAAAGTTCATCCGCATCTTGCCGGAGATGTGCGCCAGGATCTGGTGGCCATTCTGAAGCTCCACCTGGAACATGGCGTTCGGCAAAGCTTCAACAACCTTGCCTTCCATTTCAATCACGTCGCTCTTGGACAAATATCAGCCCTCCTTGCACAGCGAGCGTCCCACCGCGAATCCGTTATCCTCCAGCGCCCTTCTCAGGTCGCTGTCCTGGATCGGCCCGCCTTCGGGCCTCACCTCAGATAAGTTTACCATAATTGGCTTCGCGTGTAAATGCCTGATTTTCTTTTTCTTGGGTCTTGCCAGCGGATGGTTCAGACCGTCCGCGATCAAAACCCGGTCATCCCCGGGATTTTCGATGACAAGAAACGCGTGTCCCTTGTCCCGCCCCTGGGTGCTGATCACAATCCGTCCCGGATCAAAACTGAGGGGTTCCTTCATTCGTTTCCCTCCCAGCTGAAGCCGGGCAGCGTCAGGATCTCCGGGTACCCTTCCCCGGTGATGGCGATGGTATGTTCATAATGCGAGCACAGCTTATGATCCCGCGTCCTCACGCCCCAGCCGTCATCATCCGTGGTGATATGCCAGTCACCCTGGCAGATCATGGGTTCCACCGCGATGGTCATGCCCTTGCGAAGACGAATCCCTCGCCCGGGCTCTCCGTAATTGTATACGGATGGATCCTCGTGCATTTCCCGGCCGATACCGTGTCCGGTGTAATCCCGGATCACCGTATAGCCGTTCTTCAGGGCGTGCTGTTCAATCGCGTATCCGACGTCTCCCAGCCGTTTCCCTTCCACACACTGCCGGATACCTTCCCAGAAGCATTCCTCGGTCACCCGAATCAGCTTCGCGGCATCCTCGCTGATCTGTCCGACCCCGACGGTAAACGCGGAGTCAGCCTGCCAGCCGTTCAAAATCAGTGTGCAGTCCACTGTGATGATATCGCCCTCGTTCAGCACCTGCTTGTCATTCGGAATGCCATGAACCACCATATCATTCACGCTTGCGCAGATACTGCAGGGATAACCCTGATATCCTTTTTCGGAAGGAATGCCGCCGCCCTTGCGGATCAGCTGTTCCGCCAGCACATCGAGATCTGCCGTGGTCACCCCCGGCACGATGGCCTCGCGAACCTGATCCTCCACCTCACGCAGCAGCTTCCCTGCATCCCGCATCTTGTCGATTTGGGACGCATTCTTCAGATAGATCATGCTTTTGCTCCCAGCGCCGCCAGAATCGCGTTGGTGGTGTTGTCCATACCCTGGGCGCCATCAATCTTCCGAAGCAGGCCCTTCTTCTCATAGTAGCCGATCAGCGGAGCCGTCTGGCTGTGATACACATTCAGGCGGTTCAGTACGGTCTCTGCCTTGTCATCGTCGCGCTGAATCAGTTCCTCGCCGCAGTTCGCGCAGTGAGTTTCGCCGTTCAGCATGCTCAGGTGGTAGGTCGCGCCGCACTTGACGCAAACGCGCCGTCCGCTCAGCCGGTTCACCAGCTCTTCGTCCGCCACATCCAGCTCAATCACGGAGTCAATCGTGGCGAAGGTGTCCAGCGCTTCCGCCTGGGGCACCGTCCGCGGGAAGCCGTCCAGGATGTAGCCATTCTGGCAGTCAGCCATGGCCAGGCGTTCCTTCACGATGTCGATAATCACTTCATCAGGCACCAGCTGTCCGGCGTCGATATAGCTCTTCGCCTTCTTGCCGGTCTCGGTGCCTTCTTTCATGGCCCGGCGAAGAATGTCGCCGGTGGAGATCTGGGGTACGTTCAGCGCCGCGCAGATCTTCTGCGCCTGGGTGCCTTTACCGGCCCCGGGAGGTCCAAGGAAAATAATGTTCATTGGGCATCTCCTTTCCATGGCGGCAGGGGGCGGGGTAATCCCCGTCCCCTTTGGCCGATTACATAAATCCGATATTGTCCATATCCATCTCGATGCCGCGGATACTCATCTCACCCTGCAGGGTACGGAAGGTCTCCAGGCTCACGCTCACCGCGATCAGAATGGAGCTGGCCGCGAACGGCACGCTCACACCCGCCCAGCGGAGAAGCAGCGTCGGCACCGCGCTCAGCACGGCCAGGAACAGCGCCGCGAACAGGTTCAGGCGGTTCACGATATTGGCCAGATACTGACGAATGTTCTTGCCGCGCTGTCCGGGGATCACGGCGCCCTGCTGCTGCAGCTGATCAGCCTGCTGTTTGGGGTCAAAGCTGATGCTGGAGTAGAAGAACGTAAACGCGATGATCAGCAGCGCGGAAATGATCATGTACCAGACGGAGCCGGTATACATGTTGGTCGCCCACCACCGGGTGAAGGCACCGCTCATGTCCGGGTCCACCAGCTGCGCGATCGTTCCCGGGAAGGCCAGGAAGCTGTACGCAAAGATCAGCGGCAGCACGCCCACGGAAACCACTTTCAGGCTCATATGAGTGCTCTGTCCGCCGTACACACGACGGCCCTTGACCTGCTTGGCGATCTGCAGCGGAATGCGGCGTTCGCCCAGCTCCACGAAGGTCACGATCACAGTCATCAGAATCGCGGTCACAACGATCACAATCAGGTTGATCCAACCGCTCGTCGTGCCCTGCGTGGTCGCGGTGGTGAAACCGCTCACGATGCCGTTGAACAGGTTGGAAATAATACCGACGAAGATCAGCAGGCTGACGCCGTTTCCGACGCCCTTTTCGGTAATCCGCTCGCCGATCCACATCGCCAGAGCGGTACCGCCGGCCATGCTCACGCCCACCAGGACGTAGTTCAGCCAGCCGCTCTTGATGTAGCCCAGACCGCGAACCAGACCGATGGCCTGCAGCGCCGCCAGTCCGACGGTGACATACCGGGTAATCTTGTTGATCTTTTCCCGTCCGTCTTCTTCCTTGCTCATGCGTTCGAGGGCGGGGATCGCGATGGTCAGCAGCTGCATAATAATGCTGGCGTTGATGTAGGGCGTAATACCCATGGCCATCACGGTCATCTGGCTGAAGTTGTTACCGGTCATCATGTTGACCAGCTCCAGCAGGGGAAGATTGCTCGTGTTGCTCGCGTTGAGCACTTTCACGGCATCAACACCGGGGGCCGGAATTACACCGACCAGCCGGTACAAGACCAGCATCAGGAAGGTGTAAATGATCTTTTTCCGAATCTCGGCGATTTTCCACATCTTACGGATGCTTTCAATCATGTCAGACCACCTCGGCTTTCCCACCGACGGCCTCAATCTTCTGCTTGGCGCTCTCGGTAAACTTCTGGGCCTGCACGGTCAGCTTCTTGGTCAGATCGCCGTTGCCCAGAATCTTCACGCCATCCAGCGTCTGCTTCACGATGCCGGCTTCCTTGAGCGCTTCCACGGTCACGGTGTCGCCATCGTTGAAGACTTCCAGGCGCTCCACATTCACCACGGCATACTCAGTGCCGAAGATGTTCGTGAAGCCGCGCTTGGGCACCCGGCGATACAGGGGCATCTGGCCGCCTTCAAATCCGGGCCGCTTGCCGCCGCCGCTGCGGGCCTTGGCACCCTTATGGCCTTTACCGGAGGTCTTGCCCAGACCGGAACCGGTACCGCGGCCCAGACGCTTCTGCGCGGTCGTGGACCCCTCAGCGGGATGCAGTTCTTGCAGTTTCATGGGGTATTCCTCCTTTATTCGTCAACTTCCTCAACCTTCACCATGTGCTTCACGGCAAAGATCTGTCCGCGGATCGCGGCATTGTCAGGCTGAGTCACGGTCTGGCCGATCTTGCGAAGGCCCAGCGCGGCAACAGTCGCCTTATGCTTGGGAAGGGTGGCGATGGGAGATTTCACGAGTGTAATTTTCAGCTTCATCTCTTACGTCCTCCTTAACCCAGAATATCAGTCACGGCCTTGCCGCGCATCTGCGCGACCTGCTCGGCGCTGCGAATCTTCTTCAAAGCTTCCAGAGTGGCCTTGACCATGTTGATGGGGTTGTTCGAGCCATAGCTCTTGGTGCGGATATCCCGGATGCCGGCCATTTCCAGCACAGCACGCGCGGCACCGCCGGCGATCACGCCGGTACCTTCGGGAGCGGGCATCAGCACGCTCTTCGCGGTGGAGTAATATCCGGTCATCTCATGCGGGATGGTCGTGCCGTCCAACGGCACATTCACCAGATGCTTCTTGGCGTCTTCGGTGGCCTTGCGAATGGCTTCCGGAATTTCGGCAGCCTTTCCCATGCCCGCGCCGACGCGGCCGTTCTCATCGCCAACCACGACCAAAGCGCTGAACCGCATGTTGCGGCCGCCCTTCACGGTCTTGGAAACACGGTTGACGGAGACCAGACGCTCTTTGAACTCGCTTTCCTGTTCAAACCTAGGCATTTTGCGTAGTCCTCCTTCAATCAGAATTTCAGTCCGGCTTCACGGGCACCGTCGGCGACACTCGCCACACGGCCGGTATACACATACCCGCCCCGATCGAAGACCACGTTCTCGATGCCGGCTTCCGCGGCGCGCTCAGCGATCAGCTTGCCGACCAGCTTCGCGGCACCCTTCTTGTCCACATCATCCAGCTGACCCTTCAGGGCCGGATCCATGGTGCTGGCGCTCACCAGGGTTACGCCCTTGGTGTCGTCAATGATCTGCGCCTGGATGTGCTTGTTGCTGCGGTAAACAGACAGACGCGGCATTTCAGGGGTGCCGCTGATCTTTTTACGGACCCGCGCGTGACGAATCACGCGAACCTCATTCCGGTCACGTTTCTTGAACATTTGCAGTCACTCCCTTCTATTACTTACCGGTCTTGCCTTCCTTACGGCGGATGTGCTCATCCTGATACTTGATGCCCTTGCCCAGATAGGGTTCCGGCTTCCGGATGGCGCGAATGTCCGCCGCGAGGTTGCCAACCTGCTGCTTGTTACTCCCCTTGACCACGATGGTGGTCTGGTTGGGAGTCTCATAAGTGATTCCTTCGGGCGCTTCCAGCACCACCGGATGAGAGAAACCGATGTTGATGGTCAGCGTCTTGCCCTCGGCGCTGGCGCGGTAACCGGTACCGACCAGTTCCAGGGTCTTGGAGAAGCCGTCAGTCACGCCGACGACCATGTTGTGCACCAGAGCGCGATACAGTCCGTGCATGGACCGATGATTCTTCGCGTCCGAGGGGCGCTCGAGGGTCAGGGTATTGCCCTCTTGCTTCAGGGTGATGGCGGGATTCACCTGCTGGGTCAGGGTGCCCTTGGGGCCCTTAACCGTGACCAGGTTGTTCTCATCCACCGTAACCGTCACGCCCGCGGGGACAGTAATCGGAAGCTTTCCGATACGAGACATTTTGTCACACCTCCTATTGCGTGTCGGTTATTACCAGATGTAGGCCAGCACTTCGCCGCCCACTTCGTTCTTCCGGGCTTCCTTGTCCGTCATCAGACCCTTGCTGGTGCTGATGATGGCGATGCCCAGGCCGCCCAGCACTTTGGGCAGCTCTTCGCAGCGCGCGTACACGCGCAGACCGGGTTTGCTGATGCGCTTCAAACCGGCAATCACAGGGGTCTGCTTGCCGTTGACGTACTTCAGCGTAATCTTGATCTCGCCCTGCAGGCCGTCATCGATATAGTCCACAGCCTTCACGTAGCCTTCGTCCAGAAGAATCTTGGCGATGGCCTTCTTCGTGTTGCTGGCCGGCACAGTCACGAAATCGTGACGCGCGACCTGACCATTCCGGATGCGGGTGAGCATATCGGCGATGGGATCGTTCACTACCATGGTTTTGACCTCCTTCGAAATTCATACGCGGGTGGTTCGAGACATCATTTGTCCGCCTGTCCCGCGAGTCTCCCCCGCATTACCAGCTGGCCTTGCGGACACCGGGGATTTGGCCCTTATAGGCCAGCTCTCTGAAGCAGATACGGCACACGCCGTACTTGCGCAGCACACTGTGAGGCCGGCCGCAGATGCGGCAGCGGGTGTAAGCCCGCGTAGAGAACTTCGGCGCTCTGCTCTGCTTGAGTTTCATGCTCAGCTTTGCCACTTTATTTTTCCTCCTTCAAACCTTCACAGTCACTCATGGGCGAAGGGCATGCCCAGCAGGCTGAGCAGTTCCTTGCATTCCTCATCGGTCTTCGCGGTGGTCACGAAGATCATTTCCATACCGCGGATCTTCTCCACCTTGTCGTACTCGATTTCGGGGAACAGCAGCTGCTCGTGAATGCCCAGCGCGTAATTGCCGCGGCCATCAAAGGCCTTGGTGCTCACGCCGCGGAAGTCGCGGACGCGGGGCAGTGCCACGGAAACCAGCTTGTCCATGAACTCTTCCATGCGGTCGCCGCGCAGGGTCACCTTCGCGCCGACATTCATGCCCTCACGAACCTTAAAGTTCGCGATGGACTTCTTGGCCTTGGTGACCAGGGGTTTCTGGCCGGCAATCGTAGTCAGCTCGTTGATCGCCATTTCCATCGCCTTGGCGTTGTCCTTGCAATCGCCCAGACCCATGTTGATCACGATCTTGGAGAGCTTCGGGATCTCCATCACGTTCTTGTAGCCGAACTTCTGCTGCAAAGCAGGAACAGCCTCGGCCAGATACTTTTCCTTAATTCTGGTAGCCATTTTGGCGCTCCTCCTTTATCAGTCGATCTCCGCGCCGCACTTCTTGCACACGCGGACCATTTTACGGACCATCTTGCCGTTGTCGTTCTGCTCGCGGGTCACCTTGTGGCTCACGCGGGTCGCCTTCTTGCAGCTCGGGCAGACCAGCATCACGTTGCTGGCGTCGATGGGCATTTCCTTGTGGATAATGCCGCCGGGCTGCATCTGGTTGCGGGCCTTCTGGTGTTTGGTCACCATGTTCACGCCCTCAACGGTCACACGGTTCAGCTTCGGGAAAGCCATGGACACTTTGCCGGTCTTGCCCTTATCCTTGCCGGAGATCACCATTACGGTATCTTTGGATTTTACATGCATCTTTCTTCTGCCTCCTTACAGTACTTCGGGAGCCAGGGAGACGATCTTCATGAAATCCTTCTCACGCAGCTCGCGAGCCACAGGCCCAAAGATGCGGGTCCCGCGGGGCATTTTCTGGTCATTGATGATCACGGCGGCATTGTCATCAAACTTGATGTAGGTGCCGTCGGGGCGACGCTTATTCTTGCGCATCCGGACGATCACGGCCTTCACGACCTCGCCCTTCTTCACAGTGCCGCCGGGGGTAGCGCTCTTCACGCTCGCAACGATGACATCACCGATGCTGCCGTCGCGCCGGAAAGAACCGCCCAGGACACGGATGCACATGATTTCCTTGGCGCCGGAATTATCGGCGACCTTAAGCCGGGTTTGCGGCTGAATCATAGTACTTTTCCTCCTTACTTACTTCGCCTTTTCGAGAATCTCGACCAGGCGCCAGCGCTTGTCCTTGCTCAGCGGACGGGTTTCCATCACGCGGATGGTGTCTCCGATGCCGCATTCGTTATTTTCGTCATGAACCTTCAGTTTGCTGGTCCGGTTCATAATCTTGCCATACAGCGGGTGACGGACACGGGTCTTGATCTGGATGACGCAGGTCTTGTCCATTTTGTCGCTGATCACGACGCCGATCCGGGTTTTACGCAGTCCTCTTTCTTCCATTTTTCCAGCTGCCTCCTTTCACTTTCTCAGGCCTGTTCCTTCTGACGAAGGATGGTCTTGCACCGTGCGATATCGCGCTTCACTTCGCTGATCTGCATGGTGTTTTGCAGCTGGCCCGTGGCAAGCTGGAAGCGAAGGCTGAACAACTGGCTCTTCAGCTCGTTAACCTTCTCCTGCAGCTGCTCAGTGGTCATTGCGGTCAATTCGTTTGCCTTCATGCTTCTTCACCACCCGCTTCAGTCTCGGCAACCTTCTCGGTCGCTTCGGTCTCAACGGTTTCAACGACTTCTTCAGCCGCTTCTTCCGTCTCGGTCGCTTCCGCCTTGGGGGCTTCCGCTTCCTTCTTGATAAACTTGGTCTTCAGGGGCAGCTTGTGGCTCGCCAGACGCAGCGCTTCGCGTGCGACATCTTCCGGCACGCCCGCGATTTCAAACAGCACGCGGCCGGGCTTCACAACCGCCACCCAGTACTCCGGCGCGCCTTTACCGGAACCCATGCGGGTTTCAGCGGGCTTCGCCGTGACCGGCTTATCGGGGAAAATCTTGATCCACACCTGGCCGCCACGCTTGGTGTAACGGGTCAGTGCGATACGGGCCGCTTCAATCTGCTGGCTCGTAATCCAGCAGGGCTCGGTGGCCTGAATGCCGTAATCTCCGTATGCCAGGAAATTACCGCGCTGGGCCTTGCCCTTCATGCGTCCGCGGAAAACCTTGCGGCGCTTTACTCTCTTCGGCATCAGCATTGGTTACTTTCCCTCCTTCGCGACAGGGGCCTTCTTGGCCTTGGGCAGGATCTGTCCCTTGTAGATCCAGACCTTCACGCCCAGGCGACCATACGTGGTCTTCGCTTCGGCGAAGCCGTAGTCGATGTTGGCACGCAGGGTCTGCAGCGGGGTGGAGCCTTCATGATACCGCTCGGTACGGGCGATATCGGCGCCGCCCAGACGGCCGCCGACGGCGGTCTTGATTCCCTTCACGCCGGGAACCTTCATGGCGCGCTGCTGGCACTGCTTCATGGCGCGACGGAAGCTGATGCGCTTCTCCAGCTGCTGGGCAATGTTCTCGGCCACCAGCTGAGCGTCCGCGTCAGGCTGCTTGATTTCCATCACCTTGACCTGGACCGGACGGCCCATCAGGTTGGTGATGTCAGCTTTCAACTCTTCGATGCCCGCGCCGTTGCGTCCGATAATCATACCGGGCTTCGCCGTGAAAATGATCACGGTCACGCTCTGCGCGGTGCGTTCGATATCAATGTGGCTGATGCCGGTGGAATAATACTTTTCCTTCAGCATCTTGCGGAGCTTGTAATCTTCCATCAGATTGTCCGCGAAATCTTTCTTCCCGGCGTACCAGCGGGTGCTCCAATCATAGATGACACCAACGCGCGCGCCATGGGGATTTACTTTATGACCCATGTTGAATCCTCCTTCACCTTACTTCTGGTCAAGCACCACGCTGATATGGCTGGTGCGCTTGAGCATGGGGGACGCGCTGCCGCGGCTGCGGGCAACGTAGCGCTTCAGTGTGGGGCCGGGGTTGGCGTACACTTCAGCAACATAAAGGTTCTGGCGATTCAACTCCTGGTTGTTCACCGCGTTCGCGATCGCGCTGTTCAGCACTTTCGCCACGATCGGCGCTGCAGCCTTGGGGGTGTACTGCAGAATGGCCAGGGCTTCGTCCACATCCTTACCGCGGATCAGATCGATCACGATCTTCACCTTCCGGGGAGAGATGCGAACGTACTTGGCGTGGGCCTGAGGCCGCTTGTCGGCATTGGCCTTGCGGGCCGCCGCTTTTTCCTTGCTACGGGTAGCCATTGACTTTCAACTCCTCTCCTCTTATTACTTGCGGTTGCTTCCCTTGTCGCCGGCATGGCCGCGGAAGGTACGGGTCGGGGCGAATTCGCCCAGCTTGTGGCCGACCATATCTTCCGTCACATAAACCGGAACATGCTTCCGGCCGTCATGAACGGCGATGGTGTGTCCGACAAAGTCCGGGAAGATGGTGCTGGAACGGCTCCAGGTCTTCACAACGGTCTTCTTGCCGGAGTTGTTCATCTCAACAATGCGCTTCATCAGCGCGCCCTCAACATAAGGGCCTTTCTTAATGGAACGACTCATTTCCTCAGAGTGCCTCCTTCCGCTTACTTCTTACCGGCGCGCTTAACGATCATCTTGTTGGAATACTTCTTATGCTTCCGGGTCTTGTAACCCAGCGCGGGCTTGCCCCACGGGGTCACAGGCGCGGGCATACCGACGGGGCTCTTGCCCTCGCCGCCGCCATGCGGGTGATCGTTCGGGTTCATAACCACACCGCGGACGGTGGGCCGGACACCCATGTGCCGAACGCGGCCGGCTTTGCCGAGGCGCACGTTCTCGTGGTCAGTGTTGCCGACGGTACCGATCGTCGCCTTCGCGTTCAGCGGCAGCTTGCGCATTTCGCCGCTGGGCAGACGCACGGTCGCGTATCCGTTTTCCTTCGCCATCAACTGAGCGCTCATTCCCGCGCTGCGGACCAGCTGGCCGCCGCGGCCGGGCTTCAGCTCCAGGTTGTGGATCAGGGTACCAACGGGAATATTGTTCATGGGCAGCGCGTTGCCGGGCTTGATGTCGGCGTTTTCGCTGCTCACCACGGTGTCGCCCACCTTCAGGCCCAGAGGAGCCAGAATGTAGCGCTTCTCGCCGTCGGCGTAGAACAGCAGGGCGATGAAGGCACTGCGGTTCGGGTCATACTCGATGGCGTTCACCTTCGCGGGGATGTCAATCTTGTCCCGCTTGAAGTCAATGATACGATACTTTTTCTTGTTGCCGCCGCCCTGATGCCGAACGGTGATCTTGCCCTGGTTGTTCCGGCCGGAATTCTTCTTGAGGTTCACGCACAGGCTCTTTTCAGGCTGCTTCTTGGTGATTTCCTCATAGGTCAGAACCGACATAAACCGCCGGGCGGGCGAAGTCGGCTTGTAAACTCGAATAGCCATTTTTTCGTCTCCTCCCTGCTGTTACTGGGCCATGCCTTCGAAGAACTTGATCGGCTTGGAGTCCTTCTTCAGGGTCACATAGGCCTTCTTGGTCTCGGGCGTTCTGCCCTCAGTGCGTCCCTGGCGCTTCATTTTGCCGATGGTGCGCAGGGTGTTGACCTTTTCCACCTTCACGCCGTCGTCCGCGAACACGGTTTCGATGGCCTGTTTGATTTCCGCCTTGTTGGCGTGTACGTCCACTTCGAAGACGTATTTCTTCTCTTCAATGCCCTCGTAGGCCTTTTCGGTCAGCACCGGGCGCTTGATGATATCGTATGCGTTCTTCATTACGCGTACACCTCCTCAACGGATTCCTGCGCGGCCTTGGTCAGCACGATCTTGTCCGCGTTCAGGATATCATACACGTTCAGGGTATTGACGAAGGTCGTCTTGGCGGTCGCCAGGTTCGCGGTGGCGCGCACCACGTTCACATCGGTCTCCGGCAGAACGATCAGCGTCTTCTTGTCGGCGTTGAGCTTCTTCAGAGCTTCGGCCATCTTCTTGGTCTTGGCTTCGCTCAGGTTCAGGGCATCGACCACAATGATCTCACCCTCGTTGAACTTCGCGGTCATCGCGCTCTTGAACGCGACGCGGCGAACCTTCTTGTTCACGCCCACCACGTAATCACGGGGCTTGGGAGCGAACACCACGCCGCCGTGTTTGAACTGCGGAGCGCGGTTGCCATGGTGCCGGGCATTACCGGTGCCCTTCTGGCGGTAGATCTTCCGGCCGCCCCCGCGGACCTCACCGCGGGTCAGAGCACTCTGCGTGCCCTGGCGCTGGGCTGCCAGATAGGAACGGACGACCAGGTGCATGGCAGATTCATTGATCGGGGCCGCGAAGATTTCATCGCTCAGCTCAACTTCGCCGATGGTCGCTCCTTCCATATTATAAAGAGCAGTCTTAGGCATTTCAGTTCCCTCCTCAATCAGGCTTTGACAGTGTCACGGATGATCAGCAGGCCTTTGTTGGGGCCGGGCACCGCGCCCTTGACCAGCAGCAGGTTGCGTTCCGCGTCCACCTGGACGACTTCAAGGTTCTGCACCGTCACGCGTTCCACACCGTACTGACCGGCCATGTGCTTGTTCTTGAACACGCGGCTCGGGTCGGAGTTCGCGCTCAGGGAACCCACACCACGGTGATACTTGGAACCGTGAGCCATGGGGCCGGTGTGCTGATTCCAGCGCTGAATGGCGCCGGTGTAGCCATGGCCCTTGCTGGTGCCGGTGACGTCGATCTTGTCGCCTTCGGCGAACTGATCGCACTTCAGCACGTCGCCCACTTTGTACTCGCTGCAGTCATCGAACCGGAACTCACGCAGCACGCGCTTGGCATCCACGCCGGCCTTCTTGTAGTGGCCCAGTTCCGGCTTGTTCAGCAGCTTCTTGGCCCGGGTCTCGGTCAGATCGCCGAAACCGACCTGAACGGCCTCATAGCCATCGCTTTCCTTGGTCTTGGTCTGCACCACGGTGCAGGGACCCGCTTCAATTACGGTGACCGGGATCAGACGTCCGTCTTCCGCGAAGATCTGCGTCATGCCGATCTTCTTTCCCACGATCGCTTTCTTCATCGTCTTTTCTCCTCCCGCCTCACAGCTTCATTTCGATTTCGACACCCGCAGGAAGATCCAGCTTCATCATGGCGTCCACCGTCTTGGGATTCGGGTTATTGATGTCGATCAGACGCTTGTGCGTCCGGCGCTCGAACTGCTCACGGCTGTCCTTGTACTTGTGAACAGCGCGCAGGATCGTCACCACTTCCTTTTCAGTCGGCAGCGGGATGGGGCCGGAGACACGGGCGCCAGTCCGCTTCGCGGTTTCCACAATCCGCTCCGCGCTCTGGTCGATCAGTGTGTGCTCGTAGCTCTTCAGCTTGATACGAATTTTCTGGTTGGCCATACCTTTTAAACCTCCTCAATTTCGTTCTCGTTTCCGCTCTCGCGGGTTCGCTCGCAGGTGCAAACCCGACCCGGCGATTTCGAGTCCGTCGCCCGATTAGCGGGCTGGTCCATGATAATTACCCGCCTGGCCTGGCGGCAACTTACCACTTCATCCCTGAACAGACAACAGGCATATTATACACATGCGCGGGACTCATTTCAACCCTTTTTTGAAAATTTTTTTCGGTTTTTTGCCTTTTTCATTCCCCGCTGTCCCCGTTTTATCTCATTCTCAGCGTTTTAGCATGAACACGCTGCCGGGTGTGTCTTGTATTTTTTCTGTATCTCCGTCTTTGTGATTTCTGGTCATATGCGTTTTTGCAACTGTCCCGCATTTTACGCGAAAATTTTCCTTTTGTCAAAAAAATCCGGCCGCAATTTCCGCGGCCGGCTGTTTCCGGATCAGGTTATTTGATTTCTTCCATCTTGCCCCAGCGTTCCCGGAAATAATGTGCCGCCATCTTCGGCTTCCAGTCCCGGATAAACAAGCCCTTCCGGTTTCCGCCCGGGCGCATGGGGCTCTGTGTCGTTTTTCTGTTTCAAAAAATATGCTTATTTTCTCCCGATGAACTTTCCCTTCACAACATTGTACACCATTTTTCTTCGCCGGTATTCATCCACAATCCCCTTGTTGTTCATCGTCCGCGGCCGGCTCGAGAACCACTCCCCGCACACGCGCACATCGCAGAACTGCCAGATATACACCCCGCAGATGTCATCTCTCTCCAGCACCGCGTCCAGCTGTCTCCCGACGGCCTCCGCCTGATAATCCTCAGTCCACTTCTCCTCGCCGCTGCTCCGGTATCCGTAAATCGCGCCCGCACCGATTTCGGAAATGATCAGCGGCTTCCCGGCGCCGCCGGTCATCGCGATCCATTCCGTCAGCCCTTCCAGACAGTCCTTCGCGCTGATGTCCTTGTACCATTCCGGATAGGTGTTGAAGCTCACCACGTCCGGCAAGTCCAGACAGATATCGCTTCCCTGCCGGAAGGTCGCGCTCGTCCGCGGCCGGCTTGAATCCAGCTCCTTCAGCAGCGCGTACTGTTTTTCATAACACTTCCGCCCGGTTTCCGTGTTGCTCGCGCACTCATTCATAATCCCCCATATATAAATGGAAGGATGATTCCGGTGCTGTGCGATCATCTCCCGGATGCAGTCCTCGCACTGCTCCTCGAACAGCGGATTCTTCATTTCCTCCTCATGAACACCCCGCGCGTGGTTTTCCTCCCACACCAAAATACCGCATTCGTCACACAAATCCAGGAACCGCTCGTCATTCGGATAATGGGATGTTCTCACGGAATTGCACCCCAGGTCGCGAATCAGTTCCAGATCCCGCGCCATCGCTTCCACCGGAATCGCCGCGCCGAACATCGGGTGATCCTCATGCCGGCACACGCCCCGGATTTTCAGTGGCTTTCCGTTCATCAGAATCCGGTTCCCGTCCACCCGGACCTCCCGGAACCCGATCCGTTCGATCAGGTCGTCGATCACTTTTCCGTCTTCTTCAATCTCGAATGTCATCAGGTACAAATTCGGATTTTCCGCCGACCATTCAAGGGCGCCCGGAACCTCTATCATCACTTCCGTACCATTCCGGATTTCCGTCCGCACCTTTTCTCCGGCAATCTCCGCCGTCAGTTTTGCGCCGGTTTTCGCCCCGTCCGGGTTTCCGATGATCACCTTTGCGCACGCTGTCCACACGTCCCCGGTCTTCACCGTCTCCACCTCAACGCGCTCAATATACGCGCCGGGCAAGTATTCCATTTCCACCGGCCGGATGATTCCGCCATAGGTCATATAGTCATTCGGAAAATGCAGCGTGCTCTGTTCGTTAAAGCTGTTATCCACTTCCACCGTCAGCGTATGTTTTCCGGCCTCCGCGCCCCAAACCAAAGCATCAAAGGCGGTAAACGCGTTATAATGATGCGCGATGAATTCCCCGTCCCAGTACACGTCCGCGGTATGGCTGACCCCGCCGAACCGGATGCGCAAATCCGACTTCTTCTCCACCTCAACCGTCCGGCTGAACGTCATCTTTCCGCGGTATTTTTCAAATCCGGGCATCATTTCCCAGCATCCCGGCACCATCATGGGAACCTCTTCACCCGCGTCATTCCGTCCCCCCTGCTTCATCCGCCACAGGCAGCCCGACAGTTCCGTCACTTTCCGCACCCGGTGCGTCATAAATGTTCTCAGCATGATTCCGCCCTCCTGCTGTTTTTTCGCTGAAATGATTATATCATAATTTCGTTTCAAAAAATATTGCGTTTTTGTCCCCGGGAATTGAATTCGCGCCCCGTCTCTGGTATAATAATTTCAACAAATGCGCAGCATAAAAGCCCGTTTTTCACGGGCGGCGAATTTCATATTATTTCGGAGGCAGAATCATGATGCTGGAACGTTCCGCGTGGATCACCCCATCCCGGCCCACGGGCGATGTATGCCCTTCTTTCGTCAAAACTTTTTCCAGTGAAAACCTTTCCTCCGCTTCCCTCTCGCTGACCACCCTCGGCGTCTATGAAGCGGTTCTGAACGGACAGCGCGTCAGCGAATACGTCCTGGCCCCGGGCTGGACGGTATACCGCAAGCGCCTGCAGGTCCAGAACTACGATATTACCCCGCTCCTCGTCCCCGGTGAAAACACTTTGGTGATTACCGTCGGCAAGGGCTGGTTCCGCTCCCCGATGCCCGCCCCCGCGGGTCTCACGGAAGAAGAATGGGCGGACATTGCCGCCCGCCCCTGCGGGCTCATCGGAGAAATCACTCTGAAAAAAGCAGACAATTCGGAGGAATATTTCCCCACGGACGAATCCTGGTCATGGACGGAAAGCCCTGTCCGCTTCTCCGAAATCTACGACGGTGAAGTCTACGACGCGACCTTCATCTCCGGCGATCCGGTACCCGTCTCCCTCCTCTCCTGGCCGAAGTCCATGCTCATTCCGCAGGAAGGCGAGGAAATCCGCGAAGTCGAGCGCCTCGCCGCCCGCGATGTCTACCGCGCTCCGAACGGCGACTGGGTCGTCGACTTCGGTCAGGAAATCACCGGCTATGTCGAAATCTCCCTCACCGCGAAGGCCGGCGATGTCGTCCGCGTCCTGCACGGAGAAATGCCCGACAGGGACGGCAATTTCTATAACGAGAATTACCGCGACGCGAAAGCGGAGTTCACCTATATCTGTAAGGACGGTCCGCAGACCTGGCACGCTCGTCTGACTTTCTTCGGCTTCCGCTATCTGAAACTGGCGGAATACCCCGTCACCCCGACGCCGGACCAGTTCACCGCCATCTCCGTCTGCTCAAATATCCGCCAGACCGGTCATCTGCTCTCCGGTATCCCGATGCTCAATCACCTCTTCAGCAATATCTTCTGGGGCCAGCGGGACAATTTTCTGGATATCCCGACGGACTGCCCCCAGCGCGATGAGCGCCTCGGCTGGACCGGCGACGCGCAGGCTTTCGCCAAAACCGCGACCTATAATTACGATGTGGAAAAATTCTTCCGCAAATGGCTCCGGGATCTCCGGGCGGACCAGCGCCCCACCGGTGAAGTCGGCCGCATCATTCCGGACATCACGCCCCACCGGGATTGCTCCGCCGCCTGGAGTGACGCGGCGGTCATCATCCCCTGGCAGGTCTACCAGACCTACGGTGACAAATCCCTCCTCGAAGAGCAGTTTGACTCTATGGCCGCCTGGGTGGATTATGTCACGAGCATCACCACCACGCCATATCTCTGGACCGGGCACTTCCAGTACGGGGACTGGCTCGGTCTCGACGCCCCCTCCGGCAGCTACACCGGCTCCACCCGCAAGGATTTCATCGCCAGCGCGTTCTATATCTACTCCACGCGTCTGCTGATCTCCGCGGGCAAAGCCATCGGGCGGGATGTCTCCGGCTACGAGGAAGCCCTCCCGAAAATGATCTCCGCCTTCCGCCTCGCCTTCCCGACCTGTGAAACCCAGACCGAGCATGTCCTCGCCATCTGGTTCGGCATCGCGGAAGATCCGTGGAAAACCGGCGACGCCCTGGCCCGCATGATCCGGGAAGACGGAAATCGCATGCGCACCGGCTTTGTCGGCACGCCGTACCTCCTCCACGCGCTCTCCCGCACCGGGCATACGGACCTCGCCTATGATCTCCTTCTCCGGCAGGAATATCCCTCCTGGCTCTACTCCGTCTCCAAGGGCGCGACGACGATCTGGGAACACTGGGACGGAATCATGGAAGACGGTTCCTTCTGGAGCAAAAACATGAATTCTTTCAACCATTACGCCTACGGTTCCGTCGGAGACTGGGTCTACGAGCGCGCCGCCGGCATCCGCCCCGCCGAACCGGGCTTTGCCCGCGTCCGTGTCGCACCGGAGCCGGATCCGCGTCTGGGCTTCCTCGACGCCTCTTTGGATACGCGTCACGGCAAAGTCACCTCCCGCTGGGTCTGCTTCCCGGGCGGCGCGATCCGCTACGAAATTCAGACTGACATGCCCGCCGATGTCCGCATCGGCTCGCACGAAATGTCCCTCACCCCCGGCTCCTACATTTTCTGGGGCTGATTCCTCCAAAAATCAGTACCGGCGCTCCCATATCGGAAGCGCCGGTACTTTTTGATCCCCTTATTCAAATATGTCTTCTTCATCCTCTTCGGCGGGAGTGGGCGTCGGCGTCGGCTGAGCTGCAGCCTCACCGCTCAGATATGCCGCATCCATCACGATGCTTTCACCCCATGTCACGCCGCTGCCGGGATCATAATTCTGCAGTCGGCTCGTGTAGAAGTCAAAGTACAGATTCGAGTACAGTGAAATCGCGGGCACCGCCCTCTGAAATTCCCTTTGGAAGGAAATCCATCTCCGGCAGTATTCGTATACATCATACGGCTCCGTTGAGCTCATGTAGAACGCCGCGTCATACAGCACCTCGTCCTCAATCGCCGTCCGGTTCGCCAGCCCCTGTGACGCGTCCTCCGGTGAGAATGTCCACGCCGGATCAAACACATTCATAAAGTTCGATGCCACGAACATCATGTCACAGTCCCGCTCAACCGCCCGGTAATAAGTGTCGAAGAAGGTTTCCGTATCCATCGTCTCCAGCGTCAGCTGGATCCCGGCTTCCTTCAGATGCGCGATCAGGTTCTTCTCAAGGTTCTCCGCGATCTCCGTGTCCTCCGGATACACCAGCGTCAGGTCGAGTTTTTCCATCTCCCCGTCCTCGCCCTTCCGGCACCGGAACGCGTCTTCCTCCGGGTTGAATTCCTCCCCGTCCTCGTTCAGCGTCCATCCGTCCTTTTCCAGCAGTTCAACCGCGGTGTCTACATTCAGGTTGTACACCGGAATGTCGTCCATGCTCAACGCGCTCCACCGCACCAGTTCTTTTTCGTAGGCCACCATCTCGGCCGTCGTCGCGTCCTCGCCGGGCTCCGCCAGATAATTGTTGGTCGGATCGGACACGAAATTGTACATCCACTGCCCGACGCCATAGTATCCGTCCACCCGCACGCCGTAATTGCCGACATACTCCTCCACAAACGCGTCCTTGTCCAGACAGTACGCAATCGCCTGCCGGACCTTCTCGCTCTTCACCGGTCCCTGCTCACAGCAGAAGCTCAGCATGCTCAGCCCCGTCCGCGGATAGTTGCCCATTTGGAACCCCGTCCCGCCGGCCGCCAGCGCGATGCCCGCGTCAATCGTGTCCGCCTTCACGCACCGCTCGACCAGGTCAAACGTTCCGTCCTCCAGTTTCGGAATCAAATCCTCATTCTTCGCCGTGGTAAAAGTGATGTACTCAATCTGCGGCTGCACATTGTCTTCGTCGCCGATAAAGTACTCGTTCCGCTGCAGTTCGACCTTTTCCCCGTCGTAATCCAGCATCGCATACGGGCCCGCCGTGATATCGGGGCATCCCATATAGTTCCGCTCCCCGAACAGGCTTTCCTTCACCAGCTCCGCGGTGAATTTCTCCGGTTCCTTCCAGTGAATGCCCTCGCCCTCGTCCGCAATCTCGCACCCGGGCACGATTTCCTCCATCGGATACGGGCAAAAGCTCAGCAGACCCATCTCAAAAAAGTACGGCGTATATTCATCCCGGATGGTAATGGAAATGGTGTAATCATCTTCCACCCGCACGCCGGAAATCGTCTTTGCCGGATCTTCCTCATCCTGATATTCTTCCACGCCGCGGATATACTTCAGCGTATCGGTCTCCGCGCCGATCTCGCCGATCTCCGGGGACGCGGAAAAAAGAATCGTGAAGGCATAATGCCACGCCGTGATCGGGCTTCCGTCCGAAAATTTCAGATTCTGATTCAGGTGAAATTCGTACGTCCGATCCCCGTTCTCCTCGTCAATGGCATACGCCGCCACCGCGATGCGCTCGTCAGGGTAAAAGAAGCCCATCGTGTTGTCCCACCATGTCAGGTAATACCCTTCCAACAGCTGACGAACATCCAGATCCGAGCTGTTGTAATTCCACAAATCGGAGAAGAACATCCCCGTCAGATGCCCCGTGGTTCCGACATACAGGTGGTCGTCCCGCCCTGTATCGATCTCCGGCGTGGGTTCGGGCGTCACAATGATTTCCTCTGTTTCCTCCGCGAAGGCTGCTGTCATTCCGATCGTCAGACAAATCGCGAGGCACAGGACCAGGAACCTTTTCACTGTCATCATAGATCGCTTCCTTACCTTTACTTTCCTTGCCCGGCGCGGGTTCCCCCGCGCCGGGGCTTTTTCTTACTCAATGTCGTCGCCGATGTTCCGGATCAGATCACCCAGTCCTCTCGGAACCGGATTCTCCTCAATCGTCGTGGTCGGCGGGTTGTAAATGTTCGTGTGCGGGGTGTCCGGCGGATTCACGGCCGGGTTCGTCGTCGTGTTGGTCTTCGACTGATCCACCACCGCGGTATTGTCAATCGCCGCCGCGGCCTCGTTGACAGTCGCCCGGAAGGTAATCTCCACCGTCGCGTTTGCCGGCAGGTTCCTCAGGCTCCAGGCCAGGATTTGTCCGCTCTGCGTGAAGGACGCGTTCACATCCTTCCCGTTCACGCTCACGCTCCAGCTGTTCGCGCTGTAGGTCAGCTGCGCCGGAAGCGTATCGGTCACATTTGCCGTGGCGCCGTCCCCCTTGTGATTGACGAATGTCACGGTATAGGTCACGGTTTCCCCGACCTCGACCGACTTTCCGTCAATGCTGGTCGTTCCGCGCTTCACATCCTTGACCGGCGTGCCGTTCACCACGGTGTTCGTCTTCGTTCCGTCCACATACGCGGTGTTTTCAATCGTTTCCGCCGCGCTGTTCACCGTCGCGAGGAAGACCACCGTCACCGTGGCACCATCGGCAATGTTTTCCACCGTCAGGCTGATCTTCTGTCCGCTCTGCGAGAAGCTTCCGGCCTCGCCGCCCTTCACGGAATATCCGGCGTAGGTCAGCGCCTCCGCCAGCGTGTCGGTCACCGTCGCGTTCGCGCCGTCACCCTTCGTGTTCACGAAGGTGATTTCATACCTCAGCGTGTCGCCCACCGCCACCGTCTGTCCATCAATGCTGCTCGTGCCGTTCGTCACATCCTTCTTCGGCACCGGGTTCGTGGTCATGTTCGTCTTCGCGGCGTTGTTTCCGGTCTTCACCGTCGCGGTGTTCTCGACAATCTTGCCGGCGCCGTCGTCCGTAACAATCACCTTGAATGTGACCTCACCCTTCTGGCCGGCCGGCACATTTTCAATCTTCCATGTAATCATCCGCGCCGATGTGCTGTACGCGCCGCCGTCACTCGCGCTGCCGCTCACGTATTCGGTGTACTGCGGAATTTCGTCCATAATCTCCACCGTCGCCGCTTCGGTGCCCGCGTTCTGATAGCTGATCTTGTACATCAGCGTCTCTCCAACGCCGACCAGCTCACCGTCAATGCTGATGTCCGTCTTTCCGGGCCGGACCACATCCTTCTTCGGCACCGGATTCGTCACCGTGTTGGTCTTCGCTTCGTTGTTTCCGGTCTTCACCGTGGCCGTGTTCTCGATGGCCTCACCCTCGGTGTCCGCGTCGACCGTCACCGTGAAGGTGACCTCGCCGCTCTCGCCGGCCGGCACATCCTCAATCGTCCAGGTAATCACGCCATCCGCGTAGGTACCGCCATCGCTGGCACTGTCATCCACGTATGTCGTGTATTCCGGAATCCTGTCCGTAATCTCGACCTTCGCGGTCTCCTTGTTCGTGTTCTGGTACCGGATGATGTACATCAGTTCCTGTCCGGCCTGCACCTGCTCGCCGTCCATGCTGATGCTCGTCTTTCCGGGCGTCACCACATCCTTCTTCGGCACCGGGTTCGTGGTCATGTTCGTCTTTACGGTGTTCTTTCCGGTCTTCACATTCGCTTCATTCTCAATGACCTCACCCGCGGCGTCCGCGTCCACCGTCACAATAAATGTGACCTCTCCGCTCTCGCCGGCCTTCACGCCGTCAATCGTCCAGGAAATCGTCCGCGTCGCCGCGTCGTATGTCCCGTCAGGATCCGCGCTGCCGTCCTTGTAGGTGGTGTGTACCGGAATCGCGTCGGTGATTTCCACCTTCGCGGTCGTCTGATTCGTGTTCTGATACCGGATCACATACATCAGTTCCTGTCCGGCCTGCACCTGCTCGCCGTCAATGCTGGTCTCCGTCTGTCCGGGCGTCACCACATCCTTCTCCGGCACCGGGTTCGTCACGGTATTGGTCTTCGCCGTGTTGTTTCCGGTCTTCACCGTCGCCGTGTTCTCGATCTTTTTGCCCGAGGCGTCTTCGTCCACCGCCACCTTGAAGGTGACCTCTCCGGCCGTGCCCGCCGGTACATTGTCGATCGTCCACGTCAGGGTCTTCGTGCCCGCGTCATAGCTTCCGCCATTGTCCGCGCTGCCGTTGATGTAGGTCGTGTGTTCCGGAATCGCGTCGGTGATTTCCACCGTCGCGGTCTTCTCGTTGGTGTTCTGATAGCTGATCTTGTACAGCAGAATCTGCCCTTCCGTGACCTGCTCACCGTCGATGGAAATCTCCGTCTTGCCGGGCGTGAACACGTCCTTCTTCGGCACCGGGTTCGTGGTGATATTGGTCTTCGCTTCGTTCTGACCATTTCTCACCGTCGCCTGATTCTCGATCACTTCACCGCCCGCGTTCGCGTTCACGGTCACCTTGAAGGTCACATCGCCTTCCGCGCCGGCCTTCACATTCTCCAGCGTCCAGGTGATCACGCCGCCGGCGTACTCACCGCCATTGTCCGCGCTCCCGTCCACATAGGTCGTGTACTCCGGAATCGCGTCCTCGATCACGATGGTCGCGTCCTTGTCCTCGGTATTCTGATAGTGGATTTTGTAAAGCAGTTCCTGTCCTGCCTCGACCTGTTCACCGTCGATGCTCGTCTGTTCGTCCGCCGGCAGGAACACGTCCTTCTTCGGCACGGGGTTCGTGGTCAGATTCGTCTTCGCGTCATTCTTGCCGGTGCGAACCGTCGCTTCGTTCTTGATCTCCTCGCCCGCCGCGGTCTTGTCCACGGTCACCTTGAAGGTCACATACCCTTCCGTACCGTCCTTCACATCCGCAATGGTCCAGGTAATCTTTCCGTTCTTGTATACGCCGCCATCGCTCGCGCTGCCACTCACATAGGTCGTGTACTGCGGA
>Ga0065709_1006108_pt1 | contig 22165 bp, 19 predicted proteins | sample Hoacrofraction14_2_FD_59096 | JGI IMG/M metagenome (GOLD analysis project Ga0065709, IMG submission 59096) | Hoatzin crop microbial communities from Cojedes, Venezuela, sample from fiber fraction 14 v1 | ecosystem: Host-associated > Birds > Digestive system > Esophagus > Crop | place: Venezuela...
CCGTAGTACATCAGTTCGTGGGCGAGCTGTCCGCTGGTCATTCCGGGATAGCCGATGGTGAAATAGAAGCCGTCTGCTATTGGCTCATCGAGGTCTTTGTCGTAAACCACATAGAAGTTGTGCCGGCAGAAGATCTCTTTCAGTTTATGCGCGCGTTCCGCATATATATGTATGTCGCTGCGGAAGTCGAAGGTGCCGTCGGAGGCAGCCTTAAACATCGCCGCGAGGGCGTATTGTGCGGAGTGGCTGGTGCCGGAGGAGAGGGCATAGAGCATTCGGGTGGAGTAAACCATCCCGAAGGGCAGTCCCTCATACCGTGCCGCCAAGTCGGGGAAATGGCGGTTGAAGAGTTTGTCGCCGATGCACACCACGGCAATTCTCTCGCCTGCATAGCTGAACGCTTTCGAGCCGCTGATGAGCAACATGTAGTTGTCGGTATAGCGTGCCACGGTGGGCTGGTATGGCGGCTGGAACGGTGTGCTGAGGTCTTTGCGGAAGTCCATGGCGAAGTAGGCGAGGTCTTCCATAATTATCACGTCGTATTTTGTGGCGAGCTTGCCGATGCTCTCCAATTCCTGCTCGTTCAGGCAAATCCACGCCGGGTTGTTGGGGTTGCTATACACAATCGCGCAGATGTTTCCCTTTTCGAGATAGCTTTCGATTTTCGGCGCGAGTTTCTCGCCCCGGTAGTCATACACGTCGAAGGTCTCGTATTTCACGCCCTGCACCTGGAGTTGCATCTTCTGCACGGGGAATCCCGGGTCGATGAAGAGCACGGTGTCTTTCTTCTTGTCTGCCTGACTGCATGTGAGGAAAGCGGCGAAGGTGCCTTGCATGCTTCCGCAGGTGGGGATGCAGCCTTGCGGGTTGATATCGACTCCGATGAATGCCTTCACGAAGCGCGACGCCTCCTGTTTGAGACCGGGATAGCCTTGGATGTCGGGGTAGCTGTGTGCGATGCCGTCTTGCAGTGCTTTTATCTGCGCGTCAACGCCCACCTGTGCTGCCGGAAGACCGGGGATGCCCATTTCCATTTTTATGAATTCCACTCCCGACTGCTGCTCGGCGTAGGCGGCGATGGCTTTCACCTCCCTGATGGTGGCTTTGGCAAAGTCCTGTATGCCATATTCCTGTATCGCCCCGTCGATGAGTTTTTTGTCAACCGGTGTAGGTTTCATTTTCCGGCCTCCTTTCCTATGGCGAGGGCTTTGATGTTTTGCTCTACTATTTTCTCCCCTTTCCTTGCGAACACTCGTTTGATGGCGTCTTCGAGGAGGTTATAGTCGATGCCGAGCGCTTTCTGTGCCGCTCCGAGTAGGATGACGTTGGCCGAGCGCGGCACTCCGTTGTCTTTCGCCATTTTGTCGATGTCGATGCTCACCACATTTCCCACAGCCTTGAGGTCGTCGTTGATTTTGTCTTGCTCGGGGTAGTTGGGTATGTTGATGAAGGGGTTGCTCGATGTTATTATCCATCCGTCTTTTTTCAGGTAGGGGAGGTATCTGAGGGCCTCCATCGGCTCCATCGATATGATGACGTCTGCTCCGGCGAGCGGAATGAGGTCGCTGGCGATGGGTTCAGAGGATATTCTCAGGTTGCTTTGCACGTCGCCTCCTCTTTGCGACATACCGTGCACCTCTGCCTGTTTGATATAGAGGTTCTCATGCATTGCAGCCTCTCCGATGATTGTTGCGATTGAGAGGATTCCTTGTCCTCCCACACCGCATAGAATTATGTCGGTTTTCATTTTTGTGCCTCCTCTTTCTTTTGTTTTTCAGCTCTCTGTTGTTTCAGGTGCCTTTGCAGTGTCTGCATGCACTCTCTCCTTGGTATGATGACGCTCACTCCGTGGTATTCTATCTCGTCTTTGAGCGTTTGTGTTATCTCGGGCATGTTTTTCGGCAGTGGCACCACCACTTTCAGGTGTGCCTCGTCCATGCCGAGTCCTTTGCAGATGGCCTCGAACTTATTCGTTCCCGCGCTGTCTTGACCTCCTGTCATTGCCGTTGTGAGGTTGTCGCTGATAATCACGGTGATATCGGCATTCTCGTTGATGGCGTCGAGGAGGTTTGTCATTCCCGAGTGGGTGAATGTGGAGTCGCCGATGACAGCTACTGCGGGCCACTGTCCTGCGTCGCTGGCACCTTTTGCCATACCGATGGAGGCGCCCATGTCAACGCAACTGTGAATTGCCTTATACGGGGGCAGGAAGCCGAGTGTGTAGCATCCTATATCGCCGAATACCCTTGCGTTGGGGTATTCCTCGAGCACTTTATTGAGAGCTGCATACACGTCTCTGTGTCCGCATCCTTGACAGAGGGCAGGGGGTCTCGGCACCACATCCTCGCAAGGAGCGTGCTTCTCGGCGGCTTTAAGACCGAGAGCCTCTTTCACGATGTCGGGAGTGAGCTCTCCTGTGCGGGGGAGCGCTCCGGTGAGTTTGCCAGTGATCTTCGCATCGCCGGGCATCACGCCAGCCACGATATCCTCGATGAAGGGTTGTCCCTCCTCGATAATCATCACCTCGTCGCACTCGCTGGTGAGTTTTCTCACGAGCTCTTTCGGCAGGGGATACTGACTGATTTTCAGCACGGGGTAGGGGCATCCGTCGGGATAGCACTCGTTGAGGTAGTTGATGGCGATGCCGCTTGCGATGATGCCTTTGCTGTGGTCGGAGCCTTCGGTGAGACTGTTGTATTTGCTCAGTTTCGCCTCTTCCTCGAGGAGCGGCTGTTGCGATGTAACGATGTCGTTGCGCTTGCGTGCGAATGCGGGGAGCAGCACCCAGTCGGATGCTTTGGCATTGTAGTTGAGCTCGTTCATCTCCCTTGGCGCATCTTTCACTTCCACGGCGGCGCGTGAGTGAGCCATACGTGTTGTAACTCTCATAAGCACAGGCAGATGCATGCGCTCCGAGAATTCGTAGGCGTCTTCCATCATATCGTATGCCTCCTGCTGATTTGAGGGCTCAAATGTGGGTATCATGGCGAATTTGGCGTAGAAGCGGCTGTCTTGCTCATCCTGTGATGAGTGCATGGAGGGGTCGTCGGCCACTAATACTATCAGTCCTCCGTTAGTGCCGGTCATGGCAGAGTTTACGAAGGGGTCGGCGCACACGTTCAGTCCCACGTGCTTCATGCAGACGAGGGCTCTTTTTCCCATATACGACATACCGAGGGCCTGCTCCATAGCCGTTTTTTCGTTTGTGCACCACCGGCGGTGTATGTTTCTTTCTTTTGCGATTGGCGACATCTGAATATATTCAGTGATTTCAGTGGAGGGAGTGCCAGGGTAGGCGTAAACTCCGCTGATGCCGGCGTCGATAGCGCCCTGCGCTATCGCCTCGTCGCCCAACAATAATCTTTTCATATAATTTTTTATTAAAAATTCGGTACAACCCCCAATTCCGTCTTTGACAGAGGGGCATTTAATTGTCAATTGTCAATTATCAATTGTCAATTATCTGTGCTTTGAGCCACTTGTCTGCGAGAGCTTTAGCGTCTCTTTCAGCAGTTGCCTCGTCCACCTCATAAATTTCGAGTAGGATGTTTTTGAGGTCATCGGTGGTGAAGTCTTTTCCTTCCACTTTTTCCCAGAGCAGAGCTGCGCTCTCATTGAGTGTGATGATACTTGTGAAGTCGATGTTCTCTTCTCCTTCGGCCACGATGATGGAGTGGCCGCATACATTTCTGATTTTGAATCCTTTCTTGGTTCTCATGCCTTATTTATTTTTAAATATTTTCAGCCAAATCCTCCTATGGAATGCGAGGAGATATCTTCTTATCGGCCTTAGCGCCATCCATATTTTAGAATATGTGCGCCATTTCCTGCCGTCGGTTCTGTCGAGGGTGTTGCGCCCTTTTCGATAGAAGCCGATGACGGCGGCCCGGTAGTCGTCGGTGGTGCAATGCTCTGTGGCGAGGTTGCCGTCGCCGAGCAGAGTGACGCTTCCGTCGGGCTTGATGTCGATGATTCTGTGCAGCACGAACCTTCCCGGCTCAATCTCGGCGAGTATGGGGTCGCCCACTTTAGGCTGTCCCACTTTTGTGAGCAGGGCTTTGTCGCGCCCGTCTTCGAGAAACGGTCTCATGCTGATACCTTTGAGGCGCAGCGTCACCGTATGTCCCTCGTTGATCATCTTCACGATTTCAGGCAGCAGCTCCGCGTTGCTGAACTGCACCTCTTTTATTTTACCAGTTCCTTGTGGCATACCCTTGCAGCTTCTTCGTCGGGACGGCAGTGGAGTGTGTATATAGGTGTCGTCTCGATGAGTTTTGTTATTGTGTCGCAGGTGTTGTGATAAATCACCTCATCCCATTTCATACTTGAGCACGAGGGCAGCAGCGACGTGAAGGCCTCCACCGGCTCCAGTTTTTCGATGGAATTTTCTTTTGCCCTGTCGATGCGTGTCACCGCTCCGAGCTTCGCTCTTATCTGTCGGTAGCAAGGCGTTTTTCCGCTCCAGGGGCTTCCGTAGATATACGGCTGTCCGTCGATAACCCTGATGATGGGGTTGTCGTCGTTCATCAGCTCCGTGCCTTCTATGTGTTTCATCCACAGAGAGGTATGAGTGCTTTTGCCTGTGCCGCTTTTTGCCGTGAACGGGAAGCCGAGACCGGCGTTTTTCACTGCCGAGGCGTGTATCATAAGCGTCTGGTGCCTGCTGCTTGCGAAAGCGTAGGAGAGCATCACGGCGTTGTTTAACCCAAAAGTTCGCATGCCGTAGTCGCCGTTGAGCGCGCAGCGGCAGTTATGGAAGTCCTTGTCAGCGATGAGCAGGCAGCAGTCTCTTCCTGCGAGGTCTTTGATGATATACTGGTATCCTTCGTCAGGCAGTCGGTACACGATAGTGTCTCCGTTGCCAGTGTCGAATTTTCTTATTTTCCTTCTTCCCGGTGCCGGCACAGTGGTGTCGTCAACAAACAGGGAGAAGAGGAGTTTGTCGTCCTCTTCTTCAGGTATAGCGAAAGTGGGGAATGATGGCAGCAGCTTGATGCTGTTGTATTCGGAGGGTGCGAAAGAGATGCGCAGCTTATGGTCTGCGACGGAGAAATAGTGGTTGCTGTTTTCCATCACATACCTCCTCCCATGCCACCTGCCGGTGGTGCTCCATTTGGTTTGCCTCCTGAGGGCGGTGCGCCTTGTGGACGGCCATTGCCCTTTTTCTGCTGCTCCATTTGCTTACGGAGTTCTTTCTCTTTTTGTTTTCTTGCTTTTGCCTCTTCCTTAGTCTCTTTTTTGTCGTCGGACACCACTGTCTCATATTTGAATTCGTCGGTGCCGATTCTCATCACATTGAAGAAGCCCGTCTCTGCGGTTTCCTCGTTCTCTTTAGACTTGGATTTCTTTTTCTTTTTCTGCTGTTTGGTAAACTGCTTCATCACTTTCTCTCTTTTTTTCTCAATGGTTTTGAGTTTTGTGGAGTAGAAAGTGATGCACGTAGGTGTTGTCATCCTTTTTGTGCTTGTAAGGAAATGTTTGAACTGCAGAGAATACTGGTCTCTGTAAGCGAGGAATTGCTTGCTGTCGTTGCTCACGTATGCGTTCACCTCCTGCACGTCGGAAATATAGACGATGGAGTCGCTGAATGTGGCACCGATGCCAAACATATACACTTTTTTCTGCACATCTTCGGCTTGTGCTGTTAAAGAAAAGGCAACCGTAGCGATTGCCAAAAGGAATTTTCTTTTTAATTTCATTTTTATTTAATTCTCAAATATTCAAATCAATCCAGCTCCTGTCAGAGAGACAAGGCTTAAGGACAATCCCGACCCAGTCGGGGCAGCTCTTACAGAGAGTTTTTTATGAATAACCCGACCCAGTCGGGGCAGCTCTTACAGAGAGTTTTTTATGAATAACCCGACCCAGTCGGGGCAGCTCCTTGCGGAGGATCCAGTCGGGGCAGCTTCTGTCAGTGCCCGCTACACGGGCAAATGAAAAATGAATAATGAAAAATGAAAAATTTCGGCTTCGCCGTCATCGCCGGAACGGCGATATAATTCTCAACTTTCCGATAAGCGAGGGCAAAGGAAGCTTGCTTACTCTGCCGAGCGTGAGGAAAGTCGGCGTTAGCCCATTCTCAATTCTCAATTGTGAGCCTCCGGCTCACTCCCCGAGATACGACTTCAGCATTTTATTGTCGGTATTATGCCTTAGTCGTCTTATTGCTTTTTCTTTTATTTGCCTTACTCTTTCCCTGGTGAGCCCATATTTCTCACCGATTTCTTCGAGTGTCATTTCGGGCTGGTCTATGCCGTAGAAAGCCACGATGATGTTGCGCTCTCTTTCATTGAGTGTCATCAGAGCCCTTCTGATTTCCTCCCTTAGCGACTCCATGACGAGCTCGTCGTCGGCCATTGGCGCGTCGTTGTTTACCAGCACGTCGAGCAGGCTGTTGTCTTCTCCATCGACAAATGGCGCATCCACCGACACGTGCCTTCCGCTCACTTTCATTGCATCCACCACCTTTTCCTCGGGGAGGTCAATGCTGTCAGCAATCTCCTCGGGTGATGGCTTTCTTTCATTTTCCTGCTCAAACTTAGTGAGCATTTTATTTATTTTGTTGACATTGCCCACTTGATTCAGTGGCAGTCTCACTATTCTGCTTTGCTCTGCGATGGCCTGCAGTATGCTCTGCCTGATCCACCACACGGCGTAGGAGATGAATTTAAATCCCCTTGTCTCGTCAAATTTCTGTGCTGCCTTGATGAGTCCCATGTTCCCCTCATTGATGAGGTCAGGCAGCGATAGCCCTTGGTTTTGGTACTGTTTTGCCACAGACACCACAAACCTAAGGTTTGCCTTAGTTAATTTGTCCAGCGCTCGGCGGTCTCCCTTTTTTATTTTCTGTGCGAGCTCCACCTCTTCTTCCACGCTGATTAGTTCTTCATGTCCAATCTCCTGGAGGTATTTGTCCAGTGCAGCGCTTTCGCGGTTAGTGATTGACTTGTTTATTTTCAGTTGTCTCATCATATTTTTGGGCTTTCGTTATTTTAGCAGATGCAAAATTAATGCTTTTTTTTCAAATAAAAAAATTTTTGGTGTTTTTTTTGTGTTTGTGAAAGAAAAATGAGTGTTATATTGCATAAAAATAAGAAAAGGAGCCGTTGTTGCGGCTCCTTTTGTATAGAAACATTCAGTATTACTCATCGAGTGGCACTGCGAAGTAGGCTTTCTTTCCAGTGGGGTAAATACCCTGTATGAATATTACCGGCTCTTTGGATGTGGAAGCCGTTTTCACCACATTCTGCAAGTCTTCGATGGTCTTGATCGTCTCATCGTTGGCTTTCTGGATGATGAATCCTTTCTGTATTCCGGCCTGTTTCATTTTGCCGTTGTTAACTTTCAGCACCTCCAGTCCGTAGCTGATGCCAATCTGCTCTTTCTGTGCGTCGGTGATAGGACGGAAGGCAGCTCCGAGCACATCGAGGTCCATATTGTTCTTCACCACTTTAGTGTTGCCTTGCTCATTCTTGAGTGTCAAAGTGGCAGTGTGTGATGACTTGTTGCGCAGGTAAGTGATGTTCACCTGGTCGCCCGGCCTCTTCTCGGCGAGAATCTCTTGTAGTTCGGCGAACTTAGTGATTTTCTTTCCGTCCACACTTGTGATGACATCGCCTTCCTTGATGCCGGCAGCGTCGGCAGCACCGTCTTCCACCACCTTGGCCACGTAGATACCGGTCATTGTGCCGAGGTCGATGTCTTTGCCGTCAGACTTCTGTGCGTCCACATATTTCTTCACGTCGGTGCCTTGTATGCCGATGAGGGCTCTCTGCACAGTACCGTATTTCTTGATGTCTTCCACCACTTTGTTCATAATCGACACGGGGATGGCGAAGCCGATACCGGAGTAGGAACCGGTGTTGGAGTAGAGCATGGCGTTGATGCCCACGAGCTCACCGCGTGTGTTTACGAGAGCACCGCCCGAGTTGCCCATGTTGATGGCAGCGTCGGTTTGTATAAACGACTCCACTCCGTTTTGTCCGAGTGTTCTTGCTTTAGCGCTCACGATACCGGCAGTTACCGACGAGGTGAAGTTGAAGGGGTTGCCCACTGCGAGTACCCATTCTCCCACTTTCAGGTTGTCGGAGTTGCCGATGACGATGGCAGGGAGTTTTCCTTTCGGTGTTACCTTAATAAGTGCGAGGTCTGTGTTCTTGTCAGTGCCGATAACCTTAGCTGAATACTCGGTATTGTCGTTGAGCGACACCACGAGCTCGTCGGCTCCGTCCACCACATGGTTGTTGGTTACGATATATCCGTCTTCGGAAATGATCACTCCCGAGCCTGTTGACTCCTGTTTAGGAGTTTGCACTTTCTGTTTTCTTGTGCCGTTACCATCTCCTCTTTGTCCGAACCATCCGAAGGGGTCGAAGAAGTCGCCGAAGGGGTCTTGCACGTCAACAGTTTTTATTTTGCTGTTTTGTGTGTTTTTGATGTGCACCACGCAAGGCACTGCTTTTTCGGCGGCGTAGGTGAGATCTACGGGCTGGCCTGGTGCGGGTGTTGATGATGCAGCCGATGCTACGGCCTGCATGGGTGAATTAGAATTGTTGCATGATGCCAGCATTGTGGCGGGGACAGCGGTGAGCGTGAGTGCTACGGCCGCAAATCCGAATTGTCTAAAATACTTGTTCATATTCAAATAAATTAAAAGTTTCACATAGAATTCAAATGAAGAATGGGAAATTGCGGCAAGCCGCCATCGCCGTGGCGATATAATTCTCAATTCTCAATTCTCAATTCTCAATTAAAACTGTCCGAAGGCAGTTTTTACATTTTGCGGGTGCAAAGATAGTGGCAAAAAACTTAAAACTGACAATTTGTCTTATTCTTTTCTTGTTTTTTAACCTTAGAAGTGCCATTTTGGGCTTGTTGTTAATAGAATGCAATCGACTTTTACATTTTTTTTCGGAGCTTTTTTCTTTAATTGCGAAAAAAGTTGTACTTTTGCAGCGTGAAAGATAAGAGTGCAGTATTCCGGCTTGTCGCTGTTGGCTCTGCCAAGAGAGGAAAGTCCGGGCAGCATAGGGCGCTCCGCTTCCGAAAATAGAAGCTATTGGTAACAGTAGGCAGAGGCAGAAGAAAAGAACCGCCCGCAAGGGTAAGGGTGAGAAGGTGGTGTAAGAGACCACCAGGTGCCGGGTGATCGGCATGCTGTGCCTCCCGGAGGCTGCAAGTCCGCGTAAACCGTCGTCATCAGGGCTGCCCGCCCGAGCTTAGCACGATGGAGGGTAGGATGCTTGAGGCGTCGCGTGAGTGGCGTCGTAGATAAATGACAGGCGCCATTAAGCCCGCAAGGGCATGGTGGCACAGAACCCGGCTTACAGGGGTGCTGCGCTCTTTTTAATTGACAATTGACAATTGATAATTGACAATTATATCGCCTTACGGCGATGGCGGCTGCGTTGCGGACAGCTAATTAATTTTTAAATTATGGATAATTCAAAGTCGGGTGGGGAGTCCCGCAAATCGCAAGTAATGTCGCGCATTTCCAACAGCGAGGTATTCAATCGCGTTGTGAAATGGTTGCGCGGGGTGTGGCATGTGCTGTCTTCCACAATACAGTTTTTCATCACCCGTGATGTGATGAACGCCACTGCCGCCTTGACCTATTCCACCTTGTTTGCCACGGTGCCAATCCTCGCCGTGGTGTTTGCCATCGCCCGTGGTTTCGGTTTGTCGAAATACATAGAGGATGCTTTCACGAATGCCATGTCGTCTCAGCCGCAGGTGGCAGAGGTATTGACAGGTTTTGTGAATTCCTATCTCGTGCATGCCCAGAGCAGCGTGATTATCGGCGTGGGTGTCGTTGTGATGCTCGTCACCGTGATCAACCTCGCCCGCAAAATCGAAGACACGTTTAATATGATTTGGCAGGTGAAGAAACAGCGTGACATCGTGCGCAGCATCATCAACTATATCGCCCTGTTTTTCCTTATTCCGATAATACTTATCATATCGAGCGGTATTTCGATCTTCATGGCAAATTTCTTCAAGCCTCTCACTGAGACGTATATCATCGGCGACGCGGTGAAAATGGGACTTAATTTCGTGCCATACGTGTTTATGATGTGTGTGTTCACAGCCCTTTATGTGCTGATGCCCAACACCCGTGTTCACTTGCGCTATGCCATAGGCCCCGGCATCTTGGCCGGCTTCTGTATGCAATGGTTGCAATATGTGTATATCCACGCGCAGACCTATTTGAGCAGCTACAACGCCATTTACGGTTCTTTCGCTGCCCTGCCGCTCTTTATGCTGTGGGTGCAACTGTCGTGGTATATCTGTATTTTCGGAGCGATATTAGTGTTCGCCCACCAGAATTCTGAGAGTTTGTCGTTCTCCCTGCAAGCCCGTCGCATCAGCCATCAAGACAGTCTGATGCTTTCAGCTCAGATAATGAGTCTGGTTTGCCGCCGCTACAGCACCCCCGGACCTCACACGGCATATACGACATTGGAATTAAAGAAGGAGATGCACCTGCCTTTCCGCGTGTTGAAAATCCTGCTTCAAGACCTGCTCGACGCGAAACTGCTCGACGTGGTGTCGGACGACAGCGCAGACACCCGCGAGGGCAATTGCTACAAGCCGGCGGAGTCGCCCGAGAACCTCACCCTCGGAGTGATGTGCGACCGCTTAGACAGCCTTGGCTCGTGGAGGAAAGAGGAAAACAAGAAATGGTCGTTCTTGGAGTCATTCCAGCCCGATGCCGTGCCGGAGATAAACAGCGAGTGCGATGAATTTAAGAAAAACAAAGAATTTTTGATTGCCAACAGCAACACGCTGTTGAGAGATTTAGAAAACACAAAATGATACAATTATTGCAGAAAGTCAGCCGCGGGCTCTCCACTTACACTTCTTATTTCGTTATCGCGGTTGCGATAATCACTTTTTTCCTGCCAAGTTTGTTTACTTGGGTGAACGGTACTACTCAAACCGTGATATTGGGCTTGATAATGCTCACCATGGGTTTGACGTTGAGCACAGAGGATTTTAAGATCCTTGCCCGTCGTCCATTAGACATCTTCATAGGCGCTGTGGCACAGTTTACCATTATGCCCGGCTTAGCCTACACCTTAGTGCATGTTTTTCATTTAGAGCCGGCCCTTGCCATCGGTATTTTGCTTGTGGGCTGCTGTCCTGGCGGCGTGTCGAGTAATATAATGTCGTTTCTGTGCAAGGGTGATGTGGCTTTCAGCGTCGGAATGACTTGCGCCTCCACGATTCTTGCCCCTGTGATGACACCGTTTCTGATGAAACTCACCGCCGGCGAGATTATCGCCGTGGATGCCATAGGGATGTTTAAGAATATTCTTATCGTAACGATAATCCCGGTGTCGATAGGCGCTTTCCTGAATTATAAATTCTCCAAGAGCAAGAATTTCCCCACGATACAGTCGCTGATGCCAGGTGCGAGCGTGTTGTGCCTCGCCTGCATCGTGGGAGGTGTTATCAGCACGGTGCACGATGACCTTGTGGCCCGTGGCCTCAGCTTGTTCTTGTGGACTTTTGCAGTTGTGTTTTGTCACAATACCACCGGTTATATTCTTGGTTGGTTTGTGGGAAGCCTTTTTGGTTTTTCAGAGGCTAAGAAGCGCACTATCAGCATCGAGGTGGGTATGCAGAATGCCGGTCTTGGCACGAACCTTGCCACCGTGTTTTTCGCCTCTCAACCGCTTTCCGTGCTGCCTTGTGCCATCTCTTGTGTATGGCATACCATCAGCGGCACAATCCTCGCCGGTATCTTCTTGAAATACAGGAAGGGGAAAGAATGACTACTCTTAACCTGCTTTGCGAACAATGAAAAATTAATCCCGATGGCTAAGCAGACTTTCGCAACTGAAGGGTTAAAATAAATACACAACCTTTACCCCATGACAATGTATGCCATGGGATAAGGTTATGGTGCTGGCGGCAGATTATTCTACGTCGTCGAATTTCATTTCCACTGTAGAGCCGTCGTCCTTGGGAGTCTCATCGTTTTCAGCGAGGTCTTGTGATGCCTCTGCTGCACCCATTCCGAACATTCCTTTGATTTTGTCGAAGATGCCAGCGGCAGCGTCGGCTTGCTCTGCAGAGAAGCCGAATTTCTCGAGCAGGTCGTCGATGTTGGAGCCGTCTCCGTCAGCGTCCTCAGCGGCGAGCATGCTCTGCAGGCTCTCCACGAGAGAGTTGCCAGAGGCAGCGCCTCCGAGTTTCTCTTTCAATGCGCCGATGATGTCGCCTAAGCCGGCACCACTGCCTAATTGTTCTTTCACTTGGTCGAATAGCTGTGCGTTCTGACCCTCGCCTAATGCTTGTTGAAGCTGTTTCTGCAATTCGTTTAAGTCCATAATCTTATTTTTTAAGTGTTAATAAATCCCTGTTAGGGTTTGCGGTTGCAAATGTAAACAAAAAAAATCAAACTGAAATGAAAAAATCGATTTTTTTTTGATTTTTCTTCAAAAAGGGCATATTTTTCGCATAATTTATTGCTGTGTCGGAAAAAATGTATATCTTTGCACGATAAAATGTAACTGTATGTGTTGATGAACTTTATTATATGAAAATATTAGAACGTTTATTTGGTTTTGACCCTTCAGTGATGAAAGTCCGCACAGAGCTGACGGCCGGTTTGACAACCTTTACGACAATGTGTTATATATTGGCGTTGAACCCCGCGATATTGTCGGCGACAGGTATGGACAAGGGGGCTTTGCTCACCACCACGGCATTGGCGGCAGCCATAGGCTCCCTGCTGATGGCTTTTATTGCCAAGATGCCCTTTGTGCAGGCTCCCGGTGTGGGTTATAACACCTTTTTCGCCTACACGGTATGTTTGGTGATGGGTTTTTCGTGGCAGGAGGCATTGGCAGCAGTGTTCATCGAGGGCGTGCTGTTTTTCATTATCACCTTGCTGCAAGTGCGTGAGAGTTTAGTGCACAGCATCCCCAGAAATTTGCGCTTGGCCATCGCCGCTGGCATAGGTATGTTTATCACTTTCGTGGGTTTCCAGAGCTCCGGCATCATCGTCGGCTCTCCCACGTCGCTCGTGGCTTTCGGTGGTTTCACCCCCACGACGGTGCTTGCCATACTTTCCATATTGCTCAGTGCCATGCTCACGGCGAAGAAAATACACGGCGGCCTTTTTATCGCCATTGTCGTGTCAACATTTCTCGGCATCCCCTTAGGTGTTACTCATATCCAGGCCGACTGGACATTATTCTCGATGCCGTCGAGCATAGAGCCGATATTCTGCCAATTCGACTTCAGCCGTATCTTTTCGATGAAGATGATGGTGGTAATATTTCTTATGCTTTATGCTGACATGTTTGACACCATAGGAACTTTGGTGGGTGTCGCCTCACGTGCCGGCATGGTGAAGAGCGATGGCAGCATCCCGGGCATCAACAAGGCGATGACGTGCGATGCCGCTGCCGCCATGGCAGGGGCTTTGCTTGGCACGAGTACGGTGACGACCTACGTGGAGAGCGCAGCGGGAGTGGCAGAGGGCGGCCGTAGCGGGCTCACCTCTTTCACGGTGGCAGTGCTTTTCATTTTAGCGCTGTTCCTCTCGCCCCTGTTCCTGCTCATACCGTCGGCAGCCACTTGCGGGGCCTTGGTAACCGTGGGCATCTCGATGATGTCGTGTGTGAAGTATATCGACATCGACAACCTCACCGACTCCTTCCCCGTGTTTATCACTATTATCCTGATGCCGCTGACCTACTCGATTACCGACGGCATCACCTTAGGACTGTTGAGCTACATCTTTATTAAAGTGATGACAGGCGAGTTTAAGAAGGTGTCTCCCACGCTCTATGTGTTGTCGCTAATATTTATATGTAAATTTATATTCACTTAAAAATACATTTCGATTATGAGAAAATTTTTTCTTTCCATTGCCGTGTGCCTTGCTGCGGTGAACGCCAATGCACAATTGAATTTGCAACAGCACTACGACTTCGGACATTTGAATAGCAATTTGTCAAACCGTCCAAGCATGACCACGACAATAGAGTATTTCGGCACTGACAAGTGGGGCTCGACTTATTTTTTCAGCGACATCGACTACTATAAAGACGGTGTTGCCGGCGTGTATTGGGAGGTGTCCCGCGAGTTGTCGCTCTATAATCACAACACCCTCGGTTTCCACGTGGAGTATGACGGCGGCGCGCAGTGCAACCAACTCTATGAGACGGGCAACCGCTTCCAGCACGCTTTCCTCGGAGGTTTGGCCTGGAACACTCATAACAAGGATTTCACACGCACCTTCTCGGCACAGCTGATGTATAAATACTATTTTAAGGGAAAATACGGCGGGGCTTTCAACTCATTCCAGGCCACAGCGGTGTGGGGATTGCATTTCTTCGACCGCAAACTGTCGTTTACAGGTTTTGCCGACCTGTGGTATGACCACAACATAGACAATCTGATATTTCTCAGCGAACCCCAACTGTGGCTGAATATCAGCGCATTCAAAGGTTGCGAGGATATACACCTGAGCCTCGGAGGAGAGGTGGAACTGAGTAATAATTTCGTGTATCCTATAGATGGAACCAACAACCGCTTCTATGCCATACCGACTTTGGCGGCGAAGTGGACGTTTTAATTCGCGCTTCGCGAGAATTAAAACAATTGACAATAGATAATTGACAATTATGGAAGAGCAAGAACAAGAACTAGAACAAGAACTAGAACAAGAGCAAGAGCAGCCTCAGGTTGACTTGATTTATAAGGTAGATGACCGGCCTCCTTTTGGCGAGGCCTTGTTTGCTGCGTTTCAGCATTTGTTGGCGATATTCGTCGCCATAATCACTCCGGCGCTGATTATTTGCGGCGCATTGGCGAAGAACGTGGAGACCACCGGCTATTTAGTGTCGATGTCGCTCTTCGTGTCGGGTTTGGCCACTTTTATACAGTGTAAGCGTTTCGGGCGTGTGGGCTGCGGACTGCTATGTGTGCAAGGCACGAGTTTTTCGTTTATCAGCCCGATTATCGCCATCGCTGCCATTGGCGGCATGCCATTGGTGTTTGGCTCTTGTATCGCCGCTGCCCCGGTGGAGATTTTAGTGAGTTTCACCTTTAAATATCTGCGTCGTGTGATTACCCCTTTGGTGAGCGGTATCGTAGTGATGCTCATCGGCCTGTCGCTGATTAAGGCCGGCTTCAACTCGTGTGCCGGCGGCGACAGATTTGCTGACGACTTCGGCTCCGCGCAAAATCTCGGCGTGGCGGCAGTGGTGTTGTTTTGCGTGATTATCTTTAATAATTTTAAGAACAAGTATGTTCGCATGAGCAGCATTTTCATCGCCCTGATCATCGGCTATGCCCTTGCCGCCTGCTTGGGAATGGTTGACTTCAGCGCATTCAGCGAGAGCAAATATGGCTGGTTCTATCTGCCCGTGCCATTCAAGGAGGGAGTGAAATTCAATATCTCGGCAATCATAGCCTTGGGACTGGTGTATCTGGTGACTGCCATTGAGGCTACGGGAGACGTTACTGCCAACTCAATGATTTCGGGCTTGTCGATAAAGGACGACGACTATTCCAAACGTGTTTCGGGCGGTGTGCTTGCCGACGGTATCAACTCGATGCTCGCTGGTATGTTCAGCTCTTTCCCCAACTCCATTTTCGCACAAAACAATGGCATCATACAAATCACGGGTGTGGCAAGCCGTTATGTGGGTTATTTCGTGGCAGCGATGCTCGTGATTTTAGGACTTTTCCCGGCCATCGGCATCGTATTTTCGATAATGCCCGCCCCGGTGCTTGGAGGCGCCACACTGCTGATGTTTGGAACTGTGGCTGCCGCCGGTGTGAAGATCTTGTCGGCACAGACCCTCGACCGCAGCGACGTGTTGATTATTGCAGCAAGCCTCGCCGCCGGCATGGGCGTGGAACTGGCTCCTGACGTGCTTCAACATGCACCCGACGATGTGAGGATGATTTTCTCGAGCGGCATCACCACCGGCGGACTCGTGGCAATACTTCTCAACTCCGCGATGGTGCTTTTCGCAGGTAAAAATAAAGGTATAAAAATAAAATAAATTATGGAATTACTGAAGCGCCGCATCTTGCAAGACGGCAAATGCTATCCCGGCGGGATATTGAAAGTGGACAGTTTTATCAACCATCAGATGGACCCCAACCTGATGATGGAACTTGCCAAGGAGTTTGTGAGACTCTTTAAGGACAAACCGATAAATAAAGTGGTAACTATAGAGGCCAGCGGCATCGCACCGGCAATCCTCGTGGGATACCTGATGCAAATACCCGTGGTGTTTATAAAGAAAAAACAGCCAAAGACGATGGAGAACATGCTCTCCACCGTGGTGCACTCCTTCACTAAGGACCGCGACTATACGGTGTGCATCAGCGCCGACTTCCTGACGAGCGAGGACCATGTGGTGTTTATCGACGACTTCCTTGCCAACGGCAACGCCGCCTCGGGAGTCATGGACCTGTGTAAACAGGCAGGGGCAACCATCGAGGCAATGGGATTCATCATCGAAAAAGCATTCCAGCACGGCGGCGATTTCCTAAGGCAGAATGGCATCTACTATGAGGCCCTCGCCACGGTAACAAGCCTCGATGATAGCACTATAATATTAAATTGACAATTGACAATGGGCTTCGCCGACCTTTCTCACGCTCGGCAGAGTAAGCAAGCTTCCTTTGCCCTCGCTTAACCGAAAGGTTGACAATTGACAATTAAGCACCGTTCCGGTGCAAGTGCCCTCCGCAGGAGCTGCTCCGACTGGGTCGGGTTTGACCTAAAGCTATAAAAAAAGCCCTCTGCAAGAGCGGTCCAGGCAGGGCCTGGTTTGTCCTAAAGAAATAATAGAAAAAGTCATCGGCGGAGCCGATGACTTTTTCTATGGGCGCGGGCGAAGCTCGCTTACGCCAGTCTGTCGTGCGCGTTTCTTGCGATGACATCGAGCTGCTGCTCTTTGGTCAGGTCGATGAACTTCACGGCATATCCGCTGACGCGAATCGTGAAGTTCGCATATTCCTCTTTCTCCGGATGCTCCATCGCATCGTAGAGCTTGTCGAGTCCGAAGACATTCACGTTCAGGTGGTGTGCTCCCTTGTCGAAATATCCATCCATGACGCTGACGAGAGTCTCTGTGCGCTCCTCATCGGTTTTGCCGAGAGTGTCGGGACTGATGGTCTGCGTGTTGGAGATGCCGTCGAGGGCATATTCGTATGGCAGTTTTGCCACTGAGTTGAGTGATGCGAGGAGACCGTTTTTCTCTGCGCCGTAGGAGGGGTTGGCACCCGGGCTGAGCGGTGTTCCTGCGGGACGTCCGTCGGGGAGGGTAGGAGTATATTTTCCATACACCACATTACTTGTGATAGTGAGTATAGATGTGGTAGGCTCCGAGTTGCGGTATGTCTTGTGTTTTTTGATTTTCTTGAGGAACGTTTTGAGGAGCCATACAGCGATGTCGTCGGCACGGTCGTCGTCGTTTCCGTATCTCGGGAAATCGCCCTCGCACTCGAAGTTCACGGGGAAGCCGGTCTCGTCGCGGATGATTTTCACCTTCGCGTATTTGATGGCTGCGAGGGAGTCAACCACGTGCGAGAATCCTGCGATACCGGTGGCGAAGGTGCGCTTCACATCGGTGTCGATGAGTGCCATTTCGGCAGCCTCGTAGAAATATTTGTCGTGCATATAGTGGATGAGGTTCAGGGTGTTGACATACACTCCTGCGAGCCAGTCCATCATCACGTCGAAACGTTTCATCACGTCGTCGTAGTCGAGGTAGTCTTCCTTTATCGGACGGAGCTCCGGTGCGCACTGCTCGCGGCTCTTTCCATCCACACCACCGCTGATGGCGTAGAAGAGGCATTTTGCGAGGTTTGCCCTTGCTCCGAAGAACTGCATCTCCTTGCCTGTCTGTGTGGCGCTCACGCAGCAGCAGATGCTGTAGTCGTCGCCCCAAACCGGTCGCATCACGTCGTCGTTCTCATACTGTATCGAACTTGTCTCGACGCTCACTTTTGCGGCATAGTGCTTGAAAGTCTCGGGGAGGCGTGAGCAGTATAGCACTGTGAGGTTCGGCTCTGGCGAGGGCCCCATGTTTTCGAGTGTGTGGAGGAAGCGGAAGTCGTTTTTCGTAACCATCGAGCGTCCGTCCTGTCCCATTCCAGCCACTTCGAGAGTGGCCCAAACGGGGTCGCCGGAGAAGATTTCGTTGTAGGAGGGTATTCTGGCGAATTTCACCATTCTGAGTTTTATCACGAAGTGGTCGATGAGCTCTTGTGCCTCTTTTTCTGTGAGTGTGCCCTCATTGATGTCGCGCTGTATGTAGATGTCGAGGAAAGTGCTGACGCGTCCCACCGACATGGCAGCTCCGTTTTGTGTCTTGATTGCGGCGAGATATCCGAAGTAGAGCCACTGCACGGCCTCCTGTGCGTTGTTTGCGGGTTTTGAGATGTCGAAGCCATAGCTTTGTGCCATCTCCTTCATCTTTTTGAGTGCTTTGATTTGCATTGATATTTCCTCGCGCAGGCGTATGATGTCTTCGGTCATTGTTCCGTCGCCGCAGTATTCGAGGTCTTCCATTTTCTCGTTGATAAGGAAGTCGATGCCGTAGAGAGCCACCCTTCTGTAGTCGCCCACGATGCGTCCTCTTCCGTATGTGTCAGGGAGTCCGGTGAGGATGTGGTTGTGTCTCACGGCCCTCATCTCTTTCGTGTATGCGTCGAAGACTCCGTCGTTGTGTGTCTTGCAGTATTTCGTGAATATCTCGTGGAGTTTCGGGCTTGGCGTGTATCCGTATGTGGTGCAGGCCTGTTCTGCCATTTTGATGCCTCCGTATGGCATGAACGCGCGTTTGAGCGGTTTGTCGGTTTGCAGTCCCACGATTTTCTCGATGTCCTTGGTGCCTTCGCCGATGTATGCCGGTCCGTAGGCGGTGATATCGGAAACAATTTCCGTCTCCATGTCGAGCACGCCTCCCTTGGCCCTTTCCTCCTTTTGCAGGCCTTGCAGTATGCCCCACAGTTTGTCGGTGGCCTCTGTAGGTCCTTCGAGGAAGTCCTCGTTGCCGTCGTAGGCGGTGTAGTTGTTCTGAATAAAATCTCTGAGGTTCACCTCGTCTGTCCATTTAGAGCCCTTAAAGCCCCTCCATTCTTGTCTCATTGTCGTATAAATTTATTAATAATGTATGTCTTTATGCTCCCTACGGTCGCAATGAAAAACGAAAAATGAAAATATTGCGGCAAAGCCGCTAACGCCGGAACGGCGTATAATTCTCAATTCTCAATTCTCAATTCTCAATTCTCAACTTGGAAATTGCATTCGCAATTCGCTCTTTCGTAGGCGGTTGTATTCCCTCGAGAGGATATTTGATGCCGAGTTCTTTCCATTTGAATATTCCGAGAGTGTGGTATGGCAGCACTTCCACTTTTTCCACTGTTTTCAGAGTTTTGATGAAGTCAGCGAGTTGGTCGAGGTATTCGTCTTTGTCGCTCACCTCAGGCACGAGGACATGTCTGATCCACATTTTTTTCCCTATGTCGGAGAGATATATTGCGCATTCGAGGATGTTTTTGTTGTCTTTTCCCGTTTCCCAGCGGTGTTTGTCGGGGTCGATATGTTTGATGTCCAACAGCACGAGGTCGGTATATTTCATCAGCGTGTTGAATTTGCTGAAGAAAGGCTCTTCTTTTGTGAAAGGCTCCGCTGCCGTGTCGAGGGCTGTGTTCACGCCTTCTTGTTTTGCCATTTGGAAGAGTTCCGTGAGGAAGTCGATTTGCAGCAGCGGCTCTCCTCCGCTTACTGTGATGCCTCCTTTGTCGCGCCAGTATGTCTTAAACCGCAGTGCTTTTTCGAACACTTCCTGTGGTGTGAGCCATTGGTCGGTTTTATTGTCGCTCTCAAGGCTCCAGGTGTCGGGGTTGTGGCAGAAGCGGCATCTCATCCTGCACCCTTTGGTGAAGATTACGTATCGTATGCCCGGTCCGTCCACGGCCCCGAACGATTCTACTGAGTGTATCAATCCCTTTGTCATTATCCTGAAATCGGGTGCAAACTGTCATTATCCTGAAATCGGGTGCAAAGTTACTGCTTTTTCTGCACACTGCCAAAGGAATGTGTAAAAATCATAATAAATGGGTATCAAAATGTGTAGGCGGCTCTGCCAGGCATCCCCATTCCAGCTAAGCTTTTGATAGGGTTAAGGCGAACATTCAGCTATCGAAACTTCGCCTTAACTATGTTTTTTAATAGGGTTAAGGCGAACATTCAGCTATCGAAACTTCGCCTTAACTATGTTTGTTAATAGGGTTAAGGCGAGATTAAATAAAGATGAAAAATTTACAAATCACTAAAAATCAATATTTTAAAAATTTACAAAGACGAAGAAAATAATTCATCTACAGTAACTTCTTTTTGTATATAATCAGAGTATTTCCCTTGTGTAATTCCGTGTGGTGTAATCATTACCAAGTGCAGAGCATTTTTTGTTTTAGTCACTCTTCTGAAGAGCTCCATTCTCTGTATCATTTTTTCGCATTCGTTTTTCGTGATGCTATATTTGCTGGCGGCGAATTTCATTTCGCACAGATTTATCACGTTGTCTCTTCTGTCGATTACCATATCTATTTGCCCTGCCATAGTATTGTCGCTTCCTGTCCAGGAGTACACGTTGGCAAGTATTCCGCTGATTCCCAGGGATTTCTTTATCTGCGATATATGCATAAAACACACTTGCTCGAATGCGTATCCGCTCCAGGCCCGTTTCGAGGGGTTGTCCATCATATTTATCCAGAAATTCTCATCCTTGCCATCGTTGCCTTTCACATATCTTAAATAGAATAAGGTGTAAAGGTCGGTCAGTTGATACATTGCGCCCCTTTCTTTCTTTCCGAATGCCTGATATTTCTGTATCAGGTCGCATCGGCGGAGATTTGTGAGCACTGTCGTCAGCGACCCTCCCTCGTATGTCTTTAATTCTTTCATAATTTCTTGTCGCGTCATACCGCGTGCCTTTGTGCTCAGTATCTCCACAACTCTCTGATATACATGCGATTCTTTGAAGAGCGACTGGTAGAGGAACGAATATTCATCCCTTAATTTCGGGGTTTTAGCGAAAAAGAGGTTGTTGATATTTTGCAACACGCTGCATCCCTTTTCGAGTTTGTCTAAATAGAAGGGAACGCCTCCGATAACCATATAGCATTCAATGATTTGCATACGGTTCCACATAAACCCCCGATTCTTAAGATATTGCTCTGCCTCGCCCAATGTGAACGGTGCGAGGTAGATGCTTTGCGTTACACGGTTATGCAGCCCGCCTTTGTTTGCTATCAGTTTGTCGAAAATCCACGATGTTGACGAACCGCAAACGATAAACAGCAGGTCGCTGCGCATTGATGCCCAACTGTTCCAGAAAAGGTCGAATGCCATAAGGAATTTTGAGCGTTTCGTTTCCATCCACGGCATCTCGTCGAGGAACACCACTTTGCGCTTGCGGCGGCTGCGCTGCAAAAGGTCGCGAAGCTGGTCGAAAGCGTCAAACCAATTGTCAACCACCGGGTAATGCACGCCGCGGGAGTAGGCGTTCAACTGTTTGTTGAAAAAATTCAGGACGTCATTTTTTGAGCCGTTTTGTATCCCCGTGGTGTAAAAGTCGAACTTGTCTTTGAAATATTTACGCACCAAGAATGTTTTTCCCACACGGCGACGGCCGTAAACAGCCAGAAGTTCCGGTTTTCCCGACTCGTAACAGTTCCTCAAGATTTGGCGTTCGCGCTCTCTGCCTATCAATGCTTGCTCCATATCTGTATAGTTTTATAATCCGCTGCAAAGGTATAAAGAAAAATAATACGATGCAAATTTTTCGGCGTTTTTTTTCGCCTTAACTATGTTTTTTAATAGGGTTAAGGCGAACATTCAGCTCTCGAAACTTCGCCTTAACTATGTTTTTTAATAGGGTTAAGGCGAACATTCAGCCTTTGAAACTTCGCCTTAACTATGTTTTTTAATAGGGTTAAGGCGAACATTCAGCCTTTGAAACTTCGCCTTAACTATGTTTTTTATGGGGTTAAGGCGAGATTAAATAAAGACGTGAATTTTGTAAATTACTAAAATTCAGAAGTTTAAAAATCACCGCTTAGTCTGTAGTTCGTACTTCTTCCTCCCTCGCCTGTCTCTTCCATAATGCCGAGGGAA
>Ga0065709_1006041_pt1 | contig 22134 bp, 19 predicted proteins | sample Hoacrofraction14_2_FD_59096 | JGI IMG/M metagenome (GOLD analysis project Ga0065709, IMG submission 59096) | Hoatzin crop microbial communities from Cojedes, Venezuela, sample from fiber fraction 14 v1 | ecosystem: Host-associated > Birds > Digestive system > Esophagus > Crop | place: Venezuela...
AATTAGACCCATTCATTCCGGGACTATTTGATTAATATTTATAACGTCCCAATTTTAACGGGACACTAATGAGGGTCAAAAAGTATATGATTACCTTTTTTATTGTCAGTCAGATAATCTTACATCGTCACTCCGGAACCCCCGCACGAAGGACAAGTACCGCTGCCGCCGCAGTTATGGCAGTAGTCGTTACCCGTTTTGCCGATACCGTGGCACATAAAGCACTGACCGCTTCCGCGGCAGCTCTTGCAGGGCTCCTGTTTCATCTCGTTGAGCTTTTCCTTGTCGATACCGGTATGCTGCTGCGGCATCTTCAGGTCGGGATCGTAAAGATCCTCCTCGGAAGACTTTTTCTTCTGTTGCGCCACTTCGGGTTTCCCGTGGATAATCTTCATCGCACGTTCCTTGGTGATCATCTTACCGTAGGCTCCGGCATTGGTATTCACCGACATCACCCTGATGCTCGCGGGAAAGACGACGTCGGCGATAGGCTCCGTCCACTCCTCGACAAGCAGGTGATAAGCGCCGCGCTTGGTATAGAACGACAGACTGTTGTCCTCGTCGAGGCTGGAACTGTATTTTATGGGAGTTTCCCTCACGTCTTTCTTTCTCTCGGGATCGAAGACGTAAAGTGTTCCTTCTCCCTTCTCCCCGAAGTATACGATGCGCATGTTCATCTCGTCGGCATTCTTGCCACTCTCATTATAGAGATAATAGCAGTCCTGTATCTCGTGGAGAATCTTCGGGGCTGCAAACATCGACGTGTCTTGCTGTATTGCCCTAATCTGGGCTTCGTAGTCGGCTGCCTTCTTCCCGTTGCACGAGGAAAGGATCAAGATTGCGGCGAACGCCGGCATGAGGATAGCAGTTTTCTTTGTCATGATATATCGTATTAATTGTTAAACGTCCAGCTCACGCCCAGGCGCAGAATGCGTCCGTTGAGGGGGTAGTGGGGGGTGTAGAAATAGTTCTTCCCTCCGGCCACATGACTCATCATCACGTAGAATCTCACGCCCTTGAGCATCATATTGGCATACACGTTCACGATGGGGCAGTCGCCGATCTCCGTCTTTGTCTCGTTTTCCTGGTTCACGAAGGCTCCGAGTCCGGGACAGTAGTCGGGGGCGTAGTACTTGGTGAAATATCTCGCGTCGGCTCCGAGGTCTACGTGCAGCACCTTTGCGATACAGAAGCGGAGGAAGAGGTTGGAATAGATATTGAACTGNGGTACGGGTACGGTCTCCTCGTCGCTNGATGTCTGATAGGTGACGACNTTCTCCCAGTGGAGNGGTCCGAGGGCGAAGTTCTGGAACAGCTGCGCCGTGAGAAGGCTTACATTACCGCTCTGCCGTACTCCCACGGTGGTGTATTCGCGGTCGTAGCTGCTCGTGATGTTATAGCTCTGTCCGAAATAAGTGTAGTGGTCGAGGTTGTCGGCGGCCACCCTGATCTTCGTTCCCGTGCGGCGGATATCGAGCGTTCCTTCGATATGTGTCCTCAGTTCCTTGTCTAGATCGTTGTCCCACCAGAAATGTTTGGAGTGATAGTGACGATACAGGAAAGCCGGATTGAGCCTGTAGAAATGAGCCTTTGCGGCCAGCTGCACCGTATCTCCGAAGAGACGGAAGTTAAGGTCGGCCTGTCCGTCGATTTTCAGTTGTCCCGCATCCTCGCCGGCCAGCCACGTCTCTGCCTTGGCGTTGAAGTGGAGCAGCCTGCTCTGCGTGCGAACCAGCTGTCCTCCGATGCTGATATTGTTTTCCGACCACTTCTGCGTACCGATGCCGGTGGAGTCGGCCATGGTGAAACGTCGCATCTCGTGAGTGGCGAAGAGCCGTATTCCGGCCTGCGCCCATTTGTTGAACCCTTCGAGGAGGGCCAGTCCGGCGGTGTTCTTCATCGAGAAGAACTTCGTCTTGTCGTATATCGAGTCGCCCTGGTATACTCCCTCTTCGAAATAAGTGTTGTTATAATAACTTTCGGGAACGGAGTAAGCCAGATACACCCTGTTGGCATTGGTGATGTCGAGGGTATGTATAATACTCGTCACAGGTACGAATTCATCTTTGAGCCACGACGTGTCGGGCTGTTCTTCTGTCTTTGCCTTGGCGATGCTGTCTCTGGCCGCCTGCGCGTCGATGGCGAGACGTTCGGAAGCCTTCTTGGTACTGTCTGCCGGCATGTCGCCGACCACCTTCGCATCGTCGGGGCGTCCGGCAAACTGCTTGGGTTCCTCCTCGTCGTCGAAATCCTCGCCGTTGCGCCGTTTCCTCAGGTCTTCGGCAGCCTTCTTCCTTTTGGCCTCGTCTTTGGCCGCCTCCATGGCGAATTTCTTGTTCTTTATCTCTTCCTCCGTCATCTTCACCTTACGGGTGAAACCGATGTTATATCGGTGGGTGAGGAAGATCTTCTGACTGTTGTTGCGGTTCCAGTTTTTTGTGAGCACTGTAGGAATTTCGCTCGACGAGTAGTTATCGCTGAAACTCTCCGGATGAGTGATATAGTTATCATTCGTGATGCCGCCGTTTTCCGACTCTTTCTCATGGTTGAGGGCCACGAGCAGGTGTGCGTTGTATCTGTCGCCGAGGTACGATCCCCAGAAGGATGTGTTGAAATGACTCGTGTTCTGGTCGGAATAGTATCCCCGTCCGTAGAGATAGTCGAACTTTACACCGAAACCGAGTTTCTTGCCGGCATTGATGGCGAAGAGGGCTTTCAGATGGTCCTCTCCGTTGGTCTTGTCGCCGCACTCGTTATATGAGAGGTTGGTGATGGGGGAGAGGGTGTTGGTGAATTTGAACTGCTCCACGGGCACATGGAAGAAGTCGAATACGTCGAGGAAGAGAAACTGGCTCGATACGGGTCTGTCGGTGAATATCCTGTTGATGCGCGGTGATCCGAGGTTGCCGAGAGTGTTGAACTCCCCGTACCGGCCGGTGGTGAAACCGGCGTTCATGAACATGTGGGAGAGAGTGTCGGGCACGGCCTCGGTGCGTTCTCCGAGTTTCTCGTCAATGGTCCACACCTTCAGTCCGATGGGTATCTCCTTGTTCGTCTTCGTGGTATCCTTGCTGTCGCGGCTGAACCTGTCGGTGGATCTAACCGTCTGGTTGTCGCTCCCGAACGAGTCGTCGCCAGTCTGTGCGAAGACCCCGAGAGTGAGTATCGCGAGGACGGATAAAACGGCAAATCTCTTCATTCTGCTGGGTTTCTATAGATAAAACGGATGATGCACTCCACCAGTTTGATGAAGATGGCCACCATGATGATGATGCCACCGATGAGCTGGTCTTTGTATGCGAAGAAATAGCCCCCCACGACAGCGAGTATCATGAAGAGGATATTCAGGGTGTTGCGTAATGCCAGTTTCTGGGGCTTCTGTCTCATTTCTGCAGGTCGCTTGCCATGGTTTCAAAAATATACTTCACTCTGTCTACCGTCTTTCTGCGGAACTTCGCCGATACGGGCAGCAGTTTCGTGTTTTTCTTGTTCACTGCATACTCGTCGGAAATCCACTCCTCGGCGGTATAATGTATCGGAGTGCGCTCCTCGTCGTAGTCGTAGGAGATATTCCTTATGGAGATCTTCACGCTGCCGTCGGAACATTGTGCCACGATCTGGTAGTTGAAACGGGTGCGGTCGAGCTCGAGGGCTTTGTTCTTGAACACGAGCCACTCGGTATATCTGGCTGCGAGATCACCGTTTTCGGGCTTCTGATACATCACGCGGCTGAGGTTGTCGATCTGTCCTTCCTCGGTGGTCTGCAGGGTGAGGTATTCGAGAGCTGCGTCGTAGATCTGCTGTCTTGTCTTTCCGGGCAGAGCCACGATAGTGTCAAACTGCACCTTGCCGTCCACCTCGGGCACAGCACCGCGGAGGTAGGGGATATCCTTCGAACGGTCTTTCTTGTTGAACAGAGCCTTCTGCTGGGGACGGTCCTTCATCTCCCATACGTTCTGAGCGCCGCATACCACGGGGGCGCAGAGCATCAATGCTATCAAAAGTTTTTTCATCATTATATTCTGTTTTATTGATTTCTGAACAGTGTGACGCCGTCCGATGGCGGCAATCACAGCGCAAAAGTACGCAAAAATCCTGAGAAAACGTCAGGTAAGGGAAATATTTAACATTAGATTACTTTAATTCTAACTCTTTTTGCAGTCTTATCATCTCGTCGCGATACTGTGCGGCCTGCAGGAAATCGAGTCGTTTGGCAGCCTCCTTCATCATCTTCTCCGTATTGGCGATGCTCTTCTGCAGCTGTTCTTTCGTCATGCTTCTTACTATCGGATCGGCAGCGAAAGCACCCTCTGCCGACGGTCCGGCGTAGGCTGCGGGCTTGTCCGTCTTCTTCTCCTTGCCGCCGGTATCGGGAGCCGTCGTAAGTTCGCTCTGCCGTATCGCCTTCTCGATCTGTTTCGGGGTGATATGATGCTCCTCGTTGTATTTCATCTGTTTCTCCCTGCGCCGGTTGGTCTCGTCGATGGTCATCTGCATGCTCTGTGTGATAGTGTCGGCATACATGATCACCCTTCCGTTGATGTTGCGGGCTGCTCGTCCGGCAGTCTGTGTCAATGACCGGTGGGAACGGAGGAATCCTTCCTTGTCGGCATCGAGGATGGCTACCAGCGACACCTCGGGGAGGTCGAGCCCCTCACGTAAAAGGTTTACTCCAACCAAAACGTCGAACTCTCCGGCTCTCAGTCCGTTGAGTATCTTCACTCTTTCGATGGTGTCGACATCACTATGAATATAATTCGTGCTGACGCCATGGTTGAGAAGATACTCGGTGAGTTCCTCGGCCATTCGTTTGGTGAGGGTGGTGACGAGCACCCTTTCGTGTTTCTCGCTTCGTTCGATAATCTCCGCGAGGAGGTCGTCGATCTGGTTCTCCGTGGGTCGCACTTCGATCACGGGGTCGAGGAGTCCGGTGGGTCGTATCACCTGTTCCACGACCACTCCCTCAGCCTGTTGCAGTTCGTAGTCGGCAGGGGTGGCGGAGACGTATATCACCTGGTTCGTCATCGCCTCGAATTCCTCGAACTTCAGCGGCCGGTTGTCGAAGGCTGCCGGGAGCCGGAAACCGTACTCCACGAGGTTTGTCTTTCTTGCCCTGTCGCCTCCGTACATAGCGTTAATCTGAGGCACGCTGACGTGGCTCTCGTCGATGACAGTAAGATAGTCGCCGGGGAAGAAGTCGAGGAGACAGTAGGGCCGTTGTCCCGCCTGTCGTCCGTCGAAATATCTCGAATAGTTCTCGATTCCGGAGCAGTGTCCGAGTTCCTTTATCATCTCCATATCGTATTCCACGCGCTCCTTTATCCTGTCGGCCTTGATATCATCACCGATACTCTTGTAGAAGTCGATGCGCAGAAGGAGGTCGTCCTGGATATGTCTTATCGCATCCTCCTGCTGGGCCTGTGTGGTGACGAAGAGATTGGCCGGATATATCTGATATTCGGAAAAGGTGGCGAGGGTATGGTAGTCTACGGCATCGACCTCCGCGATCTCGTCGATCTCGTTGTCCCAGAAAACGATACGGAGCACATTGTCGTTATAGGGCATGAATATGTCGACGGTGTCACCCTTCACACGGAAATTGGTGCGCTGAAGGTCGATGTCGTTGCGCATGTACTGGGCCTGTACAAGACTGCGGAGAAGGTCGTTGCGCTCCATCGTCTGACCCGTCTTCAGACGCACTATATTATCCTTCATCGCAGAGGGCCCCCCCATACCGTAGATGCATGAAACAGAAGATACAACTATCACGTCTCTTCTTCCTGACAACAAGGCTGTTACGGCTCCGAGTCTTAGCTTGTCTATCTCTTCGTTGATTGCCAGATCCTTTTCGATATAAAGATCTGTCGAAGGCAGGTAAGCCTCAGGCTGATAGTAGTCGTAATACGACACATAATACTCCACGGCATTCTCCGGGAAGAAACTCTTCATCTCCTCGTAGAGCTGCGCAGCGAGAGTCTTGTTGTGGCTGAGTATGAGGGTAGGGCGCTGCACGTTCTGTATGACGTTGGCGATGGTGAACGTCTTGCCCGAGCCTGTGACTCCGAGGAGCACCTGAGCCTTGTCGCCCTGCTGCAGTCCTTCGGTGAGCTGTTCGATGGCTTCGGGCTGGTCGCCCGTGGGCTTGTATTGGGATGTCAGTTTAAATTCTGTCATAACGTTGCAAAATTAATAAAAAAGAGTGTAAATCGGCTCATTTTTGCTAAAAATCATTTATAAGATTTTGGAATTCGGAGGAAAATGTGTAATTTTGCACGTAAATTTGTCAAAATGAAGAAAAGTATCATTATAGCAGGCGTCCTTGCCTTACTCGTCAGCAGTTGTGCGAACGAGTATAATGCGGTATACAAAACCACCGATACAGACTATAAGTACGAATATGCCAAGGAGTGCTACGTGAAAGGACTCTACAACAGGGCATATACGATGCTCAGCGATCTTGTCATCGTGAAGAAGGGTACCGACGATGCTCAGGAATGTCTTTATATGATGGCCATGGCGGCCTATTACAGCGGTGACTATCAGGTGGCTTCCGAGGCCTTCAAGAAATACGTATCGACATATCCGAGAGGCCTCTTCGCCGAGAAGGCTTCGTTCTACAACGGTGAGAGCCTCTATCTGTGCACTCCCGAACCGAGGCTCGACCAGAGCGCCACGTACAGTGCCATCAACGCATACCAGGATTACCTCGACAGGAATCCCGACGGACTGTATAAGAAGACTGCCCAGGAGAGGATGTTCGAACTCCAGGACAAACTGGTGGAGAAGGAACTGCTCAACGCACAGATGTACTTCGACCTCGGATCGTATTTCGGCAACTGCTCGAAGGGTGGCAGTAATTACGAGGCCTGCATCATCACGGCGCAGAACGCCATCAAGGACTATCCCTACACGAAGATGAGGGAGAAGTTCGCCGTGCTCATCATGAAGAGCAAATACGGACTGGCCAAGCAGAGCGTCGAGGAGAGGAAACTGGAGAGATACCGCGATGCCGAAGATGAGTGCTACGGTTTTCTCAACGAGTTCCCCGACAGCAAGAGTGCCGATCTGGCGAAAAACTATATCGAGCATTGCAAGAAGGTGATCAAGGACTGATAGAAGACTATCGACAGAAGAATAAAATAAACAAAAACATAATTATGGATTACAAGAAATCAAAAGCACCGGTTAACACCGTGACACGCAACATTATGGATCTCTGCGAGGAGACCGGCAACATCTATGAATCTGTTAATATCATCGCCAAGAGGGCCAACCAGATTTCGATGGAGATAAAGCAGGATCTGAGCAAGAAACTCGCTGAATTCGCTTCCTACAGCGACTCGCTCGAGGAGGTGTTCGAAAACAGAGAGCAGATCGAGATATCACGTTATTATGAGAAACTGCCCAAACCGTCGCTTCTGGCCACACAGGAATTCATCGACGGCAGCATCTATTACAGGGATGCCAACAAGAAGCAGGACGACGAATATAATTTCTAATATCTTCAGCTGTAAGTTATGATACAGAGAAAACAGACGATATTCCTGATTCTTGCCATCATCTGCACGGTGGTGGCCATGTGCCTGCCCGTATGCACCTTCGTTTCAGCCGACGGGGCGACATCCGCGATGTACAACCTCTGGCTCACCACTGCCGACGGAGTGCATCAGCTCAAGGTATGGCCTTTGTTCGTCATCTTGCTGGTCACGCTTCCTTTCGCTGTAGTAGCCATTTTCGCATACAAGAACCGTATGTTCCAGGCACGTCTCTGCCGTCTGAATATGTTTCTCATCTTCGGATGGTATATCGTGGCTATCGTATATACGAGAACACTGCCCGAGGCCGGATCGGGAATGAGTTTCGGCATCGGATGGTACCTGCCTTTCATCAGCATGATACTTTATCTCCTCGCACGCAGGGGAATCATAGCCGACGAAAAACTGGTAAAGGCGGCTGACAGACTGAGATAATCTTTTTCTATAATTTAAACTAATATTTTTGAGGGCCCGCATTCAGATAACTGATGCGAGCCCTCTTTTTAAGTCTTTATCCGATACCGGTATCTTATTCGAACGTCAGTTCCTCCTTGTCCGGATTCTTGTCGATATTAATCGTGTCGCCGGTGTGGAGCGTACCGCTGAGAATCTTCTCGCAGATACCGTCCTCGATATACGTCTGTATCGCCCTCTTCAGAGGACGTGCACCAAACTGCACATCGTAGCCCTTGCCGGCCACGAACTCTTTCGCCGCATCGCTGATACTGAACTTATATCCCAGTTCCTCCACACGTTTGACGAGCTGTTTCAGTTCGATGTCGATAATCTTCTTTATAGCCTCCATATCCAGCTGGTCGAAGGTGATGATCTCGTCGAGGCGGTTGAGGAACTCCGGCGAGAATGTCTTCGACAGACTCTTCTGGATTATAGACCGAGCATACTCCTTATCCTGTTCGTCGATATTGCTTCCCATTCCCGAAGCATTGAATCCCACGCCGTGGGCAAACTCCTTGAGCCGTTTCGTACCGGCGTTGCTTGTCATGATAATCACGGTATTGCGGAAATCCACGAGACGTCCGTTACCATCGGTCATACGTCCCTCGTCGAGCACCTGCAGCAGCATGTTGAACACATTGCCGTGAGCCTTCTCGATCTCGTCGAGCAAGACGATAGAGTAGGGGTGGCGGCGCACTCTCTCGGTGAGCTGTCCTCCCTCGCCGTATCCGACGTATCCCGGAGGTGCGCCGATTAGCCTTGAGGTGTTGAAACTCTCCGTATATTCACTCATGTCGATACGGATGATGGAGTCGGCCGAGCCGAACATCTCCTCGGCGAGTTTCTTCGCCAGGTATGTCTTTCCCACACCGGTAGGACCGAGAAACATGAACGCCCCGATAGGATGGTTGGGGTCGCGCAGTCCGACACGGTTGCGCTGTATCGCCTTGACCATCTTCTCGATAGCCTTGTCCTGTGCGATAACCTTGCTCTTGAGCTCCTCCGCCATATTCTTGATCTTGATACTCTCGTTCTCGGCGATGCGCTGCACCGGAATGCCCGTCATCACCGATACTACGTCGGCCACGTCGCGGGAAGAAACGACCTTGCGTTCCTCACCCTCGCCCTTGGCCCACTTGTCGTTAAGTTCCTTGAGCTCTTTCTCCAGTTCCACCTGTTTGTCGCGGAAACCGGCCGCCAGTTCGAAGTTCTGACTCTTCACGGCATTCTGCTTCTTCTCCTTCATCGCCTGGATCTGATCCTCCAGTTCATTTATCTCCGGGGGGACGGTGGCAGTGGAGATATGCATCTTCGATCCCACCTCGTCCATGGCGTCGATAGCCTTGTCGGGGAAGCTGCGGTCGGAGACATAACGCTCGGTGAGTTTCACGCAGGTCTCGATGGCCTCGTCGGTATAAGTCACGTGATGATGCTCCTCATATCTGTCTTTGATATTCCGGAGGATCTGCAGCGTCTCCTCCTCCGTGGTCGCTTCCACGATCACCTTCTGGAAACGACGCTCCAGGGCGCCGTCTTTCTCTATCGACTCACGGTATTCGTCAAGAGTCGTGGCACCGATACACTGCATCTTGCCGCGTGCCAGTGCCGGCTTGAACATATTCGCCGCATCGAGGGATCCGGGAGTGCTTCCCGCACCCACCATAGTGTGGATCTCGTCGATGAAGATAATCACGTCGGGATTGTTCTCTATCTCCTTGATGAGGGCTTTCACCCTCTCCTCGAACTGTCCGCGGTATTTCGTGCCTGCCACTATCGACGACATGTCGAGACTGATGATCCTCTTGCCGAAGAGCACGGGCGACGTCTTATGGTTGGCGATCATCTGCGCCAGCCCCTCGACGATGGCACTCTTTCCCACTCCCGGTTCACCGATGAGCACGGGATTGTTTTTCTTCCTGCGTCCGAGGATTTCCACCACCCTCTGCATCTCCTTCTCGCGTCCCACCACGGGGTCGAGTTTTCCGTCGAGTGCAGCCTGGGTGAGGTCGGTGCCGAAATTATCCAGCACGGGAGTCTTGCTCTTCGCTTTTGTCGCAGTCCTGCCGGAAGGCCTGTTGGCGGATCTGGAGATCATCTCCTCCTCGTCATCATCCTCCTCCTCCTCGTCCTCGTCGTCGTCCACGTTGAAGGCGTCTCTCGTCGTTCTCTGCGGCTGGTCTATCTGCAGGGCCAGTTTGTAGTCGATATCATATTCCTCGAGCAACTGCTTGGCCCCGTTGTTGCCGTGGTCGTGGAGCAGCGCCAGGATCACATGATTTATATCTACAGTCTCCACATGCTGCATCCGAGCTTCGAGCACGGCGAGCCTGAGTACATTGCTTGACTTCTCGTTAAGGTTGATCTGAGTGCTGTCTGTGTTGTCACTTTTCGTGGCATCGTATGAACGCAGCTGATATTCCAATTCCTTTCTTAAAACTGACAGATTGACATTCTTTTTGTCCATGAGTGCTGTCATTAAGGCATTGTCATCACGAAGTATTGCCAGCAGCAGATGCTCGGGCCATACGGCGGAATTCTGCAGTCGCAACGCTTCCTCTCGGCTGAAGGCGAGAATTTCGGATACTTTAGCTGAAAATTGATTTGACATGTTTTTTATACCTTTCTTAATATTATATTCGTGTGCAAAATTACTATTATTTTCCAAACAAACGCCGTGCCAGACTAATTTTTTATAAAAAATGAACGATTTTTGGAAAAATGTTTCTCCATGTCGCGAAAAAGTAGTACCTTAGCGTGCTCTTTGGGATGAAAAGTCGCTTAAAACGCGGAAAAGGGCCCTCAGAGAGGATTTTAACACGAATTTAGAATTAAATTATAATATAAGAGTAAAGAAAAAAGAATGGACAATTCACAAACATTCGATCAGGACAGAATTATGAAGATTAACATCGAGGAAGAGATGAAGTCTTCGTATATCGACTACTCCATGTCGGTTATCGTTGCCAGAGCTCTCCCCGATGTTCGTGACGGATTCAAGCCTGTGCACCGGCGTATCCTCTACGGTATGCTCGGCATAGGCAATACCAGCGATAAGCCATACAAGAAATGTGCCCGCGTGGTTGGAGAGGTGCTCGGTAAGTACCACCCCCACGGCGACAGTTCCGTATACGGTGCTCTCGTGCGACTGGCACAGGACTGGAATATGAGATACACCCTCGTCGACGGTCAGGGTAACTACGGTTCCGTCGACGGTGACGGCGCAGCGGCTATGCGATATACCGAGTGCCGTCTGACAAAGATGGGCGAGCATATCATGGACGACCTCGACAAGGATACCGTCGATATGACCAACAACTTCGACGATACGCTGACGGAGCCGACCGTGATGCCGACGAAGATCCCCAATCTGCTCGTCAACGGCGGTAACGGTATCGCCGTGGGTATGGCCACCAACATTCCGACACACAACCTCGGAGAGGTGATCGACGGATGCTGCGCCTATATCGACAACCCCGACATCGAACTCGACGAGCTGATGCAGTATATCAAGGCTCCCGACTTCCCCACCGGTGCGTTCATATACGGTATGCAGGGAGTGAGAGACGCCTACGAGACCGGACGCGGCCGCATCGTGCTCCGCGCCAAGGCTGAGATAGAGCCGGGCGAGGGCCACGACAGCATCATCGTGACGGAGATCCCTTACGGCGTCAACAAGAGTGACCTCGTGAAATATATCGCCGATCTGGCTAACGAGAAGAAGATCGAGGGCATCACCTACGTCAACGACGAGTCGGGACGTCAGGGTATGCGCATCCGTATCGACGTCAGAAGAGATGCCAACGCCAATGTGGTGCTCAACAAACTGTTCAAGATGACACAGCTGCAGAGTTCGTTCTCCGTCAACTGCATCGCGCTGGTTCACGGCCGTCCGAAACTGCTCTCCCTCAAGGAGTGTGTCATGCATTTCGTCGACCATCGCCATGAGGTGACGATCCGCAGGACGAAGTTCGAACTGAAGAAGGCTGAAGACCGCGCCCATATCCTCGAGGCCCTCATCGTGGCCTGCGACAATATCGACGAGGTGGTGCATATCATACGTGCCAGCAAGACTCCGGCCGACGCTATCGAGGCTCTCAAGAAACGCTTCGACTTCGACGACGTGCAGGCTAAGGCTATCGTCGACATGAGACTCGGACAGCTCACCGGACTCAATATGGAAAAACTCCACAACGAGTACGACGAACTGCAGAAGACCATCGCCTACCTGCAGCAGATCCTCAGCGATCCCGAACTCTGCAAGAAGGTGATGAAAGACGAACTCATGGAGGTGAAGGAGAAATACGGTGACGAGCGCCGCACCGTGATCCGCTACTCCAGCGAGGAGTTCAACCCCGAAGATTTCTATCCCAACGATCCTGTGGTGATCACTATCAGCCACCTCGGATATATCAAGCGCACAGCTCTGTCGGAATTCCGCGAGCAGGCGAGAGGCGGAGTGGGAGCCAAGGGTGCACACAGCCGCGACGAAGACTTCATCGAGTATATCTATCCGGCAACGATGCATCAGACGATGCTTTTCTTCACCAAGAAAGGCCGCTGCTACTGGATGAAGTGCTACGAGATTCCGGAGGGTAACAAACAGTCGAAGGGACGCGCTATACAGAATCTGCTGAATATCGATTCCGACGATGCCGTGAACGCATTCCTCAGAATACGTCACTTCAATGATGCCGAGTTCAACAATAATCACTATGTGGTTTTCGTTACCAAACTGGGTCTGGTGAAGAAGACAAGACTGACGGAGTACAGCCGTCCCCGTGCCAACGGTGTCAACGCCATCAATATCAGAGAGGACGACGAGGTGGTAGGAGTACGTCTTACCAACGGCCGCAACGAACTCATCATCGCCAACAAGAACGGCCGTGCAGTGAGATTCGACGAGAGTCTTATCCGTCCTATGGGACGTGTCGCAACAGGTGTCAAGGGTATGACTCTCGACAGTGGCGACGACGAGGTGATCGGATTCGTGGTAATCAACGACCCCGGGAAGGAGACGATCATGGTAGTGAGCCAGAACGGCTACGGCAAACGATCCGAAGTGGAGGACTACCGCAAGACAGGACGCGGCGGCAAGGGTGTCAAGACTCTCGCCATCACCGAGAAGACCGGCAGACTCGTGGCTATCAAGGTGGTCACCGATGACAACGACCTGATGATCATCAACAAGAGCGGTATCCTCATCCGCATGAAGGTGGCCGACGTGAGGGTGATGGGCCGTAACACACAGGGCGTGCGCCTTATCAACCTCACCAAGAAGAACGATGTCATCGCCAGCGTATGCAAGGTGATGAGCTCCGACCTCGAGGCTCTCGTGGAAGAGCAGAGCAGACAGGAGTTCGCCAAGAACAACGAGGCTATGAGCGGCCGTCCCGCTTCCGCCGCTGACGGTTCCGATACAGCCGAACCGGCCGAAGCGGAGGAGATAACAGATGCTGACATCGACAGCGAAGATACCGGGGACGCTCCTCTGGTGGATTTCGACGCCGACGAAGATACAGAGAATGATAATAATGATCACGAAGATCAATAATGTTTAATCAAATACACTACATCATGAAAAAAATCGTTATGATGGCTCTGATGGTTGCATCAACCTCAGTAGCACTTGCACAGGATCCTGTAAAGGAAATCTCTAAAGCCGATACTTACGAACAGGCTGCAAGCATCCTGAAGTCTAACCTGGGCTCAATGAGCAACGAAGTGAAAGCCAAAGCTTACGGTGCTCTCGTGGAAAAGGCTATGGCTAAATATAATAAGGAGTCGGCAGTGGCAGCAGCCAACCAGGCTGCAGAACAGCTTCAGACAGGTAAGGTGGAGCCGTTCGACACTCTCGGTATGTATACTGCTCTCGAGCAGGCTTTCGACGCTGCTTACGAATGCGACAAGGCTGATATGCAGCCCAACGAAAAGGGTAAGATCAAACCTAAGTTCCGCAGCAAGAACGCCAAACTGCTACTCCCCAACAGACTGCAACTCATCAACGGAGGACAGTACTTCGGCAACAAGAACGACAACAAGGGTCTGCTCCGCCAGTTCGGTAAGTATGTAGACAGCCGCGACTGGGAACTCTTCTCTGAGGAGGAAGCAGCAAAGCAGCCCGACCAGTATCTCTCTCAGATCGCTTTCTATGCAGGCCGTTCGGCTCTCGTAGAGAACGACTTCGCCAGTGCTGACAGATACCTGAAGATCGCTGCCGCCGATCCCGAATACAAGAAGGACGCCATCGACCTGCAGATCTATTCCGCCCAGCATCAGGCAAAGACTCACGAGGACTCTGTAAAGGTGATGAACCAGCTCGAGACTCTCTATGCCGAGAATCCCGACAACGACCGTATCTTCGGTACTCTCTGTTCTATGTATTCCAACCTCGGACAGGCTGAGAAGAGCAAGGAGCTGATTACCAAGGCTCTCGCCAACAACCCCGGCAACGCCATGGCTCTCGAGCTCAGAGGTCAGACTTATATGAATGACAAGAAGTACGACGAGGCTATCGCAGACTTCAAGAAGGCCCTCGAGACCGACGGCGAGAACTCGCTGATCCTCGTTTATCTCGGTTTCTGCCAGAACAACAAGGCCGCACAGCTTAGCGACCAGCTTGCCGACAAGAACGGTATGATCACCAAGGAGAACGCCGAAAAGATCAAGGCTGCCTACGCCGAGTCTATCCCTTATCTGGAGAAAGCACGCCAGGTGGATCCCGATCGTCAGAGAGCTAACTGGGTATATCCTCTCTACAGCGCTTACTATGCTGTAAAGGGTGCCGAGGATCCCGCAACAAAGGAGATCGAGGCAATGATGAACAACAAGTAAACGGAATTTGACCTGATAAACTGAGGCGCTTCACTCTTCGGGGTGAGGCGCCTCTTCTATATGTCAATATTGTTTTTCTTATGATTCCCAGATCCAGGAGAGCAGTTTGTTTATCCATCGTATCGAGCAGCGGAACCATCGGTTTGTGCCGACGGGCTTCCCTCCGAAACTGAGGATAAACTCCCGGAGGCCGTTGTTGTGGTAGGGCAGTCCCACGTCCATGAAATACAGATGGCTGTAGTTGTGTTCGTAGCAGTATTTCAGTGCATACCGCACCGTCACCCCCGACGGATATTTCCTCGGATAACTCTTCGGACGGTATGCGGCATACCACAGATAAGCATTGCCGCGGGAGAAGACGATCGTGCTTCCCCCGATGATCTTGTCTTTGTATTTCGTGAGAAGAATCTTAGCGTTCTCCTTGTCCTTCCACAAACTCTCGAAGAAACTCTCCGGAGGACTGAAGCGGCGCAGACGGGAACGGTAGAAAGCATGGCACATCTTGTAATATTGTTTCAGTTCTTCCTCCGTCTCGGCCACCTTTGTCATCACCCCGTTCTCGATCGCCTTCTTCAGACGGGCCGTCATCTTCTCGTCGGTGATTCTCTCGTCGGGGTCCATCGAGTGGAGCGAATTGTGCACCTCCATCCAGTGCACGGGGAAATAGCCGTTTTCGCGGAGACTCTTGTATCCGAACATCTTTTCGCTGATATTGCTGATCTCGACGTAGAGGCATTTTGACGCGATCTTCTTCGTGAGCCGTGATATCATCAGGTCGAAGAGTTCGTGGCGGCGGTTGTCGTCGAAGGAGTCGTCGTACTCTCCCTCCCCGTAGATGCGGCACTGCGTGAAGAAGTAGGGCGGCACCCACGACCCGCGCTGTCTGACCACGGCCAGCAGATGGGCCACTATATTGCCGCCGGCATCCTCCGCCGTAAGCATATAGGGCGTATGACCGGATGTCTGTTCGTAGACACGGAACAGACTGTCGCTGTGGAAATAATTCCCGCAGGCTATCTCCGGCAGTTCGCTGCTGTGCTTGTATATTTTTATCTCAGTCTCCACGATTGCAAAAATAATAAATAATTTCTGAAATCGGAATAAAATCGGGGTAATTATTTTGATGTTACGCTATTTTATGCTATCTTTGCGGGAAAAATTACGCGATATGATAAATTATGATCTGACAAAGATAAAGGCGGTCATCTTCGATGTCGACGGAGTGCTCAGCTGCGAGACCATCCATATGAACGATGACGGACAGCCGATGAGGACGGTGAATATCAAGGACGGATATGCCATACAGCTGGCCCGGAAACTCGGTCTGCGGATCGTCATTCTCACCGGGGGGCGCGACGAGGCCATCCGCCGTCGGTATTCTTATCTCGGGGTGGAGGATATATTTCTCTCCTGTTCGGTGAAGATAAAGACGTACGAGGAGTTTCTCGCCAGTCATTCCCTGAAGGACGAAGAGGTGATATATATGGGCGACGACATCCCCGACTACGAGGTGATGAAGCGCTGCGGCTGTCCCTGTTGTCCCGCCGATGCCTCGCCCGACATCAAGGAGATCAGCTTGTATGTCAGCGACAGGAAAGGCGGTATGGGCTGCGGCAGGGATGTCATCGAACAGGTGCTCAGAGCCCAGGGCAAGTGGGTGCTCGACGAGAAGGCTTTCGGATGGTAATGACTATATAAAATATAATAATGTGTATGTTTGAGAATCTTATAAAATATAATATCGTGCTGGCCAGCAATTCCCCCCGCAGGAAGGAACTGCTCGGAGGACTCGACATCCCTTTCGAGGTGAGGATCATTCCCGATATCGACGAACGTTATCCAGAAAATCTTCACGCCTCGGAGATTCCGGAGTATATCGCCAGGGAGAAGGCTGCTGCATACCGGCCCTCGATGAACGATGATGATCTGATTATCACTGCCGATACCGTGGTGATACTTGGTGACGAGGTGATGGGAAAACCCGCTGACAAGGCCGATGCCTGCAGGATGCTGCGCGAACTGAGCGGTGTGACGCATAAGGTGATCACGGGAGTATGTCTGATGACGAAAGACAAGGAACGGTCGTTCGCCGTGACTACGGATGTGAGTTTTGCCTGTCTCAGCGACGAGGAGATATCGTATTACGTCGACAAATACAAACCATACGACAAGGCCGGCGCTTACGGCATACAGGAATGGATCGGCCATATCGCGGTTACGGCCCTCAACGGTAGTTATTTCAATGTGATGGGATTTCCGGTGCAGAGAGTGTACTCCGAACTGAAGAACTTCTGATGATTCCGGTTTTCCCGGCAGGGCAGGGCGATGGGGATTATTCGTCCTCCGACAGTTTGAGTATTATGCTCGTGGCCCCGCATGAGAATACCGTCCCGTCGTAAATCACTCTTTTTTCCTTGTCGCCGAGTATCTCGTCCCCGACGAAAGTGCCAGTGAAGCTCGGGCCGTCCCGCAGCACATATTTCAGGCGTCCCTTCTTGTCGCGGCTCACGTTTATCACGCAATGCGTGAGATCCATGCTCGGGTCGTTGGTTTCTACGGGTGTGTTGACGGGATTCCCCTTCTGATAACGGCCGATAACGTTGTCGCCCATCCTCAACGGCAGAACCTGCTTGTAATGAAACATATTCTCGATGACGATGATATGTCCGCATTCCGACTCCTCGGCCTCGGCCTCGGGATTCGTCTCCTTCTGGGTGTTGTGGATCTTCGACACACCGATACGGATGCCGAACTGCTTTCCGCACTCCGGACACTCGAAGACCAGCGACTGGCCTTCCTGATATTGTTTTTCGTCGAAAGTGATGTAGTTATCACACTTAGGGCATCTTACTCTCTTCATAGACGGGATGCGTTATTTCACCTTGTATACCCAAGCCTCGTCAAACTGTGATGCTTCCTGACGGTAATTCCTGAGAGCTCTCTGAGCCTCCTCCTCGGAGTCGTAGCTGCCGAAGATCACTCTTACGATATTGTTGCGTGTGTATACCCGGGCTGATTCATAACCTTTCTTCTTCATCGAGGAAACAAACTCCTCGGCATTCTTTTTTGTCACGCGGCTGGCGAGAACGATGCTGTAGTAGTTCGTCTTTTCCTCTTTTACCTGCTCGTTGGCGGGCTCGGCCTGCCGTGCCGTTTCCGGTTCTGCCTCTACGGCCTCTTTTTCTTCAGTTTCGGCAACGTTGTCTTCAGACTTCTCTTCAGGCTCTTCAGCCAGAATCTTCTCGTTGTCGTCGGCCGGAATGACATCACTATCGGTGGCGGTATTATCGCTATAGTCAGCATCTTCCACGTCCGTCGTCGTCTTGTCGATCATATTCGTCTCCACGCCCTTGTCAAGGATTCTGAAGATAGGCAGATCTTTGATGCTGCTCATCTTCATTCCCAGATGACTGTTGTCCACGCTGCTGCCGATGCAGAAAATCGCGAACAGGGCTACGGCTGCCACGGCTGCATACTTGATATACCGGATGGGGATACGTATCGACGGTTCTTCATCTGTCTCGTCGTCTTTATCGTCGAAGCTGTCGGCGTCGCCAGCGGCTGCTGTCACCACTTTCCCGGGGCGCGGTGCAGGCTGCTCCCCGACGGTGTTCTGTTCTTCTTTTTCTTCTTCAACGACCGTTGCGGCAACAGCTACCGGTTCTTCCTTCTGTTTCTGTTCTTCCTGGCGTGCCGCATGGACAGAGCGGGAAGAACGGACGGTAATCATCGGTTCCTTCTCGATCTTTTCCACCTTCTCGATCTCCACTCCGGTGAGTCCGTAGAGGTCGGGGGTGAGGATTCCCGACTCGCAGGGGGTGAACTCCAGATGCCCGTCGCCGTTGACGAAGAGCACTCCGATGTCGTTGAGCTCATAGCTGCCGTCGTTATCCAGTATGTATTTCAGTTCTTCCACTTCTTCCTCGAGTCTCTTGAGGGCCTCGGGATAGCTGAGGTCGTAAGCCTCGACATACGACTGCGCCAGCAGCGAGTCGTTCATCGTCAGCTGCGGGTTGAATCCGAGAGTGCGCAGGGGCGGGAGGAACATTGTGTCGCTGTCGTCGTAATGAGCCTCCACATGGTGGGCCATAAACCCGCCGAGCCCCGGAACGATCACGCAATCGTTGCGGAGAAGAAGTATCTCTATATGTCGTTCTAACTGAATCACGATGCAAAAATAACTCTTTTTACCGACATTAGCAAATAATTTGGCGGAAAAATTTCGAGATTTCGAAAATTATTAGTACATTTGCAAGTGAAAATGTAACAACAGACAATTATGGAGTACATAAGCACTGAAATTGAGGGCGTATATATCATCGAGCCCAAAGTATTTCGCGACGACCGCGGATATTTCTTCGAGTCGTATCGCAAGAGTGATTTTGATGAGCATGTAGGAGTTACGGAGTTCATTCAGGATAATGAGTCGAAATCATGCTACGGCGTGCTTCGCGGACTGCATTACCAGAAAGGCGAATTTTCTCAGGCCAAGCTGGTCAGGGTGATCAGCGGCAAGGTGCTCGACGTGGCGGTAGACCTGCGCGAGTCGAGTCCTACCTTCGGCCGCCACGTGATGGTGGAACTCAGCGGCGACAACCACCGCCAGTTCTTCATCCCCCGCGGTTTCGCCCATGGCTTTCTGGTGCTCAGCGACGAGGCTGTCTTCACATATAAAGTAGATAATGTGTATGCCCCGCAGGCCGAGGCCTCGATACGTTTCGACGACCCCGACCTTGCCATCCAGTGGCCGGTAAAGCCGGAGGAGGTGCAGCTCAGCGAGAAGGATCTCAAGAAGGGGCTGGCGTTCAAGGATGCGGAACATTTCAAATAATTCATTACGACAATAACTAATTTATTATGAACATTGCTATAGTAGGAACAGGCTATGTGGGACTGGTGTCGGGGACTTGCTTCGCCGATACCGGCGCCAACGTGACTTGTGTCGACGTCGACGAGGCTAAGATCGAACGCCTCAGAAACGGGGAGATCCCTATCTTCGAACCGGGTCTCGAACAACTCGTACAGAAGAATATCAAGGCCGGACGACTGAAGTTTACCACCGATTTGGCGAGTGTGCTCAACGATCAGGAGATCGTCTTCTCCGCCGTGGGCACGCCTCCCGACGAGGACGGCTCGGCCGACCTTAAGTATGTGCTGCAGGTGGCCAAGACCATCGGAGAGAATCTCAACCGCTATCTCGTGGTGGTGACGAAGAGTACGGTTCCGGTGGGCACGGCCAGGAAGGTGCGCGACACTATACAGGCCGAACTCGACAAGCGCGGCGTCGACCTGGAGTTTGATGTGGCCAGCAATCCGGAGTTCCTCAAGGAGGGTAATGCCATCAAGGACTTCATGAGCCCCGACCGCGTCGTCGTGGGTGTGGAGAGCGAGAAGGCGAAGAAGACGCTCACCCGTCTGTACAAACCGTTCCTGATCAACAACTTCCGTGTTATCTTCATGGATATCCCCAGTGCCGAGATGACGAAATACGCCGCCAACTCGATGCTCGCCACCCGTATCAGTTTCATGAACGATATCGCTAATCTCTGCGAGAGGGTGGGGGCCGACGTGAATATGGTGCGTGCCGGCATCGGCAGCGACACCCGTATCGGAAGAAAATTCCTCTACGCCGGCTGCGGATACGGCGGCAGCTGTTTCCCGAAGGATGTGAAGGCTCTTATCAAGACCGCCGACCAGAACGGTTATTCCATGGAGGTGCTGAAGGCTGTCGAGAGGGTCAACGAGCGGCAGAAGAGTGTGCTCTTCGAGAAGCTGCAGAAGGCTTTCGAGGGTGAGAGTCTCGAGGGAAAGACCGTCGCCATGTGGGGACTGTCGTTCAAGCCCGAGACCGACGATATGCGCGAGAGTACGGCTCTCGTGATGATAAAGATGCTGAAGGATGCCGGATGCACGATCAGGGCTTACGACCCCGTGGCCATGGATGAGTGCCGACGGAGAGTGGGCGACGCCGTGGTGTACTGCAAGGATATGTACGACGCTATCCTTGACTGCGACGCCCTGCTGCTGCTCACCGAGTGGAAGGAGTTCCGCCTGCCTAGCTGGGAGGTGATCAAGAAGGCGATGAAGCGCCCGCTGGTCATCGACGGACGGAATATCTTCGACAGCGAGGAGCTCGAACCGCTTGGCATCGAATATCATTGTATCGGAAAATGAACAGAAAATATATACTGATCCTGCTTGCGGCTGTCCTCGCGGCAGTCTCTTGCAGGAACGGACAAAAGAAAGACGAAGTGAAGGAAAACCTTGAGGCTAAGGAGATGCTTCAGGGTATCTGGGTGAATGAGGAGACTCAGGATCCTGTGCTGCAGGTGAAGGGTGATACCATCTACTATGCGGACAGCACCAGTGTGCCCGTATATTTCTGTGTCCTCGGTGACAGTCTGGTGGTCCGCGGATCACGGGAACTGCGATATCCGATTCTCAAACAGGCTCCTCATGTGTTCTTCTTCGCCAATCAGAACGGCGACGAGGTGCATCTTATAAAGAGCGAGTCTCCCAAGGAGGATGAGGGTGACTTCAAGAAGATGCCGCCGCGACCGATCAACCAGGGGAAGGTGATAAAACGGGATACCGTGGTGTTCACTGACAATGAGAGATACCATCTTTATGTGCAGGTGAACCCTACTACTTATAAGGTGTACAAGGTGGCTTATAATGACGATGGGGTGGAGGTGGAGAATGTCTATCTCGACAATACCGTGCATGTGAGTGTCTTCCACGGGGCGTCGAAGGTGTATTCGCGCGACTTCAACAAGAAGATGTTCTCGAAGCAGGTGCCGGAGAGCTTCCTCAAACAGGCTGTCCTCACTGACGTGGAGTTCGGAGTGGTGGATGCCGAGGGCTTCCATTTCAATGCTGTCATCGTGACTCCCGACGACCCCACAAATTACCTCGTTCAGATACTGATTACGAGAAAAGGACGGATGAGCCTGTCTTTAAAATAAAAAAAGTGCCAAAAAATTTTGCCATGTGACAAAAAAGTGTTACCTTTGCAACCGCAATCGCCGATATGGCTCAGTTGGTAGAGCAATTCATTCGTAATGAATAGGTCCCCGGTTCGAGCCCGGGTATCGGCTCAAAGGAGATACTAATTATCGCAGGCGGCAATAGCTCAGTTGGCAGAGCGTTGGCTTCCCAAGCCGAAGGTCGCGAGTTCGAGCCTCGTTTGCCGCTCTAATACTTGAATTGTTGAAAAACACAAAGATATATTGCATTTGGTGATAAGTCTTGCAAAGCAAGGGAAAGACGCTGCCACCCGTGGAACCCCTGGTCAGCCAAATGTAGAGGCAGG
>Ga0065709_1029438_pt1 | contig 22132 bp, 18 predicted proteins | sample Hoacrofraction14_2_FD_59096 | JGI IMG/M metagenome (GOLD analysis project Ga0065709, IMG submission 59096) | Hoatzin crop microbial communities from Cojedes, Venezuela, sample from fiber fraction 14 v1 | ecosystem: Host-associated > Birds > Digestive system > Esophagus > Crop | place: Venezuela...
TAAATTATATAAATAAGGTGGCGAATGGTGGTGGAAAAAATAGGCACCATTCCAGTTTCTAAAATCAATAATTCTTGCATAATTCTTGCAGGAATATTTACCGAACGCCGACACCGTAAAGGCTTTAAACTACGGAGCACGTTATTGACATTATTCGATGCTGCGGCAGCGGCCAGAAAACAGCAATCGAGTGGCACTGAAAGAGAGAACGAAGCGGAATGGCGGTGTACTCGCACGGCACCATTATATCGGGCAAAAAGTATTGACGGCATCAAAAAATCGTCGTACCTTTGCACCCGACACCGAGGCTGCCCTGGTTTAAGTTGGCAGTATTATTCATCTTTAAAAATACAAGCAATATGCAAAACCTTATTATTTCCATGGCCGTAGCGATTCTCACTTACGTGCTTTCTGACGAAGACTAAGGCTCAGTCCTTCCACTCACAAAGGGAGTATCGACCGCACGGCGGTCGAAGGCTCCTGCTAAAATAGACAAACAATAACTTTTAATTTTTATATCATGAACGCAAATATCAACTGGCGCATAGTCGCCGCAATTCTTCAGGCTGTAGCAGTTACCATTAGCGAATGCATGCCAAATGACAAGAAGGCTTAACAGCCACACTCTCCCAAGGGGGCTTCGGTCGGAAAGGCGGCCGGAGACTCCTTACAAAAAACAACCGAGACCACCCCGGTTTAAGTAGGTGGGATAATAAACCTTAAAATTTAAATACTATGATTATCTGTTCACCCATTAACCCTTTTGACGAAATTATTGAAATGATTAATGATCTCCTTAGGCGATAGCCTTCACTCTCCCAAGGAGCTTAATCTATTGAAAGGCGGCAAGGAGGGAATGCCTTTTGTGTTAATTTATCTTATACAATCAAGATTTTTGCTCACAAAAAAAGCAAAGAGCTTGGAATATCAAATATTTTGTGTAAATTTGCACATCGAAACCAAGATTATAACTTAAAAAATATAACTATGAATAATGTACAAACGACTGGGGAAAAGAGAATATTCCTCAATTTCTCCAACCATCCATCAGCAAAATGGGGGGAGGAGCAAAAGACGAAAGCACAGGAGTATGGTGAAATCACAGACCTGCCATTTCCGATGATAAATCCTAACGACAGCAGCGAGGAAGTGGAGAAACTTGCCCGGAAATATGCCGATAAGATTTTGGAGATGGGAAAGCCGGAAAATATCACCGTGCATATTATGGGCGAGCTGGTTTTCACACATAAAATAATATTAATGCTCCAAAAGGCAGGCGTAAAATGTCTGGCTGCCACCACCGAACGTATCGTGAAAGAGGAAAACGACACAAAGATTTCTATTTTCAAATTTGTCAGATTCAGAGAATTTTAAGGCAATAACATTATGATAAAGAATAGTATTTTTTTAGGCGATAGCATTGCGACTTTACTGGCGAATGAATCTTATGAATTGCTTATGACAAGGGAGAAAATAACCCATAAGCAAATATTGGAAGCATACAACAATAAAAAGTTCGGAGAAAATGAGTCGCACAGCAGCGACCCTGTTTACAAGGAGCTGCTAAAAGCTTTCCGCAAGGTGTGTGATTTGTTGCGAAAATATGCGGGGGCTGACTGCATCGTTGAAGAAGGCAAGAACAGAGATAAAACTTTCAGATATTGCGGTGAGGACGATGATCCGTTGAAAGAATACAGGGAAGGCGTGGCGGCAAGCTTCAACGAGTATTTGCAGTTTTGTATGGAGTCCACCAATTTCTTCCCGATTGTATGGCTCGAACATTTCTTTAAAGGCAATACCGATTTATTCTTTTTCAAGCAGAACAAGAAATCGGACGACCAGCCTTTGACTACCGACAGCGAGCAGGACTTAAAGAACAAAGAGATGCTGCCAATATTCTATGAGGCAATCAAAAACGGCAAGGTGCTTAGAGTGAAATATGAGTCGTTTGACAAGATAAAACTCGACAAGATTTTTCACCCTCAGCACATCCGTGAATACAACAACCGATGGTTCGTTTTCGGAAAGGCGGAAGACACTCAATTTTATCCGTTGCCAATAGCCATCGACAGAATACAAGAAATGCCGGAAGAGGTGGCTGACGAAGAATATTCGCCTGCGGAACAAGGCTTCTATGCGAAGTTTTTCAAAGATATTCTGGGAGTTACCCATGAGGTTGGCTCACAAGTGGAGAAAATAAAAATCAGAACACATAACATAAAGGTTCACGGACTGATAATGACCAAACCTCTGCATAAATCTCAAGAGGAAATTTCGAAATTTCAGGAGCAGAAGGACGGTGAGTATGGCGAGATAGAACTGACGATAGAACCCAACAGGGAATTGATAAGCCGAATCCTCAGTTTCGGCTCCGGGCTGGAAATAGTATCTCCCGAAAGCCTTAGGCAAAGAATCGGAGAAAACATTAAAGAGATGATGAACATGTATAACCAATAATATCGAATAATATGGCAAGAAAAGTTTTTATTTCATTTTTAGGCACGGGCTTCTATTATGAGACCACATACGGAGATATTAGCAACGGCGTGAATTTCGCTCCCACACGTTTCGCACAAAAAGCGACCCTGGAATATCTTAAGGCTAACGAGTGGAGCAAGGATGACCAAGTGATTATTATGCTTACTGAAAGGGCAAGAACCTCAAACTGGGATGTTCCTGATAATAAGAGAATAAGGCCGAAAACAGAACAGGAAGAGGAGTATATAGGATTGCACACTGTAATTGACGAAATGAACCTGCCATGCACGGTTACAGAGCTGAACGTGCCAGATGGCAAGACAGAGAATGAAATGTGGGAAATTTTTGAACTTATATTCGACCAATTACAGAATAAAGATGAGCTGTATTTAGACGTAACGCACGCATTCAGATATTTGCCGATGTTCCTCCTCGTATTATGCAATTATGCCAAATTCCTTAAAGAAGTTGAAGTGGCTCACATATCATACGGCAATGTAGAAGGTAAGGTGGATGGCGTGGCTCCCATTATGGACTTGCTGCCTTTATCGTTGCTTCAAGACTGGACTTTTGCGGCTGCCAACTATTTGGAAAACGGCTATGCAGGAAGGCTGAAGGATTTAACCAAGCGAAATATGATACCAATATTATCCGACAGCAAGCGAAGAACATTAAATGACGAGAACCTCGTTAATTTCGTGAACTACACAGAATATTTGTCTCTTGAGAGAATTACTTGTAGAGGCAAGGGCGTGATGTCGGGAATGAGACTCGCAAGCGTGAAAGATGTGGCTAATATCATCGAAGAGAACAGTGTAGCTATTCCACCATTAAAACCAATCATCAGAAAACTGGCGGACACTTTGGAAAACGCAGACACTTCCGACTTGCAAAAGTTTATAGACGCTGCAAATTGGTGCTGCCGGATGAATTTATATCAGCAGTCGGTAACATTCTTGCAAGAAGGCATAATAACATTCTTCTGCCAAAGACATGGCTTGGACATACTAAGTGACAAAGAAAGAAAATTGATTAATTATGGAGCCGATGTGCAGGAAAGGGGAACAAAGGAAGAGACGTGGATAGAAAATCTTAAATTTGATGATATAGAATATGCGATAGGCAAAATGAGAGAACTCCTCGCCGATGAGGTGTTTGATAAACCATTCGCAGCTTTCTATAACAAGATCGTTAAGTTAAGGAATGATTATAATCATTGCGGAATGAATACTTCTGCGCTGGAAAATGCAATAAAGTTTAAAAACAATGTCATCGAATATTTAGGTAACTCACAAATACAACGAATTCTTGACGCTGCTAACAGGAGTGAAGAACCCGCTGCAGAATGATTCTAAGACAAAAAACATCGGCTGTGGTTTCCGCAGCCGATGCTTTTGTTTATAACGGTAATAGCGCTTGCATGAACTTATCCTGGGCTATAATGTCTCTGATGCCAAGAATTTTCGTTCTTTTCTCTAAGTGCTCCAGAGCCTTCTCGTCTAAGAAATGCATAGGATGAAGAGTGAGCAGATAGGGGTTCACTATCAGTCCCAAGTCCTTGCATATCGCTGCAAGTTTGTATAGATAATCTTGAATCGTTTTCTGCGTCTCTTTGCCATATCCCCACATGCTGTATTTGCATTCGATGATATACAGTTGGTTGTCAAGAGTAAAAGCCACGTCGATTTCATTGTCGTGCATCACAGAGTCCTTCCTGTATATCTTCATGGAAAGAGCAATGTCTTCGTCTCTAAGGTGCTTCTCTTTCTTAATACGGTTGTAGCAATATTCCTCAAACCATTCACCAGAGTAATATTTAGCCAGCCGAGAATCTTTAAAGGTGTGAGCTTCTTTGATTTTTTTATGAGGCCTGAACCTTTTACGCTTTATCTCCTCGAAGAAATTTTCCGTGTCTGCCGCTGGCATTAACAGCGTGGTGCTTGATTCGTACCGCAAACCATATAATGCAAGATACTCATACAGGCTTACCCTGTAATTAATAGGATGAGTTTCGCCTGTGTCCGTCTCAACGTATGTGTTTGTGGTGATAGGAACATAAACGAAGCTGGTATTGTTGAATCCCTTGAAGAATTCGAAAGTGGCGAGCGACATTATTTTTGTGCCTCCGGTGATGTTGACAATATATTTGTCGTCATTGGAGAAATTCTTGTCTTTCAGAGCTTTCAGCGTGGCGCTATAGTCATCATTGGAGATTAGCACCCGGGTTACACTTCCCGGGGCTAATCCTAAGGCATTCTCCATATATTGCCCCATTTGCTTGTTGGCCATTTTCTCAGTGGTGATGAAAATGAGACTGTCGTATTTGCCAGCCATCTCTTTTATAAAAAGATAGTTGGGAAGCGTATGGTCGCTAAGTAAAGAAACTATTTTTGTCTTCATAAACCTTAACTGATTTCTGGGATTACAACTTTGTTGCGCTCTTGGAGAGTGTCGAAATTCTTAAAGTTCTTGGCCTCTCTGAATTCATTGATTTTTTTACCATTTATCCATTTCTCCATGTTCATCACTCCCAAGTCTGTAGATGGGGCATGCTCAGAAAGTATTTGAAGCAAAGTGGTAACTTCTTCGCTCTTTCTCCAAGCACCGCTTCCGCCTAAGAAAGCATCCATTTCATTCTCGAATATTTTCAGGTATTCATTAACGGATTTTGAAAGACTGTCGAGCTGGACATTCTCAACTTTTATCTTGCCATACCCGTAGCCTTTTGCCATGCCCATGTTATGATACACTCCTTGTGCATTGTGCAGTAAGAGAGAAGAAAGGATCGCTCCTATCTCGACAGGTTTCAGGTTGTGCACATTAATACGGCATTTGAATGTCTGACCTTTCTTAAGAGGACGGAAATGAGAAAGCACATTCTTTTTGCCATTGTTAATCAATTCTTCTGTCACATCAGCGCATCTTACTCTATAGAATTTACGCCCTGCTATTGTCTTTGCATTATCGTATGTCTTATACTTATTGCCATCCTGTTTCAGATAGAGAGGATAATACGATGCTTTTGGAGTGCCGAGAACACCTGAAACCAAATTCATTAAAGCAGATTCTTTATTAACAGGCTCAGTAAAGGCGTGTGCTATCTGCACTCTTCCTCGCATACTCGAATCGTATTTATTCACATAGCCAAAAATCGTCTCGCACAAATCGGGATTCTCCTTTTTTTCTTGATAATCTAATACCAATTGCCTCACGCCTTTGTTGAATGGTATTCTCATATTGCGTGGCTGACCAATCAAAGTGATATTTTCCTCATCGTCCATTAATACAAAAACAGGAACCGAAAGTCCTTTTTTCAGTCTATCCAAATACTTATCGAATCCATCAGTATTGGCATACACAGACAAGAATTTCGTTACTACCTCCTCGGGCAGCTTCTCGTCGTTGTATGTGTCTTTTTCATCAGGGAAAAGATATTCATGCTTTTTACAATTTTTTGAATCTGGCTTTCCAAACCCTCCAGTGCATACTATACGCATACCATTGTACTCAGGATACCACTTTCCATTTACTGCAAGAGATTTATTTCTTTCGTAGTTAGTTGCTCCATAGGGCTTCGTAGGCATTTCTTTGATTCTAATTTTATCAAAGTCATTGCAGCAAAGCTTTATATAGTAATCGTCATCCCGTTTAAAGATCCAACCGCAATGAGGTTTTGCTTTGGAGTCATTGCGAGTCTTGGTTCCAAAGTCGCGGTTTTCACTGAAATAGCGGTCTTGATACTGTGTCATTTTCGCGAAAGAGAACACTTCCATAGTGGAGCGAAGCATCCCCTTTATGCTTGTGCCGGGTATCATAAATCTGCACTTGCCATCCTTCTCGTCGATATGACAAGGAATGACATCGTCTTTGTCTTTATTACGTATAAACATTGGCGACATATTGGTGATGTCGAACGTTATTATTCCATCCTCTCCGTCAGCGAAAGGCGCGTCTTGCGACACATCTTTTGCCAGTTTATCCGACCATGCCGGGGTATATACTTTCTTGTTGAGAGGCGCAAAATTAAATATTGATTTTAGTGCCATATTCTAATCCTCCTCTTTATTAAATCCAATGAATACTAAGCGGCCTGGCTGCAAAGATTTAAATTTGAGACATTTCTCATCTTCTTTTTCCTCCCAATACTGCAACATCTTTAGGCTTTTAAATTCTTTGATTCTATGGGTCATGAACATTTTTACTGAGGCAGTCTCGCTGCCTTTCAAGTCTTCTTCTTTTACTTCGTGTGTGTTGATGATATGTTTGCCGTCAACATATTTTATGCTTACCGAAGTTTTAGTTTCTGCATTCCAGAGCATACCCTCAATGACAAATGGGTTCTTGTTGTCATCGAATGTGATGTCATTATCGTTAAGTTGGAATGCAATGCCCTTGGCTTGAAGCTGGGTTTCCAAGTCGCTGCTTGTGTCTATAACATGCGGGTTGAGCTTGTCGCTTTCCCATATCCAACCCTCATACTTACCATTTTTTATTTTATTCATAATCAGATTTCCTTATTCCTGTAAAAATACCGTTACCTCTATTCACACCTCCGCCGAGTGGAAGCAAACCTTTGCAAATGTCATCAAGAGCCTGTTCAAAAGCAGGCTTGATACTGTCATCGCTTTCGAATGCCTGATTGTTAACTTTTATATTGAGGACATATTCCCGGCCTTTGCCGTAGCTCGCTTTCTCCGCAAACAAAGCTCCGTCCATGGCTCCGCCGGTAAAGCGGTCGATAGCCACATGATTCAATATCTTCGTCGGTGCGGTGTCTTCAATAATGTCTGACAGGAGGATGTTTCCTCTTGTTATCTTATTCTCTGCCGTGCCGAAGATGGCTGCCACTGCCGGATTGGCTTCTCCTGTTTTTGCCTCTCCATTTTCAACGAAATGCTTGTTGAGCTTGTTCCAATGATACGCGGTGCGGTGGGCGAGTGCGCCTTTCACTGACGATGCGGGAATGAGGGTCTTACCCTTTTTGCTGAATGATGGTTTTTGGGGCTTACTGTCATCCCATTTAATCACGAACTCATCCACGGGAGTCATATCAGCCTCGTCATCTCCATGGCCGGAGCCGAAAAGGAAGAAACTTTCGGGATTAAGATACAGAGTATAAGATGCCCAGCCGCTGCTTGACGCTTTTTCTTTAAAGTCGTCCATATCTGGCATTTCCACATCGAGGCGGGATGACTTATTCAGATAGATGTCTAAGTCTTCCAGCTCCTCCAGGTTGAGGTCCTTAGTCTTGCATTCTACCACGTCTAATTCACCATATCCGTTTCTTGTGCCACTGCCTATTCTCAATGCGGAGTTGCGGAGTTGGCGCAGTGCATCTTCAAACTGGTCCTTATAATCGTCATGATCATAATACAATTCCATTTCAAAGAGGAAGCGTGTTCCTTTATAAACCACCTGGTTGTCGAATTTTCCAGTGTTAGCGGTAACGCCCTTGTCGTTGATTCTCACATGCTGTCTGATAGGCATTTCGAGGAATTTCTCATAGAAGTCGCCTTTTAAGTCCTCTGCTCTTTTCAGTCCGTCGATAGGTTTGCCGTCGGCTCCTATCATCACGGCATCAGTGAAAATCACATTTGAGCCGTGACCCTTATCCCGGTCTTTCTTCTCTTTCCTGTCTTGAAATCCGAAGATGGAATTTCTGGCATCGGTAGGAATCTTAAGAGCATGGCGCAGGATGCCGGCGATGGCGGTGCCGGGAATGAAAGGCAAACCATTAATGTCGGTTATCACAGGCGCGTCGGTTACAATGTTTTTTATTCCTGTGCCTATCGCCAATGGTGTTTTTGCTTCCACCGTAACTCTGGCAATCAGGCGTTTCTTATATATTGTTTCCATAATCACTACATTTTATAAATTACGAACTGCTTTGCCCATTTCTGAAGCAAGGTTGATAAGGGTTTTCCGCAATGGCAGCTCTTTAGCGAATTTTATTTCTTTCACGAAATCAAACAGGGAGGTAAGTCTTCTGCGCTCATCCCATTTGGGCTTGGCGGTGCCATGAGTGAGGTAGCCTTTTGACGGGTCTGCCTGCCAAGACTCTTGCTCTCTTCCTTCTTTGCCGGGCTTCTTAAATTTCAAAGCTCCGAGGTTTGTCACTTCCTTGGTGAAATTGCCTTTGAGAATGCCGAAGAGATGGAGTATAAGCTCGTCCTCGTCAGTATATGTCATGGCTATTTTCCTGATTTCGCCCCATTGCGAAGCAAACGTGTCGCCTCTGAAAAGACCTTTCTTGTCGTCAACAAATTTATTGACGGCCGTCATAATGGCATTGTTCTCTTTATCTTCTGCTCTCTTGGATTTTAAGAAGAGAATAAGCGGCTCGGTGCTGTTTACTTCTTTCGCCTCTGTTTTTTTCTCTTTTGGCAATTCGTTAATCACACAGGCGGCCTCGCCATTTTCAGAGCCCTCTCTTGGTTTCAAGAAATCGGGGTTGTAGATAATTTTACCGAAGCCCTCGTTGTTGTATGAGCCCACGTATTGGCTCTCCACATTTGCTGGCTTGTCGGTTTTCACTATAAACACGCTGCCTTTTTCGATGCCGCAGCGGTCGGTGTCGCGGCATTGTCTCTTGAAATTCCAGGGTGCATATTGGAATGTGCGTATCTGGCTCTTCTGCCAGTCAATAACTCCATCTTCGTCGAGGCCGAGGGCTTTTGCCGTGGGCTGGAATGTGGGATTGCCATATTCATCGAGGAAGATGAGACGGCTGTCGGCATAAACAGCGATATATTGTCCGGTTATTTCAATCTCTTTGTCACCATCCTTTTTCTTTTCAGTAATATTGAATGGGTTTATATCACCTTTGCAATCCTCGTAATCTTGCTCCTTAATCTCGACAAGTCCATATTGTGCTGTCTTGGAGCGACCGATGTTTCTTTTCCCGATAAGGTTTTCTTTTATCTTGTCGGCAAGCGCATCATTATCGCACTGCACCTCGAAGAGGAATGCCGCTCCAGCGTCGAGCGACTCAAAACCATACATCTTCTCGTCTTCCGCACGTCGGAGCTCACGGTTGTATGCCGATTTGATGGCAAATGACGTTTCTGTTTTTGCAGGATAGCCGGCATTGTCTTTGAAAGCATAATATCCCGAACGGCACTGTTTCAGCTGTTTCGGATTTTTGGAATCTTCCACATAGAAATGGTGGATATAGCATTCCTCTGATGCTTTCACCAATTTTGGATGATACATGGAGGCGGGGATGTGCAGTGAGCGGAGAGGGCGGTCAGAGGGGAGCTGCTCATAACCATCTACAATAGGGTGGGCATCACCGAAGCGCACCTTGCCGCTATGGAAGACTTCGATTTGCTCTTGCTTGAAAACTCCGTCGTATTCTTTTGCCACGATGCCGAGGAAATTATTTCCTGGGATGAAGTCGAGCGTGCTGTTATTTCCCTCTGTGGCAGTCTTTACATTTAGTATCACGTCGGAAAGCAACGTGCATTTGAATTTCAATGTTTTCATACCTTACCTCCTTCCTCTTTTTCAACTTTAATGTCGCATCTTCCTAAGCCGCGGTTGCGTTTTTGTCCGAGGCGTTTTATCATTCCGAGACTTTTAATCACTGTGTCAGCGAACTCATCAGGAACGTTGAGAATCATGCCTGTAAGTTTGCAAGGCACTACTGTTTCCATAGTCCTGAGACTGTGGTCTTGAGCCACGCCATCTTCGTCGATGGCTGTTGATGCCACCTTGTTAAAAAGATATTGCTGCAGTTGACCTTTCACGATATCGTCTTTTTCAGGTATCGTGGCATTCTCGAAGAATGCCGTGCCTCTTTTTACATTTAAAGCCTCTTTCGCATCGTCTATTCCAAAGGTCTCAATTAAAGCCTTTTCCTGTTTTTCAGACTTTTTGCTTAAGGAAACATAATTTTCCACGGCCTCACGTATCAAGCCTTTCATCGTTTTGCCGGGAATGAAAGGTATGCCGTCTTTGTCTTTTATTACGAGGGCATCCACATCGGCGCCTGCCGACAGACCGGAGCCGCAATGCCATTGGGAGAAGAACTCCACTGTATATTTAATGTCGGTCATGCTTTGCCTCCTTTCTTTTCTTTGATTTCTTGTTCGTTAACAGTAAGCAGCGACAGCACATCGTAAACGGGGTAGAATTGTGCCTTGACAGGCTTTTCATTTTCGTCTTTGCCGATTTCGCGCTCCCACTCCTTGCACTTGGTGTCAGTAAGTTTTTTAAACAGCTTATTTAAGTCTGTGTTTGAAATAATATATTCCGCCCGTTTTTTCAGTTGTTCGGCCTGTGCCTCTTCATTGTGCATGGCGGTCATCCATTGCCTCAAGCAGCTCTTTACGGCATTGCCGTCTTTATCATTAGATTTGCTGAGTTTGCTTGTAGCATTCAATAGTTCTTTGATTGTCCACCTCTCATTGTATTCTTCGTTGCCCTCGGGCTTATTCAGGTAGTATGGTCCGAAATCGAAGCGATGCGCCCCGTTGTCGGTCATAAGTTCTTTTTTCACAATCTCATCGTATTCCTCAACGAAGCTGCTTTGCACTTTGTGGAACATAAGGCACGAAGGAACTTTTTTATTTTTCTTATCTTCCTCCGATTTAGGATTGTATAAGTCAATCATCTTTTTCGACTTCGCGTCTTTCTTGGCTCTTGAGCAGAGGGCCTCGGCGAGGTTGTAGCCATAATAGAACGGGTATGAGGATTTGATGTATGCGATGCCCGCGCAGGCGGTGAGGGAGTATTTGTTATGGTCTTTATCCTCTGCGATATCCTTTGTCTCTTCCTCAAAATATTGGAGGAATTTTGTCGCATAGTCCATAGCGATGTCTCCACGGCATATCATTGTCATATCGTCGCCGGAAAGCACCACGGGCCGCATAGGATTTTTCTTGCTGTTCCATCCTTTGTCCTCGTCTTCTCCAGTTTTGAATTTTTCCACGATGTCTTTGAAAGTGCGATTTGCGGCAGCCACTGTCTTTTCGGTGAGTTTCTTTGAAAATTCGGAGAATTTTTTCTTGTCGTTTCCGATGGCTCTTACTATCTCGCCGAGTCCGTTCCCGTCGGCATGGATAATGGCAATCCAGTCGTTGCGCCAAGTCATGTCTTCAATATTATGCGCCAAATGCGGATTTAGTCCTTTCGCTTTGTCTTCAGTGATACCAAAACTTAGGCAGCTTAGTTTCGCGGTGTCGGCTTTATCTTTTTTCTTTACTGTTCCTTCGTCGCTGTATTCTCCTTTGTTCTCTTCTGTTGCCGGCAGACCTGTTTTTCGGCTTCGCTCAATGCCCATCAGTCCTATGGTGAGGCTTTTGGCGGGCTTATTGCGCTGGGCGCGTAATTTTTCTTCTAATTCATCTACTTGCTTTTTGAAATACTCAGGATTATTCTTTTCCTCGTCCTCGTCAAATTTCACCACTGCCTGGCTGATAGTGATGCCGGGTGCGGCTTCCATCACCTTTTTGGGAAATTCCCTGACTGCTCTTTGGCAATGCTCTTTGTCGAGGATGCACTTGATGTTACCAGCGGCATTAATGATAATGTCGTCTTTAGGGATGTCTTTTCCGCCAAAGAGACAATCATCCTTCTCTTTGGGGTTCTCCATATAAAAGAGGTCGGTGCATATCTTTTGCACCAACTCACTGGCTCCGACAATATCTTTCAGCTCATTCGTCTGGAAGATAAAGCCTTGGATGCCTTGTACGGCTGCGCCGTATAAATACTTGCTCATAGGCTATGAGTTTAAAGGGTTAATATTTTAGGTTTTATTACTTTTCTGTGATTACGCCATGCCCCACGCTCGCATGCTTTCCGAGACCGATATATAGCGGCAGTTGGATATTGCACTTGAAGTTGAGGTCGAAGGACATCAGCTTCACTTGTTTGAAGCGGACGGTTTGTATTTTCGGCACTGACGTGATGGTGCAAGTTAATTGCTCATCGATGATTATGTCGGAATTTTTTAAGAGCGACAGGATGTTGCTGACTAAAATCCGTTCGAGCATCTGCATTTGCCCCACTGCACTGTCGAGATTTTTGTAGCCGGCATAGTTTGCCTCATTCAAAGGCAACCAATTTTCGATGTGGTAGGCGAATGCGTTTTCGTTAATCATCACGGGAGTTTCGTATATTTTCGCTGAGCCTAATTCCATCTGCACTTGGCGTTCGCCGATATTCAGGTTCCAATCAGACTTTTGAAAGGTCTGGTAAAGAGTGTCGGCTCCTTCCCCCACTGCCACTATCGCCGCTTTCCGGTCGATAGTTTTGTATTGTATCAGCGGATAGCCATAGCGTAGGCTGTCGCCCTCGTGGTTGTGGAAGAGGATGTCAGCATCGTGCATCGACGCGATTACAGCCCCGCGGAATTTTGTGATGTCCCGCTTGGAAAGTTCATTTTTGAACTTTATTATGAGTGTTTTCACGTAGTCCATATTGTTGTAGTAATAATTTCGGGGCAAATATAGTGATTTTTTTTGATATGCGCAAAATAAATCAAAAAAAATGCGCCTTTTGAGCGCATTTTTGTGATTGAGGTTGCAAATGGTGCAATTATCGGCCTTGTCGTGTGCTGTAGCCTTTGATGAAAAAGTCGTCGGCGATATGCAGTTGCTGGCTCGCGCCGCCTCCTGTCCGCGGTTCAAACGGATAGGGGCGGCTTCTTTTTGGTTTTGATTCGCAATCCTTGGCCTTTCCTCCAATGGCTGCTTTGCATTATCTGTCATATAATTAATGTTTTATATGCAATTAAGCGAGCTGCAAAACCTCTAATTTTGTGCCTTTGAAAACCATCACTATTGGATGGATTTGAGTGCCGCAGGCATACTCCTTGGCCTTTGGGGTTAAGGCGTATTTCAGTACTTGTGCCTTTGCCTCTTCCGTTTTCTTCTGCACCTCGGCATCAGTGGCATCTGACTTGACGTATTTAAGCTCGATGATGCAGCAGTGGCGCAAGAGCTCATCCTCTTGTAAGCGCGGTGTCATAAAGAGGTCGCAATAGTATCCGTTGAGTTCCAATTCTGCCCAAGTGAGAAAATATTTTGAATTATTGAGTACGCCGAGCAGATAACATTGTATATTCTTCTCCCCTTCAATCCTCACGTTGGAGTGAACATAAAATTGCTCTGCGACATATTCCATCAGTGGCAGCCATTCACCATTCTCGCCAGCCGTTTGTATCAGACCGTTGGTTTTGGGTATGTCTATTTCCATTCGCTCGCTCATCATCGCTGCCATACTGCCGTAAAACTGCTTTCGGGCGTTGAGGTTGGGGATGACGAGAGCATTCCTGCCATCAGTATCCTTTCCCCAGGTGAGCATTCCGTAGTAGTACATCAGCGATGGCAGGTTCTCTGTCTCTACCAACTGCAGAGCCATTATGTCGTCTTTTAAATCTAGATTCGTGTATCCGTTAACAGAAATATCTTCCAAGATACTTTTTCCTATTTCTGCCCCTCTGTGATCTATATCGATAATGTTTTGGAGTTTTTTGAAATCCATAGCCGTGTTGGGGTCAACCAATTTTTCTGGTGCCTCGCCAGTAGTTATCAGCTCTGACAGATAAAAAAGCACCATATTTGAGTTGTACATACGTGCATTATTGTCTTTTATCTTACTCTTCGAGAAGCAGTATCCGTCGTACCAAGGACGAATCTTGTCAATAATATCGTCGGTGCTTTCCTGTATCATTCCCTCTCCGCGATAATAATCAATCATCTCTCTCACATCCTTCTCTGAGAAGCCCACGATGTCGTTGAGAATATTATAATGCGACACGTTTGTGGCGATGTTGAATTTGCTGGAGAGGTCGGACATAGTTATAGGCGACACGCCAATCATAAAAATACGCTCAAAATTTGGCTTATAAGCCATGAAAGCAGTGCGGTAGAAGCCGTCGGCGTGGGTGAGGTCGTGATAGGCCTGTTCTCCTTTCTCACTGAGGATTGTATTGGTGAAGTTGTCGTATTCATCGATGATGAGATATACGTGCTGACCTCTATTCTTTGCCTCTTTTGTCATCTCTCCAATCTTATCGCCGTGGCTTTCGAAGTTGATAACTCTCTCCACTGTCTCAGGGTCGTAGAATTTCGCATAATACCTCATAAATGAGTTTATTTCCCTACAACAATAGTTGTTGAATTTTTCTTCGAGAGTATCGCCTTTGGAATTATTGACTTGCGAGAAGTCGAAATGTAAGACTTGGAAATAGCCTTGCAGCCTTGTCGGATTTTTTGCTATCCATAGTCCCTTGAACTCTTCTTGGAAGAGGTCTTTGCGGTTGATGTCGTAATAGTCTTTCATCATCGACACGAGGAGGCTCTTGCCGAAACGGCGAGGACGGGTCAATAACAGGAAACGACCTGCCTTTTCTAATTTAGGCAGGAAACTCGTCTTATCAACATAATAAAGGTTTCCCTCCTGTACTTCTCTGAATCCCGACACACCCTTTGGCAGTTCTTTTATATTCTCAAGCTGTTCCATAATCGCAATATTTTTTGCAAAAGTACATACTTTTTCGCAATCTTGCAAATAAATTGTTGATTTTTTGTTTTTTCACCTTGTATCCAAATAAAAAATGCGCCTTTTGAGCGCATTTTTTTATTTAGTGTAAATGATTTCACCTTATTACATATCCGGCGAAGATACTAGCACTTTGGCGGAGCTGTTGGAATAGGTTGGGAATGTTTCTTCGATGTCTTGATAATATTTGATGAGGTCTGCGCCGTAGGAGTAGCTGACGCCGTCGAATGTGATGGTGCCGGACTCGTCGAGAGACACTTCCTGGTCTTTGTAAGTCTTGTAGTTTTGCGTCGCTGATGTTGGCTCGCTCTTCTTGTTTCCTATGCCGAGCACTTTGCCGCCGGTGATGGTGAAGGCGTTGTCGGTTTTGAAAGCCTTGGCAGAGTATTGCGAGGCGAGGGAGTAAACGCTGCCTCCGCTGATGGTTATGTTGCCGTCGGCTTTTATGCCTTGTGCCTTACTGTCGTCATCGCCGTAGGTGAAGAGAGCTCCTGTGGTGATGGTCTCTACCGTTCCTCCGCTGATATTGATATTGCCATCGACATTGATGCCCTTGCCTCCTGCTCCAGTGTTGAGTGCGCCAACGCTGCCGCCTGTAACGTTGAAGTCGCCGCCATTTTTAATTGCCGATGTTCCGGAGATTTCAGCCTCGTCGGTGTCATAATAAGCGGAGCCGAAGCAGTATGCAAACAATGAGCCGCTGATGACGTTGATGGTGCTGTCGGCTTTCACGGCTTTTGCTCCCTCTCCGTATGTATAACCGATGAGCTTACCGTCGTTGACGATGATGAAGCCGTTGTTCTCATACTGGTCTTTAGTGCCTTTGGTCTCTCCACGGAATTTCATATTTATGCCATGTCCGTAAACTGAGGCTCCCATTACTAATCCTCCGTCGATTTGCAAGTACTCACTTACACGTATTCCGTCTCCGGAGCCTTCTGTAACTCCTGCGAGCACTGCGGCGGAGCTTACCATTTTCTCTCCTACAGAGATGCCGTGTTTGCCATATCCAGCCACTTCAAGTGAGTCGCCGCTGAATGTCGGGTTGCCTTCGATAATCATGCAGGCTTTTGACGCAGAAAGTGAGTCGTCGTAGAGATACGATGTGCCGGTTAATGCGATGTCGATGTGCTTGCCGTTTTGAATATTTATGGCCGCGCTGTCGGGGCTAGCGAGTGTCAGATTGTCGATAGTCATAGCGATTTTGTAGTCGCCGTCGGTGTAGAAGCTGCCGTTTTTCGATGAGCCGCTGAGCACATAATTCACTTTCGACTGGAGGTCGTCGCTCTGTATCACGCTGACGTGCGCACCATTTGCGGCGACGGTGAGGTATTGTGCGATGTTTCCGGCCACGGTTACGGCGGCGGAATTATCCTCGTAAGTCACTATTACGGTGTTGTCGTCCACCTCGGTGTCGCTGATTACGATGTTGGAGATGTCGCTGATGGTGTAAGTTTTTCCTTCGATGGTGAGCGTCTCGCCGTTGCTGAAAGTTGCGTCGCCCACGTTGGCTGCCTTATGTGAATAAGTGATGCTGCCGGTATTCACGTTCATGCTCTGTGCGCCTGCTGTGATTGTCGTGATTGCACAGATTGCGGTAAGTATAGTTTTTTTCATTTCACAATCTTTTTACTGGTTTTGCTGTCCTTGTTTTTAATCACGTAAACACCTTTGTTGAGGCTTTCATTGTTGAGCATACGCTGTCCGCTGACATTGTAGATTTCTTTGTTCTGGCTTTCAGCCTGAATGTTGCTGATGCCTGCTGCCTGTGAGCTGAAATACATTTTCGAGAGGTCGGCGACGGTGTAGGACTGAGCGTCGCCCGATGTCGGGGTGACAGTCATTTTGCCGTCGGCGAAGGATATTACTGTGCCGATAGCGGTCGATGACTGCTCGGCACCCGATGTTGTCTGCACGACTAAGTAGTCGTAGTCGCCTGCATTGGCCAGCGAGGCCGTTGCTGTCAGAAGGGTAATGAGTAGAATTTTTTTCATAATATAAAATTTTTAAATTTGGCTTGCGGTGGGCTTACTCCTCAATCGGTTTGAGGGGATAGTATTTGGCGCCTCCTTCGCTGTTGTCAGGGTTGGGGAGGGCGTTGATGGCATTGGCGAGGTTAGTGAGCTCATCCCAATGTTTTCGTGCCTCTTCCTCTCCGATTTCGATCATGCGCTTGGCGTTTTTGTTGCCGAAGCTGGAGAAGTCGAAGAGCGAGAGTGAGGGCTTGATGTAGATGTCGGCGTCGGCTATGTTGGCGCTTCTTTTTTTCGCTTGCGGCTGACTGATGAGCCAGTCGAAGATGCCGAGGAGTCCTTTCTGGTTGAAAATCGGCTCGCTGTCGTCGTCTGCGTCAGCCTCGTCCGACTCGCTCGACTGCAGGTCTATTGCGATGACGATGTCGGCTCCCATTTGCCTTGCCACATCGACAGGGAGGTTGTTGAGCACACCTCCGTCCACGAGCCATCTGCCGTCGATTTTCACGGGTTTGTAAATGCCGGGTATTGACATTGAGGCCCTCATGGCTTCGGAGAGTTTTCCCTCGTCGAGAATCACCTCTTCCATGGCCATCGGGTCGGCGGCGACGCATTTAAACGGTATGAGTGTCTGGTCGAATTTCGTGCGTCCTTTTACTTTCAGTATGGAGTCGATTTTCTCCACCACGTTGGTGCCGTTGAGCAGTCCCACGGTTTTGTCTTTCTCATTATATATTGGCACTCCGAAGAGATAGAACGTGCCGTTTTTCTTTTTCCAGGGCATGTCCATCAGGTCGTCGTTGCGGTCGGAGAGGGTGTTAAACCAGTTCATCGTGAGGAAGAGGTCTGCCATCTCGTAGTATCTCACTCCGACGGCATACATTCCTCCGACGATTGCTCCGATACTTGTGCCGACCACGCAGTCGATAGGCACTCCTGCCTCTTCAATCACCTTAATGGCGCCGATTTCGGCAGCGCCTTTTGCGCCTCCGCCACCGAGCACGAGCGCGACTTTCGGACGCTTCGACACGCTGTCTTGCGGCACAACATCACTTGCGGAGAAAGAGGCTTTCTCCTTCTTTGCCGCCTCCCCTTGGCGCGGTCCGGCAGCGGAAATATTTATCGCCATTATTAAAAAAATTAGAATCTTCTTCATTTTCTCAAATCTCAAATCTCACCTTGCGGTGAGCTTTTTCTTTAGAACAAACCCGACCCAGTCGGGGCAGCTCCTGACGGAGAGTTTTTTTTCTTTAAGACAAACCCGACCCAATGTCCGCTCAGCGGACAAATGAAAAATGAAAAACGAAAAATGAAAAACAGACGGTCCCGGAAAGTTAACGCTTCCTTTGCGAGGGCTCAACGCCGGAACGGCGCTAATTCTCAAATCTCAAATCTCAAATCTCAACTGGCGAGCTTGCGAGCCTTTTCGGTGGCAAATTTAGTGCTTTTTTTTGAAATCAACAAATATTACGGTTTTTTTTCAACGAAATGGCAAAAAAAATCAGAATACGCTTGCAACTTTCGTCGAAATAGTGTAACTTTGCAGCGGCTTCGTCATTGAAAAGTGTAGTTTTCAGCTACCGAAACTCATTGAAAAGTGTAGTTTTCAGCTGCCTAAACTCATTGAAAAGTGTAGTTTTTGGCATCAATTTTATATTGAAAAGTGTTGTTTTATGCTGTATAGGAAGATAGAATCGTTTATAGAAGAGCAATTGACCTCTGCCGACGACAAGATATTGATTATTGAGGGCGCGCGCCAGACGGGCAAGTCGTATATCATCAGGGAGACGGGCAAGCGTCTGTTTCCTCACTTTATCGAGTTGAATTTCGCCGAGGACGCTCTTGGCGAGGAGAAGTATAAAAATATCAGAACCACGGAGGAGTTTTATTTCCGCCTCAGCACCACGGCGGGCAACGAAATGGGAGAATACGGCGACACTCTGATTTTCTTGGACGAGATACAGCAGTATCCCCAATATCTCACGATGCTGAAATTCTTCAGGCAGGAGCATCGGTTCCACTTTATTTGCAGCGGCAGTCTCTTGGGGCTGGCTTTGAGGGTAACCACTTCGATACCTGTGGGCAGCGTAATTCGCAAGGAGATGCATCAGCTTGATTTTGAGGAGTTTCTTATCGCCAACGGCATGGGTAGGGAGGCGATAGATGTTATCCGCCGAAAGTTTGAGGCTCGCGAAAGTCTTGACGAGACGACACACGAGTATATCATGAAATTGTTTCGCCGCTACCTCATCACCGGAGGAATGCCCGACGTGGTGAATGAATACCTCGCCACAAATAATATAATGAGGATTCGGCAGCTTCAAAACTCCATCCACTCGCTTTATGCCGACGACGCCGCGAAATACGAGGCCGACAGCGGCCGCCACCTGATGATAAAGAGGGTGTATGACATGGCGGTGTCGCAGATGGAGAATAAGAAGAAGCGCATCGTGGCGAAAAACATCCGAGACAAGGAGGGCGACCGGTTCGACAACTATATCGAGGAGTTCGAATACCTTATCTCTTCGGGTATCACAAATGCCGTGAGCGCAATTAGCAACCCTGTGTATCCGCTTGAGGCCTCGATGCAGAAAAATCTCGTTAAGCTCTATCTTAACGACACCGGAATACTCACGTCGCGGCTTTACAGCAACAACGTGGAAAGCATCCTCGACGATAAGTCAAGCGTGAACCTTGGAGCCGTGTATGAGTGCGTGGCAGCGCAGGAACTCAAGGCCCATGGGCACCGCCTCTTCTACTACGACAACAGAAAGAAAGGCGAGGTGGATTTTATTATCAACGACTACACGACACAAAGCGTGATGCCGATAGAGATAAAGTCGGGAAAAGACTATGCCGTGCATAGCGCGCTCAACAACCTGTTGGCGGTGCCTGACTATAATGTGAAATCGGCCTTGGTATTGTCGAACGACAGGGTGGTGAGGCAGGAAAACCAAATTTGGTATATGCCGATATATTATGTTATGTTTTTGTAGAGTGCTACTAAACTGTTGATAATGAGGGGAATACTAAAAATATTGATTCTTGCGATGCTCGCTTGCGGAATTGCGGCGGGGGCACAGGGGCTTGCTGCTGCGGAGAAACAGACTTCGCCGATGAGCAAGGGAACGCCGATGAGCAAGGGCACGGCGGCGGGCGAGGCTTCGCTTGGCACGCAAGATGTAGCGACGGTTTATGACGAGAATGTGTCGCCCTCGCAGCGTCATATCACGGAGATGCTGCAAGACGGCAAGGGATTTATATGGCAGGCGACGTGGGACGGACTGACACGCTTCGACGGATATGAGTTTGCCACATTCAAGGTGATGCCGGGCAGCGGGTGCAAAATGCCAAACAACCGAATTCGCAGTTTCCGACTCACTCCCGAAGGCGACATAGTGTGCCTCGTGGATGGAAAATACTACCTCTTCGACACGAAAAAATATGCTTTCAAGGATATTGCCGACAGCGATACGACGGCAATGGCCGCGCTCTTTAAGAAACATATTCCTAACCTGCGAAGCCATGTACTTACTGACCGCCAAGGGATAAGGTGGAGATTGTTTCAAGGGGGAACGGAAAAGACTGTTTCCAAAAGCCTCAAAGCACGCCATTTGGACATGCCCGACACCATAAAAGTTTTGTGTTTGTTTATCGACAAACAAGAGAATATTTGGGTGTGCGGAAGAAACGATAATTCAGTAAGAATATTTGACAAAAGCCTTGATTTGCAAGGCTTCCTTGGACTTGACGGAAAACTTTACAAAAATTATCATCGGAATGAGTGTCCTGTGTATGGGATTTGCGAATCGAAGAATGGGGATGTGTGGCTGTGCACGAAGCCGGAAGGACTGATCCAATTGAGAATGGAAGGCGGCGGAGCCGCAATGGATAATGGAAAATGGATAATGGAAAGCGGCGGAGCCGCAAAATGGAGTGCTCGGAGGATTGAGACGGGGAGCGACAGGGTGTATAACGCTTGCGAGGATGCAGAGGGGAGACTGTGGATCGCAACCATGGATAAGGGCGTGATGCTAATCGATAATAATAGGATATTGAACCGCAATAACGGCTTGAAGGGGTATCCGAAGGAGGGGTATAATCAGGTGCGGTCGATATTGATTACTGCCGACGGGCATCTTATTGCCGCGACGACCGACGGCATTGTGTCGGCGAAGATAGGGAAGCCGGAGGAGATGGTGTTTAATACCCACTCAATGTCATCGGACGACAGCCAGAGTCTGAGCAACAACGCCACGATGCAGGCGGTGCAGGACGCTCAAGGGCGCATTTATATCTGCACCGAGAGCGGCGGAGTGAATGTTATTGAAAATGAGAACCTTGACGACAAGGAATACCGTTTCCGCCACTTCGGCGAGGACAGCGAGATTCCAGCGCAAACCACTTTCTCGATGGCATACGCCGCAGGGCAGTTGTGCATCGCCGCCAATAACGAGGTGATAATCTACGACCCGCAGAAAAACAGCAGTAGGGTGCTGGGGTATAACTTCTGGAATGAGAAACTGCAATTCACAGAGGCACAGCCGGTTATCACGTCGCAAGGCACTCTGCTTCTCGGTCATCTCGCAGGCGTGGCGGCCGTGGATACCTCGGAGATAAACAAAACTGGTTTCTTGCCACCGATAACGCTCACCTATATCGACATCGACGGCAAGGAGCGCGACTACTCCGCCACCGCCAAAGACACCTTATTAATATATAAAGACGAGAGGAGCCTCACCGTGGCATTCGCCGCCCTCGATTTCACCGGTCCGGGCGGCATCAACTACGCATACCGCACAGGTCCCGACAAGGAATGGAACTATATTGGCGAAAACCACTCCACCACGTTCGTGAACCTGCCTCCGGGGGAGTATCAAATGGAGGTGAGAGCCACCAACAGCGAGGGGCAGTGGGCTGCCAAACCACTGAAATTCACGATGATAGTGAAGCCGGTGTTCACAGAGACGCTCTTGGCGAAAATCCTGCTTTTCCTGCTACTCCTCGCCCTCGTAGCCGGCGCATTCTGGCTCTGGGCATACATAAAGAGAATAAATAAGGAGAAGGAAGAGGCACTCGAGGCTTACCTGAAACTGGTAAACCCAATGGATAATGGAAGTGGGCTTCGCCCAATGGATAATGGAGAGCGACTTCGTCGCATGGATAATGGAAGT
>Ga0065709_1029439_pt1 | contig 22099 bp, 17 predicted proteins | sample Hoacrofraction14_2_FD_59096 | JGI IMG/M metagenome (GOLD analysis project Ga0065709, IMG submission 59096) | Hoatzin crop microbial communities from Cojedes, Venezuela, sample from fiber fraction 14 v1 | ecosystem: Host-associated > Birds > Digestive system > Esophagus > Crop | place: Venezuela...
CTCACCTACGCGAAGAGCCGGCAGATTCACGGCGAGGAGCAGATTCAGCGCCAGTCTACGTTCCTGAAGGAGCTCCCGACCGGCATTCTGGACCGCGAAACCGTCGATGTCTCTTATGACGATGAGTGGTCGCAGGATCCTGACAGTGCGTTCTACGGGCTGAAAAAGAAAAATTCGGCTTATGGCAGCGCCGGCGCTGCGAAGCGCCGTCAGACGCAAGCGGATCTGGCCAAGGCCCGTCGTGAGGCCGAGCAGCAGCGGCAGCTGGCTAGCATGGTGAAGAATGCAAGCTCAAACACTGACGGCAGTGCAGACTTCGCCGGCAGGGCGAAGTCTGCTTCACCGGCCATTAATCAGACGCCTGGCGGGGAGATGTTTAAGGTCGGTGACAGCGTCATGCACAAGCGCTTTGGCTTGGGCATCGTGACGGAAGTGAAGTCGGTGAACGCTGATTATCAGGTGCGGGTCAACTTTGCCAAGGAAGGCGAGAAACTGCTGTTTGCGAAGCTTTCGGGATTAAAGAAGGTTTGAGGAATCAATATGACTAAGCGAGATCGAATCGAAGAACTGACAAAGAAGCTGAAGGAAGCGGCCAGAGCGTATTATTCGACGGGCGAAGAACTCATGAGTAATTACGAGTATGACGCGATGTACGACGAACTGGTGAAGCTTGAAAAAGAGACGGGCATCGTGCTCGCCGGGAGCCCGACGCAGAAGGTGGGTTTTGAGGTGGTGTCGCAGTTGCCCAAGGTGACACATGCCCTGCCCATGAAGTCCCTCGATAAGACCAAGGAGCCGGAGGCGCTCGCGGCGTTTCTGGGGTTGGAAGAGGGCATGCTGTCCTGGAAACTGGACGGCCTGACGATTGTTCTGACCTACGAAAACGGCGAACTGGCCATGGCGGCGACCCGCGGCAACGGTACGGTGGGAGAAGTGATTACGACCAATGCGCGCTTTTTCGGCGGGGTGCCGCTGAAAATCCCTTACGACGGCCATCTGGTCGTCCGAGGAGAAGCCCTGATTTCCTATGCCAATTTTGAGCGAATCAACGAGAAATTGCCGCCGGAGGAGCAGTACAAGAACCCGCGGAATCTGTGCAGCGGGTCGGTCAGACAGCTCGACAGCCGCGTGGCCAGGGACCGGCACGTGGAGGTGCTGGTGTACACGTTGGTCGAGTCCGACCGTGATACCGAGGAGTTCCACGATTCCAAGGAAGAGGGGCTGAAATGGCTTCAGTCGCTGGGCTTCACGCCGGTTGGATACAAGATGGTGACGGGCGGCACGGTGGAAGAGGCTGTGCGCGAGTTTTCAGATGAAGTGGAGACCATGCCGTACCCGGTGGATGGGCTGGTGCTCACACTGAACAGCTTTTCTCTCTCGGCCTCGCTGGGCGAGACGGCGAAGTTTCCAAAGGATTCGATTGCGTTTAAGTGGCAGGACGAAACGGCCGAGACGACGCTGACCGAGGTGGAGTGGAGTCCGTCGCGGACGGGGCTCATCAACCCGGTGGCGATTTTTGATCCGGTGGAGCTCGAGGGCACGACGGTCAAACGCGCGAGCCTGCACAATGTTTCGATTTTAAAGGAATTAAAGCTGGGTCTGGGCGACCGGATCACCGTTTATAAAGCGAACATGATTATCCCGCAGATTGCGGAGAATCTGACACAGTCCGGCACACTTCAAATCCCGGACACCTGCCCACGCTGCGGCGACCGGGCGGAGGTGATAAAACGGGAGGATGTGGAGGTTTTGTACTGCACGAATCCCGGCTGTCCGGCGAAGCTCGTGCGCTCGCTTTCGCACTTTGTGTCCCGTCAGGCGATGAATATCGACGGCCTGTCGGAGGCGACACTCGAGCGCATGGCGGACGAGGGCTTCCTAAACGGCTTTGCGGATCTGTACCGTCTGAAGGACCATCGTGAGGCCATCGAAAAGCTGGATGGCTTCGGCGAGAAGTCGGCGCAGAAACTGCTCGATGCGATTGAGGCGAGCCGCCATACCGAGATGTATCGCGTGGTCAGCGGCATCGGGATTCCGGGTATCGGCGAGGCAGGCGCAAAGGTCCTTCAGTCGGCTTATGCAGGCGATATCGCGGCATTGCGGGCAGCGGGAGAAGAGGAGCTGGCGGGGATCAGCGGGATTGGGCCGGTGACGGCGGCGGCGATTTATAAGTTCTTCCGGCAGGAGGACAACCAGACCATGCTGGATGACCTTTTGAGCTTCCTGACGATTGAGGTTAAATCGTCCGAGGCGCCGCAGCTTTTGAAGGGCAAGACGCTGGTAATCACGGGCAGCCTGAACCATTTTGAAAACCGGGATGCGCTGAAGGCCATCATCGAAGAGCACGGCGGCAAGGTGGCCGGCTCGGTCAGCAAAAATACGGATTATCTGGTCAACAATGATCTGGAGAGCACCTCCTCGAAGAATAAAAAGGCGAAAGAATTGGGGGTGCCGATTATCTCCGAAGAGCAGCTCTTGGAGATTATGCAACTTCCACAGTAAAAAATATAAATTGCATGCAAAAACAGGAAAATCGACGAAAAACGTTGACCTCTGGGTTCTTATGAATTATAATGTTCCGAGAGAATTTTCCTATAAGCGGAAAGGAGTACGCATGGGCTGGGAAAACAATTTTGACTCGTACATTTTTCATGAGGGGACAGATTACAGAGCCTACCGGTACCTCGGTCAGCACAAGATGACGGCCGAGGACGGAACGGAAGGCGTTGTTTTCCGTGTCTGGGCTCCGAGAGCGAGAGAAGTCGCGGTGATTGGTGATTTTAATGGGTGGAACGAGGACACCCGCTGGATCATGAACCGCGTGGACAACGGCGGAATCTTTGAGGCGTTTATTCCGGGCATGAAGGAATACGACACCTACAAATACCGTGTGGTCGGCTCAAACGGGCAGGCGGTTTACAAGGCGGATCCGTATGGATTCCACATGGAAACCAGACCGGGCACGGGCTCCAAGATTTATGATCTGGAGGGCTACGAGTGGCATGATGCCGCTTGGTTTGAAGAAAAGAAAAAACATGTGCTGTACCGCAGCCCGATTAACATCTACGAGATGCATCTGGGCTCCTGGAAGCGCCGCGATAACGGGGATTTTTATGACTACGAATCCCTGGCTTATGACGTGGTGAAATACGTCAAGGAGATGGGCTACACCCATATCGAACTGATGCCGCTTTCCGAGTACCCGTTTGACGGGTCCTGGGGGTATCAGGTGATTGGTTATTTCGCCCCGACGTCCCGCTACGGCACGCCGAAGATGCTCATGAAATTTGTCGATGTCTGCCATGAGAACGGCATCGGCGTGATCATGGACTGGGTGCCGGCGCATTTTCCGCGTGATGAAGCGGGTCTGGCGAACTTCGACGGACAGCCGCTTTACGAATACGAGGACCCGCGCAAGGGCGAGCACAAGGAGTGGGGCACCAAGGTCTTTGACTACGGCCGCCCGGAGGTCAAGAGCTTCCTGATGTCCAGTGCCATGTACTGGCTGGACATGTATCATATCGACGGCCTGCGCGTGGACGCGGTGGCCAGTATGCTGTATCTGGATTACGCCCGTACGGAGTGGATTCCGAACAAGTACGGCGGCAACGAGAATCTGGAGGCGGTTGAGTTCTTCCGCCAGCTCAATGCCGCGGTCTTCAAGGAGCATCCGGAGGCCATGATGGTGGCCGAGGAATCCACCGCCTGGCCCATGGTGACCAAACCGGCCGAGATGGGTGGCTTAGGCTTCAACTTCAAATGGAACATGGGCTGGATGAACGACATGCTTGCTTACGTCAAGACAGATCCGTTCTTCCGCGGCGGCGTCCACAACAACATCACGTTCTCGCTGACATATGCCTTTTCCGAGAACTACATTCTCCCGCTTTCACATGATGAAGTGGTCCACATGAAAGGCTCGCTCATCAACAAGCAGCCGGGGGATTATGATGAGAAATTTGCCGGTCTGAGAGCCTTCTACGGCTACATGATCGGACATCCGGGCAAGAAGCTTTTATTCATGGGCGGCGAGTTCGGACAGTTTAACGAATGGCATTTCGAGTCGCAGCTCGACTGGATGCTGCTGGACTTCCCGAAGCACAAACAGCTGCAGGATTACGTCAAGGCGCTGAATCACTTCTACACGGAGAATCCGCCCATGTATGAGCAGGATGATTCGTGGGAGGGCTTCCAGTGGATCTGCTACGATGATTACACGCAGAACATCGTCTCGTTCCGCCGGATCGATAAGTCGGGGAACGAAGTGATCTGTCTGGTGAATTTCTCACCGGTCCAGCGCGATCACTACCGGATTGGTGTGTACAAGGATTGCCTGTACAAGGAGGCGCTGAACTCTGATGACAAGCGCTTCGGCGGCACGGGCGTGAAGAACCACGGCCTGCATGCGGCGAAACCGATTGCGGCCCATGGGTATGAGCGGTCGATTGAGGTGACCGTGCCTCCCATGGCGGCAGTGTTCTTTACGACCGTGGACCGGAAAACCAAAGAGTAAGCAATAGACCGAGGGTATATTACTAAAGAAATATTTTTAGGAGGAAAAGATCATGCGCACGAAAAAAAGAGCTGTTGCGATGCTGCTGGCCGGCGGACAGGGTTCCCGCCTGGGCGTTCTGACAAAGAAAGTGGCAAAGCCGGCGGTCCCGTTCGGCGGAAAGTATCGTATTATCGACTTTCCTTTGAGTAACTGTGTAAATTCCGGCATTGACACGGTGGGCGTGCTGACCCAGTACATGCCGCTGGACCTCAATACGTACATCGGCAACGGTGTACCGTGGGATCTGGACCGTAATGACGGTGGTGTCGCGGTCCTGCCGCCCTACATGCAGGGCGAGGACGGCACCTGGTACAAGGGCACTGCGAACGCCATTTACCAGAACATGCACTTTATCGAGCGCTATGATCCGGAGTATGTGGTCATTCTGTCGGGCGACCATATTTACAAAATGGATTATGCCAAGATGATCAAGTATCATGAGAAAAATAACGCGGCCTGCACGATTGCGTGCCTGAATGTCACGCTGGAGGAGGCCAGCCGTTTTGGTATTCTGAATACCAATGACGACAACAGCGTTTATGAATTCGAAGAGAAGCCAAAGAAGCCGAAATCAACCAAGGCTTCCATGGGTGTGTATGTGTTCACCTGGCAGAAGCTGAAGAAGTATCTGGAAGAGGATGAGGCGGATCCGAAATCCTCGAACGACTTCGGTAAGAACATTCTTCCCAACATGCTGAACGCCGGCGAGCGCCTCTTTGCTTATGAGTTTGCAGATTACTGGAAGGATGTCGGAACCCTGCAGTCCCTGTGGGAGGCCAACATGGAGCTTCTGGGCGAGGACAGCCCGATTCGCCTGTCCGATTCCAGCTGGAAGATCTACGCCCGCAACCCCAACGAGCCGCCGCACTATGCCTCTGATACGGCTGTGATTCTGAACTCCATGGTTTCCGAAGGCACCGTGATTAACGGTACCGTCGAGAACTCCGTGATTTCCTACGGTGTCACGGTGGAAGAGGGCGCGGTCATTAAGGATTCCGTGATTCTTCCGAACACGTACATCGGCAAGAACTCCAAGATTACCTATTCCATCATCGGCCAGGAGGTTCATGTGGGTGATGACGTCACGATCGGTGCGCCGCTCGATGAGTCCGAGGCAAACGATGAGGTGACGCCCGGCAAGCTGACCGGTTATCTGGCGGTTGTCGGTGATGAGCTGAAGGTTGGAAACGGTAAGTCCGTGCAGGCCGGCGAGATGCTGAGCCGTAACAGATAAGGAGGATTGGGAACATGAAAAATGTAATGGGTCTTGTTTTTGCCTATCAAAATGACGAGCAGATGAAGGTTCTGACGCAGATCAGAGCCCTTTCCTCCATTCCTTTCGGAGGACGCTACAGAATCGTTGATTTCGCACTTTCGAACCTGGTCAACTCCGGAATTACGAAGGTGGGTATCATTACCCGTAACAACTACCAGTCCCTGCTGGACCATCTGGGATCCGGCAAGGAGTGGGATCTGAACCGCAAGAACGGCGGTATGTACCTGCTGCCGCCTTTCCAGCAGAGCTTTAACGGCGTCGGCTACCGCGGAAAGATGGAGGCCCTTTTGAACGCGGTTTCCTTCATCAGCAAGTCCGACGCGGACACCGTCATTGTTTCTGCAGCGGATTGTATCTTTAACATGTCCTTCCGTGATGCGCTGAAGTATCATGAGGAAAAGGGCGCCGACATCACCGTGATTTATCACAAGGCCGAACTCGAGCACAAGGATAACGGCGAGACCGGCAGTGTGTTCACCATGGATGCGGACGGCCGTGTAACGGACGTTGCAATCAATCCGAACCCTGAATTCATGAAGGGCGAAGTCGACTTAGGCATCAGCCAGATTATCATCGGCCGGACGCTTTTGGAGACCCTTGTCAACGAATGTGCAGCCCATAATCTGTACAGTTTACACAGAGATGTGCTCCAAAGACGGGTCAATGATTTGAAGATTTATGGCTATGAATATACCGGATATTGTGCTAAAATCGATTCCATCGCGTCCTACTATCAGGCGAACATGGATCTTTTGAATCCGGAAATCCGCAAGGCTCTGTTCTATCAGGAGCGCCAGATCTTCACCAAGATTCGTGATGAGGCGCCGAGCGTTTACCGCAACGGCAGCGTGATTCATAATTCTCTGGTGGCCGACGGCTGTGTCATCGAAGGTACGGTGGAGAATTCCATCATCTTCCGCGGTGTCAGAATCCACAAGGGCGCGGTGATCCGCAACTCGATCGTGATGCAGGACTGCGAGATTCAGAGTGGTTCGCAGCTTGAGTACACGATTATCGATAAGGATGTTGTCATTCGTGAGAACCGTAAGCTCTTCGGCTACGAGCTGTATCCGATGGTGCTGGCGAAGGGGTCTGTGGTCTAAACGGGGCCATGGCCTGTATTGGGACTTTAAGATTTTGAGGCCCCGTCCGAAAACGCAACTGCGTTGCGTTTTCCGACATGAAAGCGGAACCGTGTGCTGGCTTCGGCTTTGAACTGGTGAGGTTCCGTCCGAAAACGCAACTGCGTTGCGTTTTCCGACATAGAATGGCATAACATTCGTAAACAGGGGAGATTAATATATGAGAATTTTATATGCGGCGGCGGAGGCGGTTCCGTTTGCTAAGTCCGGTGGTCTGGGGGATGTCGCGGGTGCGCTTCCGAAGGCACTGAACCGGCCCGGCGTAAGCTGCCGGGTGGTCATCCCGTATTATCAGGAGATGTCCCAGGAGCTCAAGGATTCGCTGACGTTTGTGAAGGTCGTCTGGGTGCCGCTGGCCTGGAGAAGCTGCTACTGCGGCGTCTTCGAGGGTAAAGTGGACGGTGTGACCTACTACTTGCTGGACAACCAGTACTATTTCGGCCGGAAGGGCTATTACGGCCACTTCGATGATGCAGAGCGCTTTGCGTTCTTCTCTAAGGCCGTACTGGAAATGCTCCAGTACATCGATTTCAAGCCGGATGTGATCAACTGCAACGACTGGCAGACCGGCCTGATTCCGTATTATCTGAACAAGTTCTATCGCGGCATCAACGAGATGTACGAACACATGCAGACAGTGTACACCATCCATAACATCCAGTATCAGGGCGTGTTCCCGCCGGATATCGTCGAGAACGTTCTGGGTGTCGACTGGAACGACTATGCGATGGGCTATCTGCAGTTTGACGGCTGCGTGAACTACATGAAAGCCGGTATTGAAGCGGCCAACTGGGTGACCACGGTTTCCCCGACCTATGCGGGCGAAATTCAGGATCCCTTCTTCTCCCATGGTCTGCATGACCTTTTGAGAAACGAAAACCGCAAGCTTTCCGGTATTGTCAACGGTATCGATACCAAGGTGTACGATCCGAAGACCGATCCGCATCTGTTTAAGAATTATGACCTGTCCACGATTGAGGATAAGGCCGTGAACAAGCAGAAGCTGCAGGAGATGCTGGGTCTGAGGGTCAGCCCCGATACGCCCATCATCGCCATGATCACCCGACTGGCGGATCACAAGGGCTTGGACCTCGTCGCGGCCGTGCTGAACGACATCCTGTGGGACGACGTGCAGCTGATTGTGCTGGGCGTGGGCGAGATGCGCTACGAAGAAATGATGCGCAACGCATCGTACGCATATCCCGGAAAGGTGTCGGCGAACATTTGCTTTAACGGGGATCTCGCGAACAAGATTTACGCCGGCGCGGACATGTTCCTGATGCCGTCGCTTTCCGAGCCCTGCGGCCTCGCGCAGATGATTTCCATGCGCTACGGTACGATTCCGATTGTGCGTGAGACCGGCGGCCTGAAGGATACCGTGCAGCCGTACGTGTCCTGGGAGGGAAGAGGCAACGGATTTACCTTTGCCGCATACAACGCCCATGACATGCTGTATGTCATCCGCGAGGCGGAGGGATTCTACCACAATAAGGACAACTGGAATCAGCTCATGACGAACGCCATGACCACCGATTTCAGCTGGAAGGGCCCGGCGCAGCAGTACCTGAATCTGTATCGGATGCTGACCGGCAAAAAATAATCATCCCACAACAGACTGCCCCTACGGGAAACCGCGAGGGCAGTCTGATTGTGATGATATAACTAAGTAAACAAGAGGGAATAACTGAAGGTATGACGAAAAAAGAACTGAGAGAGAGAATTGACGGAAAACTCAAGCGCCACTACGGCGTGGAGGCCAAGGATGCGAAGCCGCAGATGATTTACGACGCGAGCGCCCTGGCCGTGCGCGACATGCTCATGGACAAGTGGGTGGACACGCAGAAGGAAATCGAAAAGAAGAAGGGTAAGCAGGTTTGCTACCTTTCCATCGAGTTCCTGCTGGGGCGTTCCCTGCGCAACAACGTGTACAATCTGGGCCTGATGGACGAGTTCGAGAAGGTCATGAAGGATTACGGCACGACGTTCGATGACGTTTGCAATATCGAGCAGGATGCGGCGCTTGGTAACGGCGGTCTGGGAAGACTGGCGGCCTGCTACATGGACGCGATGGCGTCTCAGGGCCTGCCGGCCACCGGCTACAGTATTCTGTATGAGTATGGCCTGTTCAAGCAGCGCATTATCGAAGGTCAGCAGACGGAGCTTCCGGATTCCTGGCTGGAAACCGGCCGCAGCTGGCTGGTCTCCAAGGAGGACGAGGCGGTCGAAGTGAAGTTCGGCGGCTGGCTGTCCGAGGAGTGGAAGGATGGTCATCTGACCCCCGTCCTGCACGATTATGATCTGGTTAATGCGATCCCGAATGATATGCTGATTTCCGGCTATCAGTCGAAGACCGTAAACACCCTGCGTCTGTGGCAGCCGAAGTCACCCTATACCATGAACATGACATTGTTCAATGAGGGTGCGTACCTTAAGGCCATGGAGCAGAGTGCCAGAGCCGAGGTGCTTTCCAAGGTTCTCTATCCGGAGGATAACAACTACGAAGGTAAGTCCCTGCGTATCAAGCAGCAGTACTTTTTCATCTCTGCGTCGGTGCAGTCCATCGTGAAGAAGCATGTCGCCCGCTATGGCACGCTGGACAACCTGGCGGACAAGATTGCGATTCAGATCAACGACACCCATCCGGCCATGGTCATTCCGGAACTCATGAGAATTCTGTTGGATGATTACAACTACGAGTGGGAAAAGGCCTGGGATATCACGACCCATACCGTGGCTTACACGAACCACACTGTTATGGTCGAGGCGCTCGAGCGCTGGCCGGAGGATCTGATTCAGAAGATCGTTCCGAGAGCCTATCAGATTATCTGCGAGATTAACCGTCGCTTCTGCGAGCACCTGTATGAGGTGTTCCCGGGCGACCACGGCAAGGTGCAGTACATGGCCATCATCGGCGATGGTCAGGTCCGCATGGCGAACCTGTCGATCTGCGGTTCCTTCTCCGTGAACGGCGTTTCTGCGCTGCATTCCCAGATTCTGAAGGACGACTGCTTCCACGATTTCTATCTGGATACGCCTGAGAAGTTCTGCAACGTGACGAATGGTATTACCTATCGCCGTTGGCTGGGACAGGGCAATCCGGGCCTGACCAAGCTGATTACCGACTCGATCGGTGACGGCTTCCTGAAGAACCCGAACGAGCTCGAAAAGCTGAAGCCCTTTGCCGAGGACAAGGCCTTCCGTGAGGAGTTTGCCAAGATTAAGCGCGAGAACAAGGTGCGTCTGGCGCACTTTATCGAGAGAGATAACGGTATCGTGATCGATCCGGATTCGCTTTTCGACGTACAGGCCAAGCGTCTGCATGAGTACAAGCGGCAGCTCCTGAACGTTATGTCGATTCTGCGCATGTACAACGAGTTGAAGGACAACCCGAATCTGGACCTTCAGCCGCGTACTTTCCTGTTCGGCGCCAAGGCCGCTCCCGGCTACCGCCGCGCGAAGGATATCATCCGTCTGATTCATGCCGTGGCCGACATGGTCAACAACGACCCGGATGTCAACCAGAAGATGAAGGTCGTCTTCATTCAGGATTACAAGGTCACCGTGGCCGAGGTGCTCATGCCCGCTGCCGAGCTGTCTGAACAGATCTCGACCGCCGGACGTGAAGCTTCCGGTACCGGTAACATGAAGTTCATGATTAACGGTGCGCTGACCATCGGTACCTACGACGGTGCTAACATCGAGATGATTAATCAGGTCGGAGAGGAGAACTTCTTCCTGTTCGGTCTTCGTACCGCTGAAGTTAACCAGCTGCTGCGCCATGGCTACGATGCCATGCAGTATTACATGAACAACCAGTGGATCAACCGTGTCGTGAACCAGATTCAGCGCGGTGTCGGTTCCTGGGGTCATGAGGTCGCCTTCCCGGATATCGCCGGCTCCCTGCTGTACAACAGCGCGGGCAACGTAGCTGACCCGTATCTGGTGCTAGCCGACTTCGAGGACTACTGCAACACCAAGAAGTATACCAGCGAAGTCTACCGTGACAAGGACCGTTGGAACAAGATGGCAGTCATGAACACCGCGATGGCCGGCTTCTTTGCGGCTGACCGCTCCGTGCTCGAGTATGACAAGCAGATCTGGCACCTGACGCATCTGGATCGGTAATTAGCCAACAGTTGTTTGATGATTGATTTAATACGAAAGGCCCGGCGGGCAAGTCGCCGGGTCTTTTCTAAAAGAAATGTGCGGACACAGCCCGCGGCGGCTTCTGCCGCAAACCTTTTCTGATTAGGAGACTTACACATGCTCGATAAAGTTAGACATTTACTGCTGGATGCGATTAATCCGGAACAAATTATCGGGGAAGAGGCGCTGGCGTTCTACACCCGTGTTGAGGAATCCGAGGATGAGGAAATTCTGGAGAAAATCGAATCCTATGAAACGCTGAATGATTATGTCCAGTCAGACGACCTCGAGGCACAGGAATTTTTTGATGACCTTGACTATGATCTGGACCTTCAGTTTGACCGGGTCGAGGATTCCGTCAAGGATGAACTTCTGCATGGCAAGCTCATGATGGAATGTTACAACGACATCAAGAATTCCGGTATCATCGTGCTGGAAGGGCAGGCACTGAATGAGGATCAGGTGGAGGAGTTTTATCTCGAGGCTTTTCAGGACTTTGATCGTCTGAAGGCCGCGATTTCCAAGACCATTCTGAACCTGTCCCCGACGCAGTTCTACACGCTCGGCGGGCAGGAGCGGGACAAGTTCCGTCAGGCCCACGGCCTCAAGATGGACGAGGGAGACATGATTGCGATGTACCGCGAGCGCTTCAACAAGGACCGCCTGTTCCAGATTTTTGCCCGCAAAATTTATGAAAGCATCCACTACCATCGTCATTACGAGCTGGAACTGCCGGATCAGGAGGAGTCTTACGACGGCCCCGTGCTGTGGAATCCGGAGGATGATGCTCAGGACGGTCCTGATGAGCCGAATCTGGATGACTTGGACTCTGTGGATGTGGCGGGCCTCAGCCGTGACGATGCACTTTCCTTCGACGAAATGGCGAAGAAGGAGCAGGAACTCGAGGAAGACGCTACGCTCGTCCCGGGGGATGACATGAGCCCGGCAGACTTCACCTACGTCTACGAGCTTCTGGGCGAGTATAACGGCCGCCGCATTCTGCCTTCAGATGACGAGTGGTCGGACCACGCCTACTGGCAGCAGTATGCGGACGAGTTTGAAGAGATTTTGGGCTACTACGTGGTGACTGCCTTCGAGGACACCTTGAAGTATGTGCTGGACACCCGTCCGGCGGATTACACGACGCTGGCTCACTATCTGGGCCTGTCTGACGAGCAGAAGCGCAGCCCGGAGGCTGTTCTGGAGCACAGCGACAAACTTACGTTCTACATTGAGGACCTCGAGAGTCAGCTGTGGGAAGAGCTTTGTAATTCCGAACTTCAGCCGCTGTATGACGAAGGCGAAAAGCTGGCAAAGTAAAAACTTTTTTCGGCACTAACGGTGTCACGTAATTTAAAACTTACGTGGCACCGTTTTAGAATGCCTGAAATTGAATTAAAAATTTTTTAGTCTTCTTCTTGACCTATCTTTCACTTTCTGGTAAAGTGTGAATGAAAGCGAAAGGAAGAGAAATAAAGAGAAAGGAAGGAGCGAAAAATGAAATACGAAAATGTCGATGTTGAGTTCAAGGAAGTTTATGTTCCGGATATCAGAAAAGATGCCGTTGCCTTTGCAAACACCGGCGGTGGAACTTTGTATATCGGCATTGCGGATGACGGAACCGTTGTTGGCGTGGAGCATCCTGACGAAGTGATGCTTCAGGTTGCTTCAAGCCTGAAGGACAACATCAGCCCGGATATTATGCCATATGTGAGTATTAAATTGATTGATCAAGACGAGAAGCCGGTGGTTGAAATCAAGGTGGAGGCGGGAGTCGGCAGGCCCTATTACTTAACAGCAAAAGGTCTGAAACCATCGGGAGTCTATGTTCGGAAGGGAACGGCGTCTCAGCCGCTTTCAGAGGCCGGAATTCGCGACATGTTGATTGAAAGCAGCGGCAAGTCTTATGAAAAAGGACGTAGTCTCAACCAAAACCTGACATTTGAAACCTTTACAGAGGAGATGAAAGCAAGAAATCTGGAATGCGGCCCCTCTCAAATGAAAACCCTTGGGATGATTGGAGAGGACGGGCTGTACACGAATCTGGCTCTTTTGCTTTCGGATCAGTGTGAACATACCATCAAGCTGGCTATCTTTCAGGGCACAGATAAAGCGGTATTCCGGGATCGGAAGGAGTTTACCGGCTCCGTGCTGAAGCAGCAGAAGGAGGCTTATGCGATTCTTGATTTGCTGAATCAAATGAAAGCAACCTTTTCTAAGCTGCTGCGGTATGATCAGCGGGACTATCCGGAGGAGGCGCTTCGGGAGGTATTGCTGAATTGTGTGGTTCATCGGGATTACTCCTTCAGCGCCGGTACCTTGATTAATGTTTATACGGACCGTATTGAGTTTGTCTCTTTAGGCGGACTCGTGCCGGGGCTGTCTCTGGAAGCTATCTATCTCGGCGTTTCTCAATCAAGGAATCCGGGCCTTGCCAACGTGTTTTACAGGATGCGCTTGATTGAAAGTTATGGAACAGGCATTACCAAGGTTCAGCGGCTGTACCAGGATAAAAAGCAGCAGCCGGTTTTTGAAACAACCAGTGGCGCTTTTCGGGTGACGCTGCCGAACCTGAATGAAGACTTTACCTATGAAAAAATGAGACATGAGGAAACGAAGCCCTTTGTGGAAGAGCCGGCGGCAGTGCGCTATGGAAATCCTCAGACGCTCATTTATCAGAGGGCAAAAGAAAACGGAAGCATTACCCGGAAAGAAGTCGAAGACATGCTGGGCATTAAAACAACGCGAGCATATGTGCTGCTAAATCAGTTGGTAGAGCAAGGTAAACTTGTAATCGAAGGCAGCGGACGCAGAACGTTTTACGTTCCGGCGAAGTAATATCTTGAAATTTCGCCGGAAACACGGTACAATGCCTTTGGCCGGCGGGAGAGCCGGCCGACAACTGAATAATTGAGTGAAAAGAGGAATTTGAAGTGAAAAGAAGTACTTTCATCTTAACACTGATACTCATCCTGTCCATGGTACTTGCAGGATGCCAAGACCAAAGGACAGAGGAAAATTCCGAGGAAAGCACTCAGGATAGCACACAGCAAGCTCATGAGCCGGCCTACGGCGGAAATCTTGTGTATGGCATGACACAGGAGCTTGTCAGTCTTGACCCCCATCAAACGACGGACGCAGGAACCAGAAGTGTGGTGTTCAACATTTACGAAGGCCTTGTGAAGCCAGACTCCGACGGCAATCTGCAGCCGGCAGTCGCTGAAAGCTTTACAATCTCCGAGGACGCGAAGGTGTACACCTTTACGCTGCGGGAGGGGCTTAAGTTCCATGACGGGAGCGACGTAACTGTTGAAGATGTTCTGTATTCGATCAATCGTTACGCGGAGGTTCAGGGCGAATCCTCCGCGTTTTCTTCTGCCATTGAATCGGTGGAAGCGCCGGACGAGTGGACCGTGTGTGTGACCCTGAAGGAAGGCAATTCGGAATTCTTATCGCAGCTGACGGTGGCCGTGATTCCGGCTGCGAATCCCGATCCCGCGGGCAGCCCCATCGGCACGGGGCCCTTTATGGTCACGGCTTATAAAGTCGGCGAGTATCTGGACCTGGCGAAGTTCGAGGACTACCGCATCGAGGACCGGCCCTATCTCGACACGGTCCGATTTAAGTTTATTGCGGATGTGAATACCGCCTTTACCGAGCTGCAGGCGGGGACGATTGACTGTCTGAATTATCTAACGGTATCTCAGGTACAGACCTTGGAAAAGTCCAACCCTGATGATTACAATATCGTCGAAGGCACAATGAATCTGGTGCATGCGATGTTCCTGAATAATGAATACGAACCATTTCAGGACGTGCGCGTGCGGCAGGCACTTTGCTATGCGATTAACCGTGATGCCATCAACCAATATCTCTTTGACGGGCGGTCGACCATCATCGGCACGCACATGATTCCGTCCCTGACCACGTGGTATAACGAAAAGACCTCATCAGTTTACAGCTATGACATCGAAAAGGCGAAGGAGCTGCTGAAGGAAGCGGGCTATTCGAATCTTTCGTTCACGATTACCGTGCCGTCTTCCTACTCGCAGCACGTGGACACGGCGCAGATCATTGCCGACGAGCTGTCGGAGATTGGCGTAAAGGTGTCCATCCAGAAGGTCGAATGGTCGGCCTGGCTGGAGGATGTTTACACCAACCATGATTATGAAGCGACGGTGGTCGGCTTCGATGGCAAGCTGAATCCTTCGGATTGGCTGGGCCGCTATGCCTCCACGAATGCGAAGAATATAGCTAACTACAAGAACGACGAGTACGATGCGCTGTATGCGCAGGCGCTCGCCACAACCATTGAGAGCGAGAAGCAGGAGCTCTATTTCGAGATGGAGATGAACCTCGCACAGAACGCGGCTTCGGTTTACATCGAGGATCCCGCCGACTTCGTGGCTCTGTCCGCCAAGTTCGCGGGGTACGAGTTCTATCCCACATCGGCCTGGGATGTATCACTGATTTATCGAATCGTAGAATAATCCAGGCCGATGTGGTCGGCCGCATGGGACGTATCGCTGATTTATCGAATCGTAGACTAAACGAAAGGAGGGGCGGAGATGCGCGAAATCCTGAGCAAGCTGATTTCCTTAATTGTGACGGTTCTGGTCATTTCCGTCCTGACCTTTACGGCCTTTTCCGTCATTCCCGGCAATGCCGCACTGAATAAGCTGGGCGTGGATGCGACGCCTGAGCAGATTGCGGCGTTGGAGGAAGAGTATGGCCTCAACAAATCGCTGCCGGAGCGCTATTTTGACTGGCTTTCGGGCGCGCTGCACGGCGATTTCGGTATGTCCTACGAGTACGACGGAACGACGGTCTCGTCGCTTCTTTCGTCGCGCCTTAAAGTCTCGCTTTTGCTGGCGGGACTGAGCTTTGCGATGATTATCGTCTTGTCCTTCCCGCTGGCGCTTTTGTCGGTGCGGCTCAAGGACTCATGGGTGAGCGAAGTCTTTCTGATTGTGAATCAGGTTATCATGGCGATTCCGTCCTTTTTCCTGGGCATTTTGGTCACCTTTGTTTTCGGCTTATGGCTGCGCTTGTTTCAGCCAGGTGCCTTTATCTCACCGGAGGAGAATCTGACGGGAGCTATCCGGTATCTGATTTTTCCGGCTTTGACGGTGGCCCTGCCCAAGATTGCCATGACGGTGACGTTTCTTCGCACTTCGGTCCTTTCGGAAGAGAAGCAGGAGTACGTTAAGACAGCGCGCAGCAAGGGTGCCTCGGAACGGCGGATTTTGTACGTCCATGTGCTTCGCAATGCGCTGATACCGGTCATTACCTTCCTCGCCATGATTGTCGCAGAGATACTGGCCGGCAGTATCGTCGCGGAGCAGGTGTTCTCGGTGCCGGGGCTCGGAAGGCTGCTCATCTCCTCGATTTCTTCCCGTGACTACCCAGTGGTGCAGGCCATTGTGTGCTACATTACCGTGGTTGTGGTAGGACTGAACTTTCTGGTCGATGTGCTGTACCGGGTCATTGACCCCAGAGTGAGAAAAGCGGGGGTGCGCGCATGAACAGCAATCACCCGATTCTTCGCTTTTTCAGATATCTAAAGGCCCATCCGAAGTTTGCGGTCGGACTGATCCTGACCACTATTTTTGTCCTGCTGGCCCTGATCGGCCAGTTCTGGACGCCGTATTCCGTTACGAAGATGGATGCATCCGGCATCAATCTGTCTCCGTCGCTGACGCACTGGATGGGAACGGACAACTTCGGACGTGATGTTTTCAGCCGTGTGATGAAGGGGCTGGGAACAACTCTTTTTGTGGCCCTCATCACGGTCGCCTGTGGATGCGTGATTGGCGCAGCGGTCGGCGCCGTTACCGGTTATTTCGGCGGCGTCGTGGACAACGTCATCATGCGTATGAACGATATTTTGCTGGCGTTCCCGAGTGTCCTGCTGGCGCTGATTCTGATCAGTTTCATGGGCACGGGCACACTGAACACGGTGGTCGCACTGTCCATTCTGTTTATCCCAAGCTTTGCACGCATTGTACGGGGTGAGGTAATCCGCCTGAAGAGTCGCGATTTCGTGTCAAATGCCAGGATTCACGGCGTCGGAACGTTCCGGATTATTTTCGTGCACATCCTGCCGAACGTCAAAACGGAGCTCATGTCGGCCATCCTGATTGGCTTTAATAACGCAGTGCTGGCCGAGGCATCCATGAGCTATCTGGGGCTGGGCGTGCAGCCGCCTGATCCGAGCCTCGGACGCATGCTCTCCGAAGCTTCGGGAAATCTGTACATTTGCCCGTGGAGCGTGCTGGGACCGGGTCTGGCCATGGTGCTGGTCATTCTCGGATTTTCACTGCTGGAAGCGGAGGAATGAGGGTCAGTTTGCTAAAAGCAAAATGTCACGGTATAATGAAAGTAATAAATGGAAGGAGGAGACTTAAATGAGCCCAAGGGTGTATTCACAAAACCAACTTCGCGAAAAAATCGGCCCGATTGTGAAGAAATACAATGCCGAGAAAGCGATGCTGTTTGGCTCGTACGCACGTAATGAAGCGACGCCTGAGTCGGATATTGATGTGCTGATTTATGGCGGCGACAAATTCCATCCCACGGATGTCTTCTCCATCGCTGAAGAAATCTACATCGTTTGCGGTAAGAATGCGGATGTTTATGAAATAAGAGAGATTAATCCAAACTCTTCCTTCTATAAAACCATTACGAAAGATGCGGTGCTGCTATGAAATATACCGATAAGCAACGACTGGAAAAAATTATGAACACAGGAGAAAAACTTCTGGATTATCTTGAGGGAAATCAGATTCAGAAGGAACAACTCTTGAATGATTATGCACTGCAGTGGTTGGTGACAACACCTCTGTACAATATCGGAGAACATGTATATAATCTTTCAAACGAGTTAAAAACGAAATATGAAAACATTCCGTGGGTCAGAATTTCCGGCCTGCGGCATCGTCTGGTGCATAATTATGACGATGTTAACTGGAACATTATTGTGGACTCAGTCTATGATGACTTGCCGCAGTTTCTGAATCAAATCCGGCAGGAAGTTTTGCCTGACATGGATGAATAAACCAATGAATACATTAGAAATTAAAAACCTGTCTATCTCCTTCCCCGACGATGATCCATATGATGGCGTTGATACGTTTGATACGGTTTTGAATCACATGAATCTCGTCATCGAGTCGGGCGAAGTGGTCGGCTTGGTCGGCGAGAGCGGCAGCGGCAAATCCATGACGGCACTGGCTGTGATGGGCCTGCTTAAACCGTCAGCCATTGTGGAGAGCGGTACCATCGAATTTGAAGGCACCCGCGGCGTGGACATGACCATGATTTTTCAAGAGCCCATGACAAGTCTGAACCCGCTCATGAAAATCGGGCGTCAGGCGAAAGAGGCAATGGTTATCCATAAGGATGTGCTGGAGAAGAAATGGGGCATCGAGCTCACCCACGAGGAGATGGAGGCTCGCGTTGAAAACGCTCTGCTTCAGGTGGGCCTGGACAATCCGAAAGAACTTGTCAGAATGTACCCGCATGAGCTTTCGGGTGGCATGCGTCAACGTGTCATGATTGCGATGGCCATGCTGGTGGAGCCGAAACTTCTCATTGCGGATGAGCCGACGACAGCGCTGGACGCAGTGGTACAAAGTGAAATCCTGGAGCTTTTGAAGGAACTGAACCGCAAAACCGGCGTTTCCATCCTGTTTATTTCCCACGACTTATCAGTGATTCGGCGTATCTGTAATCGTGTTCTCGTCATGTATAAGGGAAACGTGGTGGAAGAGGGCGAGTGCAAGGAGGTTTTCGAACATCCGCAGCATGATTACACGAAGACGTTGGTTTCGGACATTCCACTTTTGACCACGACGCCGGGGAAAGAGGTGCTGCTGGAAGCCGAGCATTTGAACGTGTACTACGAGGCTGCTAAATCGGGACTTTTTAAGAAGGCGTCTAAGAAGCATGTCGTGAAGGACGCAAGTTTTACTCTTCATAAGGGCGAGATCCTGGGCATCGTCGGCGAGAGCGGCAGCGGTAAGTCGACACTGGTGAAGGCGATTGTCGGCATGAACTCAGATTACGACGGCGTGTTGAGGCTTGCATCAGACTGTAATCCGCAGATGGTCTTTCAGGATCCTTACTCATCACTCAATCCGGCGCACACCATCGGGTGGACGCTGAGGGAGGCTTTGAGAGCGAAGCGACGCGGGGCGCAGAAAACTGCAGTTGCAGCTTATGCAGTTGCGAATACTGTATCTGATGAAGCGGCCATCGACCAAATCCTTGAAAGAGTCGGTTTGGAGGCAGAAATGAAAAACCGCTATCCCCGGGATTTGTCCGGAGGACAGCGGCAGAGGGTTTGTATTGCGGAAGCACTGCTTTTAAACGCAGGCCTGCTGATTTTGGATGAACCGGTTTCGGCATTGGATGTGACGGTGGCTTCCCAGATTCTGAGACTCATCCTGAGCATTCATGAAGAGAGCGGAATCTCCATGATATTTATTTCGCATAACATTCATATGGTCCGGAGGATGTGCCACAGCGTGCTGGTCCTGAAGGATGGCTGCATTTTGGAACAAGGCCAGGCGGCGGTGCTGGAAAATCCGAAAAACGAATACACAAAGAAACTGGTAGCAAATTCTTTGTAATAATAGCATGTGAATTAACATGTTAATTCGCTTGCTATTTTTCTGCTGATGCTCTATAATGAGACCAAGAAATGCAAAGGAGAATTTAGAATGCCGAACATAAAACCAATCTCTGAATTAAGAAATTACACGGAAGTCCTAAGGGAAGTTGATCAGGAACGGAGGGTATATCTAACCCGGAACGGGCATGGAGCATATACCATCATGACCATTGAAGAGTCGGATGAATATGACAAGTTAAAAGCAGCCTACAAGCTCCTGACTGGACTTAAGCGAGCAGAGGCACAAGCGGATCACGATGGCTGGCTGAGTGTGGAAGAGGTGGAAAAGGAATTGGGGGTTGACCGTTGAAAAATGTATTCTATACCCCGACGGCCAGAACGAAACTAAAGTCAATCAGCCTATACTTGAAAAAGAACTTTGGGGAGGGAGTTTCTCAAAAAGTTCTGAGGGAAATGACAGAACGAATTCAAGACCTTGCAATTTACGAAGAATTGGGCGGAAAAGTCCTCGAATTATTTGGCGTTGAATCGGAATATCGGTATATATTTATTGCTCATAATTATGTATTTTACAAAGTGGATGAGGATGCCGTCCGCATTATTGATATTTACAATGAACGCGAAGACTTTATGTTTCAACTTTTCGGTATTCACTCATTGACAGATGAATCAGTAGACGAATAGATAATGTATTCATAAAAAATTTGGCGCGGAAACCCACTCCTACCCCGGGGTGGGAGAAGCGCCAAATTTTTTTCATGAAATACTGATAAATTGCTTAATCGAAACCGGTCCTTCCGGAACACTGCCGTCGGCTTCGTACTTGATGACGCCTTGGCCGGCCAGAGAATTAAGGTAAACAGGGTCCGAGAAGGAGCCGGTAATCAGAATTCCGGCGCCGGAGGAGTAGTCCTCCGAGGTGGCTTCAATGGTCAGTTCGTCGGCATGGGTCATCCGCTCGCTGATGCTGATCTTTAGACTGCTGATAAGTTCATTAACCTCTTCGTTCGTGGCAGCGGTAAGGGAACCTTCGGCGGAGAGTTGTTCATAAAGCGCAGCCACCGCCGCTTCTTCTGCCAAGGCTTCGTCCGCTGCCGCCTGGGCATATTCGGTTTGGGTCGATACCAGCACCTTTCCGGCAGGAAGCTCGGACACGGCCTCGGCCTGATTCTGGGCCTGAATGGCAGGAACGACGTATGCCATGATGAGAAGTGCAAGCGGAGCCGCAAGGGCGGGAGTAACAAGCTTGAAAATACGCCGGGCCAGATTGTTGCTTTCGGAGGGGACTAAAGCGTCCCGCACATCCTCGGGGATCATGACGTGGCGCAGTGGATTGATGAAGGGCATGGGAGCCTCCTTTCCTGAAAGTTTAATAACGTTTGGATTTGTCATTAGATTAACATACTTTTCAATGGTTGAAAAGTGAAAATTTTGAAAAACAAAAGCCCGGCCGATTTTCTCGGCCGGGCTCTTGGTGGAATTACTTTTCTTCTACAACTAATGACGGCTTGCCGTCCTTCATGGTGACAAGGACCTTGCTGCCTTCGCCGACTTCGCCCTTCAGGAAGGCTTCGGCGATTTCATCCTCGAGGGAACGCTGAATCAGGCGACGGAGCGGGCGGGCGCCGTATTGCTCGTCATAGCCGTTTTCGGCGAGATAGTCTTTGACAGGCTCCTCGACGGTGACGGTCATGGACTGATCGGCGGCGGCCTTGTACACATCCTGCAGCATCAGGTCGACAATCTGACGCAGCTCCTCGCGGGTGAGCGGGTCAAAGGTAATCACCTCATCCACACGATTCAGGAATTCCGGACGGAAGGACTGTTTGAGGGCAGCCTCGATGCGGCTCTTGAGCGAGGTGGAGGCGGAGGACTGATTGAAGCCCAGGGTCGCGGCCTTGAAGCTCGCACCGGCGTTCGTCGTCATGATGATGACCGTATTTTCAAAGCTGACGGTGCGGCCCTGAGAGTCGGTCAGACGGCCGTCATCCAGGATCTGCAGCAGCATGTTGAACACGTCGGGATGGGCCTTTTCGATTTCATCGAGCAGGACGATCGAAAACGGACGACGGCGGACCTTCTCGGTCAGCTGACCGCCTTCGTCGAAGCCGACATAGCCGGGAGGCGCGCCGATGAGCTTCGAGACGGTGTGTTTCTCCATGTACTCCGACATGTCAATACGGATCATCGCGTCCTCGGTGCCGAACATCTCGATGGCCAGCTGCTTGGCGAGTTCCGTCTTACCGACGCCGGTCGGCCCGGCAAAGATGAACGATGCGGGTTTTCTGAGTTTTCTGAATCCGGAGCGGTTGCGGCGGATCGCGTTCGAAACGGCGGAAACCGCG
>Ga0065709_1029445_pt1 | contig 22013 bp, 17 predicted proteins | sample Hoacrofraction14_2_FD_59096 | JGI IMG/M metagenome (GOLD analysis project Ga0065709, IMG submission 59096) | Hoatzin crop microbial communities from Cojedes, Venezuela, sample from fiber fraction 14 v1 | ecosystem: Host-associated > Birds > Digestive system > Esophagus > Crop | place: Venezuela...
GAGAACACTCGTGTTTCTTACCCGATTTACCACATTCAGAACATCGTTCGCCCGATTTCTTCCGCTCCGGCGGCAAAGAACGTCATCTTCCTTTCGGCTGATGCGTTTGGCGTGCTGCCTCCGGTTTCCATCCTGACCCCCGAGCAGACCAAGTACTACTTCCTGTCCGGTTTCACCGCCAAACTGGCCGGTACCGAGCGCGGTATCACCGAGCCCACCCCGACCTTCTCCGCTTGCTTCGGTCAGGCGTTCCTGGAGCTGCATCCGACCAAGTATGCGGAAGAACTCGTCAAGAAGATGGAGAAGAGCGGCGCAAAGGCTTACCTTGTGAACACCGGTTGGAACGGCACCGGCAAGAGAATTTCCATCAAGGATACCCGTGGTATCATCGATGCGATTCTGAACGGCGCTATCCTGAACAGCCCCACCAAGACGATTCCGTACTTCAACTTCGAAGTTCCTACTGTGCTGGAAGGCGTTGACACCGGCATTCTGGATCCTCGCGACACTTACGCGGATCCGACCGACTGGGAGAACAAGGCCAAGGATCTGGCCGGCCGCTTTATTAAGAACTTCCATAAGTACGAGTACAACGAAGCCGGCAAGGCACTGGTCGCGGCAGGACCGCAGCTGTAAGTTAGTTGGGCCCCCGTTTCCAGGGGAACTGCTTTTGAAAATGAAGCTCGAGAACGGATGCCGAGTGACGGCACAAGACGTCTGCTTTTTAGGTTAACTCGCGCCTTTGGCGCTCAGACAGAACCTAAAAAGCAGAGGTGCCGTCACCCGGCATCTTTTTCGTTCTCTCGCTTATATTTTCAAAAGCAGCCCTTGGAAACGGGGGCCTTTCGTCGTATAATGAAGCAAAGTGTTGACACACGTGTTAGTTCAGAACAATCAAAGAGGAGGGTGTGCCATGCAGCATGAGATTACGAGTCGGGGGCCGCTTTTGGATGAGAAGGGGCATCTGCGGGAGGCGGGCTTCGCTAAGTCGCTGATTCTGGATTACGATCGGACCGCGATTAAGGCGGGGAAGCTGCGCATCAAGGAGTGGGATTACTACCTGATTTCTGATGGGCGGCGGGCGCTGGCGCTCACCATCGCGGACAACTCGTACATGGGCATGGGAAGCGTGAGCTACCTGAAGCTCAGCGATCTTGAAGGCGGGCAAAGCGCAAGCGGATTTACCCCCTCTGAAAAAACCAAGAGCGAGATGACCGTGATGCCGCTGGGCAAGACGAAGCTGCCGGCGACGTCGGAGCGGGGCAATGTGCATTTCGAGACGGACAAGGTCAAGCTTTCCTTTGAAAACGACGGCTCCGTGCGCACGCTGAGCGTGGCATATAAAGGTTGGGAGGACGGCAAGACGCTGAAGGCGACGGTCCGCCTCAAGGAAGCGCCGGCCGAGTCCATGGTCATTGCGACGCCGTACAAGGAGGACCCGAAAGCCTTCTACTATAATCAGAAAATCAATTGCCTGCGTGCCGAGGGCGTGGTGCGTCTGGGCGAGAAGGAGTACCGCTTCAAGCCTGACACGGCCTTTGCCGTGCTTGACTGGGGCCGCGGCGTGTGGACGTATTCCAACACGTGGTACTGGTCGAGCGCCTCGGGCGCGGTGGATGGCCATCGCTTCGGCTTCAATCTGGGCTATGGCTTCGGTGACACGTCGGCGGCGAGTGAGAACATGTTGTTCTACGACGGGAAAGCGCATAAGCTGGAGGACGTTACCTTTGAGATTCCGAAGAGTGCGGACGGCAAGGATGATTTCATGAGTCCGTGGAAATTTACGTCGAGCGACGGGCGCTTCGAGGCCGACTTTGTGCCGGTGCTCGACCGGGCGTCGGACACGAATGTGGGCGTGATTCAGTCGGATCAGCATCAGGTCTTCGGCCTCTTTAGCGGCCGGGCCGTGCTGGACGACGGGACCGTCATCACGATGGAGAACTTCGCCGGCTTCGCCGAAAAAGTGAAGAACCGGTGGTAATAAAGAGTCCGGCACACGATTATATGTCGCGTGCCGGACTTTGAATTTCAGGCAATAAAAAATGGACGATACAGGGCTCGAACCTGTGACCTTCCGCACGTCAAGCGGGCGCTCTCCCAGCTGAGCTAATCGTCCATAAGTGCTTCGTTTCCGTTGCACCCGTACATAATACCAAATTGAAGAGGAAAAGTAAAGAACTTTTTTTGCCGACGGACGAAAAATAAATTGCCCGATTTTTTGCCGCCTGAGGTGACACAAATCCTCGGGCAATGTTATAATGATAAAAATCCTTGCAGGGGGCCTAGTGAAAAATGAAAAAGAAAAATGGGTGGATGAAGGCACTGGCACTTTGCCTCGTCGTGTGCATGAGCCTTGGGGGCTTTATGCCGCTTCGCGTTAACGCTGCCGGCGCGTCTGAGATTGCCGCGGCAGAGAAGGCGGTGGCCGAGGCGCAGGCGGTCATTGATAAAGGCTCGCTGGGCTTTTTCGAGTACGTCGGTGCCGAGAACGCGGCGGCCGTCCTCAAGGACAGCCGGCTCAAAAGCAATACGGACATCGGCGCGGAGAACGACGCGACCAGCCTCGAGAACATGTACTGGGCGGTGCGCTGGATTCCGATCTGCAACAAGCTCCGGGCCGGCGACCCCAACTTCACCGAGACCTTCAATCATTCCGCCCTCATGGTCAACGACACGCTCATGGCCATCGCGCAGAAGCAGTGCAACGGCTCGGCCGCGCTGCTCAGCGCGGGCAGCTATGCTCCTCACACCGGGGCGTACGAAAGCGATATCCTGGCCTGGGGATATAAGTACAAAAACCTAACCAGTGAGCGCGAAAAGGCCGGTCCCTACAATGACTGGTACTATTACGAGCGCGACCACTACGAAAGCGGCTCCGGTGAAACGAGCCACTACTTCCACATGATGAGAGGGTATTACTCGACCGGCACGGCCGTGAGCCAAAATGTGAAATACCAGTCGATGGATTGCCAGGTTTTCAGCGCCTATCAGGGCGGCCGGGAGGTGTACTACTGGCAGTACAACGAGAAAACCAAGGATTACGAACCCTTCCTGGCGTACACTCTCGAGGCCACGGATTATACGGCCGATGAATACATCGAGCGTTTCGATGCTTACTATAACATGGTTTATACGAACCTCGAGGCGGCCGAAGCGGCGCTTGCGAAGGCGCAGGGCTACACGATTACGGCGGATTCTCTGTCGGTAACGCCGTCCCTCACGACACTCGTTGTCGGCGAGACGGGGTCACTGACCGTGAGGTTCAGTCCTTCGAATGCTACGGAACGAAGCCTCGTCTACAAGTCTTCGGCTTCCAGATCGGTCAGCGTCGATGACGAGGGCAATTTTACGGCCCTGTGGCCGGTGCGCGGCGACGGTGACTCACCGGGACAGGCGACGATCAGCGTGACGACCGTAAGCGGGGCACGCGGGACAGCCAAAGTCGAGGTCCTGTTCCAGGATGTCACGGACTCTTCTTACTATTATTACAAGCCGGTTTACTGGGCCTTTAACAATCAGATTACGACCGGCCGCTCTTCGGGTGATGTGTTCGATCCGTCGGCGACTTGTACGCGGGCGGAGATTGTGACCTTCCTCTGGCGCCTCGCCGGGAAGCCCGAGCCGACCTATACCGAGGGCAATCCGTTTAAGGATGTGTCCGAAAACGCTTACTATTATCAAGCGGTTCTGTGGGCGGTCGAGCAGGGCATCACCACCGGCCGCAGCAAGCTCAATGACGATGGGACGAAAAACTTTGACCCGAAGGCGACCTGCACGCGCCGCGAAATCGTGACCTTCCTGTGGCGCTACGCCGGCAGGCCGAAGGCCTCCATCAAAGAAAGCCCCTTTAACGATGTCACAGATTCGAGCGCGTACTATTACAGGGCCGTCCTGTGGGCGGTGGACAAAGGCATCACAACCGGCAAATCAGGCGGTGAACGGTTTGACCCGTTAGGGCTATGCACCCGGGGCATGTCCGTTACCTTTCTTTATCGGTACGCTTACTAAATTTTTCGGAGGTGCAGGATGAGGAGAAAACATAAGCAGGCGGTGGCGTGGGCACTTTCGCTCTGCCTCTTTTTGAGCGCCTTTGGCTGCACCGGATACTACGCCCTCGCGGCGGATATAGACGAATTGGAGCAGGCGGCCGAGGAGGCGAAGGCGGCCTACGATGCGGCGAAGGACGTGTACGACTCCGGCTCGCTTGGATTCTTTGAGTACATGGGCTCGGAGAACGCATTGGCCGTGCTGAATGACGGGCATTTCGGCTCCTATCAGGACTACGGCTCCGAAAAAGACGCCACCAGCCTCGAGAACATGTACTGGGCCATCCGTATGATTTTCGTTTGCAACGCGCTTCGTGCTCAGGATGATGTGTTTGTGGGCGCGGGAAATCAAAAGCAGCTCATGGTCAACGATACCATGATGGCGGTTGCGCAGAAGCAGTGCAACGCCGCCTCGCAGATGATGACTCACTCGCGGGCGTACTGTATCTACGAGATTCTGGCCTGGGGCTACAACTACAAGAATCTGACCTCGACGCGCGGGCAGGGCGGACCGTTCGACGACTGGTATTACATCGAAAAAGGCTTCTATCTGAACGGCGGTGGGGACACGTCGCACTATCAGATCATGATGATGGACTTCAACACCTGCGGCGCCGCGGTGAACCTCCGCAGCGGCTACGCCAGCTTCACGTCGATGGCGTTTACCTGGAAGACGGCGGGCGAGACGCAGGCGGACTACGATTGGTGGTATTCCGGCAAGGGCTATACGCTGGAGGACACGGATTACACCGCGTCGAGCTACTATACCCGTTTTTTGACTTACTATGACAAGGTTAACGACGACCTGGAGACCGCTGAGCAGGCGTACATAGACGCCATGTATGCGCTTTCGGTGGCGAAGGGTGAGTCGGTCGAGGTGACCGCGGTGACGCTGAACGAGACGAATGTTCTGATGGGGATCGGCGGAAACGCCTATCTCACAGCCAGCCTCACGCCGCTCTACACCACGATGCGCGACATCACCTGGACCAGTGCCGACACGTCCGTAGCGACGGTCTCGGCCGAGGGCAAGGTGACAGCGGTCGGCCTAAAGAGAGGCAGCGGCGAGAGCCCCGGATCGGTCCGGATCACCGCTACCTCGGAGAACGGCGTGAGTGCCTCGTGCTACGTGGCCGTGCTGTTCCGCGACGTGATGAATTCGTCGGATTATTATTACACGCCTGTTTATTGGGCCTACAATCAAGGCATTACGACCGGCCGGTCGTCCGGGGACATTTTTGACCCTTCGGCGACCTGTACGCGCGCCGAAATCGTGACCTTCCTCTGGCGCCTCGCCGGAAAGCCCGAGCCGACTCTGGCCGAGGGCAATCCGTTTAAGGACGTGTCCGAAAAAACCTATTATTATAAGGCGGTCCTCTGGGCCGTCGAAAACGGCATCACGACCGGCCGCGCCGGCACGGACAAAAACGGCATGAAGCGCTTTGACCCCTCCGGCACATGCACGCGCCGCGAGATTGTGACGTTCCTTTGGCGCTACGCCGGCCGGCCTTCGCCGTCCTCGCTGGAAAGCGGTTTCTCCGACGTCACGGATTCCTCAGCTTACTATTATAAAGCCGTTTTGTGGGCAGTCGAGCAGGGGATCACCACCGGCAAGGCTAAGAAGGATGCCAACGGCGGCACCCGCTTTGATCCCACCGGCGCTTGCACACGCGCTATGTCGGTCACTTTCCTGTACCGCTACGCAAAGTAAGCACAATCAAGGCAATCGGGCACGTGCGTAGCGGTTCGCTACGCAAAGTAAGCACAATCAAGGCAATCGGGCACGTGCGTAGTGGTTCGCTACGCAAAGTAAGCACAATCAAGGCAATCGGGCACGTGCGTAGTGGTTCGCTACGCTAACTGACTGTTACAAATGCAATTTGAATTGTTACATTTTGACTTTCAGGCAGAAATTTCGCCGGAGGGAGCCCGCTCAGCTTATTTACAAACGGCAGTTTGGGTAGTATAATTGTTCTACCCAATTAATGGGAAGAAATTTGTAACGTGGAAAGTTAGTTAGCCCGTTTGGCAGGAGGCACGAAAGATGAAAGCAATTAGCCGCAAAATGTTGAGAGCCATGGCACTGCTCATGCTCACAGTCATGTTATTAGGTTCCTTGGGAACACAGGCTTATGCTGCTCCGATTATGAAAGATACGGAAGAATCAGCCCCCGCGGACGAGTCCGATCAGATTACTCTGACAGTTGTCGAGAAGCAGGCCGTACCGAAGGCCCAGCTGACTCGCGCGACCACCCACGCGGTCAACATTCTTCCGATCATCCTTGTTGCTGCCATACTCGCCTTTGTTGTTTGGACGTTGGTTGATACCAAGAACCACAAGGAACGCTTGAAAACATTGGAAAGCTTACGGATGCACAACGCCTGATAAAAGCGTCTAAGAGTATCGCTTGTAAACAAAAACAGAAGACCGCTGTCCCCCTGAGGGCAGCGGTCTTTTTTGTGGGAAAAGGCTGAAAGTGGATGTCGTGCTCGCACGAACGGACACTTGCAGCCAAAGGGAAACCGAGCAGCTATGCTGCGAGGTGACCGTTTCCCGCGTAAATCGAGTAGGGAAGATGAAATCTTTCCTACCCGATTGGCCAAAAGGAAATGTTGTTTTCCCTCTTGACAAATAATCAGACAGATGATACAAATAATACAGATAGTACAGATGATGCAGATAAGGCAGATGTGTCACGGGTCGCTAAGCCGGTCAGGTGGGTTCATCCGGTGGAGGCTGCCAAGACGCAGGCAAGAACAAAATTCGGAGGCAAGCCATGTTTTTACTGAACATGCAGAGTAAGGAACCGATTTACGAGCAGATCAAGGCTCAGATTGTTTCCTTCATTAACGCGGGAGTCATGAAGTCGGGCGACAAGCTGCCGAGCGTACGCAAGCTTGCGCGCGATAACGGCGTTAATCCCAACACGGTGTCCAAGGCGTATCGCGAGTTGGAGGAGGCGGGGATTATTTTTAACCTGCCCAAGAAAGGGGCTTATGTCGCCGGACCGGTGCCGGCGCCGCCGGGTCAGGCGGCCTCGGGCGGCCTCGGAGGTGAAGCAGACGCGGCTTACCGGGCCATTGCCGAACTAAAAGCGAACGGCCATACGCAAGAAGAGATACTGGAAGCAGTTAAAAAAGTGTTTAATATAGAGCCCACGATGGCTGCACCAACCACAATAAATGAAAAACCGGAGGCAAACGAAAATGCTTAAAATAGAGAATCTGAGCAAGAGCTTCGGAAAATTGAAGGTGCTGGACAATCTTTCGCTCACTGTCGAGGATGGGACGATTTTCGGACTCGTCGGTGTGAACGGTGCCGGTAAGTCGACCCTGCTGCGCCTCATTTCCGGCGTTTACGAACCCGATGAAGGCGTGACACTTCTGGACGGCCGTGACACCTGCAAGGACAGCAGCGCCAGAGCGGACATTGCCTTTGTGAGCGACGAAACTCACTTCCCGCTGGCGGCGACCATCAGCTCGCTGCGCGATATGTATGAAACCTTCTATGTGAGCTTTGACAAGGAAGCCTACGAGGAGTACATGAAGGTTTTTGAACTTAACGAGAAGTCGGTCATCAACAACCTGTCCAAGGGCATAAAACGCCGCGTTTCGCTGGTCATGGCGCTCTCGCTGAAGCCGCGCCTGCTACTGCTGGACGAGGCTTACGACGGCCTCGAGCCGCTGGCCCGCTACCGCCTGAAGGGGATCCTGGCCGACATGATGGAAGAGGGAACTTCCGTCATCATTTCCAGTCATAATCTCAAAGAACTCGAGGATATATGCGATTCCTTCGGTATTCTGGACGGCGGCTGCATTAAGGAAAGCGGGGACCTTCTGGCGGCGAAGAGTGATATTAATAATTATCAGGTCGCGCTTAGTGAGGAACTGGAGCGCGAGGCGTTTGAGGGGCTTGGGCTCGAAATTGTGCGGTTCGAGCGGCAGGGACAGGTCATCCACATGGTGATTCGCGGGGATCAGGACGAAGTCAAAGAGAAACTAAACGAACTTCATCCGTTGCTGCTGAACGTCCTGCCGGTCAACTTCGAAGAGCTTTTCATTTACGAGGTGGAGAAAAAATGACGACGAAATTTGTGAAATATCTGCTGAAGAAGAAGCGGGCGGCGATTGTGTTCTTCTTCCTGGCGGACCTTTTGCTGGCGCTGCTGCCGGGCATTAACGGGGATGCGCTGGGCGTGGACGAGACGTTCCTGCGCTCGGTGTCCATCACGGCGGTGTACGGAGCGGTCATGGTGTACCTGCTGCCCATGCTGTCGTTTGCGTTCATACACGACCGTCGGCAGGTGGACGTGCAGTTCTCGCTCCCGGCCAGTCGGGCGCAGCACCTGAATGCACGGCTTGCGTACATGTTCCTGCTGACCTTCGGGTTCTTCTTCGTGTCGAATCTGGTGGCGTACGTTGCCTTTGGCCTGCAGCTCATGAAGTTTGGGCAGTTTCTGGCCATCATGGGCGTGGCGGCGCTGAGCACGGCCGTGATGCTGCTGTTTAACACGCTGTTGTACCTGACCGCCAACAATCAGGCGGATGGTGTGATCATGGTGATTGCGTACAACCTGCTGCCGCTGTTCATTCACATGGCGCTCGTGTGCTTCCTGCAAAAGACATGGGCGGGCTTCGAGCGGTTTTACCCCGGCATGGCGCTGAACACGCTGGCCGTGCGGCTTTCACCGGTGGTCATGAGCGGAATGAGTTTGGCCATGGCCATGGACCGGGCAACGATTCTGGATGATGTGACCCTTTCCTCGGCGCTCATCGAGCTGGCGGTGCTGGCCCCGGTGCTTAACGCCGTGCTTCACTACAGCTTTACCCGTCGCAAAGCGGAGCGGGCCGGCCAGCTTTCGGACGGCTGGGCGGCTTACAAGACGGTGATTGCCCTGTACCTGATTCTGTGCATGGTTTGCTGGACCTCGGTGCAGTACAGCTCAATTTTGAGCAGGACCGCGACGTTTACGACCTACTTCCTGCTGGTCATGCTGCTGTTGGTGTACCTGATTGCGGCCATTGTGTACCGCCGGAAGGTGGAGGTGCGGCCCAAAAACCTGCTGTTCTTTGCGGCGGTGCTGGGCGGCAGTTTCGTGCTCATTTTTGCGGCCATGAAGACGCATTGCTTCGGTCTGGCGGACAGTTATTACCCCTCGGGCGGCGAGTACCTGCGGTATCATTACGCCGGCAACCTCACGGTCTCTGATGACGATGCGTCCGGTAATGCGGAGGGCGGCGAGGATTCCTCCATTATTCCGGACGGCGCGGAGATAGAGGTAAATGAGATTTCACCCGGTGAAATCAATTCCAACGCGGAACGCCTGACGGATATTGACGTGAGCTTTAATCTGGAGTTTGCCATAGCGAATCAGGCGGACTATGAGTCGATTATCAATATGCTTGAAGAGAAACGTAAGGAAGCGATTAAGCTGTATTACGACAAGGCCGGCGTGGACAATTATCAGGGAATTTCCGGGATGGATTCAACACTGATGCTTCGAAGCTATGACGAAAATCATTCGGCTTGGACCAACCCGGACGTCAAGTCGGAGCTGAACTATTACAATTACGCCCCGCGCCTCACGCTGGAAGAGCTGAAGCAAATTGACGAGGTCACGCCGGTGACGATTAGCTTCCTCATGGCGGACGGATCGACCATGGAGCTCGGGGATGATGGCTTGGTTTATACGACCGAATATGTGAGCTTCACACTGGACGAGTTCCTTGAATGGCAGGCAGCACAGGAGTCCGCAAACTAAGAGAAGACAAAAACGGAAAACGCTATCAACGAAAAACCTCTGACGGGTCCACGCCTGTCAGAGGTTTTTTCTGTTTACTTTTGCCCGCTGCGGCGGTATAATATTGTCCGCTTTATCTGGATTAGAAATGCAAAGAAGGAATTTTCAATGATACGTTCGGCTGATGCTTCCGAGATGTTCGGAAAGGAGAGGATCAGCAAGGTCCTCCTCAAAATTGCGCCGCCGGTCATGCTGGCGCAGCTCATTCAGGCGCTTTACAACGTCGTGGACAGCTTTTTCGTGGGCCGCGACTCCGAAAGCGGCCTGACGGCACTATCCATCATTTACCCGGTGCAGCTACTGATGATTGCCATCGCTGTGGGGACGGGCGTCGGGATCAACACGATTATGGCCGCCAAGCTCGGCATCGACCGGATAGGCGAGGCGTACGAATATGCCGGAATCGGAACGCCGCTCGCAGGCGTTCTGTGGGCCATTTTCGCGGCCCTTTTCTACGCGCTCATGCCGGCCTATGCGCGCATGTCGACCTCCTCGGAAGAGGTCATCCGAGACGTGATTAGCTACGGCCGAATCGTGTGCGTGTTCAGCTTCGGCCTGTTTTTCGAGAGCGTCTGGACCAAGATTCTGCAGGCGGGCGGTGACATGAAAACGCCCATGGCTGCACAGATTGTGGGCGCCGTGACAAACATCCTTCTGGATCCGATTTTGATTTTCGGACTGATGGGCTTTCCGAGGCTTGGCATCGCAGGAGCGGCCATTGCTACGGTCATCGGGCAGATGGCGGCGGCTCTGGTGGTTTCGAAGCGGGCGATTCACCTCCTGCCGGACCGCCACAAGTGGCTTCGGTATGTGAAGCAGATTTTTATTTTCGGCGCGCCGAACATGCTCATGCAGGCGGCCTGTACGTTCTACATCCTGGGCTTTAATCTGATTCTGGCCGGCTTTTCGGACCAGGCGGTGACGGTGCTCGGGCTGTATTACAAGTGGCAGAGCTTTTTCTTCATTCCGCTGGGCGCCATGCAAACCTGCATTGTGCCGCTTGTGAGCTTCAATTACTCGGCGGGGAACATTGACCGTTGCAAGAAGGCGCTGTGCATTGCGCTTTTGTACGGGCTCACGCTCATGTTGGTCGGAATTCTTTTGTTTGAGCTGATTCCGGGCCCGATGCTTCGTGTTTTCAGCCAGGATCCGGAGGTCATCCGGATTGGCACAACGGCTTTCCGGATCATTGCCGTGAGCTTTGTGCCGATTGTGCCGTCACTTACCTTTCCGGTGTTTTTTCAGGCCATCGGCAATGGGTTCAAGAGCTCGTTTCTGACGATTACCCGGACTGTCCTTTTGTTTGTCCCGCTGGGCTACCTGTTTTCAAAATTCGGTCTGGACCGCTTCTGGCTGACTTTCCCCGTGACCGAAACCCTGACCACTTTGGTCGGGTACATTTTCTACCGGCAGTTTCTTAAGAATCCTTATCACAAGCGGGTTTACAAGCATCAGTGACGGGGCACGCAGGCATCCGGGGGAGAGGACTGCCGGAGGCAAATGAAATCCCCTCACTTCTTACGTTCAAAAATCAACCATTTGCGCAGAGTGAAAAATTCTGCGGAAATTTTTTGTATACTCTCCTCAGCATTATGAATTTCAACGGAGGGAAATGTGAAAGTGAAAGCAAAACAATGGGGAGCGTTACTGCTGGCGGTTCTTCTGACACTGAATCTCGCGGGCTGCGGCCAAAGCGGGAATTCTTTTGACGGAAGCAAGTCAGCCATTTTGAATGAAGTGGCAGAGGTCGAGCGCCTTTCGGTCAATGCCGAGGCCACAATCTACGACCTGAAAACGGACGGAATGACGAATCCGCTGGGACTGGACGACGAAACGCCGGCCTTTTCCTGGAAAATGCAGTCTTCTGTGACGGGTGCGGCCCAGAAGGCCTACCACGTGGTGGTAAAGGATGCCGCGGGCAGCTCCGTCTGGGACTCCGGCACGGTTGAAAGCGCGGACTCGGTCGGTATCACTTATGAGGGTGAGGCCCTCGAGGCAAGAAGCGCCTATACCTGGACGGTCGAGGTGACGGATACCGCTGATAACACGGTCTCGTCCGAGGAAGCAACCTTTGAAACCGGCCTGATGAGCACTTCAAAGGACGCTTGGGAAGGAGCGGACTTTATTGGCGCGGACGAGCTTTCGGTGGACGCGGCGTCGCTTTGCGCCTTCAAGATTGTGACCGGATTTCAGATTGTTTCCGGCGACAAGGCACAGCTTGTTATCGGCGCCGGTGATTTCCGACTGGAGAATGAAAGCTTCAACGTGAATCGCGCGGCCGGGGAAGAAAATTACGTTAAGATTGAATTTGATTTCTCGGGTGTGACGGCCGAGGGCGGCGCCAAAATCAATGTGTACCGCTACGGCTACTCCGACGCGGATACCGGTGAGCCCACTGCCGTTGTGGAAAATTCGGACACGCTGAATTCCGTGATTACCTCGGCCAACGCGAAGGACGCGCACGAGCTCACCGTTTCCGTGGTGGCGAGCAAAATCAGCTTTAATATTGACGGTACGGACATCTTTGAAACCGTCACGGTCAATGACCTCGGCGGCGATTCGAGCTACAACACTTATCCGAACCTGGGCTCGATCGGCTTCGCGGCCGACCAAGGCGAGAAGGTTGAATATACGGACTACCGCATTGATAACGGCGGTGATTACGGTACCGGCACGCTCTTTGCAGAGACCGTCGGTGCGACCTATGCGATTTTTGACGGTGCGGACGGCCTTGGGGTTAGCGGCTCGAAGCTGACTGTTGATGGCTCCAAGGGGGCGGTGCTTACCTATGCCGACCCGAGCTACGCGGGCGCTCCGATGCTTCGCCGGGCTTTTGAGCTCTCCGGTGATGTGGCTTCAGCGCGGCTTTACATCACGGCGCAGGGCATTTACAACTTTTATATGAACGGTCAGGAGGTCGCGGCGGATCAGTGGTTTAACCCCGGCAGCAGCGAATATGACCAGCTCCTTGGCTACAACGTTTATGACGTGACGGAGTACCTTGCCTCCGGTGAAAACGTGATGGGCGCCGTTTTGGGCGAGGGCTACTGGACCGGCCAGATGACCTATGATTCTCATAACAACAACTATTTCGGCGACCAGCCCGCGCTCATGGCCATGCTGAAGGTCACTTACACGGACGGCAGCGAGGAGACCGTGATCACGGATACCGAGTGGAATTATTACGGCGAGGGTCCGGTGATTCTGGCGTCGATGTTCCAGGGCGAGCGCTACGACGCGACCCGGGAGGCCGAGGTTGAGGGCTGGAGCGAGGCAGGCTACGATGAGAGCGCGTGGAGAAGTGCGGCGGTGATTGAGACCCGCAAGCAGTTTGCGAATTTCGAGCTCGTGACCCGCACGGATACCCCGGTTCATGTGATTCGTGAAAATACCGTGGTGGAGGCGCTTGGTGAGGCACTTTCCGGCTCCGATTCCTATATTTATGACATGGGCGAGAACGTCTCGGGCGTGCCTGAAATCACGATTCCGGCGGAGCTTGCGGAAGAGGGAAAGACGATTATCATCCGTTATGCGGAGATTCTCTATCCTGAGCTTGATGAATACGTGGAAGCGGGAATCAACGGGATGCTGATGGTGGAAAACTACCGCGCCGCACTGGTGACGGATTTCTATACCATGAAGGCCGGCGAGCAGACCTTTGTGCCGGACCTCACGCAGCACGGATACCGCTACATCGAAATTACCGGTTTGGGAGCCGAGCTTCCGGCGGAAAACATCAAGACGCTGGTGCTTTCCTCCGTGGACACGACATCCACCTACGAGTCCTCGAATGAGCTTGCGAACCAGCTGTTTAAAAACATTCAGAACTCGACAACCAGTAACTATATTTCTCTCCCGACCGACTGCCCGCAGCGAAACGAGCGCATGGGCTGGACCGGCGATGCCCAGATTTTTGCACTGACCGGCGCGTACATTGCGGACACCTACAACTTCATGTCCGTGTGGATGGATACCGTGCGTGCGGACTCCGGCGAAACGGGCATGAGCTCGCAGTATTGCCCGGCCTTCGTGGCCTACGATTTGGAGGCGGATGAGACCATTCCGCACAACGGCCAGAGCTTTGGTATCACATGGAATGCGCTGGTGGTTACGATTCCGTACAACCTGTACATGCAGACCGGACGGCTCTCCATTGTGGAGGAAAATATTGACAATATCTACGCTTACATTGATACGCTGACCTCGACCCCGCTGACCTACAAGGATGCGAAGGGCGAGAAGCAGACCGTCGAGGCGCTGACCGGCGAGACCGGTACACTGGCAGATCATCTGGCCCGAGTGGGTACGAACTCCGTACTTCTCGGTAACTGTGTTTATATCGCCTGTCTGGATGAGGCGGCTGTCATGGCGGAGGCTGTTGGTGATACCGAGAAGGCGGCGGAGCTTTATCAGAAGGCGGCGGATGCCCGCACAGCCTGGAACGAGGTCTTCATTGATTCCAAGACCGGCAAGACCGTAAAGACGGACGGAGAAGTGATTGACACGCAGGCTTCCTATGCGACCCCGCTTCGGTTCGGCATCATCAGCGAATCGAACCTTGAAAAGGTGCTTGTCAACTACAATGCAACGATTGCCGAGGCTTCCGGTGAGGATACCGACGGTGTGGCAATCACGCCCTACACTCTGACGACCGGCTTCAACGCCACGGGTAACGTCCTGAATGCCTTGTCCGACTACGGCCTGAATGATACGGCTTATCAGCTTTTTGAAAACACCGAGTATGCATCCTGGCTCTTCCCGGTTTCCGAGGGTGCGACCAGTATCTGGGAGCGCTGGAACTCCTATACCGAGGACGGCGGCTTCAACGGTAATAACTCGATGAACTCCTTTAACCACTATTCCTACGGTGCCGTGGGTGAGTGGATGCTTGGCTACCAGGCCGGTATTCTTGCAAACGACGGCCACGCCGGCTTCCGGAGCTTCATTCTGCAGCCGACCGTCGGCGGAACCTTTACCGACCTTACGGTTACTTATGAGACTGACTACGGCACGATCAAGAGTGCCTGGACCGCGGCTGACGGCGCGATGACTTCCTATGATGTCACGGTCCCGGCCAACACCACCGCGACGCTTTATCTGCCGACCTCTTCCACTAATGTTACCTCTGTTGAGGGCGCAACCTACGTGGAAAGCACTGAGCACAACGCCATCCCGGTTCAGGTCTTCCAGCTTGTTGCCGGCAGCTACCACTTCGAGATCTCCGGTGACGCAGTCACGGTGACGGCTGCGGCTACGGCGGAGTAAGGAACCAGCGCGGCCTGCGCAGACCGGGCCGTGCCTGACAGGCTGACACGATGACTTCGTCCGCCGAAGGCGGACAAATATCTTTAATCAGCAGACGCTGCTACGAGACTCACGCAGATTTGCGATTTTCAGCTAATCTGTGTGAGTTTATTTTTACGTCAGGAGGTTAAACTCACACACATTCTTGGATAATAGCAAATCGGTGTGAGTGCCGGAGACCTCTGAAGCGGGGGAAATCCGAACACTCAGAAAACAGACACCAGACACCAGACACCGTATGCATGCCCCTTGACTTTTCCCTACGAAAGGGGCAAACTTTGATAAGCACACTTAGTAAAGGAAGCGTTATACATGGAAATCAGAAGAGCCAAGAAGAGTGATATTCCGGAGCTGATCCGGCTTTTGGAACAGGTAAACAAGATTCATCATGATATTCGGCCGGACATTTTCCGACTGGGAACAAAGTACTCGGCGGTGGATCTGGAGGGAATCCTTGAAGACCCGAAGCACTATATTTACGTGGCGACTGATGCCGGAGCGAAAGGCATCCTGGGTTATATTTTCTGCGAGATTCATCAAATTACGGATGATCCGCTGATGACGGATGTGAAGACGTTTTATATTGATGACCTTTGCATTGACGAGGGGGCGCGGGGAAACCATGTCGGGCGGGCGCTCTACGATCATGCAAAGACTGAGGCAAAGGAGCTTGGTTGCTATAATGTGACGCTTCGCGTCTGGGCCGGCAACAGCGCCGAAGACTTTTACCGGCATCTCGGACTCAAAGCCCAGTGCTCGTATTTTGAGGAAATTTTGTAAAGTTCATAAGCGCATAAGTTGCGCGGACCTTTTGTTTTAGGTATAATAACTACAGATATTAGTCTAAGGCGAAGGAGGCAAAGAAATGCTGTATCAGGAATCACCGCAATCTATTGCTGAAAAAGTGAACCCCGTGTTGAAAAGATACGGCGTTCGCAGAGCCATCCTTTTTGGATCATACGGAAAGGGAACTGCCACAGAAAAAAGTGACATAGACATGGTCGTCGACAGTGGCCTGAGGGGACTCAGGTTTGTCGGACTTCGAACCGATTTGGAAGACGCTCTGGATAACAGGGAAGTAGACTTGTTTGACATTAGCCATATCGTGAAAGACTCGACAGTTGAAAAAGAAATCAAAAAAACGGGGGTTAAGATTTATGGATAATGCAGCCGCCGTTGAAAAAATGATAGGTTATGCTGAAAAGGTCCTTTCTTACTGTAAGGACTTGACTTATGAAGAATTTTCTAATAATAGTCTCGTCGTGGATGCTTCTGTATTTAATCTGAGTCAAATCGGAGAATTAACGGGGAAAATCGATGTAGACTATAAACAAGAGCATCCTGAAATTCCTTGGAGAGAAATGTATGGCTTAAGAAATAGAGTGGTCCACGATTACGAAGGCGTGAACCTTCAACTCGTCTGGGAAATTATTAAAGAAGACTTGCCTCAGCTACTGGATGATTTAAAAGGATTGGTTTAAGCCATGTCAATCGCGCGGTCGGATAAGAATTATTATTCTTGTCCGACCATTTTTATTTAAAACTAAGGACGTCTCTTGCTTAGAAAAAAATTTGTGTTATAATTTGTTAGCCAAAACTAACTGAAAGCTTGCAGAAAGATATCAAATGAAACAGAAAATCGAACCAAACTTAAAGCGGATGAAAAAAGCCATGATGAAGATGCTGACCGCGCGCTATGGCCTGGCCGAGGCGAACCTAAGGTGGGAGCAAATCGTTCGGCAGGATCAGGCGTGGATTCAGGAGAACGGAGACTTAGGCGGCAGCAAGAACATGATGGCTTCCAACCTCATGCTTTTTTATGCGGTGTGCGCATTTTACGAGGCGCTCGACAAAAACCTGACCGCTGAGCAATTTAAGGCCTTTGCCAACGAGGTCATGGCCCCGACGTTCAAGCTCATGAACCTGTTCGATATGAACCGGTTCTTGAAGCACAAGCACCTTGTGAAGCTGGTTTACCGGATGATTGACAGCTACAAAAAACAGGTGGACAAAAAGCGCGGAAAAGAATGGGGAAACACCTGGCTCCTCACGGTTAATCCCAAGGAGCGCACGTATGGAATTGCTTACACGCTCCACACCTGTCCGCTGTACGATTTTGCGAGGGATTATGGCTATACGGAGGTGCTTCCGTATCTATGCGCCATGGACCATGAGGTCGCAGACGCCGTGCACGCTAAACTCATCCGGCATCAGGTTCTTTCCGCCGGCGACCCGGAATGTCAGTATTGGTATGTGGGGGACAAATCACCTGAAGGATTAGCGGATACCGGATCAAAGTAAATATAGAATATTCCCGCGGGCATAGGACAAAATAAAGGAGATTTTTTAATGGCAACGATCAAAATTTCAGTCGAACAGGAAGGCTTTTACGGCCTTTGGCATAAGGCGCAAAATGAATCGGACAGCACAAAGGCACTGATTGTGATTGGCGGCAGCGAGGGAAACGAAAACATCCCGATGAATGTCGGGCACATGTTTGCCGATCGGGGCATTTCGACGCTGGGCATGTGCTACTTTAACGTACCCGGCCTGCCGGACAACCTGATCCGGGTGCCGGTGGATCCCTTCGAAAAGGCGGTCTGCTGGCTCAAAAACAAAGGCTATGAGAAGGTCTATATTTATGGCATTTCAAAGGGCGGCGAGCTGGCACTGCTGGCGGCATCGCTCATTCCGGAGATTAACGGCGTTGTAGCCTTGTCGCCCATGCACTGCGTCTGGAGCGGCCTCGAAGGCAACAAGGGTCTGTTGGACAAGAAGGTGACGGATATTTCCGAGTTTACCTGGCGTGGCGAGGACCTGCCTTGCATGCAGGCTTACCTCAAATACGGCCCGGCCGTCTGGCACCTGATCAGTCAGCAGCAGTTCGATCTCAAATTCATGTACGAAAAGCCACTGGAAAACTTCCGTGAGGAAGCCGCCATCAAAGTCGAGAACATTCAGGGCGACATCCTGTTCATCTATCCCGAGGAAGATTTGATGTGGCCGAGCGGTGCAGCCGTCAAGTATATGCAAAAGCGCCTTTCGGAGCACGATTTTACGCATGAGGTTCAGGCCCTCTCTTATGAGAAGGCGAGCCACATTATCGTGCCGCTCAATCCGCCGGCCCTCAAAATGTTCAAGGTCGAGCGCAAGTACCCCGAAGAGTGCAAGCAAAGTCGTCTGGATGCTTTCGAAAAGACGATTGAGTGGATAGAAAAGAGATAATCAAAGATGGCCTGAAAGATGGCCATCTTTTTGTTTGCCCGGCAAGGGAAACTATGCTATACTGTTTCTAATAATTTCTCCCACCCCGAAAGGAGCGGACTCATGGCCTCGAAAAAGCGGACTTTTATTTCGATGAAGACAAAAACGACAGCGTTGGTAGTGGCTGCCGTCCTTTTGTGTGCCATCTTTTTCTCATTAATCGGCGTCCATTTTATTTCGGAGCAGTGCGCCCTTCGGGCCACGGAGACCATGTACCTGACCTGTAAAAGTGAGGCCGTCACGCTGAACGAGCGGCTTCTCGAAATTGAATACAGCCTGGGCATCATGTCCAAATATATTACGGACAATGCGCCGACCCTCGAGGAAACGCAGGCAGACGATACGGTGTTTGAGGAGCATCTCGAGGCGACGCAGTATTATTTTGATGCGCTCGCGTCCATCAATCCGGGCATTGTGGCTTACTATTACCGCTATTATCCTGAGATTTTCGCCACAACTCATGGCTTTTTCCTGCATGATTCGGACGGCGACGGCGTGGTTGAAACCCACGAGCTCACGGATATTACGGCTTATGCTGCCGATGACCTGGAGCACACGGGCTGGTACTACATTCCGGCGCAGACCGGCGAGCCGCTGTGGATGGATCCGTACTGGAACGCCAACAGTGAGACATACATCATTTCTTATGAAATTCCGTTAATCAACGATGATGGCGAGGTGTTCGGCATCATCGGCATGGATATTGATTTTAATACGATTGCGGACGAGGTACTGAAAATCACCTCTTATGAGACCGGCCGTGCGGCGCTTTTGACGAGTGAAGGTATTGTGGCGGCGCATGCGGACCTGCCCATTGGCACGGACACGCGCAAGCTGTCCACGGAGCTGGCGGCGGCTGCGGAGCAGCTTTCCACGCAAGAGGAGAGCGAGGAACTGATTACCTATACCTACAATAATGTAGAGAAGGAGCTCATGTTCTGTGCGCTGCGTAACGGGATGCGCCTCGTGCTTTATGTCCCTGCGAACGAGATTAATGCCGGCCGGACGCATGCGGTGACGACCTTCCTGACGGTGGCGCTGCTGGCGGCGGTGGTCGGCATTCTGGTCACCCGGTGGATGGCGGCGCGCATGACGAATTCCCTCACGGAGCTGACCAAGACGGCGCAGAAAATCGGTGAGGGCAAGCTGAATGCTGAATTCCCGGAGAAGTCGAATGACGAGATTGGCGTTCTGAATGAGACCATGCAGAGCATGGCCCACGAAATCCGGCAGATGGTGGGCGGCCTGTCCGACCGGGCTTACCGCGATGCGCTCACGGGTGTTAGAAACAAGGGCGCCTTTGAAGAGGAGACGAAACGGCTGGATGAAGGCAAGGAAACCTTTGCGATTGCCATGTTTGATGTGAACTATCTGAAGACCGTGAACGATACCTACGGCCACGAAAAGGGCGACCAGTATCTGAAGACGGCCTGCAGCATGATTTGTAACGTGTTCAAGCACTGTCCTGTCTTCCGTATGGGCGGCGACGAGTTTACTGCCGTTTTGACCAACGAGCAGGTGGGCCTGGTGGATGGTCTGTTTGCGGAAATGGACCGCCGCGTGGCCGAGTTTAATGCGGACAAAACCGAAAAGTGGCAGCAAATTGATGTGGCGAAGGGCTATGCGGTGTTCAAGATTGCTTCGGCGCGTTTCACCGAGCATCCCGTGCAGGCCATCCTCAAGCAGGCTGACGAAGCCATGTATAAGGATAAGGGAAGTAAGAGAAGGTAAGCGGGAAAGAAGACAAAGACAGAAGACAGAGGACAGAAGACAGAAGACAGAACAAGGCAGAAAAGGTCGATGAAAAGCCATCAAGGCGATGGGTAGCTGAATGAATCCAAATCATGAATTACATTTTCGATTTATATGGTACGTTGGCGGACATTCGGACGGATGAGACGAAGAAAGAGTTCTGGCAGGGTGTGGCTGAGTTTTACAGGAATCATGGGGCTGATTATACCCCCGCCAAGCTGAAGGCGTCTTACAAGCGCTTAGTGAAAGACGAAATCGAAAAGCGCCATGCCGAAATCCCGGAGGTGGAAAAGCGCTTTATTGAGCCGGAACTGAGAAATGTTTTTCGAAGGCTTTATGAGGAGAAAGAGACAGAAGCAAAGACCTCTTCCGACCTTATAGACGAAACAGCACTTTGCTTTCGCGAGTTATCCCGGGAGTACATCCGGCTTTATCCGCATGTGAAAGAGGTGTTAGAGGCTTTGCGGAATGAGGGCCACGGGCTGTACCTGCTTTCCAACGCACAGGCGGTGTTTACCATGCCGGAGCTTGAGCAGCTCGGTATTGCGGACATTTTTGACGGCATTATCATTTCCTCGGATGTCGGGGTAAAAAAGCCATCCACCGGAATTTTTGGAATTCTTATGGAGAGGTATCACCTGCGGCCTAAGGATTGCGTCATGGTCGGCAATGATCAGCATGACGACATCCTTTCTGCCCATGCGGCGGGCCTTCGGAGCATTTACATAGAATCGGAGATTTCCTCTCCGGCTGTGAAGCCGTTTCCCGAAGACTGCCGGCAGGTGGGAAGTATCAAGGAATTGATAAGTGGACAATAGACAACTGAAAGGTTGACTATTGTCTACTTTTTTGATATCATGAATTATCATGATTCCAAAGAAAGGAGCCGCCATGCTGAGGCCGGATGTAGTAAAAGAAGTGCAGGACCTGCGTTATCTGAAGTGGACCAGAGCCAGAGAGTCTTCGGGCACGGCCGGGTCCTACCTTAAATCTTTTGAGATAAGAGATGGCAAAAAGATTTATTATAAGCTTTCTGCCTATGATTCGATTCGTGGCATCACCGGACATGAAAGTGTGAATGAACTGATTGCTGACCGCTTGCTCACGTGCCTTGGAATTGAACATGTGTCATACCAACTGATTCACGCCACGGTGCTCGTAGAAGGACAGGAGGTTACCACCTGGGTTTGCGCTTCGGAAAATTTCCGCCTGCCGGGAGAAAACAAGATGGCACTCGATACCTTCTATGATCTCCATCATCAGAAAGGCGAAAAGCCGCTGGATTTCTGCGTCAGATATGGCTGGGATAAATATCTCTATGAAATGCTGGTTGTTGATTTTTTGATTCTGAACCGGGATCGGCACGGAGCCAACATGGAGGTGCTGCTGGATGTAAAGAATAACCAATTCCGTCTGGCACCGCTTTTTGACCATGGGTTATCACTTGTGTACAGCTGCAAAGATGAAGAAACTCTTGCCAAATTTGACGTAATGGCTGACTTGCCGGTGCAATGTTATGTTGGTTCACGCTCAGCAACGGAAAATTTAAAGCTTGTACCCGGAGAACAGTTTCGCGCATTGAGGCCTCTGGAAGAACGCGATGGCAGCCTGATATTTAAAGACCTTGAAGAGTGCCTGCCGGCGGCCTATGCGGAGAAAATCCGGAACATGATCTGGAAGAGGTGGCAATACTGTGAAAATCTATTCCATTCGTAATGAATATATCAAGGGCGATAACCTCGTAGGCTATTTGTGTTATTATCAGAGTGACCGAACCTTTGGACTTGAACTGAAAGAGGGACTTGGTCCGGTAGAGATGACCATGTTTCTCGAGGCTTTTGCCGGG
>Ga0065709_1006043_pt1 | contig 21923 bp, 22 predicted proteins | sample Hoacrofraction14_2_FD_59096 | JGI IMG/M metagenome (GOLD analysis project Ga0065709, IMG submission 59096) | Hoatzin crop microbial communities from Cojedes, Venezuela, sample from fiber fraction 14 v1 | ecosystem: Host-associated > Birds > Digestive system > Esophagus > Crop | place: Venezuela...
AAACGATAAAGACCAAAGTATAAGCGCAATAGCAGAGCATGACAAAGCAATGGTCGAAGCATTGCAGAAACATCTTCGCGTTAAGTCGGCAGGCATACCGCTCGCTTACGAAAAGAAAGGCAAGTACATCCCGCATCCTGCCCTCGCACTCTCCGTGCAACTGCGCCAAGAGGCATTTCCCAAGTGCGAACTCGGTCTTGAAGATGCGTTGACTTTTCTGCGCGCAGAAGCACTCCACCTGCCCGAAAATACGCCTAAAGGCTACCTGCTCGTCACCTACCAGCACGTCCCCTTAGGCTTTGTCAACAACATCGGCACGCGCGCCAACAACCTCTATCCTAGCGAGTGGCGAATTAGGAAGTGCTGAATTAGTTGGGGAGATAGGAGATAGGATTATCCGCTCGCTAGCTCGCTAGGAGTATCGTTCGCTTCGCTCACTAGCCGATAGTATATGTCGCTAAGTAAACACTTGTAATTCGGCATTCGTAATTACAATTCCAACCGCTTGTTCACTGCAGTTGGAAAATCTTTCTCATCGTGCCCTACCATCAGCAGTGTGTGCTGAGGGTTCTGGCAATAGGCTGCGATGAGGCGTTTCACCAGTTCGCGATTCTCCTCGTCAAGCCCTTGCATCGGTTCGTCGAGAATGAGCAGTTCTGGGTCTTTGATGAACGCACGCAGCACCAGCACTAAGCGTTGCTCGCCCGACGACAGCGACAGGAATGAACCATCCTTCCTATCTGCCAAACCAGCCACTTGCAACCAGCGCTCACATGCTGCAACGTCCTCGGGTTTCACGCCGCCATACAGGCCAATCGTATCGTGCAGGCCCGACGCCAGTACCTTCACCACAGGCACATTGCGCAAGTAACTTCGGTGCATCTCAGGCGACACATAGCCAATGCGCCGCTTCACCTCCCACACACTCACGCCCTGCCCGTAGCGCTTGCCAAACAGGCGCACGTCATTGGCGTAGCACTGCAAATGGTCGCCGCAAATCAAGCTCAGCAACGTGCTCTTGCCCGCGCCATTCCTGCCGCGGATGCACCAATGCTCACCACGCTTCACGCTCAGGCTGAAATCATCAAACACCGTCCTTACACCATATTTAATATATATATGGCGCAAACCTATCACCTCCTCATCACTGTTCGCTGAAGAAACAACGCGCGGCACGTCCTTCTCCATTTTGGGGAGAGAGACGGAGAAAGCGGATTTGCCCTCCAACTCCACCACGCGGTTCACAAATGCAGGCACATCGCTCTGCTTCGACACCACAAACACGAACTGAATGCCCAAGCGCTCTGACGCTTCGTGCAGCACTTGCTCCAAGTCCCGACGCATCTGCGGGTCAAGTCCGATGAACGGTTCGTCAACAATCACCACCTGCGGTTTGCCAAGCAGCACCTTTGCCAACTGCATGCGACGCATCTCACCGCTACTCAGCACCACGGGATGCTCCGGCAGCAGACGTTCCAAGTCAAGCACGCGGACAATCTGCAGCGCATCCTCACCCTCCAGTTTGCCCAAGAAGTCCGCCACGGTGCGTCCTCCCTGCTCATCCCACTCGTGATGGTTCCAGCGAAGTTGGTAGCAACCGCCCTCCGCCATGCTGCCCCAGGCATCGAGAAAACCCACATACACCAGTTCATCCGCCAGCATACGCCCCTCGCCTACCTTCAGGCCATAACGAAGCGTGCCGGCCACAAGCGGGTCGGCACCTGTAATCAGATTCACTAAGGTAGTCTTCCCCGCACCATTGTTGCCCACCAAGGCCAACTGCTCGCCAGGGTTCAGTTCAAAACTCAGCGCACGGCTGAAATACTGCCTGCTTCTTCTGCCCACGCCATCGCGCAAGGCAATGACGGGTTCCAAACCTTCTTTATCCAACAATTAATTGCTAATCGTTAATTGCCAATTACTCCGTCTCAATCACCCAACCGTGCTTGAACGACTTTGACTCGCCCTTCAGACTGTTGAGCGCAGCGGTTGCCTCCTCCTCGGTCTGATAGCGTCCATAAAGCACGCGAGGCATGCTTCCGGTGTCAGAATAGCGTCCATCGCTGTAACCCTCCTTGGTCAGTTGGGCAACGAACCAGTCAGCATTCTCTTTCGTCACTTTCGAAGCAAGCACAATGGAGAATTTGCCCTCAGGCACCTGCTCCTCGGCCACGCGGGTAGCGGCATGCTGGGCAACAACCGATGCCACCTGCGCCTCGCCTGCGTCGTCACGCGAAGAGAAAGGATTGGAAACCAAGAAGAACAGCAGTACGGCAGCAGCAGCGCTCACGGCCACATCAACCCAGCGGCGCGGCATGCGGATGACGATGGGCGCAGCGCCCTGCTCCTCATCCTTGTCAGCCGAAACGACAGACACAACCGAGGTCTTTCTCAGTTCTTCAGCAATGTTGCGAGCCTGCGCCACTTGCTCAATGCGTTCCATCGACACCGATGGCAGTGCAAACAAGGCAGGAGCGCATACGCCGCTCTCGTCGGCAACGAGCGTCACGCGTCCGAGTATGTCCTTCATCAGCAGACCGACCGAAGGAATCTCCAGCATGCCATTCAGCGAAAGACTCTGCTGCAGTTCTGCCACGCCACGGTAGAGCATGCGCTCCGCACTCGGATAGTCCAAGTCGAGCAGCGTCATGTAGGCATGAACCAGCAGTCCATCGCCTTCCTGAACATCTTGGTTGAATGCCACCTCGCGTGCAGGCGGGAAGAACGTAGTGTCACTGTCCGCGCCGTCAGTATCCTGCTCCGACGCCCTGTAGTGAGCGATAAACGCGCCCAGCGTGGGCACAACAACCATCTCATGCTCAAGCAGCAAACTGCCAATCAGATTCTTCAAGAACTCCATATCTTTGATTTTTCAATTAACAAAACCTGGTGTCTCCGGAAGTCTTTTCCGAAAAACAGTTGCAAATGTAAGCATTTTTTCCGAGAACACAACGCAAATAGGAGAAAAAGTTTTTATCATTAGGGAGTAAAGGTCCTCCGAAGGGAAGGTCTTCGTTTTTTTCGCTGCGCAGACAACCATTCCTTTTGGACTGGTGCAGGCGCGGCCAGAAAGAGAAGGAAATGTTAAAATGGGAAATGTTAAAATGTTAAAAAGTTTGTAGTTTGTGTGGAGTAAGTCATTTTTTTAGTGTATCTTTGCAGGGTGTTTGCGCTCGCGCGCAATGAACAACAAAAGATTGAAAGGAAGGCAGGACATGGCAGGTGTCAGGAAATCGGTTGCTGATGGCAAGAAGGCAGAGCGGATTATCTTGGGTATTGACCCAGGCACGCTGCTCATGGGCTATGGCATCCTGCGTGTGCGTGGGAGGAAGGCGGAGATGGTCGCCATGGGTGTGGTGGATATGCGCAAGGTAGGTGACTTGTATCTGCGCTACGGAAAGATATTCGAGCGTGTGACGTCGCTCATCGATGAGTTCCTTCCTGACGAGATGGCGATTGAGGGGCAGTTCTATTCGAAGAATGTGCAGTCGATGCTGAAGTTGGGTCGCGCCCAAGGCGTGGCGATTGCTGCAGCTATCGGAAGGGATGTGCCCATCTGCGAGTATGAGCCAAGGAAAATCAAGGTGGCGGTGACGGGCAATGGTGCGGCGTCGAAGGAGCAGGTGGCTGCGATGCTGCAGCGTCTGCTGCTGATAAGTGACGAGGATATGAAGGTGCAGATGGACGCGACTGATGCGCTTGCTGCTGCTTACTGCCATTTCCACCAGTTGACTACTCCAGCGGCTGGTCCGCATTTCAGTTCGTGGAAGGATTTCGCGCTGAAGAATAAGGAGAGGCTGGCGGGAGGCAAATGACAAATGACGAATGTTTCGCAGACGCGAAATGACCGAATTTGGAATTATAAATTTAATAACTCGTAATTGAATCATCGCGGAGCGACATTCGTAACTCGTAATTCGTAACTCGTAATTAAAGATGAAAGGAAGCGGAAATAGTATGTTCAATGGGTACGCTATGGAGTATGGCACGTTTTTGGGCGTGGCGTTCCTGGCGGTGTTCGCGGCGTACGTGGGCGGTCTGCGTGTCCCGAGCGGTTTGCTGCTGTTTGGGTCGATGGTTGGGCTGCCTCTGCTTGCGGTGTTTGCTGGTTATCTGGCGATGCGCTACAAGCGCCAGGTGGCGGATGGGGTTGCTATCCCCTACTCTGCTGCTTTCGTGTGGTGCTTCATGATGCTGATGTATGCGAATTTCCTTGCTGCGGCTGGTGAGTATGTGTACTTCCGCTGGTTGGATGGCGGCGCCATGGTGGAGAGTTTCCGTGCGATGCTGAATGACGGCACGCTCACGGCGCAGTACGCTCAGATGGGTATGCAGGATTCGCTTGAGGAGCTGAAACAGATGGTTGAGGCGTTTGCTGCGCTATCGCCTCAGGACTTGGTGCTGGGGTATTTCAATGTGGAGATGATGGTTGCCATTCCGCTGGCGTTTGTGCTGGCGTTTTTGGTGAAAAAGACGGGTAGATAGTAAAGCCTCTCCCCCTGCCCCTCCCCAAAGAGGGATGGGAGACAGACATATCTCTTGAACGTGTGAGATGAGTCTGAAGAACGTCTGAAATGAGTCTGACGAACGTGTAGAATTGCGCTTACAGCCGTCTGGAATTGGACTGACGAACGTCTGGAATTGGTGGGGTGATGTGATAAGGAAGAATTCGTGATAGGACTATTAAGGATTAGTGATTAGATATTAGCGATTAAGTATTAGGCATTAACAAATAGAAGAATATGGATATATCGGTAGTTGTACCTCTTTATAATGAGGCGGAGTCGCTGCCTGAGCTGCACGATTGGATTGTGCGTGTGATGGAGGCGAATGGTTTTTCTTACGAGATTGTGTTCGTGGACGATGGTTCTACGGATGGTTCTTGGCAGGTGGTCGAAGGTCTTGCGTCGAAGAACGCCAATGTTCATGGCATTCAGTTCCGCAGGAATTATGGCAAGAGCCCTGCGCTGTATGAGGGTTTTGCGAAGGCTGAGGGTGATGTTGTCATCACGATGGATGCTGATTTGCAGGACAGTCCTGATGAGATTCCGGAGCTTTACCGGATGATTAAGGAGGATGGCTATGACCTGGTGAGCGGTTGGAAGAAGAAGCGCTACGACCCGCTGTCGAAGACTATTCCGACGAAGTTGTTCAATGCTACTGCGCGCAAAGTGAGCGGCATTGGGAATTTGCATGATTTCAACTGCGGTCTGAAGGCTTACCGCAAGGACGTGGTGAAGCATATTGAGGTTTATGGCGAGATGCACCGCTACATTCCCTACTTGGCGAAGGAGGCGGGCTATGGCAAGATTGGCGAGAAGGTGGTTCACCATCAGGCTCGGAAGTATGGCAAGACGAAGTTTGGCCTGAACCGCTTCGTGAATGGCTATCTGGATTTGCTGTCGCTGTGGTTCTTGTCGAAGTTTGGCAAGCAGCCGATGCATGTGTTTGGTTGCCTGGGCTCGCTGATGTTTTTCCTTGGCGTGCTGTCGGCGATTGTAGTTGGCGCGAAGAAGTTGTGGGCGATGGCGCACGGCGGTGATTACACGCTGGTGACGAATTCTCCTTATTTCTATATAGCACTGACGATGATTGTGCTTGGCACGCTGCTGTTCTTGTCAGGTTTCCTTGGCGAACTGATTGTGCGCAATTCTTCTGGCAGGAACAATTATCAGGTGGAAAAGCGTATCTGATGATGAAGATGAAGGTTTGTTTGTCGGTTGCGCTGCTGGCTGCTTTGCTTTGCGCTTGCAATGCGAGCAATTGTCCACTGGAGACGACTGTTACGTGCAATTATGGCTTCTATGACAGCGACGGCACGGCAGTGAGCTATGGCGATACCATTACGGTTTCGACGCTGCTGCCGGGCGTGAAGACCCAGTACACGTATCGCAAGTTGGGCTCTACGACGTATGTGCTGGACTACCAAGATTCGTCGCTCATCAACGCAGGCTACACGGAGAGCCAAGCGGTGGTGCGGCGCGACACGGTGCTGGCGAACAAGTTGATTGGCGCAACGAGCATGAGCCTTCCGATGAAGTATTTCTCGGAGAGCGACACGCTGATTTTCTCCTACGCGAGCCTGTCGTCGAAGGACACGCTGTATGTGGCGCATGAGAGTTATTCGCACGTGGACTTGCCTGAGTGCGGCACGCACCGCTTTCACACGCTGAAGAATGTTCGCGCGACGGAGGCGGCGATTGACCGCGTGGAGATTGTGGATGCGTCGGTGAATTTCGATGGCAATGAGAATGTGAAAATCTATTGGAACGGAACGGTGGAATGAAACGTTTGGCACTTGTGATATTGGTTGTGTTGTGCTGCGGATTGCCTGTGGCGGCGCAAGATGTGGCGACTGGCGATTCTGCCGTGGCAGCGCTGCCTGCCGACACGCTGCAGCAGGACACGCTGACGGCAGAAGGCAAGGGCGCAAAGCACAAGAAGCGCTCGTGGCTGGGCGGCTGGTTTCAGGGACTGTCGGTGGGCGTTGACGTGGTTTCGCCCATTCAGTATCTGCAGGGCGACTATGGCGGGGCAGAGGCATCGCTTCGGCTGAACCTGAAGAACACGTTCTTCCCCGTGGTGGAAGCAGGCCATGGACGCTGCGACGTGACTGACGACAACACGAACATCAACTATAAGACTGCTGCGCCCTTCCTGCGCGTGGGCCTGGACTACAACGTGCTGCGCGACAAGTGGCAGGACAACAAACTGTTTGTCGGCGCGCGATACGGCGTGAGCATGTACGACTTCGACATCAGCGGACCAGAATTGGTTGACCCCATCTGGGGCGGTTCTGAACCTTTTGCCTACAACGGCATCAGCACCACGACACAGTGGATTGAGTTGCTGGCAGGCGTGCAGGTGAAAATCTGGCGCAACTTCCACATGGGCTGGAGCGTGCGCTACAAGCGGAAAATCGCTTCGACGAAGAACGATTACGCAGAACCATACTATGTGCCAGGCTTTGGCACCACAATGTCGGAAACGGCATGGGGATTCAATTACTCCCTGATATTTGACTTGAACTGGGGCAAGAAGAAAATGCCCTGAACAGACTGAAAGAGACTGAGATATGGAGAAACTGGAACATCCACTTCGCTGGTGGCACTTGCCACTGTTGTTGCTGCTGATTGTAGGAACGGTCTATGCAGCGCGTGAGTATCGCTCGCAAGGCAAAGACGGCGGCAAGCGCTGGAGCGTGAGTGCCACGCAGACCCACGAGGGCTTTGTGTTTGGCACGGTCTATCACGTGAAGTATGAAAGCACGAAGGACTTGCAGGCGGTCATTGACGCAGCGCTGGCAAGCGTGGACCACAGCCTGTCGATGTTTGACAGCCTGTCGAACGTGAGCCTGATTAACCAAAACCAGACCGACACGCTGGATGCGCAGGTGCAAGAGGTGCTGACGCTTTCGCAAGGCATTTGGCAAGCAACAGGCGGCGCGTTTGACGTGACAGTTGCCCCGCTGGTGAATGCGTGGGGATTCGGTTTCAAGCAAGGACTGACGGTGGACAGCGCCAGTGTGGACTCGCTGCGCCAGTTCATCGGGATGGAGAAACTGACCATGGTTGGAAACACCGTGAAGAAGAACGACCCCCGCATGATGCTGGACTTCAGCGCTGTGGCTAAGGGCTACGGCGTGGATGCCGTGGGCAAGGCGCTGGAGCAGGCAGGCGTGAAGAACTACATGGTGGAGATTGGCGGCGAAGTGCGCGTGAAGGGCTATGGCAGCGAAGGCGGACTGTGGCGCATTGGCGTGGACGTGCCGGAAGTGGATTCGCTCGGCGGAACGCCTGAACTGGCCGACGTGCTGGAGGTGACCGACATGAGCATGGCCACTTCGGGCAACTACCGCAACTACCGCGAGGTGGACGGCAAGCGCGTGGGCCACACCATTGACCCGCGGACGGGCTATCCTGCTGAGAGCGACGTGCTTTCGGCCACGGTGCTTGCTGAGGACTGCGCTACAGCCGATGCCTGGGCCACGGCGCTGATGGTGCTTGGCGTGAACGATGGACGGAAAGCGCTTGCAGGACATCCAGAACTGAAGGTGCTGCTGCTTTGCGCAGACAGCGCGGTGAAAATCAATTACGAATAAATGACTTACGGAGTATGAGTGAAATGTTTACTACCCTCCAAGAGTTGCCCATCCTCATGGGCATGGGGAAGCAGGACATGCTTCGCATGGTGGAACTGGTGAAGCTGGACTTCAAGAAATATAGTGCTGGCACGACCTTCATCACGCAAGGCGACCGCTGCGACCGCCTCATCTATGTGCTGAGCGGCGAGGTGTGCACTGAGCGGCGTGGCGATAGCGGCAGTTGGATTATCAGCGAATACCTGACCAACACGCCCGTCATGCTCGAAGCAGAGAATCTGTGGGGCATGTCGCAGCGCTTCCTGCACAGTTACACGATGACGGCAGACGGCGGCGTATGCAGCATTGAGAAGCAGCAACTGGGCAGCCTGATTGCCAACTACGACGTGGTTCGCACTAACATGCTGGGCTACATCTGCAACAAACTGGAGCGCACGCGCAAGCTGCTTTTTAGCCCCCCACCCACCGACTCACGCGAGAAGTTGCTGAAGTGGTTGCAAATCAACTGCCTGACCACTTCGGGCAAGAAGGTGGTACATGTGCGCATGGACGACTTGGCGGCGCTGATTGCCGACACGCGCCTGAACGTGTCGCGCGTGCTGAATGCCTGGAAAGACCAAGGCGCGGTGGAAATCAAGCGCGGGTTCTTCGTCATTAAAGACATGGAACAGTTATTCGTTAAAAAAGAAACATTGTGAAAGCAAAATTCCTACTCCTCTGCCTGCTTCCGCTCCTGCTGTGGAACTGCGAAAGCGAAGACGACGTGAACGAGATTTTCAACGGACATACGTGGTTCATCACGGGTGCCACAGTGGACGGCACGAGCCTGACGGGCGACGAAATCGCTGCGCTCTACACCAACACCAGCAGTTACTACCTCACCTTCTCCGCCAGCACCTTCAGCGGCGTGCTGGTAACGGGAAGCATCGTGAATGGCACCTGGAGCGCAGATGGCGGCGACCACAGCATCAGCATGACATTTGCCACGGCGACCAATGCCACCGCAACGTCGCTCAGCAGCGCGATTTACAACATCCTTCGCCAAGCAACCAGTTATTCAGGCGACTCCAACAATTTGATTATCAAGCAGGACAGCAGAAACTATGTCCGCTTCAGCAGTTCGAAAGCATTATGACAGAAGCAGAGAAACAAGCAGCGCTCGACCGCCGCTATTTGCGCATGGCGCGCATCTGGTCGGAGAACAGTTACTGCGTTCGCCGCAAGGTGGGCGCGCTCATTGTGAAGGACAAGATGATTATCTCCGATGGCTACAATGGCACGCCCAGCGGCTTTGAGAATGTGTGCGAGGAGAACGATGTGACCAAGCCCTACGTGCTTCATGCCGAGGCCAATGCCATTACGAAAATCGCCCGCTCCAACAACAGCAGCGACGGCGCCACGCTCTATGTCACCGCCTGCCCTTGCCTGGAATGTGCCAAACTGATTATCCAGTCGGGCATCAAGCGCGTCATCTATGCCGAGAAATACCGCATTGAAGACGGTCTGAACCTCCTGCGGCGCGCTGGCATCGAAGTCGTCTTCATGGACGATATCGCCTCCGCAGAGCCCTCGTTCGAAGTGAAATCATAACTACAGCATAAAAGCATGAACAAGCAAAATAACTCCTACATCCCCCTCATCATCGCGGCAAGCGTCATTGTCGGCGTGCTGCTCGGCACGCTCTTTGCCCGCCGCGTGTCGTCGGGCAGGCTCAGCATCGTGAACAGCAGTTCGGGCAAACTCAGCGAACTGCTCACGGAGATTGACGCCAAGTACGTTGACACCGTGAATGTGAGCGACCTCGTGGACAAAGCCATCACCACTGTCCTGGGTCAACTCGACCCCCATTCGCAGTACATCAAGGCAGCGGATGTCCGCATGGCAAACGAAGACCTGCACGGGTCGTTCAGCGGCATCGGCATCCAGTTCACCACACGCTCCGACACAGTCTATGTGAGCGGCATCATCAAGGGTGGTCCGTCAGAGAAAGTGGGCATCCTCGCCGGCGACCGCATCATTGCCATCGACGACTCTGCCTACGTGGGCGAAGTGGTGAACAATGAGGAAACCATGCGCCGACTGAAGGGACCCAAAGGCACGAGCGTGAAACTCACCGTCTTGCGCCGCAACGAGAAGAAGGACTTCATCGTGGAGCGCGGCGACATTCCCGTGAAGAGCGTGGATGCCAGTTACATGCTCACGCGCTCGCTCGGCTATGTGCGGGTGAAAAGTTTTGGCGAGAACACCTACAAAGAGATGATGATTGCCTTGGCAAAACTCTCTGCCAATAACTGCAAGGGTCTCGTCATTGACCTGCGCGGCAATGGCGGAGGCTACCTTGGCACCGCCATTCAGATGGTCAACGAGTTCCTCCCAGGCAACCAACTCATCGTCTATACCGAAGGGCGAAACAGTCCGCGCCAGGACTACTACAGCGACGGTTCTGGCAGTTGGCCCGACCTGCCGCTCATCGTGCTCACTGACGAAAGCACCGCTTCAGCAGCAGAAATCTTCTCCGGTGCTATTCAGGACAACGACCGCGGCATGGTGGTCGGACGCCGCACCTTCGGCAAAGGCCTCGTGCAAGAGAGCATTGACCTTGAAGACGGTTCCGTCGTCCACCTCACCGTTGCGCGCTACTACACGCCTTCGGGACGTTGCATCCAGAAGCCCTACGTCAGCGGAGATGCCACCGACTACGACCTCGACATCATCACACGCTACAACCATGGCGAGTTCTTCAACCAAGACTCCATCCGCCAGACGGGCGAGGCCTACCAAACCAGCATCGGACGAACGGTCTATGGCGGCGGAGGCATCATGCCCGACGTCTTCGTGCCTGAAGACACCACCCTCTTCACGCCCTACTACCAGGAATGCGCGTCGAAAGGCTATCTGGCAGAGTTCTGCTTCGAATACACCGACAAGCACCGCGAAGAACTCGCGCCCTACACCACGACGGAGAAACTCCTCACCTACCTCAAGTCGCAGCACCTCGTAGAGCAGTTCGTGCGCTATGCCGACCAAAAGGGACTGGCGCGCCGCAACAACCAAATCATCAAGAGCCAGCCGCTCTTCCAGGAATTCATCTACGGCTCCATCATCTACAACATGCTCGACACCGAGGCATCCCTCCAGTTCCTCAACATGAACGACCCCGCCATCCGCAAAGCCATGCAACTCTTCAACAGCAACCAAACCAAGCCAACCGTGCAAGACACGGACGAGAAGAAAACGGCATGCGGAAGAAGCAGCAGCGTCACACAGTCACGCTTTTCAACGCATCTTGCATGAAGAATGTGGAATTACGAATGACGAATGACGAATTTCGCTTCGCGATGATTAAATGACAAATGAGCAAATGGCAAGGCAATTGTTAATTGTTAATTGTTAATTGAAATGACCAAAGCAGAGTTGCGCCTCTCCCTCCGCCACCAACTCAGGAGCACCCCTCCCGAGCAGTTGCAGGCGTGGAGCAAAGCCATCGTCGAGCGCATAGCCAGCGACCCGCGCTTTGCACTGGCCAAATGCGTCTTGCTCTTCCACCCACTCCCCGATGAGCCAGACATCACTCCCCTTCTCCGCTTTTCACAGCAGAAGACACTGCTCCTCCCCACCGTCTGCGGCAACGACCTGCAACTCCACATCTACAGCGGCGAGCAGCAACTCGCCACTGGCGCCTTTGGCATACAAGAGTCCGCAGGACCTGAGTTCACCGACTACCCCGCCATCGACTTAGCACTCATCCCCGGCGTTGCATTCGACGCCGAAGGCCACCGCCTGGGACGCGGAAAAGGCTACTACGACCGATTCCTCCCACGCCTCACCTGCCCAACCATCGGCATCTGCTTCCCCATCCAACTCGTTCCGCAAGTCCCCACAGCACCCCACGACATCCCCGTGAGTGACGTCATCACTGCAAAAATGACGAATGAACATGATGGAACGTCGTTAATTGTTAATTATTAATTATTAATTGCCTTGGAACGCCTCCTCACACTCGACCAGCAAGCCACGCTCGCCATCAACGGCTCACAGTCCATCTTCTGGGACAACGTCATGCTCACTGTCACCAACACATTCGCATGGACGCTCCTCATCGCATGCCTCATCTACATACTCTTCAAAAACAATACCTTCCGCTCGTTCATCGCCATACTACTCACCATCGCCATCATGATTGCCGTCATGGACCGGCTCTGCTCCGGACTCGTCAAACCGCTCGTCGCGCGGTGGAGGCCTACGCAAGACCCCAACATCATGTACCTCGTCGACACCGTCAACAACTACCGCGGAGGGCGCTTCGGGTTCTTCTCTGGCCATGCATCAAACACCTTCTGCGTAGCCACATTCCTCGCACTCCTCTTCCGATACACGCCCATGTCCATCGCACTCTACTTCTGGGCCATCACTACCACCTACACACGCCTCTATCTCGGCGTACACTACCTCGGCGACGTACTTGTCGGAGCAGTAGCAGGCGCCAGCATCGGAACCATCACATACATCATCTATTATCTCATACAGCGGAAAGTCAACAAAACACCTAAACTCATCTCACAGCAATTCACGGCTTCAGGCTACCTCAAGACGCACCTCAACGCTTTCCTCGCTGTCATCGCATTCAACTACATCCTCGTCATCACCATCGCCATGCTCCGCGGAATAGGCTGAAACGGCTTAATCCATGCGGTCTCTGTAGTCTTCGTAGGCATAGCGGCGGAGCGTTTCGATGGTTCCGTCGAGATGCTCAATGGCGATGTCGGGATGGTGTATGCCATTGAACATGTTTGTTTTGACCGTGGTGTAGTGTAGCATGTCCTCGAAGATGATTTCGTCTCCGATGCTGAGCGGTTTGGCGAATTGCCAGTAGCCCATGAAGTCTCCGCTGAGGCATGAGTTGCCTCCGAGGCGGTAGGTGTTGGGTGGCAGTGTCTGGCCGTTGCCCTCGATGATTTGCGCCCTGCGCACCTTGGGCATGTATGGCATTTCGAGGCAGTCGGGCATGTGGCAGGTGAATGATACGTTGAGAATGGCGGTTGTGATGCCGTGGTTGGCCACGATGTCGACGACTTGTGCATGGAGCGCGCCCGTCTCCCAGGCGAATGCGGAGCCTGGCTCGAGGATGACTTGCAGGTGGGGATGGCGCTGGTGGAAGGCGTTGAGCGTGTCGATGAGCAGTTGGCGGTCGTAGTCCTTGTGTGTCATGAGGTGCCCTCCTCCGAAGTTAATCCACTGGAGTTGGGGGAACCAGGGCGAGAATTTCTCTTCTATTTTCTGGAGCGTGCGTACGAAGGTGTCTGCTTGGCTTTCGCAGTGGCAATGGATGTGGAATCCCTGTATGTCGCTGGGGAGTTGCTGCGGGAGTTGGCTGGCAAGGAGTCCGAAGCGGCTGCCAGGTGCGCAGGGGTTGTAGAGCAGGGTGCCGATTTCGGAGTATTCGGGGTTGACGCGCAGTCCGAGGCTGCAGTGTTGCGCCTGCAGGTGGAAGCGTTGGTGTTGCGTGAGCGAGTTGAAGGTGATGTGTGAACTGCATCGCACGATATCGGCGAAGGTGTCGTCCTCGTATGCCGGGCTGTAGGTGTGGCATTTGTTTCCGAAGAGTTCGTAGGCGAGGCGTGCCTCGTAGGGGCTGCTGGCGGTGGTGGCGGTGATGTATTGGCGGAAGATGGGGAATGTCTTCCAGAGTGCGTATGCCTTGAATGCGAGTATGATGTTGACGTTGGCGTCTTGTGCTACTTGTTGTATGGTGGCGAGGTTGTGGCGGAGGAGGCGTTCGCTGAGGAGGTAGTAGGGGGACATGGTTGAATTACGTATTTTGAGTTACGAATTACGAATGTCGCTTCGCGATGGGGCAATTACGAATTATTAAATTTATCATTCTTCATTGTTTCATTTCGTGCAAGCGAAAAATTCCACATTCGTCATTCGTAATTCGTCATTTTTTCAGATGATTTCGAAGTTGGTGGCGGGGACCCATCCTTGCTTGCCTTCTTCGTAGTAGATTTCGAGCCATTGGTCGATGGTGTCGTCGAGGATTTTGACTTTTGTGCCGTTGTGGATGAGGAAGAGTTTGGTGCTTTCCTTGCTGGGTGAACTCTGCACGCTGACTGCTGGCGCCATAAGGATGGCGTGGGTGTGTGCGTTGCGCTCGTGGTGCTGGATGAGGAGTGCGACGTTGGCGAAGATGCAGAGGATGAGGAGTGCTATGGCGGCATAGAAGCCGATGCGGCGGAGCGTGATGCTGTGGAGGAGGATGTAGGCTGCTGCGGCAATGAGGAGGAGGACGAAGGAGATGATGGCGATGGTGGTCCACTGGCTGATGCCGGTGAGGTGGGCGAGTTGCTTGAACCAGGTGACGAAGAAGAATTCGCCGTCGGGGAGCGGTTTGTCTTGGATTTTGGTCCGTACGAAGTTGAGGTTGGCCTGTATGTCTTTGTCGGCAGGGGCGAGGATATGTGCCCGCTCGTAGCAGAGAATGGCCTGGGCGATGCTGTCTTGCTTGTAGTAGGCATTGCCGAGGTTGTAGAGGAGTTGTGGGGAATGTGGTGTCTGTGCCAGGAGCGCCTTGTAGGCTTGTGCTGCTGCGGCGTATTGCTGGTGGGCATAGAGCGAATCTGCCGCTTGCTTGTTGGCTGCGGAAGCCGGGAGGGCAAGCAGGGCGATGGCAAGGAGGAGGAGGGATTTCATCAATTAATAATTAATAAATAATAAATAATAATTGCAGGTAGGGGCAGGGCAATTAACAATTAACAATTAACAATTAACAATTAGCGATTGAGTTCTTGAGGCTTTCTAATTAACAACGGTGTTTTTAAGTTATTTGATTTTCTCGATTTCTCCGATGGCAGTGACTGCCTCGTGGTAGATGGCTTCGGGGTTGAGACCAGATGCCTGGGGTGCGTAGCGTGCGAACTCGCAATGGTCGAGGACGGCGAGGTACTTGTCGGTGAGTTCCTGCGGGACGCCTCGCTCGAGCAGGGTGTTCTGTATGTTATCTTTGGTGAGCGAACCCAAGGGTATGCTGCACTTGTCGGCGGCATAGCCGTAGAGGGCTTTGAGGGTTTCCTCATAGAAGGCATCGTCTTGGTGCTGCTGCATGAGCGCGGCGGCATGCTTGAGGCGTTTCTTGGCCACCTTGTTGGCGCTCTTGCCGCCATGGGGCAGTTCGCTGCGGTTGCGCTTGCGGCGCATGAGGAGCATGGCGATGGCAAAGAGGGCGAGAGGGATGAGGTAGCAGAGGAGGTATTTCCATGCGGACATGGGGGCGTCTTCGGTGGCATCGCCCGACTTGATGTAGCGGATGTCGTCGGCGAGTTTCTTCACCTCTTGCTGGTTGTTTGCGCTGACGTCAACGCCGTGTCCCTTAGCCACTTGGAGGTTGTAGGACTCGGTGGTGAGCGTCTTGTAGGCTTTTTCGTTGACGTCGAAATAGGTGAACTCAATGGGGGGAATGGTGTAGTTGCCTGGATGGCGGGGAATGAAGGTGTATTCGAATGTCTTTGCACCGCTCAGTCCGTCTTCGGTGAGGCGGAAGTTGTCGTTGACCTTGGGGTCGTATGCCTCGAAGTTGTCGGGGAGTTTGAGTTCGGGCGTGCTGATGAGGTTCATGTTGCCCTGGCCTTTGACCACGACCTTGAGAGAGACGGCATCGTTGGCATCGACCTGCTTGGGGGTCATGGATGAGGTGATGGCGAAGGTGCCGACGGCGTGTGAGAAGTCGTCAGGCTTCTCAGGCAATGCGCTCACCTGGATGTTGACGGGCGGTGTCTGAATGACAGTGCTCATCTTGTTCATGCCGAGGGGGCCATTGAAGAAGATTTCGGTGGGGTCGAGGCTCATGTTTGGTCGCACGACGATGCCTTCGTAGCGTATGGAGGGGATGGTGAGTTTGCCCGTCTTCTGGGGGAAGAGCAGGTATTTGCTCCAGACGTAGGTGTAGTAGTTTCGTCCGTGGTAGGTTTCGACGGAAGCGGTCTTGACATTGGGAAGCGGCACTTCCTGAATCTGGAAGCCATTGAGCGTAGGCACGTCGCCATCGAGGCGCCGGAGGTCTACGAGGGTATATACTTTGTAGGTGAGCAGGACGGCCTCTTGCTCATAGACGTGGGTCTTGCTGAGGGTGGCGGTCATGAAGACGTCTTGCGAGGAAACGCTGTTGGACTGCGCTTGGCGGCCCTGATTGAGCGTTGGCGCCATGGCTTGGGGCGAAAGGTTTCCTACATCCACGACCTTCACGCGATAGGGCTGCGACTGGACTTTCTTCCTGCCATCGTCGGCACTGGCAGGACCAATGGTGTAGGTGCCTGGCTTGGTGGCGATGAGGGAGAAACTATAGGTGATGGAACTGCTTTCGGTGCGGTGTCCATTGATGATTTGCACGCTTGAACTGACCGACTTGGCAGGTCCGTAGATGACTTCAAAGCCTTTGAAGTCGGGGAAGGTGAAGTTGCTCACGTTGTGGGTGTTGACCACGAAGGAGACTTTGAACTGCGAGCCCGCCTCCACTTCTTTTGGCGAGCGCACAGTGATGGTGATGCCGTCGGCCCATGCGGTGAGGGCGAGGCAGAGGAAAAGGATTGTGAGTGATATGTTTTTCTTCGCCATTACCAATCTTTGTCGAGTTTGCGTTGTCTGACTTGCTTCTGAATTTTCTTTCTCACGTTCTTCTCGTCTTGCTGCGCAGCGTTGAGAATCTGCTCAATGGTCTGCTCGTCGAGGTTCTGGTCCCTCTGGGCATTGTTCTTGGAGTCAGCCTGGTCTTGCTTCTGCTCTTGCTGCTCGGCTTGCTGTTGCTCAGCAGGTTGTTGCTGTTGCTGCTGCTTCTGTTGCTGCTGCTTTTGCTCCTCCTGCTTGTCCTTGTCGTCCTTCTCCTGGTTGTTCTGACCTCCTCCACCTCCGCCTTGCTGCTGGCTCTTCTTGAGTTGGTATTGCGCCATGGCGAGGTTGTAGCGCGTCTCGTCGTCATTGGGGTTGAGTCGCAAGGCGCTCTTGAAGTTGTCCACAGCGCGCTGGTAGAACGCTGTAGCGCGGTCTTCGTTGGAGAGGCCGTAGATGTAGTCCATCACGCCCATGTTGTGGAACACTTTGGCGCGCTTGAAGGCGTTGTTGCAGGGCATGGCAGCGGCTTGCTGGTAGTTGGCGTAAGCCAAGGAGTCTTCGTCGGGCAGGCGCATCTGCGTGTTGGCGAGGTTGTAGTAGGCCTCGAGCGTAGGGTTCTTGGCAATGGACTTCTGGTAGCAGGTCTCGGCCTTGGCGAACCTGCCTTCCTTGAAGTACTTGTTGCCCATGCGAATGTAGTCACGCTCGTTCAGGTTCTGGGCAGCAGCAGGCAGGATGGCAAGGAGGAGGGTGAGAACGAGTGCGGTGGTTTTCAGAAACGACTGCGGTCGTTTGCTGGAACGACTGCGGTCGTTTTCCGAAACGACTGCGCTCGTTTTCTGCAGTGAGTCCCTTCCCCACTCCATTGCTTGGCTGTAATTGTCTATTTTGTGTGCAAACATGCCCATGGTTCTACTTGAAGATTTTGATGTGCTTGAAGAGCGGATTGGTCTTCTCGGTGATGCACATTTCCAGAAAGAGGAAGACGAGCAGGAGGATGGCCACGCCGATGAATTGCTCGTCGTACTGCGCAAACATGGATGCGGCAAAGTCGGTCTTCTGCATCTTGTCGAGTTCCTTCTTCAGCACGTCCTGTGCGTTGTTGGTCTGGTCGATGTTGAGGTAGATGCCATCGCCTGCCTGAGCGATTTGCTTTCCCACCTCCGGATTGAGTTTGGTGGTGACGATGTTTCCGTTGGAGTCTTTCTTGTAGGCGCCATTGCCCATGGGAATGGGTCCGCCTGCCTCAGTTCCAACGGACAGCACGAAGACGTGCACGCCCTTCTGCTTAGCCTCTTTGGCAGCATCGAGCGCCGCCTGCTCGTGGTCTTCGGCATCGGTGATGAGGAGGAGCGCCTTGCCGATGTTGTCGTTGTCGGAAAAGCCGAGCAGCGAACGGCTGATGGCTTGCCCCACGTCGGTGCCCTGCACGTTGATGGTGGCAGGCGTGAGTTGGTCGAGGAACATCTTCACCGCTGCCCCGTCCACGGTGGAAGGCAGCAGGGTGATGGCACTTCCTGCAAATGCAACCAGTCCTATTTTGTTCTCTCCGAGATGGTCCACGAGTTTGCTCACGAGCATCTTTGCGCGGTCCAGTCGGCTTGGAGTTATATCTCTGCAAAGCATGGAGTTGGAGACATCGACTGCAATCATCACTTCAATGCCTTGGCGCTTCACTTCCTCGTTGCGTGTGCCATATTGCGGACGTGCCAGCAGGAAGGCGAATGCGGTCAGCGCAAGCATGAGCAGGATGAATTTCACGGTCCTGCGGGTGCCAGAAAGGCCGATGATGAGTCCCTTGAGCAGCGGTTCCTCGCCAAACACACGCAGGCGCTGCTTTTGCTTGTAGCGCATCAGCACATAGATTGCGGTGAACGCGGGAACGAGCACCAGCAACCAGAGGTATTCAGGATTTGCAAATCGGAACATGTGTCTGTGTCTGTTTTAGGGCAATCGCCGAAGGACGAAGATTCTTACGAGCAGTTCCAGGAGGAACGTGATGAGGGCAGCCAGGGCGAAGGGATGGTAGAGTTCGGTGCGGCGCGTGAACTGCTGCACGTTGAACTTCGTGCGCTCCAACTGGTTGATGTCGTTGTAGATGGCGGAGAGTTCGGCGTTCTTCCTTGCGCGGAAATACTTGCCGCCCGTCTCCTCCGAGATTTTGCGCATCATGGGTTCGTCAATGCGCACCTCAATGGGCATCACCACGCCAGTGGGCATGGGGTAAGGCGCCATGCCGTTCTTGCCGATGCCAATGGTATAGACCCTGACACCTTGCTCCTTGGCAATCTCCGCAGCGGTCATGGGCGAGATGTGTCCCGTGTTGCTCACGCCGTCGGTGAGCAGGATGATGACCTTCGACTTGGCTTGGCTGTCGCGCAGGCGAAGCAGGGCGTTGTTGATGCCGTCGCCAATGGCGGTGCCGTCTTCCAGCACGCCCTTGGCCGCCATCTGCATGTCCGCCTTCTCGTAGAAGTCGATGAGCATGGCGTGGTCGGTGGTGAGCGGGCACTGCGTGTAGGCCTCTCCGGCAAAGAACGTCAGGCCGATATTGTCGTTCGGTCGCGACTCAATGAACTCCTTGGCAATCTCCTTGAGCGCCTCCACGCGGTTGGGCTGGAAGTCCTGGGCAAGCATGCTCGTCGATACGTCAACCGCCAGCATGATGTCAATGCCCTCCACGTCGGTGTCCTTGAAGGTGTACTTGCTCTGCGGCCTGGCCAGCACGATGATGAGCAGCACCAGCGTGAGGATACGAAGCAGGAACGGCAGGTGGAGCAGGCGGCTGCGCAAGGAGCGAGGCACGTAGCGGTACTTCGCCACTTCGGGCATGCGCATCACCGGCTGGCTCTTCTTGAAGCGAAGCAGATACCAGACGATGTAGGGCAGCAGCGCCAGCAGCAGCAGAAAGCAATATGGGTTCTTGAAGTCCATTCCTTATCCTTATATGTTGAGCATGATGAGCCGATAGACCACGGCGGCAAACAGCACGATGAGCAGCACCGTGGCCACCGCGATGGCGGCAATGAGCACCCACTTCATCTTGCGCGAGCGCTTGTTCACCACCACGATTTCCTGTGGTTGCTCCGTGGCCTCTTCCTCCTTCTTCGTGGTCTGAATATATGTTATGGCGTTGAGCAGATTGCGGTCATTCTCATTGAGTTGCGTACTGTACTTGGCAAACTTCACCAGGTCGGCGGTCTCAAACAGTTCGCGCAGTTCGCTCACCGACTGCTCGTCGTTCACTTCCTCCAACTGTGCAATGATTTCGCTTGTCGTCATCTCCATGGCGTTGAAGCCATAGCGGTCGTTCATGTACTGGCGCAGGATGTCGGTCAACTGCGTGTAGTATTCCTTCGAATCCTCCTGCTGCCAGATGCGCTCGCTCTTGATTTGCTCAATCTTGCCCAGCGCAACCTTGTGGGCCGACTCTTTCGGCTTCACCTTGATGCGGCGGATGATGGGCTTGTTGTCTTTCAGCCGAATGAGCACGTACACGAGCAGCAGGGTGAGGAGCAGCACGCCAAGCGACATCCAGATGAGTGCCCTGGTGTCTGCCCAGACGAACGGCGCGCGCATGGTCGCCTTCGGACCGAAGATGCTGTCCGTGTGGAGCGTGTCCACCGGCACCGAATAGACCTTCAGCGCCAGTTGGCTTGCCTCATGCACCTTGCCGTCAACGGTCACCTGCATGGGCGGCAGGTAGTAGAGCGCCGAGTCGAACGAGGTAATCACGTACTGGCGAGAAATCGTGAGTTGCTTGCCCGCGTTGATGCGCTGCGAGTCAGCCGGCGAGATGCTCAGCACCTCCACCCCCGGCACCATCTGCTGCAGCGAGTCATACTGTGGAAACTCCACCGCAGCGCCTGCATCGGCCGTCACGCTCACCTTGATGGTTGACTGCTGCCCAATGACAATCTGCATGGGGTCGATGCTCGACTCCACGGTCTGCCCCCATGCCTGCCCCAGGCAAAGCATCCCACCAATCATTATGGCGAAAAACCTACTCACAAGTTTTTTTAATTACGAGTTTTGAATTACGAATTACGAATGTTTCGCTGGCGCGAAATGCAAGAATTACGAATTGTTAATTGTTAATTTATTCATTTTTCATTTTGTAATCGCGAAGCGAAATTCCACATTCGTCATTCGTCATTCGTCATTTCCTACCCTCTCTTCCTAAACAACCCCATCAGCCCTTTCACGTAGTCCTCGTCCGTGCGCAGGTGCACGCAGTCCACGTTCGCGTGGGTCAGGATGCTGTTCAGCCGCGTCTGCGCCCCTATCCACCACTCATGGTGCGCACGCCGCAATCGCTTCGACGACGTGTCGATGTAGGCCTCCTCGCCCGTCTCCGCGTCCCTCACCTTCACCAGCCCCACGTCGGGCAACTCCAGCATGCGCTGGTCGTACACCTGCAGGGCGCACACGTCGTGCTTGCGGTTCGCGATGATGAGTTGCTGGCTGAAGTCCTTACCGTCGAAGAAGTCGCTCAGGATGAACACCGTGCAGCGTTTCTTAATCACGTTCGTCATGTACTCCACCGCCTGACCGATGTCCGTCTTGCTCGACGTCGCCTTGAAGTCCAGCAACTCGCGGATAATCGACAGGATGTGTTTCCGACCCTTCTTCGGAGGGATGAACTTCTCCACCTTGTCCGAGAAGAAGATGATGCCCACCTTGTCGTTGTTCTCAATGGCAGAGAAAGCCAGGGTCGCAGCAATCTCCGTCACCATCTGGCGCTTCGTCTGCTGCTGAGTGCCGAAGTCCAGGCTGCCCGACACGTCCACCATCAGTATCACCGTCAACTCCCGCTCTTCCTCAAACACCTTCACGTAGGGGCGGTCCAGCCGAGCCGTCACGTTCCAGTCTATGTCGCGCACATCGTCACCGTACTGATACTCCCTCACCTCACTGAACGCCATGCCCCTGCCCTTGAAGGCAGAGTGGTACTCGCCCGCAAAGATATTGCGAGAAAGCCCGCGCGTCTTAATCTCCACGCGCCTAACGCTCTTGAACAATTCCTCAGTAGTCACTTTATCAATTACGAGTTACGAGTTACGAATTACGCCAATCGTTAATTGTTAATTGTTAATTCCCAATCGTTAATTGCGCGAAGCGCCCTTCCGGCCAGCATTCACCCTGAAAGGGTGACCAGCCGCGAAGCGGCTCAGTAACCCCGGGTCATGCGAGCGAACGAAGTGAGCGAGTCGACCCGGGG
>Ga0065709_1029446_pt1 | contig 21833 bp, 17 predicted proteins | sample Hoacrofraction14_2_FD_59096 | JGI IMG/M metagenome (GOLD analysis project Ga0065709, IMG submission 59096) | Hoatzin crop microbial communities from Cojedes, Venezuela, sample from fiber fraction 14 v1 | ecosystem: Host-associated > Birds > Digestive system > Esophagus > Crop | place: Venezuela...
CTGCCCAGGGCGCCTCGGCGGTGTCATGCACGCTCATCGACCAGCAGTCGGGCAGGACCTACGTCGCCAAGGCGCCCTCGACCTTCATCGGGCGCGAGCGGCGCCAGGGGGCGATCATCCTGCGCGACCCCAACGTCTCCCGCTGCCACTGCGAGCTTTCGTTTGACGGTCGGAGCTGGCACATCATGGACCTCAACTCGACCAACGGCACGCTCGTCAACGACGTCGATGTGGAGGAGTGTGAGCTTATCGACGGGGACGTCATCACCATCGGCCTTGTGAACCTAGAGTTCAGGGAGAGCTAACATGATCGAGCTCGTCCTGTTTGCAGGCCGCGTGTTCCTGGTGGTCGTGCTCTATCTCTTTTTGTTCTCGATAAGCAAGACGGGGATAGGCCTCGTGCGCGGACAGCGCCGTGACGGTGCCATCTGGTACGTCGACGTCGAGAAGGGCAGCAAGGCCGTGCGCGGCCTGCACGTGGACATCCTGGGCCCCGTCATGATAGGTCGCTCGCCGTCCTCTGACATCGTCATCGACGAGCCCTACGTGTCGGCGACCCATGCGCGCTACTCGCTCCAGGGCCCCGCGCTCGTCCTCGAGGACCTGGGCTCGACCAACGGCACGCTCGTCAACGGCCATCCCATCGACCAGCCCGTCACGCTGCGCGACGGTGACGAGGTCCAGGTGGGGGACGCCGTCATGAGGGTGAGCCGCCGATGAAGCATCCCGAGCCGCACATACGCGAGCCCGAGCCACGGCTTATCTCCGAGCAGACCGACGCCGAGCCGGTCCTCAGCCCCGGACACGACCTCATGCCCGTGGAGAACCGCGAGGGGGCGGACACCCGCACGGGCTCCAACGCCATGCTCTCGTGGGGCGCGCGCTCGGACGTGGGCTTGGTGCGCGAGCACAACGAGGACTCGTTTCTCGTCCAGCCGCCCACCTTCGCGGTCTGCGACGGCATGGGCGGTCACGCGGCGGGCGAGGTGGCGAGCTCCATCGCCGTAGCCGCCATTGCCGAGAAGACCCCCGACCACGCCGACGACGTGCTGCTGGGGACGGCCGTGGAGGAGGCCAACAAGGCGGTCATCCTCAGTGCCGAGGAGGGCAAGGGCAAGGCCGGCATGGGGTCCACGGCCACGTGCGTCCTGGTGGACGGGACCAAGATGTCCATCGCCCACGTGGGGGACTCGCGCGTCTACCTGCTGCATGGCGGTACGCTCGTGCGCCTGACCCACGACCACTCTTACGTCGAGGAGCTGGTGGACTCGGGCGAGATCACGGCTGACGAGGCGCGCGTCCATCCCTCGAGGTCGGTCATCACGCGTGCGCTGGGGTCCGACCCCGACATGTACGCCGACCACTTCACTCTCGACGTCTCCGCTGGGGACCGGGTCATCCTCTGCTCGGACGGCCTCTCCTCGATGGTCGAGGACTCAGAGATCGAGGACGTGGCGGTCTCCGCGGCAACGCCCCAGGCAGCGGCCGACAACCTCGTCGCGACCGCCCTCACGGAGGGCGGGCACGACAACGTGACCGTCGTGGTGGTGGACATCGTGGACGACGGCCTCGTGGAGAAGCATCGCCAGCGGAGAAACGCGCTTGCGACGCGCGTGCTGGCGGGCACGGGCGTCGTGCTCGCGCTGCTCGTGGCCTTTGCCGTGGGCGTCGTGCGCAGCTCGTGGTACGTGGGGGACAACGACGGCACCGTGGGCATATATAGGGGGGTCAACTCGACCTTCCTGGGCATCCCGCTCTCGAGCCTCACCGAGGACTCCACCGTCGAGGTGAAGGACCTGCCCCAGCACGTGCAGGACAGCCTCGAGGTGGGCGTCTCGGTGTCGAGCGAGAACGAGGCGCGCAAGACCATCGAGAGCTATCGCCAGCAGATAAAGTCTGACCTCAAGAGTGCCGAGGAGGCCGCGAACAAGTCCCGCGAGGGGACGAGCGTCTCGGCCGACAACCCCGCCGTGCCCAAGGGTCCCAACGCCACCACCGAGAAGTCGTCCTCGTCGACGGACGATGCGTCGGACGAGTCCTCCGAGGACTACGAGGACGAGGCGACGGACGAGGCAGCGGTCGAGGACACGGGCTCTGACTACTCCGGGTACGTCGCCACCGACGAGGGCTACGACTCGTCGTACGAGGGGACGGGTGAGTGACATGCCCATCTCGCAGGCAAACACGCGACGCAACACCGAGCTGTTCCTGCTCTGCTTCGCGGCCATACCGGTGCTGGTGCTCTACGCCATGTACCTCATGAACTCCAACGTCTCGGTCAACGCCGTCACGCTGGCGGTTCCCATCAGCCTCTTTGCCGCCTTCGCCGCGGCACACGTCGCGGTGCGCCTCTTCGCACCAGGCGCTGACTCGGCCATACTGCCCGTGGTCTTTGTGCTGGCGGGAACGGGGATAACCTTCGTGACGCGCCTCAACCAGGACCTGGCGGTGGGCCAGATCATATGGATGTTCATATCGGTGGCGGCGATGGTGGCCACGATCGTATTGGTAAGGGACGTCGATGCCATCATCCAGTACAAGTTCACGATAGGCATCGCGGGCATAGCGCTCCTGCTGCTGCCCTCGATCCTGGGGACCGAGATCGGCGGGGCCAAGCTCTGGATCGTCATCGGCCCCTTCTCGTTCCAGCCGAGCGAGATCGCCAAGGTGCTCGTCATCCTCTTTCTCGGCGCGTATCTCGCCGAGAACCGCGAGATACTCTCCGCGTCCTCGATACAGGTGGGCCCGCTGTCGTTCCCGCGGCCGCGCATGCTGCTCCCGCTCGTGGTGATGTGGGGCATCTCGCTCGTGGTGGTCATCTCGCAGCACGACCTGGGAAGCGCGCTGCTCTTCTTCACGTTCTTCATCCTCATGCTCTACGTGAGCACGGGCCGGGTGGGCTACGTGGTCTTCTCGCTGCTCCTGTTGCTCGTGGGCGCCGTCATCTGCTACCACGTGGTCTACCGCGTCCAGACGCGCGTCGAGATCTGGCTCGACCCCTTCGCGGACGCCTCCAACAGGGGGCTCCAGATCGTGCAGTCGCTGTACTCGCTCGCTGACGGCGGCCTTGCGGGCACGGGCATCGGCAAGGGGCTGTGCACCTACATACCCGTCGTGGAGTCAGACTTCATCTTCTCGGCGATAGGGGAGGAGATGGGGCTTCTCGGCGGCTCGGCCATCCTGATCTGCTACCTGCTGTTTGGCGTGCGCGGCTTCGCGACCGCAGCGCGCGCGAAGTCCGACGTCTCCGCCTTCATCGCCACGGGCCTCACGGCGGCCATCTGCTTCCAGGCCTTCCTGATCGTGGCGGGCGTCACGCGCCTGCTGCCGCTCACGGGCGTGACGCTTCCCTTTGTGAGCCAGGGCGGAAGCTCCTTGCTCGCGAGCTTCATCATGGTGGGGCTGCTGCTGCGCGCCGGTGACGAGGGCACGGGCAGGAGCGTCCAGATGAGGACGGCCACCACGGGCGATCAGACCGAGCAGACCACCACGAGCCGCTTCTCCCGGACGGGCAACGTGGCGACGCGCGTCCCCGTGACCACGTCGCGCGCACAGGGCCACTTTGGGCTGCTCACGCCGGAGTCGGGGGTGCTCGGCAGGGTCGCGCTGGGCAACCGTCTCACCAAGATCATCACGGTCGCCGCGGTGATGTTCGCGGTGCTCATCGCCAACCTCACCTACATCCAGATGATCATGGCGGACACCTACAAGAACATGCCGAGCAACAACCACACCATCGCGCGCAGCGCCTACGTGCAGCGCGGGGCCATCGTGACATCGGACGGCGTGACGCTCGCCGAGTCGCTGCAGGCTGACGACGGGAGCTACTACCGCAACTACCCGCAGTACTCCCTCGCGACCCACACGGTGGGCTACGTCTCGACGCGCTACGGCTCGACGGGGGTCGAGGCGTCGATGAACGAGGCGCTCACCGGCAGGTCCGACTACTCGACCTGGCAGAACGCGCTCTACTCGCTCGCCGGCGTGGAGACGCCGGGCTCGTCGGTGGTGCTCACGATCAACTCCCAGATGCAGCAGGCGGTGGAGAGCGTCCTCACCGGCTACACGGGCGCCATCACGATCCTCGACCCCTCGACGGGGGCCGTCCTCGCGAGCGCGTCGTCACCCACGTTCTCCAACGAGGACCTCGAAAGCCTCATGTCGAGCAGCGACTCGAGCGCCCTGCTCGACCGCGTCACCCAGGCGCTCTACGAGCCGGGTTCCACCTTCAAGCTCGTGACGCTGGCCTCGGCGCTCGATACGGGGACCTCCTCCCTCGACTCGACCTACTCGGCCGAGGAGTCCATAGAGATCGGTGGCGCGGACGTCACCAACATCGACGGGGAGAGCTGGTCGGAGCTCTCGCTCTCCGAGGCGCTCAAGTACTCGGCGAACACCGTCTTTGGGCAGGTGGGCACCGAGGTTGGCGCGAGCAGGCTCGTGGCGTACGCCGACGCGTTTGGGTACGGCACCAACCTGGGCCAGGACTTCACGACGACGGCGTCCCTCATGCCGGACCCCGACGAGATGAGCGAGTGGGAGACGGCGTGGGCGGCCTGCGGTCAGCCCGTGGGGCAGCACGAGTCCCCGGCGGGCCCGCAGACCACGGTCATGCAGAACGCCGTGATGGTCGCGGCGATCGCCAACAACGGCATCGCGATGAACCCCTATGTGGTGGACCACATCCTCTCGCCCGAGGGCACCACGACCTCGAGCACGCAGTCGCGCCTCATCGGGCAGGTCATATCGGCCGAGACCGCAAGCGAGGTCAAGGAGGCCATGCTGGGCGTCGTCGAGGACGGCACGGGCGTCAACGCCCAGGTCTACGGCGTCGACGTCGCGGGCAAGACCGGTACGGCCGAGACGGGCGACGACACGTCAAACTCGCTCTTTGTGGGGTTCGCCCCGTACGACTCTCCCACGCTCGCCATCTCGATCTGCGTCGAGGGGGAGCCGGGAGAGGACATGACGGGCGTCTCGGCCGCGCTCGCGGGAGAGGCGCTCGCCGACTGTCTGAACATACAGGTGTCGGGAGACATATCATGAGCGCCAACATGGATACAATATATCGTGCGGGCGGCATCGCCGACCGTGCGTGGAATTGAGGAGCAGCCTATGTCTGAGAGAGTTCTCGGTGGTCGATACGTCGTCCAGGACAAGGTGGGCACCGGTGGCATGGCCACCGTGTACCGCGGCCTTGACAACGTCCTGGGCCGCACGGTGGCGATCAAGACGATGCTGCCGCAGTACGCCGCGGACGCATCTTTCGCGGCGCGCTTCAAGCAAGAGGCACAGGCGGCCGCGGCGCTGCAGAGCCCGTACATCGTCTCGGTCTACGACTGGGGCAAGGACGGCGACACCTATTACATCATCATGGAGTACCTGCGGGGGACCGACCTCAAGAGCGGCATCCGCAAGCACGGGGCGCTCGACTGCAAGAAGGTCGCGCAGATAGGCTCCCAGATCGCCCAGGCCCTCTCGGTGGCGCACAAGCACGAGATCATCCACCGCGACATCAAGCCCCAGAACATCATGGTCCAGCCTGACGGCAACGTGAAGGTGATGGACTTTGGCATCGCGCGCGCCAAGAACAGCCACCTCACCGCCGACGACAGCGTCCTCGGCACGGCGCACTACGTCTCGCCCGAGCAGACGCAGGGCAAGGAGCTTGGCCCCACGACCGACATCTACTCGCTGGGGATCGTCATGTACGAGGCCGCGACGGGGAAGGTCCCGTTTGACGGCGACGACGCCATATCCGTGGCGCTCAAGCAGGTCAACGAGCAGCCCAAGCCGCCCAGCCAGCTCAATCCCGACGTCGACCTCTCGCTGGAGGCCGTCATCCTCAAGTGCATGCAGAAGAACCCCGCCGCCCGCTTCCAGACGGCCGAGGAGCTCTACCACGCGCTGAGGGACTACCTCGGCGGGCGCCTGCAGGCGGTCAACAACGCGGCCGCCGTGGTGACCACGCCGACCGTGCTGCCCACCATCGCCCCCGCCTCGGGAACGCAGACCATCGCCAGACCGCGCATCGACAACGGCACGGGGCGCGGGACCGGGGCGCTGGGAACGGGGTCGCTCGGGACCGGGGCGATCGGCCAGACGAACCGGCACGCCTCCCTCACGGCGACGCACCTCGCCCAGCTGGAGGAGGAGAAGGCCTACAAGCGCCGGCGCAGGTGGAAGCGCGTGGGCATCTTCTTGGTGATCGTGGCTCTGGCGCTCATGTGCGTGGGCGCGTATCGGGTGCTGGCTGGCAGCGGTACGCGCGAGGTCCCCGACCTTGTGGGCATGACCGAGGAGGCCGCGCACACCGAGATCGACGACACCGCCTTCTTCAAACAGGGCCAGACGACACGGGAATACTCGGACACCGAGGAGGAGGGGACGGTCATGGACCAGACCCCTTCGGCGGGAAGCGAGCGGTCAAAGGGGACGACCATCGACATCGTCGTCTCGAAGGGGCCGGAGGAGAAGAAGTCCGTGACGGTTCCCGACCTTACGGGCATGAGTGCCGCGGAGGCGGCCACGGCGCTCTCGAGCGTCGGCCTCAAGGGGAAGGCGGGAGAGACAGTCTACAGCTCGGACGTCGAGTCCAACAAGGTCGCCGCCCAGTCTCCGACCGCGGGGTCGACCGCCAAGCAGGGTGACACCGTGACCTACCAGCTCTCGAAGGGTGCCGAGTCGGTGGACGTGCCGTACGTCATAGGCATGTACCAGGACGCGGCGACGCAGGAGCTGCAGAGCGCGGGCTTCTCGGTTGAGGTCACGAGCGCCCATGACTCGTCCGACAGCGGCATGGTCATCGACCAGTCCACCACGGACAAGGCCAAGAAGGGCACGACGGTCACCATTACCGTGTCGAGCGGCCCCCAGCAGACCTCCGTGCCGAGCGTCGTCTGGCAGACGCAGAACGCCGCCACGCAGACGCTGCAGGCCTCGGGCTTCTCGGTGAACGTGGAGACCACGGCGAGCAGTGCCACCAAGGGCGTCGTGGTCGACCAGGACCCTGCGTCCGGCACGTATGAGGACGACGGGGCCACCGTCACCATCTACGTCTCAGACGGGTCGCAGGCGACCGACAACGGCTCGCACGGCGACCACAACACGTCTGGCAGCGGCGACAACACCAGCGACACCACTGACGATACCACTGACGACACCACCTCGACCGAGGACACTACCAACTCTACGAGCACCAACAGCACGACCTCATCGAGCACCTCATAACCCTGCGCGATCGCAGGGGCAAGCGCGCGGCGTCCTGCTCGGGGCCATGGGAACGGGACAGGTTATGCCGTTGCCCGATAAGCCCCTTGTGGGACGTCGCGCTATAGGTATCGTGTAATGAGCTTGACAGGTTCGCATGGCGGGCTTGGGCAGACTGCTGGACACGCGGCGCGCCGCGCCAATCGGAGGAGGTAGGTATGGCAAGCAACGAGAAAGTCAAGAACGTTGTCCTTGTGGGCCAAGGTGGTGTGGGCAAGACCATGCTCGCCGAGGCGATGCTCCATCTGACGGGCAAGACCAACCGTCTGGGAGGCCATGCGGGCACCAAGCCCACGCTCGACTATGACGACGAGGAGGCCAACCGCGGGTTCTCGATCTCGACGACGCTGGCGCCGGTGGAGTGGGAGGGCGCGCGCATCAACGTGCTTGACGCCCCCTGCTACCCCGACTTCGTGGGCGACGCCTACGCGGCCATGAGCGTGGCCGAGACGGCCGTCTACGTGACCGACGCGGACGGCGCCGGCACCATCACGACGCGACTCTGGTTTGCGGCCGAGGACCTCAGCCTCGCGCGGGCGCTCTTCGTGAACCGGCTCGACCGCCCGGAGGCCAGCTTCGACGCGGCGCTCGACAACCTCAAGGAGCACTTTGGCAACAGCCTCGCGGCCGTGACCATCCCCATGGGGACGGGCGACGCCTTTGCGGGCATCATCGACATCGTCCACATGAAGGCGCGTCACCTCGACAACGGCAAGGTCGTGGTCGAGGACATCCCCGAGGAGTTTATGGGTGCCGCCGAGGAGGCGCGCGAGGCCCTCACCGAGCTTGTGGTCGAGGCCGACGACGAGCTCATGATGAAGTACCTCGAGGGCGAGCCGGTCACGCAGGAGGAGCTCGAGGGGCTTCTCGGCAAGGCCTTCGTGAACAGGGTGTTTGTGCCGGTGTTCGCGGGCAGCTGCGTCAAGGAGGAGGGCGTCATATCCTTCCTCAACGCGGCGAGCGGCTGGTTCCCCCAGATGAGCGACTTCGGTCGCGTGCCGCTCGTCAACGGCGAGGAGCTGGACATCTCTCCGGACGACGACCGCCCGGTGGCCTTCTCGTTCAAGAGCCTCAACGACCCCCAGAACGGGCGCTACACCTTCCTCAAGGTGCTGGCAGGAACCGTCACGCCGGGCATGGAGCTCACCAACGCGCGCACGCGCAAGGGCGAGCGCCTGGGCCACCTCTACAGCATGACGGGCCGCGAGACGAGCGACGTCAAGTCGGTGAAGGCGGGCGACATCTGCGTGGTGCCCAAGCTCGACGCCATGACGGGCGACACGCTGAGCGCGACCGGCAAGGTCGAGGCTGCGGCGTTCAGGTTCCCCAACTCGCTCTATCGCATCGCCATCGAGCCCGACAAGCGCGGCACCGAGGGCAAGCTCTACGCCTTCCTCGAGAAGTCGGCGGACGCCGACCCCACGCTCAAGGTAGAGCGCGACGAGGACACGGGCCAGACGGTCATCAGCTGCATCGGCGAGGCCCAGGTGTCGGTGCTGCTCGACCGGCTCGAGGACCGCGTGGGCGTCACGGCGCACACGGTGAGCCTGCGCATTCCGTATCGCGAGACCATCCGCCGTACCGCGAGCGCCCAGGGGCGCCACAAGAAGCAGACGGGCGGTGCGGGTCAGTTTGGCGACTGCTGGCTGCGCATCGAGCCCAACCCCGGCGAGGGGTACGAGTTCGTGGACGAGGTCGTGGGCGGGCACATCCCGCGTGGCTTCATCCCCGCCATCGACAAGGGCGTGCAGGAGACCATGCGGGACGGCGTGCTTGCCGGGTATCCCATGATCGACATCAAGGTCGCGGTCTACGACGGCAGCTACCACTCCGTTGACTCCAACGAGATGGCCTTCAAGACGGCGGCGCGCATCGGCTTCCAGAAGGCCGTCGCCCAGGCGGAGCCGGTGCTGCTCGAGCCTATGGCGCACCTCAAGATCACGGTGCCCGAGAGCTATGCGGGCTCGATCATGGGTGACGTCTCGGCGAGCCGCGGTCGCGTGGAGGGCATGAACGCGGGCAGCGGCGTCCATGCGGGCGAGACGGTGGTCGAGGCGACCATCCCGTACGCCGAGGTGACCGACTACGCCACGCGCCTGCGCTCGCTCTCGCGTGGCACGGGCGAGTTCGAGCTGGAGCTCACGGGCTACGAGCAGGTGCCCCACGACGTCCAGACCAAGCTGGCCGAGGAGTATCAGGCCAAGCGCGCGGCGGGCGAGCGGTAGGCGCTGGGCGGCTGCGAGCCGCGGCTTGCTGTGGCTCCGACTATTGTTGTCGAGGCGGCGGTATTGCTGGGCACAGGGTGCGTGACGACAGATGATGCTTGGGCGGACCTCGGGTTACATACTCGGGGTCCGTCTTTTTGCACGACGAGGGGGCGGGTAGTGAGAATCGTTGCGGGATCCGTTGTGAGGGCTGTGATCGGCGAGGAGCTAAGCGCCTGTTGTGAATTCAACTCCGGGCGTGACTACGTAGGCGTACCTGAGATGTAAAACAGGTCAGGTACGACATGTTTTGGTCTTATCGGCGCAGATGTTATTGTACCTGAGGTGTAAAACAGGTCAGCTACGACCTCGGTTGTCAGATGCCTCCCCACACACCCTTCGCGCCTCGCCAAGCACGCCACTCCCACGCCGTTACCATCCTCGCCCGACAGCCGCAGGAAACCCTAGCCAGTATGCTAGACTGTGCATCAAGTGTACGTTTGCGAGAAGGGACTCGTATCATGCTTACTGCCGTACAGATCGTGCCTGACGTCTACTGGGTAGGCGGCATCGACTGGAACGCCCGCAGCTTCCACGGCTACTCCACCGAGGACGGCATCACCTACAACGCGTACCTCATCATGGACGAGCAGGTCACGCTCATCGACACGGCAAAGTCGGCGTTCAAGGGCGAGTTCCTCGACCGCCTGTCGTCCATCGTCGATCCGGCGAAGATCGACAACCTAATCGTGAACCACGTGGAGCTCGATCACTCGGGCAACGTCCCCACGATCCGCGAGTTGGCACCCAACTGCAAGATCTACGCGAGCGCCCCCAAGGGCATCGCTCACCTCAAGGCGCACTTTGGTGACCTCGGCTACGAGCCGGTCAAGACGGGCGACTCGCTCCAGATCGGCAGCCGCACGCTGCACTTTGTCCAGACGCCCATGGTCCACTGGCCGGACAACATGGTCACGTGGGACCCCGCGGACGGCATCCTCTTCTCGAACGACGCCTTTGGCCAGCACTTTGCCTCGTCGGCGCGCTTCGATGACGAGAACGACCTCCACGAGGTCATGAAGCAGGCACGCAAGTACTACGCCAACATCGTCCTGCCCTATCAGATGCAGGCCTCCAAGGCGGTCGCGGCCGTGCGTGGCCTCGAGGGTCTCAAGATGATCTGCCCCGCCCACGGCGTCTGCTGGCGCTCCCACGTGGACGAGATTCTCGACGCCTACGAGAACGTCTTTACCTCGGGTGCCGTCGAGGAGAAGGCGCTCATCGTCTACGACTCCATGTGGGGCTCCACCGACAAGATGGCCCACGCCATCTGCGACGCGTTTCTCGCCAAGGACGTGCCGGCGCGCCTCATGGATCTCAAGGACAACCACATCTCCGACGCGATGGAGGCGTTCCTCGACTGCAAGTACCTCGCCGTGGGATCCCCCACGCTCAACAGCCAGATGCTTCCCACGGTGAGCGCGTTCCTCACGTACCTCAAGGGCCTCTCGCCCAAGAACGGCAACCGCGTGGCCGTCGCCTTTGGCAGCTACGGATGGGCACCCCTCGGCCCCAAGGGCGTGGGTGCCGAGCTCGAGTCGGTGGGATTCGAGATGCCGCTCGGCGTGGTGAGCACGAGCTGGATCCCGGACCAAGGGTTCCTCGATGACCTGCGCGAGAAGGTCATGGGGGTGATTGGGTGAGCCATGTCCCTTTCCATAGCGTGACGGCCGGCATCGTCATCGCCTCCCTTGCGCTTGTGGCAAGCCTGTGTGTCGCAGGTTGTGCCTCGACTTCCGCGTCGTCCCAGGAGGCTACCGAGACGTCAGCGGCCGAGTCGCAGGACGCGACGGAGCAGTCCGGGCCGACGGAGGGGGGCGGCGCCGTGGTATCGACGGAGTACATGGACCTGCCCACGTGCGATGGCATAGAGGAGTCCGACGAGGGCGTCACCTACGTCGCCGGCGAGATCATCGTGTCCTTTGACCAGCCCCTGACCGTCGAGGACGTGGAGATCGACCTGGATGGCCTGAGGACGACCAACACCGCCGGCGGAACCGGCATCACCGCGCTCGACGACTCGACCTTCGTGGTGCGGCTCAACGAGGGTGCCAGCGTCTCGCGCGCGATCGTCGAGGTGTCGACAGCCCCGGACGTGATATCCGTCCAACCCAACTACCTATACGAAACCAGCTAATACGGGCGCGCCCGCCTTGGAGGTCTCTGCGATCTAGATGGACATCGTAATAAGCATCGTCATCACGGTTCTGCTCACGTTGGTCAACGGCTACTTCTCGATGAGCGAGATGGCGCTGTCCACGGCGCGCAAGCTCGTCCTCGACCATGAGGCCGAGGAGGGCGATCCCCGTGCCCGTAGGGCTGCCGACCTCATCAACGACCCGGGGGCGTTCCTCGCGGCCATCCAGGTGGCGATCACGCTGGTGGGCTTCGCGAGCTCAGCGTTTGCGGCGACGAGCCTCTCTGACCCTCTGGCCTCGGCCTTCTCGAGTGTCGGCCTGCCGCTCAACGTGGCGCGGCCCCTCTCGGTCGTCATCATCACGGTCCTGCTCTCCTACTTCTCGATCGTGGTGGGCGAGCTCGTGCCCAAGCGCATCGCCATGGCCGACGCCGAGAACGTCTCCAAGATGGTGGCGGGGTTTCTCGGCATGTTCTCGAAGCTGGTGTCCCCGCTCGTGTGGCTGACGTCCGCCTCGGCAAACGGGATCGCCAACCTGCTCAACGTCAAGTCGACGGACGACCGCCAGGTGGTGAGCGAGGACGAGATCAAGTACATGGTCACGGACTCGCACGACCTCTCCGACGAGGAGAAGTCCATGATCCACGACGTGCTCGACATGGGCGACACCATCGCCCGTGAGGTCATGATCCCCCGCGTCGACATGACGTCGATGCCCGACACCTCGACGCTCGAAGAGGTGCTCGCGACCATGCGCAAGACGGGCTTCTCGCGCATCCCCATCTACCACGCGCACGTCGATCGTGTGGTGGGCATCGCGCACATCAAGGACATCATCGACCCCATCCTGGACGACGACGAGACGGACCAGTCCATCACGCGCTACATGCGGGCGGCGAGCTTTGTGCCGGATACCAAGGATATCTTTCCCCTTCTGTCCGAGATGCGCTCGAGCCACGACCACATGGTCATCGTCGTCGACGAGTACGGCGGGACGGCGGGCATCATCTCGATGGAGGACATCGTCGAGGAGGTCGTGGGCGAGATCGAGGACGAGTTTGACCCCGACAATCGCTACCTCATCCAGCTGAGTGACAACGAGTGGCTGGTTGACGGGCGCTTCTCCATCAACGACGCGATGGAGATGGGCTGGCCCATCGAGGAGACCGACGAGTACGAGACCGTGGCGGGCTACGTGCTCGAGCTTGCGGGGAAACTCCCGCGCCCCGGTGACTCCTTCGAGGTCAACGGCTATACGTTTACGGTTCAGAGCATGCGCGGCAGGCGCCTCGCCATGCTGCGCGTGGTGGCACCCGTTCCCCAAGACGGAGACCAGTCCGCCGATGACGGTGACGGCAAGAGCGAGTAGAAAGGTCCATCATGGCACAGCTCGTGGAGATTCAGCAGGTGGAGGTCGGGCGGACGTCCTTTATTGCTCGCGTGCGCATCGCGGACAGCGGCCCGCTCATGACGAGTGACGACCTGGTGGGCACGACGCGCATCTATCGGCTCATGCCGCACATCATCGATCACGTGTGCATGAACGACGGCGGGGAGACCTTCAAGGACGTCATGGGCAACACCGAGCTCGCGCACCTGCTCGAGCACATGACGGTCGAACTCCTCGCGCAGACCGATATCGCCGGCGACATCACCGCAGGACGTACCTACGAGGTCGAGGACGACCCGCGCGCCTTCGAGATAGAGGTGGCCTGCCCCGATGACGTGCTGGTGGCCGGCGCGCTCTCGAGTGCCGCCTGGATGATGCAGTGGGCGTACTCCGGCGGAGGCGAGCCCGAGCCGAGCGTGGAGGCGACAGTCCAGGGCTTGGTGGGCTTGGTGAACGGCCTTCCCGAGGAGGACATGGGTGAGCCCGAGCGCGTGGTGGTCGAGGAGGAAGACGATGAGGTCCCCGAGGACGCTCCTCAGTATGCGGATGACGTCGAGGAGGTCGATGCGACTGAGGACGAGTTCGACATCTACGACGACCGGGCGGGCGACCCCTACGATGGCAAGTCATACGCGGACAATCGTCGCGCTGGAGGCGACGAGCCCGCATGGGATGGGAACGAGGCCGCAGCTTACGAGGCGGCGGATGACGACGCCTATGGCAAGCCTTCGGTAGGCGAGCGGATTGGCGGGCTGTTTGACAAGATTCGCCGACCGCGCAAGAAGGAGGGGCACCATACGCCCCCTGCCTCTGACATGGACCCCTGGGACGAGGGCTGGGACGAATAGACTTTTGACAATTCGACTGCTAGACTGGTATGACATGTTTTGAACTAATTTCAGAACGACGGGAGGAGATTATCGTGAAGGGATTTCTCAAGTTTATGGCGGGTGGCCTTTGTGGAGCGGCTGCTGGTCTTGCGGCTGGTGTTCTGTTGGCGCCGAGGTCGGGTGCCGAGAGCCGAGCCATGGCCGCCGATGCCGTGAACGACGCATGGGACACCGCCGTGGACTCATACGAGCGCAACTCGACCGGCGTCAAGGAGAAGATCGGCACCGTCCGCCCCAACGTTGACTCGACCACCGACGAGCTACGTGCGAAGGTCGACCTTGCCCGTGAGCGCATGGACCAGCTGCGCGACTCCCTCTCGGATGCTGTGGCAAACAAGAGCGAGCAGGTCCAGGACGTCGTTGACACGGTCTCCGACACCGTCGCTTCCAGCGTGCCTGTCGAAGAGACCGAGGCCGAGGGCGTGCGTGTGGAGGTCGTCGAGGGTGGGGCGGACGACAAGGACTAGTTCCTTGGCCGCACAACCTCGGATTCCTTCATGAGGAACAGCGAGCTATATAGGGCGAAGGTCTTCGTCCCCAAGGGCCGTGACGGCAAGCGCTCCCAGCTTGGGCGCGTGAGCCGCACGGTCTTCTCGTCTGCGGGAACGCACGTGGTGGGTGTGACGGTCAAGCGGCCGGACATCGCGGGCATGGTGCGGCGCAGCGACGCCTTTGTGGCGCTCGACTCGTTTGAGCCCTGTGATGGAGGGATGCTCGTCACCGACGCCAAGGACGGCATGGATGACCGTGCCAAGAAGCGGCTGCGACTTGACTGGGATAGCTGTGTGATGTGGGTTGGCATGGACGTGGAGACCAAGGGCGGAGAGTCGCTGGGGATGGTCGCCGACGTCATGTTTGACGACAAGACCGGTGAGGTCACGAGCTTTCTCGTGGGTGACGGCACCGTGGCTCAGAGGCTGGTGGGGGGCATCGAGGTTCCCCCGAGCATGCTTGTTGGCCGTAAGGGGCGCGTGATGGTGGTAGCCGACAAGGCGCGAAGCCTCGAGCCCACGGGTGGCTGGGCCAAGCGAGCAGGTGAGACCACGGCCATGCTCGGCGACATGGCACGCAAGGGTGCCAAGACCACTGCTCGGCGACTTGCCAACCAGGACGGTCGGGCGATCGAGGAGGGCTCGAAGCTCGTGCGACGGGGCATCGGACGAACCACGGGCATGTTCAAGGCGTTCAAGGACGAGTACAAGAAGGCGTCACGTTAGGGAGCGAACGAAGCGGGGTGCCGCGGAGCGGCGGCAGCCACACGGGCGGTTACGTCGGAAGCCGTCTTGCCGCGCGCTGAGCGTCCCACCGCCGTCCGCGTTACATCGTGGTGTCCGAGAGGTCTTGGAGCCTGCTCGCACGCATGATGAGTATGACCGAGGCTACCACAAGCACGAGGGCAACGACGGTGGCCGTGATGGTCAGATGGAGGGCGCCCAGAAAGAGCTGACCCCTGCAGACGCTGTACAAGAGCTCGATGCCAAGAAGCATTGCCACAAGCAAACAGCCGCTCGAGATCTGCGAGAGGCGCTTGGCCCGAGGCACGGTGTAGCTGCGCTGGTAGTTGGCCTTCACCAGGTCAACGAAGTTGGTAATCTTCATGTCATGCTCCTCTTGTCTGAAGTTGCATCAACCATCATAGCCGACGTATGCACGTGCTGCTTTTGGGGCTATAATCGTGAACAAAAATCGTCACATCGACGGGCAGTAGGGAGATGGCGTGGCGACAATCGCCTCATACACCACATGCGGAAAGAAGCACGATTCCAACCAGGATGCGTTTGGTGCGCTACGCGCTGATACGATGATGGGCGAGGCGTTGCTCATGGTCGCGTGTGACGGCGTTGGGGGGCTTGACGCCGGTGAGGTCGCGAGCGCGGCCGTCGTGGATGGGTTTGTCGGCTGGTTCGAGAACGAGTTCCCTGACTACCTCGCGGACAACCGCCTGGGTGACCGCGTGTCGCTGCGGGGTCTGCAGTACGTCTGGGAGGACATGATCGCGTGTCTCAACGAGAAGATCTTCTCGTATGGCAGACAGCGTGACATGGGCGTCGCCACGACGCTCACGGCCCTGCTCCTGATGGGCGACCACTACGTGATGGCCCACGTGGGCGACTGCAGGGCCTACCGATACGGGCGTGGCGTGGTCAAGCAGCTGAGCCGCGACCAGACGCTGCTCGCCTACGAGCTCGCGCGTGGCACCATCACGCCGGAGCAGGCGCGGAACTACCCCAAGAAGAACGTGATCCTGCAGGCGGTGGGTGCCAGCAGCACGGTGCAACCGGACTTCTCGGTGGGAGACTGGGATGCCAGCGACGTGCTGCTCCTCTGCACGGACGGCTTCTACAAGACGATGAGCGACCGCGACTTCGAGACATTGCTTCCCCTGCTCAACACTGGTGCACGCGGGCGCCTCATGCCCATTGCCCGGCTGCGCAGGGCGGTGGGCGAGCAGCCGGACCCCGTGCAGCGGTGGTGCGAGAACATGGGCAATCGCGTGGTCCGCAACGGTGAGACCGACGACGTGAGCGTGCTGGTGGGTGGGCTCACCTATCCGCCCGAGGACGCGGCGGCAAGATCGCGGACCACGCTCTCGACCAAGCGGTCGGCCACGAGGCCCATGGGCGTGGACGTGACGGGCGAGACGGGCTCCTTTGCGCCCATCAAGCAGCTCGAGGACCTGGAGCGACAGATCGCGCGCGACCACTTTCGCATCACCGAGCGCGTGGTCGAGCACCGCGTGGCACAGGTCGAGAGCGGGCAGGTGCCTCCATCGACCCAGCCGGACCTCGGCGATACCGCAGACTATAAGATGCCGTAGTGCGTGCTCTTCGCCCCACTTGAGGTGTGCTTGAGGCGTGCGCCCTTGGTGGGGTGGGACGTCCTTGGTGCCCGCCTCCGTGACAAGGTCCGGTGCCCCTACACGCTCATGACGCGCTACATGCCCATAAGCTAGGGCACCCTACACGCCCATCAGCGAGAACACGACCATCATGACGGTCAGCACGACCACGAGCGCTATGGTCACCCAGGTAAGCGCCGTGTACACCGCCCCGTTGGCGTAGTCTCCCATGACGTGGCGATCTCCGGCGATCTTCACCATGCACACGAGCAGCACCGGCAGGATGACGCCGTTGACGATCTGCGCCAACATGGTCACACCAAAGAGGTCGATGTTGGGAATGAGGCAGATCGCCGCCGAGAAGAACGTGATGAACGTGATGATGCCTCGGTAGACGGGAGCCTCGCGCCAGGTGCGGTCGGCACCGCGCTCCCACCCAAACGCCTCGCAGACGGCGCTTGCCGTGATCGACGGCAGCGCGCAGGCCGCGAGCAGCGACGCGCCTATGAGTCCCACGGCAAAGAGCGCCATGGCGTAGCTGCCGGCGAAGGGCACGAGCGCGAGGGCCGCGTCTGCCGCCGTCGTGACCTCGATGCCCTGGGGGAACAGCACCGTCGCCGTGGTGAGGAGTATGAACCACGAGACGGCCTGCGAGAGGATGCACCCCAGCACGTTGTCGAGGCGCTGTCCGGGGATGTCGCTGGCGTCGAGGTTCTTCTCGACCACACTGGACGAGACCATGTAGATCATGTAGGGGCTGATCGTGGTGCCGATGTTGGCGACGAGCAGGCTGATGTAGCTTGGGTCGGCCGAGAGGTGGGGCACGACGGTGGCGATGCCGGCGGCGGCCCAGTCTGGGTCAGAGAGCACGCCCGCGACCACGTAGGCAAAGAACACGCATGAGATAAGCAGCAGGATCTTCTCGACGCGACCGTACGACCCGCTCATGGTGATGAGCCAGACGGTCACGGCGGCCACCGGAACGCAGAGGTAGGAGGGGATGTCAAAGAGCGCAGCACCCTGTGCGATGCCGGCGAACTCCGAGAGCATCACGGAGCAGTTGGTGATTACGGTGGCGAGCATGGCGACGGCGGATATGCGGATGCCAAACTGCTCGCGGACGAGCGAGGCAAAGCCCTTGCCCGTCGCGCAGCCCATGCGCGAGGCCGTCTCCTGCACCACGATGAGCAGCACGCAGGTGAAGGGTACCGACCACATCATGGCAAAGCCGAGCTTGGCCCCTGCCGACGAGAACGTCGCGATGCCGCCCGCGTCGGTGCCGGCCAGCGCCGAGACCAGACCGGGCCCCAGCGCGCCGAGCATCGCCAGGCGCCTAGCGCGCCTGGAGGCAGGGACCTCGGCGGCCCCGGGGGTCTCCGCCTTGTCCGTGCGCTTGTCGGGTTGCCGCTCGCTCATGAGACCCAGAGCCCCCCGAGCTGGAACGCTAACGAGATGCCCACGAATATCGCGAGGGCGATCGCGAGCGCCGTGAACGTGAGGGCGTACCTCGAGGTGTCGAGACCCCGGTCGTCACGGCGGCGGATGATGGTGAGGTAGATGGGGGCGGTCGCGAAGGACACAACGATGGAGACGGCGGCGGCTACAAACCCCTTGGTGAACGTGCTGCCTACCAGCGCCTCGGCGGACGAGAGGGCGTCCTTGTCGATGAAGGCGTTGGCGAGCAGCTGCGTGCCCATGGCGATGACGGCCGCGAAGAGCACGCCGAGCACCAGACCCTTGAGGGCAAAGCCCGCGAACGACGGTGCCGACTCGTCGTCCTCGTCGTACTCGAGGTAGTAGTTGATGACGTAGCTCACTGAGTCGTCGGCGAGGATGAGGGCCGCCGGCATCGCGAGCGCCTGCACGAGCACCAGGCTGTCGGGCCCTCCCGCCACGAGCATGATGGCGGTCCCCACGAGCCAGAAGAGCGACCACGCCTCCTGACGGAGCAGCCAGAGGAAGTCGTGCCCGCGGCGGGAGCGGCCGTCGCGCGAGGAGCCGCCGGCGATCTGGAGGTCCTGCTCGTGCTCCTCCTCGAGGACGTCGAGCGCGTCGTCCACGGTGACGATGCCCAGCAGCTTGCGGTCGTCGTCCACGACCGGCATCGCGAGGAGGTTGTACTTGGAGATGTCGAGCGCGACGTCCTCCTGGTCGTCCTCGGGGCTGGCCGTCACCAGCTCGGAGGTCATGAGGTCCCTGAGCTTGTCGGTGGGCTCGGCCACGATGAGCGCGTTGAGCGGGACCACGCCCGAGAGACGCCCGTCGTCGTCGGTCGCGTAGATGTAGTGCACGCTCTCGAAGTTCTCGTCGAGGGCCTTGAGCACCGCGATGGCGTCCTCCACGAGCGTCGACTGGGGGAGGCTCACGACCTCGCTCGTCATGATGCGCCCGGCCGTGTCCTCGCGGTAGCCCAAGAGCTGGCGGATGGCCTGCTGCTCGTGGACGCCCATGAGCCTGAGGAGCTTCTCGGCACGGTCGTAGTCGAGCTCGCCCACGAGCTCCGCCGCGTCGTCGGGGTCCATCTCGGAGAGCATGCGGCTCGCGCTCTTCTCGTCCATGCCGTCGACGATCTGGTCGGCCTTGTCGTCCTCGATCTCGGCCATGACGTCGGCGGCCTGCTCGTCGTCGAGCTGGGCGAAGACCTGACCGCGCAGGCGCGGGTCCAGGCGCTCGATGATGTCGGCGATGTCCGCCGGGTGCATGTCGTCGAGCGTCTTGTGCGAGACCGAGAGCTTGACGTTGGAGAGGTCGCGCTCGAGGAGGTCCATGTAGTTCCACGCGATGATGCGCTCGGGGATCGTCTTGCCAAAGGCCTTGGCGACGCGTAGGGCGACGCGCTCGAGGGTGGGCGAGAGCGTCCGTAGGATGCCGCGGACGCCCACCTCGGCGCCGATGAGGCGAAGCTGCGTGGAGCTGGTGTCCGAGAGCTTGAGGTCGTTCACGCGCACCACGCGCATGCCGAGCGTGTCCACGATCTGCTTGTTGAGCAGGTCGCGCGCGATGAGCACCTCGTCGGGCTGGAGGTAGCTAAAGCGGATGTCCGTCTTGACGACCTTGAGGCGTATCTCGTCGTCGCTGTAGGTGTCCACGTACTTGCGCCAGCTCACCATGAAGGGCGTCTTGCCGGGTCCCTCGACGGCAAGCGACGTGACACGGGGAAAGACCTCGCCCGTGGCGATGCCAAGGTCGTTCACGACGCCAATCTTCTCGCCGTCGAGGTCGTATACGGGATCGCCCAGAAGTTGGGACAGGTAGATCATGCGAGCTCCTTTGTTTGGGGCTGACGCCGTCGCACGGCGGTGGTCAGCCGCATGGCCGGTCACCCCACGGCGCGCCAAAGGAGCTGCACCGGGGGTCAGCTACTGTGAGGTCGAGGTTTCGACTTCATGATGACCCTTCTCTTGGTAGGCTTAACCTCTGTGACGCGCGTCTGCCGTGTGGCGATGCTGCTGAGTGGCGTCGCGGTCACAGTCCGCAAGTATAGCATAGAAGCGCAGCTTGTCCCTCGGGTGCGTCTGCATGTGCCAAATGTTAGCATTGCGTAAGCGATTGCCCGCAATTGCTTGTTTTCGATGCGTCACTACCCGTTTTGCCTGTTGCTCTGCTAACATGTATTAGCCCTTTTTGCCCTACGCGCATGAAGGTCACAAGGTGCAGAAACCGTGGTCAGAGGGGAGAGCGCCGTGAGCAGAGTGAAGCGCAAGGAGGAGAAGTTCTACGCCTACCTGAGTCGGTTCATCGACGAGGCGTTGGCCGCCTCAGAGCTGTATGCGCAGGTATTGGCATCCTATCCCGCCTCACGCGAGTTCATTCCGCAGCTCAAGTCGCACGAACACGCAGGTGACGAGCTTGTTCGCGAGATCATGGCCGAGCTCTCGGCCTCCTTCATCACCCCCTTCGACCGTGAGGACATCGCAGCGCTCACGCGCAACATCGACTGCATCGTGGACGGCGAGGAGGGTGTCTGCGCCCGTCTCGAGATCTTTGACGTCGACTGGGTGCCCAGCGAGGCGGTCAAGATGGGCGAGCTCACACTGAGCGCGGTGCGCTCGCTGCGCGAGGTCTTCGAGAAGCTCCCCAACTTCAAGAAGGATCCCGCCCCGGTCATCGAGAAGGTGGTCGAGGTGCGTCGCATCGAGAACGAGGGCGACCGCGTCTATCGCGGCGGCTTGGGAAACCTCTTTGCGAGTGACACCGCCGTCATCGACATCCTCCGGTGGACCAAGCTGCTCGACAAGATGGAGGAGACCCTCGACTTCTGCGAGGCCGTCGCCAGCACCGTCCAAGGCGTGGTTATCAAAAATGCTTAGCACGATGCTCATAGCCGTCTTGGCGAGCGCCTTTGTCTTCGAGTTCATCAACGGCTTCCACGACACGGCAAACGCCATCGCGACCACGGTCTACACGCGCGCCCTCAAACCGCGCGTCGCCATCCTCATGAGCGCCTGCATGAACTTCATCGGCGCGCTCACCAACGAGAAGGTCGCGCACACCGTTGCCAACGGCCTCATCGACATCGACCTCCAGCTCTACGTGATTCTCGCGGCACTTCTCGGTGCCATCGCCTGGGACCTGTTCACCTGGTGGCGCGGCATTCCCTCGAGCTCGAGCCACGCGCTCATAGGCGCGCTCGTGGGCGCGACGATGATGTTTGCCGGCGGTCCCCAGCACATCCTGTGGGGCGGTGTGGTGAGCAAGGTCGTCATCCCCCTCTTCACCTCGCCGCTCGTGGGCATGGCCTTGGGGTTCTTCTTCATGCACGTGGTGTTTGAGGTCTTCGCGAACTGGCCGCACGCCAAGGCCAACTCGCTCTTCCACAAGCTGCAGATCGCCTCGTCCATGTTCATGGCGTACAGCCACGGATCGAACGACGCACAAAAGACCATGGGCATCATCACGCTCGCCCTGGTGACGGAGGGCCTGCTGCCCTCGGGGACGTCGGTGCCCTTTGAGGTCAAGCTCTTCTGCGCGCTGACGATGGCGCTGGGGACCTCGGTGGGCGGTCGCCGCGTCATGAAGACCGTGGGGTCGGGCGTGACCAAGC
>Ga0065709_1029449_pt1 | contig 21711 bp, 16 predicted proteins | sample Hoacrofraction14_2_FD_59096 | JGI IMG/M metagenome (GOLD analysis project Ga0065709, IMG submission 59096) | Hoatzin crop microbial communities from Cojedes, Venezuela, sample from fiber fraction 14 v1 | ecosystem: Host-associated > Birds > Digestive system > Esophagus > Crop | place: Venezuela...
CCAGCCCCGCACCGCACACTCGCGGCCGACTGTGCGACGCGCGGCCGCACACGGTCTCGCGTGCGCATGTTTTGGAGATCGCACGAATCCGCAAACGCACAAGAAGGAGACCGTGCGAGATGCGGCCCTAAGGCGGGTGGGGCAAGTCGCACGCGAGGATGCCGCAATTGGACAGAAAGCGCGGCGTGCGCGGCGGGCTCTTCTCTGCAAGCCGAACTTTCTGTCCAACGATGCACACACGCCACAGCTTCTATCCAGCCGCACCCCCGTCAAGTGACAACGGCGAGAAGAGCCGTGCGTCGGCAAGACACCCCTCCCCGGATTCTTGATGCATCCGTCGCGGTATCATGCGAGAAGCGCCGTGCAACGGGTAAGAGAAGTACCAAGCACACACAACGGCATGAGGAGCCATGGACACCTACTCCCCCAACAACGTCCCTGACGAGGACCCCATCTACGAGATGCCTGATGGCAGCGGCAACGACCTCGACGACTCCCTCGAGCACCTAGGCCGCAGCCTCGGCGAGCTGGGCGCCTCGATCTTCAACCGCGTGGACGAGGCCGTGCGCTCGGCAGACTTCGACGGCCTGGCGCAGAACGTCTCGCAGACCATCGCGAGCGGCGTGGACAAGGCAAATCAGGCCGTGCAGCGGGCGACGGCAGGCGCGCAGCAGCCCCAGGCGCAGCAGCAGTCCCAACAGCCGCAACGGCAGCTCGCGCGCGTGATCACCTCCAAGACGAAGTCCCTCGGCGCTCTGCTCAAGACCTTTGGCGGCGGCTACCTCGTCACCCTCTTCGGCTTCGTCGACATCGCCTGCCTGACCGTGCTCATCGAGGACGGGCTCGATCCCGCCTCGGCCCTTGTCGCCCTGCTGATGGGCGCCGGCACCTTCTTCAGCTGGAGATTCTTCAAGCGCTCGCGCTCGGAGCGTCGCATGTTCAAGGCGCTCGAGGCCTGGAAGCAGACGCTGGGCAACCGCGAGGAGGCCAGCGTGGGCGAGCTTGCCTTCGATGCCAACATCAGCGAGAAGGACGCCTACGGAGCCGTGCGCCAGGCCCTCTCGTCGGGCTACATCCCCGGCGCGCGCCTGGGCGTGCTGCCCTCAGGCGAGGAGCGCCTCTTCCTGAGCGACGAGGCCTTCGAGCGCATGGGTGCTCGTGACCCCGGCGAGCCCGAGGCCATCCCCCAGACCACGACGGCCTCCAAGTCCCCCGTAGCGCCCAACGGCTACGAAGGCGCTACCGCCACGGTCGACACCCGTGCGCAGGCTGGCACCGGCACCCAGGCAAGCGACCGCGTGACACAGATTCTCCAGGAGGGCAACAGCTACCTCGTGCGCATCCGCGCGGCCAATGCCGTCATCACCGAAAACGACATGTCAAACAAGCTCTATGAGCTTGAGGAGAACGTCCGTCGCATCCTCGTGGGCGTGCAGGAGGATCCCTCGCGTGCCAGCCGCCTGCAGCAGTTCATGAGTTACTACCTACCCACCACCGGCAAGCTCGTGGACGCCTACGCCGACCTCGACCGACGTGGCGAGCAGGGCCCTACCGCCCAGCAGACGCGCCAGGAGATCAAGGACACGCTCGACGTCATCAACGACTCGTTCGAGAAGCTCAGCGACGACCTCCTGGCCCGCGAGGCGCGCGACCTCAAGACCGAGATGAACGTCATGAAGACGATGCTCGCCCAAGACGGCCTCACCGATGACGGTCCCCAAGCCGATCCGCCGGCACCGGGCGCGGACGCGGGCATCCCCAACCTCAAGTTCTAGCCGCCTTACGACACACCGGTTCTTCTCGCCAGCCAACAGAAAGGAAGCCCCATGAACGACGACCAGCTCAACAACGAGGTCCAGCCCGAGCCGATCCTGGAGTTTGGCGACGAGACCGCAACGCCCCAGACGCCCGTCGCCCAGGACCTTGGTTCCACGAGCTACGTGACGCCCATCGCCCAGGCGCAGGTGGACGACTCGATGCTCTCGGAGTCAGAGCAGAAGCAGGTCAAGGACTTTGTCCAGAAGATCGACATCTCCAACTCGGGCGCCGTGCTGCAGTACGGCGTGGGCACCCAGCGCAAGATGGCCGACTTCAGCGACCAGACCCTCGAGAGCGTGCGCACCAAGGACATGGGCGCCGTGGGCGGAGAGCTCACCAAGCTCATCGGCGAGCTGCGCGGCTTCAACCCCGACGAGGAGCAGCAGAAAGGACCGTTGGGCTTCCTCAAGCGCCAGACCAACAAGGTCTCTGAGCTCAGGGTGCGCTACGACGCCGTCGAGAAGAACGTCGAGCGCGTGAGCGACGAGCTGCAGAAGCACCAGATCCAGCTGCTCAAGGACATCGACATGCTCGACCAGATGTACGACCTCAACGCCACGTACTTCAAGGAGCTCACGATGTACGTGCTGGCCGGCAAGGAAAAGCTCCAGCAGACGCGCGAGGTGGAGCTGCCCGCCCTGCAGAACAAGGCGCGCCAGACCGGCCTTGCCGAGGACGCCCAGCAGGCGCGCGACCTCGCGGCCAAGTGCGACCGCTTCGAGAAGCGCGTCTACGACCTCGAGCTCACCCGCCAGGTGGCGCTCCAGACGGCCCCGCAGATTCGCCTGGTGCAGAACTCCAACGCCGTGATGGCCGAGAAGATCCAGTCCACGATCGTCAACACCATCCCCCTCTGGAAGAACCAGATGGTCATCGCGCTGGGCGTGGAGCACGCCACCCAGGCCGCCGCGGCGCAGCGCGAGGTCACCAACATGACCAACGAGCTGCTCAAGAAAAACGCCGACCAGCTCAAGACCGCCACCATCGAGGCCGCCAAGGAGGCCGAGCGCGGCATCGTGGACATCGAGACGCTGCGCCACACCAACGAGCAGCTCATCAGCACGCTCGATGAGGTCGTGGCCATCCAGCGCGACGGCCACGAGAAGCGCGAGGCGGCCGAGGCCGAGCTGGGCCAGATCGAGGGCCAACTCAAGCAGAAGCTCCTCGAGGCGTCGCAGGTGTAGTGCGCGCATGAACCTCACCGAAGCACTCGAGCACGCCAACGCACTCTACCTGCCAGGCCTCCTCTTTGACGACTCCGCGCTCACCGACTCGCGCGTGCGCAACGAGGAGGCCATCAAGGTGCTCTCTGAGGCCTGGTGGCAGGCGCCCAAGGGAGACGAGCCCTTCAGCTTTGACCTCGTACGACAGCTGGCGGCGCGCAACTGCGAGGTGTGCGACCTCTTTGGCGCCGACCGCCTGCGCGACGTCTCGGGGTCAAACCTCGCGCGCTCGCTCAGCCCACACGACCTCATCCAGGGCGTCGCGCGCCTGCAGGGGCGCAAGCCCCAGACCGTCGCCAAGACGGCCGGACCCATGGCCGACGACCTCAACATCGCCTTCACCGAGGCACCCGTGCACGGCACGGTGATCGGCTTCGACATCGAGACCACGAGCAAGGACCCTGACCGCGGCTACATCATCAACCTTGGCATCGCCCTCATGGACCTCTCGCCCACCGACGAGCCGCACGACGGGCATGCCGCCTACTTTGGCTTGCCCGCGATGTACGAGGAGAAGGGCGTGCCCCTGACCGAGATCCATCGCATCACGTGGGCGGACGTCGCCGGCAAGACCCCCTTCACCCAGGACGAGCGCACGGGCAAGGCACTGCTCAAGGTCTTCAAGAAGCTGCCCGTCATGGCGCACAACGCCGCATTCGAGGACTCGTGGCTCATGCTGCACCTGGACGGCTACGCAGAGGCGCGAAAGACCGGCAAGATCACGCTCATCGACACGCGCGACATCTGCCGGCGCATCGACCCCGACGTGCGCTCGCTGCCGCACGAGTCGCGCCCGGCGTCCCTCGAGCAGTGGGCCCGCAGGCGCGGTACCCTGGCCGCCGGCGAGGCCGAGCGGCATCTGGGCCTCGACGATGTCTTCCTCATGCTGCGCACCGTGCGCGCCGAGTTCGCGGAGCGCAACATGCTCGTAGGCGCATAGCCCTTCTCGCCAGCCTGTCCAGCACAACCTGACGGCATAGCCACCCAGAGCAAAACGCGAAGTCAGCCACCCAGAGCAAAACGCGAAGTCGCTCGTCTGACCGTTTTTGGGGCCTATCGGGGCACAAAAGTGGTCACTTGAGCGACTTCGGCGAGAAGGGCGTGTTTGTGTTGCAGGCTACCCAACCAGGGCGGTGACGTCGGCGAGGACGCTCTCGAAGCTCACGCCGCGCACCTCGAAGTAAGGCTGCTTCTTGGTCACGCACATGGCGTCGTAGACGAGCTGGCCCGCAAAGGCCACGGCGTCGTGGAGCGAGCGGCCGCACATGACGGCGGCAAGCAGGCCGCTGGCATAGAGGTCGCCAGTGCCATGCAGCATGTAGGGCAGCAGCTCGCCGCTGACCTCGTCGCCCTCCACGCCGTCACCGGCCACGAAGTTGCGGATGAGGCCGTCGCCGCGCGTGATGCCCTTGAGCACCACGCACTTGGCGCCCATGGCCAGCAGCGCATCGAGCATGCGTCGCACATAGGCGTCGTCCACGTCCTGGCCCGCATACTCGATGCCGGTGAGGATGGACGCCTCGGTGAGGTTTGGGGTCAGGAGGTCGGCACCCTCGACGAGCCCCTTCATGGACTCGCAGAGCTCCTCGGTGTACGTGGGATAGCGCTTGCCGCCGTCGCCCATCACCGGGTCAACGACGCGCAGGGCGTCGCCGTAGGTGGCATAGAGGCGCTGGATGCTCGCGACCTGCTCGGGAGCGCCAAGGAAGCCCGAGTAGATGGCGTCGAGCTCGATGCCCTCCTTCTCCCAGGCCGTGAGGTAGTCGTCGAGCATGCTCGTGGTGTCATGCATGTAGAAGTACGGGAAGCGCGTGTGGGCCGAGAAGAGCGACGTGGGCACGGGGCACACATCGCACCCTGCGGCGCTGAGCACCGGGATGGCGATGCCCAGCGAGCACTTGCCATAGCCGCAAAGGTCATGAACGGCGGCAACGCGCGGAATGTAGTCGCCTTGGCGCTGGTAGAGCGTGAGGTCGTGCGTGGTGGTCATGATGGTCTCCTTACGTGGACTTATGGACCGACGTTTGGATGCCGCGGGCGCGGCGTCTTTCCCCATCATAGCCAACAGGCGCCTGCAGGCGGCAATCGTAACCGTGCGCACACATCTGCCAGCGGCGCAGGCCGCTTCTCGCCTAGAACGACGTGTCGGTGGGCTTGGGATAGTACCTGTTGAACTTGCGTACCTGGTTGATCTCGGTCAGGGTCACGATCGTCGTTCGGCGCAGCGAGCGGTCCTCCGCATAGCGCTGGGGGTCAAAGACCTTGCCGTCGGCAATCAGCTGCTCGAGCCGTGCCTTGAGCTTCTCGTCACGCACGTAGCGGCGCAGCAGCGACACGGGGACCATCGTATAGAGGACCTCCTGGTCGACGACGCGCGGCTCGATGGCCTTGCCGTCCACGAGGTCGTCCACCAGGCACTCCATGGGGTTCACGCCGCCGGCGAGGTTGTAGTACGAGTTGCGGCCGATGCGCGGGTTCACCTCGAAGAGCAGCTCGCGACCGTCACGCGGGTCGGTCTTGACGTCAAAGTTGGCAAAGCCCTGCCAGCCGATGGACTCGAGCATCGCCGCCGTGCCGCGCCAGAGCTCGGGCACCTCGTGCGTGATCATGGCCACCGGGTTGCCCAGCATCGAGGGGGAATGGTCCTCCAGAAGGACGTGCGCCGCACCAAACATCGTGGTCTTCCCGTTGGAGTCCACGTACAGCGTGATAGAGCCCATGTACGTGTCGTCGCCGGGGATGAGCTCCTGCACGAGGAACGTCCCCTCAAACCCGACCTCGCGCATCTGCGACCAGACGGCGTCAAGCTCCTCCTGGCTCTGCACGAAGTAGACCTTCTTGCAGCCCTTGAAGATGAACGAGGTATACTCCGCCGAGACCGCCGGCTTGGCGACGAGCGGGAAGGGGATCTGGGACGGTGCCACGTCGCCCGGGATGGAGAGGTCCACGACCTGCGTCTTGGGAGTGAGAAGACCAAACTCGTCGCAGAGCTTGGCAAACTCGACCTTGTTGGAGACGCGCTCCATGGGGCCGGCGGGCGGCACGCAGCAGGTCACGTTGCTGGGGAGCTGAGAAGAGACGTCCGAGATGCGCTTGATCATGCCGTCGGTGTTGGCGATGAGCAGCAGTGTCTTCTGGGGGTTGCGCTCGGCCAGGCCCGTCACTGCGCGGACGATGTCCTCCTTGCCCAGGGCCTCGGTGCGTTCCACGTCAAAGATCCGGGAGTTCTTGACCATGCTGATGGGCTCGGGCACCACACAGACGCTCTTGATGCCATAGGCCTCGTGAAACTCGCGGCCAATGGGATACACGCCGGTGTCACCGCCCAAGATGACCGGCAGGATGTCGTCACGCGTCGCGTGCTTGGTCATGGTCTTCTCCCCTTCTGCTGGAAAGACGGTCTTGCTGCGGTCCCCCTACAGGCTAGCATCAGGCGGCACGCCTGCGCAGGACGCGTCCGACGAGCGAGCCCAGGACGGCCGCCTCGGGCAGGTGAAGGCGCATCGCCGCACCATACGTGACGACCACGGCAACGACGCCCGAGGGGACGAGATACACGAGCGACCTCACAAGCGACCCCTCGGCCGGCCCCGCCACGGTCCGGAGCAGGTACATGACGGCCATGCCCAGAAGCGCGCCCACGATGCCCAGGGCCAGCGAGCGGGCAGCCACGAGCAGCGCGCGTCTGAGGCCCGTATGACCCAGGTAGCTGCGCAGGAAGACGAACGAGAACCCATCGAGCAGCACAAAGTAGACGAGGCTTCCCAGGGCAACGGCGGCGATGCCCAGCACCGGCGTCATCACGACGGTGAAGACAACCTGCACCAGCGAGATGATGACGTTGGCGACGGCCATGGCGACCATGCGCCTGAGCGACGAGAAGACCTTCTGGAGCAGCGTCTGAACACCGTACCACGGCAGGATGAGGGCCAGAAAGCGCAGGTAGTAGGCTGTGAGCTCAACGCTCTTCTCGTCAAAGCGGCCAATCTGCAGAAGTGACATCAGGGGCTGCGCAAACGCGATGAGGTAGACCATGAAGGGGATGAGCACAAAGATGACCTGGCAGATACCCTCGCTGGCCGTACGTGCATAGCCGTCCATGTCGCCCTTGGCGTACATGTCCGAAAGCTCGGTGAACATGGTCACGGTGATGGGCACCGCAAGAACGGCATACGGCAGCGTGTACCACAGGCGCGCATAGTAGACCACGGAGCTTCCCTGGTCGGGCACGGCCACCAGGGCGCTGCTCGTCATGACAGCCGTGGTCACGAAGGTGCAGACCGTCGCCACGAGGGTGGGGACGCCGATGGAGAGCGTCTCCTTGAGCGCGGGGTCGTGGAAGTCGATGTGCGGCGTGAGGCGCACGCCGTGGCGCCTGAGCGACGGCAGCTGCAGCAGCACCTGCACGAGCACGCCCAGGGGATTCCCCACGGCAAGGCAGAGCATGCCAACGCCGACGAGGCCCCTCTGGGCAAAGAACGCGTACAGCAGAAACGACGCGATGGTGATGAAGTTGTTGAAGATGGGGGCCGCATTGGACCAGAAGTAGTCACGCTCGGCGTTGAGGACGCCCGAGCACACCTGCGAGAGGCAGTACAGCAGCACCTCGCAGGCAAAGAACCTGAAGAACCAGACGGCGTCGGCCATCTGCGCCTGGTCGGTACCCACCGACTGCGTGAAGATGATCGGCGCGGCAAACGCGATGCAGAGCACGGTGAGAAGCCCCATCAGCACGAGCACAATCGAGAGCAGATTTGACACGTAGCGGTTGGCGCCCTCGCGGCCGCTCTTCTCCTTGACCGACAGGTACACCGGCAGGAACGCGGTCATGATCATGCCGCCAATGACCAGCTCGTACAGCTGGTTGGGCAGGTTATTGGCCACGGTGTAGCAGCTCGAGAGCAACGACGTCCCCAGCGCGAAGGCCTGGGCCCACGTGCGGAAGAAGCCCGTGACGCGGCTGATGACCACCAGGCCGCTCATCATGGCGGCAGAGCGACCAACCTGCTGCGTCAGCTCCTCGGCCTCGGCACCGTCCGTCTGCGCCGCGGCCGTGTGGGGGTCTTCCACAGTCGCCTTGCCAAGGTCGTCGTCCCGCATGTCCCACCGCTTTCGGTTGCTATAATCTGTCAGGCGCGTGCCCGCGTTTTGGACGCGTGCGGCCCATCACAAACAGCCTTTGATTATAGTCCCGTGAGCTGCGGATTCGTTCACGCGCCCAGGCAGACGAAAGGTTTCCATATCGTGAGCACCTACGAGCTTAGAGCCATCGACGCAGCCACGCTCGACGAGTACTGCGCGGGGCACCCCCTTGGCAACTACCAGCAGACCTCCCAGATGGGAGCGCTTCGTCAGAGGCAGGGCGCCGAGGTCGAGTACCTCGGCCTCTTCCGTGATGGCGAGCTTGCCGCCGCCACCGTCCTCGAGACGTACCGCTCGCGCCTCTCGACCTTCTGCGCGGTGCATGACGGACCCCTCTGCGACTTCCACGACGCCGAGCTCACCAAGGCCATGGTCGACGCCCTTGGTGCCCATGCAAAGACCAACGGGGCAGCCCAGCTCGAGATCACCCCTGAGTTTGCCTACCGCGTCCGCGACTCGTATGGCGCAGAGCTTCCCCAGGACGAGGGCGGCGCCCCCGACGATGCGGCCCTCAAGGCGCTCACGGACGCCGGCTGCGAGCACGAGGGCTTCACCACGGGCTACACGGCCGTCCCACGCTGGCGCTACCTCAAGGACCTCACCGGCTTTGCCACGGCAGACGAGCTGCTTGCCTCCTACGCCAAGAAGGCGCGTCGCAACGTCCATGTGGGCGAGATCAGCTGCGTGCGCGTCGAGCGCCTGCCGCGCGAGCGCCTGGGTGAGTTCCATGCCGTCTGCCAGATGAGTGCCGAGCGCCAGGACTACGAGAACCGTCCCCTCTCGTACTTCGAGGACATCTATGACTGCTTTGGCGACAAGGCCCGCTTCCTTGCCGCCTACATGGACATGGACGCCTATGTGAAAAGCCTGGAAGAGAAGCGCGACCACCACCTGCGCGACGTCGAGCGCCTGAGCGAGTCCATCAAGACCACCAAGCGCCTGGAGGCCACGCAGCGCAAGCTCGACGAGGCCAAGAGCGCCCATGGCTTCACCCTCAAGCGCCTCGAGGACGCCGCCGGCTACATCGAGCGCGACGGTCATAAGCCGATTCTTGCCGTGGGCCTCTTCGTGCGCCACCCCCGCGAGATGGTCTATCTCTTCTCGGGGTCGGACGACCGCTACACCAAGTTCTGCGCGCCTGCCCTGCTGCAGCACCACGTCATGAGCGCATGCGTGGAGGAGGGCATCGACCGCTACAACTTCTATGGCATCGACGGCGTCTTTGACGACCCAGACGACCCGGGCCGTGGCGTGCTGGAGTTCAAGCAGGGCTTCAACGGCTACGTCGAGGAGCTCTCGGGGGACTTCACGCTGGTGCTGCGCCCGGGCGTCTACCACGCAAAGCAGCTGGCGCACAAGATACTCGGACACTAGCAGGAGAAGCGCCGGGCACCCCCGCATCACCACGCCACAAAAAGGCCTCGGACCGCGACCGGTCCGAGGCCTTCGTCGTAACCTAAACGGCTTTTGGCTACGCAGGAGAGCCGCAGCTCACATAGCCCGAAAGCGTACCGTAGCCGATCTGCGGGTTGTGGTTGGGGTTGAACGCCTCGACCACGGTGCCGTTGCCGATGTAGATGCCCACGTGGCCGGACTTCCACACGATGTCGCCCGGCTGGACCTGGCTCAGTGACTTGGTGCAGTAGGCGGCGAGGGCTGCGGAGGAGTGCGGGATCGAGTAGCCGGCGCAGGCGTACGCATAGCTCACGAGGCCCGAGCAGTCGAAGGTGCGCGTGGAGGGGTCGCAGGCACCATAGCTATAGGTGCCACCCACCATGGAGCACGCGGCCGAGATGACGGTGCCACGCCACGCCGCGCTCGACGAGCTGGTCGTGGTGGTCGTGGTGGTCGTGGTGGTCTCGGTCGAGGTGGACTCGGTGGTGGTCGTGGTGGTCGTGGTGGTCTCGGTGGAGGTGGTCTCCTCCTCTTCCTCGACGGTGGTCTCCTCGGCCTGCTGCTGCTCCTCGGTCTCGGCCTGTGCCTCTGCCTCGGCGGCCGCCTGAGCCTCGGCCTGTGCCTTGGCGGCGGCCTCCTCGGCGGCCTTCTGCGCGGCGGCCTCCTCGGCGGCGATGGCCTCCCTGACCTCCTCGCTCAGGCCGTCGACGTAGTCCTGCGCCTCGGCGGCGGCGTCCTCGAGCTCGGCCTGCTGCTGCTCCTGCTGCTCGAGCAGCTCGCTCTGCTCGGCCTTCTGCTCCTCGAGGGCGGACTTCTCGTTGGCCAGTTCCTCCTGGAGGTCCTTGACCTCGTCGATGGCCTCTGCCTCCTGCTCGGCAACACGGTTGGCGTAGTAGATGTTCGAGATGAACGACTCGATGTCGTTGGAGCCAAGGATCAGCGCCAACAGCGACACGTGGCCCGACTTGTAGCTTGCCGAGACATCACCGGCAAGGGCCTCCTGGGCCTCCTCGAGCTCGGCCTGCTTGACCTCGATGTTGCCCTCGGTCTCCTCGATCTGGCCGTCAAGCTCCTCGATCTGGACCTTGGTGTCGTTGACCGCCTCGGAGGCCTCCTCGGCCTGGGCATAGAGGCTGTCAAGCTGGGCCTGGGCCTCGTCAAGCTGGGCCTGGAGTTCCTCCGACGTGGTGGCGGAGGCGATGGTCGGGACGGCAACGAGGGGGCCCGCGCCCAGCGACGCCACAAGGGCGGCAATAACAGCAAATCGCGCGCCATTGCGAAGGCGCAGCGTGTTTCTCTTCTTCACAGTCACATCTCCTTAGAGTCGTGAATGAGCTCTGTGACCAAGTCACATGTGGTCAACTAGTCTACAACAGATGCCGGCTCTCTGCTTAACCACCACATTTGACCAACCGTCTCATCACCCTTCGCACAACTCTATACTTAGAGAGACAGCAAAGGAGGCGCACATGGACACCACATCCACGCTCGAGGTCTGGGCACATCGCGGCTGCAGCTACGAGTGGCCCGAGAACACGCTGCTCTCCCTTACCGCGGCCTCGCGCCTGCCCGTCACCGGCGTGGAGCTTGACATCCAGCTCTCGGCCGACGGGCAGATGGTCGTCATCCACGACGAGTCGCTCGCACGCACCACCAACGGCGTGGGCAACGTCTGCGACTACACGTTTGACCAGATCAAGGCCTTGCGTACGCCAGCCATAGGCGAGGCGTTCGTGACCATCCCCAGCGCCCGCGAGGCACTTGAGGCGCTGCGCCCCGCCTGTGAGGCACGCGGCCTCATGGTCAACATCGAGCTCAAGAACGGCCGCTTTGCCTACGAGGGCATGGAGCAGGCCATCGTGGACCTCGTGGACGAGCTGCACCTGCGCGAGCACGTGATCTACTCGTCGTTCAGCGCGCACTCCATGGGCATCCTGCGCAGCATCGACCCCGAGGCCTACCGCGCCGTCATCGGCCGCAGCGCCGCCGCGTGCCTGGCCGAGGCCCGCGAGGTGGGCGCGCAGGCCATCCATCCCTTCGTCGGCGGCCTCGACCTGCCGGAGGGCGAGGACCCCGGCGTCGACGTCCGCGTCTGGTGCGTCCAGCGCCAGGAGCCGCTCTACCCCAGCCCGCTTGTTCCCAAGCCATACGACACCGCGGCCCTTCTCGCCAAGGGCGTGCGTGGCATCTTCACCAACGTGCCCGAGAGGTACGTAAGCCGCAGATAGCGGCAGGCGCCCAGGCCTCCCAGGCGCCGGGCCTACAGCACCGCCATGCCCAGCGTGAGCACGACGGGCATCGTCACGAGCGACAGCAACGTCGAGACGCTCACCGTGCCGGCCGCATGCCGGTAGTCGGCGCCGTACATGCTCGCGAGCATCGCCGTCATGGCACCCAAAGGCGTCGCCATCGCGATGAGCACCACGAGCCGCGCGTTGAACGTGACCCAGGCCTCGGGGAGAAGGGCGAGCACGGCCGAGCACGCCACGGGCACCAGCACCAGGCGCAGCAGGCTCACCTTGTACACGCTCGCGTCACGCAGCAGCGCGCCCAAGTCCGCCTGGGCCAGGTAGGCGTCCAGCACCACCATGGCGAGGCCCGTGTTCATGGCGCCCAGCGACTCGACCGCCAGAAGCGCCGGCACGGGCAGCGAGACGCACAGCACGTAGAGCGCCAGGCCCACGAAGAAGGCCAGCACGGCGGGGTTGGTGAAGACCTTGCGCAGGCTCACCTGGCCGCGGTCTCCCCCACTGATGAGCAGCACCCCATAGGTCCAGGCAAAGAGCGTGAACGCCGCGATGCACGAGCTGATGAGGAAGATGTACTCGGTGCCCAGGAGGCTCTGGACCAAGGGAATGCCCACAAAGCCCATGTTGCTGAAGACCACGCCAAAGCGTGCGACCACGTCGTCGTGGTGCCGGTAGACGACCTTGGCGAGAAGCGCAGCCAGGGCCATGAGAGCCAACGTGAGGCCAAAGCACCAAGCCGCACTCACGAGCCGGGCAGCGTCGAAGTCAGCCTGGAAGGCCTCGATGGTAAGCGCCGGCGAGGCCACGAACATGACGACATTGGACAGGCTGCCGATGCCCTCGTCGCGCACGAGGCCGCCGCGATAGAGCGCATAGCCCACCGCGAGCATCACGAACATGCTCGCGACCTGGTTGACCAATATCACAAACGCCCCGTCGCCCACGGGCCCTCCCTCGCTTGAACCTGCACCGCGCATGATAGCGCATGGCCGTGTGCCCTTCTCGCCCAAAGCCGACATGCCCGTCTCACCATAGGGAGACGTGCGTTTCACCTAGGAGAGACACCCGTTTCAAGTGATACAGCTTTTCTTAAGAAATCCTTAGAAACGCGTGTAACAAGTGCAGAAAGTGGTGGAAGCCCAGCTATCGACACCCCATGCTGGATGCAATAATTGGTTGCGAAGGAGAACCGTTGGCGCCCGACCGAGGATAGCCCCATGGACAGAAGAACACAGAAGCTGCTCGACTCCAAGGAGCGCATGGCCGACGCCCTGCTGCTGCTGATGCATGACCAGCCCATGAAGAAGGTCACGCCCCAGATGGTCTGCGACCACGTGGGCATGGCCCGCGTCACGTGGTTCAGGTACTTCTCGTCCAAGGAGGAGGCCATCGCCTTCAAGCTCGGACGCATCTGGAAGCGCTGGGTCGAGGCGCACCCCCTCGAAGGCGTCGACGACGTCGACTACGCGCGCGCCCTCAGGTTCTTTGGCTTCTTCTGGGAGTACCGGGACATCTTCAAGGTCCTCCAGAAGGACGGCGTGACCGACGTTGCGCTTGACCCCCTGTTCGAGAAGATCGCGGACGCCCGGGCCACCACCACGCAGAGCCTCTATGCCAACCACTTCAACCTGGCCGGGCTCTATGGCATCGTCGTCGTCTGGATCAGGCGCGACTTTGCCGAGACGCCCGAGGAGATGGCCCAGATCGCACGCCAGAACTTCCACATCGACTCGGTGTTCGAGTAGGCTGCGACGGCATGCGAACAGGATTGGACGCGCCCGCGGCGGTGCGTCTTTTCTTTTTGCCATCGTTTGGGGTAGAACTAGGGAAACCCGACGGCAAGGAGACGCGTGAGCGGCGATTCCCACAACAGCGACGAGCGGCGGGCCGCCCTCGAGACCGCGGTGGCCGCCGCCATGAAGGTGCCGCCGAGCGCGCCCTTCAGTGTTCGACAGCTCGTGGCACAGGTGACTGACACGCGCGAGCCCATCGAGCCTCTGCGCACGTTTGCCTTGCGCGTGGTGGGCATGCGGGCACTTCTGGCGCGCTACAACCTGCAACAGGACGGCGAGAAGGACAACGACACGCCCCCGCTTGACGACGATCCCAACGCATCCTGCGGGCTTGAGGCCCTTCTTGCCAGGCGCCTGATCGAGGCCGGCGTGCTCGAGCTGGGAAGGGCTTCTGACGGCGAGAAGGGCGAGGAGCCGCTTGGCATCGCGTTTGCGCTGAGCGAGTGGAACGGCCTCGTGGTGCCGCTCGTCGGCAGGCCCGACCTTCCGCGCGAGGACCGCGCTCGACTGGATGCCATCGTGTGTGCGCTCAACCAGGCGCTGCTCGTCACGCGGCAGGGCGGCTGGCGCGGCATCACACAGCTCGAGGCGGTCCATGCCTTCGAGGACCTCCTGCGCCGCGTGACCACCATACGGCCGCTTCCCGCGAAGTCCGTGGGCGGGCTTGCCGTGCCGATGACGCCCGTCTGGGACGACGCCGGCGAGTGGAGCGCGCGGCGCAACTTTGCCGCCGCCGTCTGCAGCCTGCCCGTCCCCCATGCGCTTGACCCCCAGTTCCAGTGCAACCTGGACGAGGGCCTGCTCAAGGTCACCATCCACGTGCCCTGCGCCGACACGCTGGGGCGCATTGCCTCTGACCCGCGGCATGGCATCGTCGAGCTCACCGACTCCCAGGCCGCCGCACGCGCCGCCGACTACGCCCTGCGCCTGGGCCTCCTGGTGGCCGGGTGCGGCTTTGCGGCGTCGCGGCGCATCCAGCACGTGTGGGTGGTCGCCGTCTGCGGCGACAGCATGGCATACGAGGAGAACACCTGCCTGTACTGCACGTGCATCGGGCGCAAGGAACTTGCGAGCGCAGACCTTGACCACGTGCACGACCCGCTGGAGCTTGTGCAAGGGCCGCTCTGCACGATCGACGTGGCCGAGGACGGATCGCTTCGCGGCATCGAGAACGCCCTCATGCCCGGCACGCAGACCATCGACCCCAGCTGGCGGCACGCCCCTCCCGGCCTGCGGGAGGGGCGCCTCGAGTGGCGCGTGGCCCGGACGCTGGGCGCGACGAGCCCCGCCGACCTCGAGATCTGGGAGAACGCCCGACGCGTGGCAACCTTCAAGGACCTTGCGGACGAGCTGGGAGACTCTACCGGCGACAACGTGCATGTCATCCTCGAGCATGCCCACGCGGCATGCGACCCCGGCGTGGAGGAGTCGGCGCAGCGCACCGTGGACGCACTCATCGACGGCACGCTTGACGCGGCCGACCACGACGGCATCGAGATGCTCCTCATCGACGGCTCGCCCGTGTCGCAGGCACTCTGGACCCTGCAGGCCGTGGCGCCCGAGCACCGTGGCGGCTCGGCAGCAAGGCGCGAACTCGAGCGGCAGCTCACCGAAATTGACAGGGCCGGTACCTACGCTGACATCGGCAACGTGACGTGGCGGTACTTTCCCACCTACCTTGCCAGGGTCATCTACCAGCGCCTGGTGAGGTCACAGGGCGAGACGGTCCTGCTCGTGCCCAAGCCCTACCACGACGCACACCTCGCACTCATGGACGTCTGCATGGCCGAGGGCGACAACGAGGGCATGCTGTTGCACGCCGATGCGCTGGCGCGGATCTGCCCCACCGGCGGCGTCGAGATGGCCTGGTGCGCCAACGCCCTTGCCCGCTGCGGCCATCACGACGAGGCCATCGACACGCTGGCGCGCCACCTTGCCCTGGCAAGCTCGCGAGACGACGCGGGCCGCGACTACCTGCTGCTCTCGAGCATCGCGCTCGTGACAGGCCGGCGCACGCTGGCCACGGCGGCGCTGTCTGCCGCATTGGCACTTCTCCCCTTTGTGGACGAGATCGTCACGCGGATGAGCCCCGACGTGCAGGGGCTCGTGAGCGTCAGTCGTCACCTGGACCTCGACCAGACGGAGAACGTGCTTGAGGAGCAGGGCATCATGGTCGCCCCCGACCCGGTCATACTCGACGTGCTTGCCGAGACGCTCCATGCGAGCTGCGACGAGGGGCTCTTCCCCGTTGCCGGGGACATCGCCCGTGCCGTGGCCTCGCTCAACGGGGACGCCGTGAGCAGGGCCATCGCCACCTCGTTCAGGCCGCTGCCAACCTAAGACGACGCTACTGGTAGTGCAGGTGGCCCCCGTCGATGCCCTCGAGCGTCGTGAGGTAGCGCTCGGCACGCCAGCGGGCCATGGCAAGGTTCTGGTCAAGATAGTTGCCGCACTCCTCGGGCCGCGCTCCGGGGATGTCCCCCTCATAGTCGGCGATGAAGCGGAACATGCGCTCCACGAGCGGTGCCACCTCCTCACTGGTGTGTTCGCCAAAGAGCACGAGGTAGCAGCCCGTACGGCACCCCATGGGCCCAAAGTAGACCACCTGGCTTGCGATATCGGGGTCGTTCCTGAGGTAGGTTGCCCCCAGGTGCTCGATGGTGTGGAGCTCGGCGGTGTTCATGACCGGCTCGCGGTTGGGCGCGCACATGCGCAGGTCAAACGTCGTCACGACGGCACCCGTCGCCGGGTCTGCATCAACGCGCGAGACGTACACCCCCGGCTCGAGCACGAGGTGGTTCACCGTGAAGCTTGCGATCTTCTGCATGTCGTTCCTTCCGTATCCAGATGAGCGGATTGCCCTCCCGGCCCGGCGGGCGAGACGGTCTGCCCCTCTCGCCACGCCTTCCTACGCCTCGTGCAGCACCTGGTAGACGGCGTGCTTGAGGGCGGCGATGTTCATGGGCTTGGAGACGTGCGCGTTCATGCCGGCGGCAAGCGAGCGCTGGACGTCGTCGGCAAAGGCGTTGGCCGTCATCGCGATGATGGGAATCGTGGCCGCATCCTCGCGCCCGAGCGCGCGAATCTGCCGCGCCGCCTCAAGGCCGTTCATGATGGGCATCTGGATGTCCATGAGGACGAGGTCAAACTCGCCCGGCGTGGACTCCGCAAACCGTTGCAGCACCTCGCGGCCATTGGGCATGGTGGTGACCGTGGCGCCGTTCATACGCAGGACCTCGCCCAGGATCTCGGCATTGATGGCGTTGTCCTCGGCGGCGAGCACATTGAGCCCCTCGAGCACGGCATCCTCGGCCGCGGCGTCGGCCTCGCCCGGGGCAGCGCCTGCGCCCTTCTCGCCCGCGGCATATTGGGTGCCCTCCACGGCGGTCTGCACCACATCGCGGAAGCTCGACAGGAAGAACGGCTTCATCATGAACCCGCTCACGCCCGCCGCGCGCGCCTCATCCTCGATGTTTGACCAGTCGTAGGCCGTCAGGATGATGATCATGACCTCGGGCGGCAGGATCTGACGCAACTCGCGGGCCGTCTGGATTCCATCCATGTTGGGCATGCGCCAATCAAGCAACACCAGGTTGAAGTCATCGCACTCGCCGTGGGCCGTACGCACAAGCTCCACGGCGGACGGGCCGTCAAGCACGTACTCGCAGCGCACGCCGGTGCTCTGCATGGTGTTGACGACGTTCTCGCAGATGTCCTTCTCGTCATCCACCACGAGCATATGCGTGAGGCTGTGGTCCTCCCAGAAGCTGAGGTCGACCTCGTGGTCGGGGATGCGCAGCGGCAGCACGAAGCTGATGGTGGTGCCCTCGTCAAGCTTAGACTGCACGTCGATGGTGCCGCCCATGAGGTCCACGAGGTTCTTGGTGATGGCCATGCCCAGGCCCGTGCCCTGGATCTGCGCCATGCCCTCGCGCTCCTCACGCGTGAACGGGTCAAAGATCGTGCGCACGAACTCCTCGCTCATGCCCATGCCGTTGTCCTTGACCACAAACTCCACGCGCTGGTAGCGGTTGCTCGTGGCAGCAAGCCCACGCACGAGCAGCGAAACGGTGCCGCCCTCCTGCGTGTACTTGTGCGCGTTGTTGAGCAGGTTGACCAGCACCTGCGAGATGCGCGGCTCGTCGGCCAGGAACTCGTCCTGCGCAAGGTCGCTCACGCGGATGCGGAAGTCCTGCCCCTTGGCCTCCATCGCGGGCCTGATGATCTGGTCAACCGCGGCGATGGCGTCGGCCAGGTGGAAGTCGCGCACGTTGAGCTCGACCTTGCCCGACTCGATCTTGCTCATGTCGAGCACGTCGTTGATGAGCACGAGCAGCTGCTGGCTGGACGAGAGGATCTTGCGCGTGGCCGACTCCACCTTCTGCGGGTCGGAGTGGTCCTGCAGAAGGAGCGTCGAGAAGCCCATGATGGCGTTCATGGGCGTGCGGATGTCGTGCGACATCTGGCTGAGGAACTCCGTCTTGGCGAGGTTGGCCTTCTCGGCCGAGGCAGCCGCCTCGCGCAGCGCCTCCTGGTACTGGAGCTCGCGGGTCTTCTCGTCGTCCACCTGCTGCACGGCATAGATGATGGCGATGACGTGGCGCGCGCTGTCGCGGGCCACCACGATGAGGTTGCCGCGGCGCCAGAGACCGTCCTTGCAGAGGTACTCCACGCTCTGCAGGTTGGTGTCCCGAAAGCGCTCGTCGACGTCAGCGAGGTCGAGGAACTCGCGCATCCGCGGGGCATACTCCGGGTCGATCATCTGCTCGATGACCAGCTCGTTGGCACGCGCGAGATCGCCACCCGCCGCGTCGATGAGGGCCGCGTAGTCGTCGGGCACCACGATGGTGCGCGCGCTGGCGTCCGCCACGTCGATGATGTAGGACTGCTCGTAGACGTTCCTGAACGAGCGCAGCATGGCCATCTCGCGACGCAGGTCGTCCTCCAGGCGCTTGCGCTCGCGCATGACGTCGGTGATCTCGGTCGTGGCCGCCATCACGTAGCGCACGTAGTCCTCGCCATGCAGGTTCACCGCAATGAGCGCCAGGCGGAACCACCGGTCGTGCCCGTCGATGAGCCGGCTGTAGTCAAGCTCGTGCAGGCGGCCGTCTGCGAGGACGTCGCGCATCCACTCCTCGGTCAGCATCTGAGAGATGCGCCCCACGTAGGCGTTGCCCTCCGGGAAGGACGCGATGAAGTAGCTGATGAAGTCCGACGTCACGCCCTCGTCGGGCATGGCATCCCTGAAGGCGCGCCCCGTCTTGAACGAGTAGTAGCGGTTGGTGTCGAGGTCCATGAGGTACTCGCCGTCATGGATGATGCTCATGCCCTGCCTAAAGCCGCGCTGGTAGCTCTCGAGCAGCTCGCGACGCTGGCGCTCGAGGGTCTCGGCCGTGACATCGGTCATCGTGACCATGTACTTGGCGGCATGGCCCTCGTCGTCCTGCTCGATCAACACCACGTTGATGCGGTTGAAGCTCACGGTGCCGTCCACCAGGCGACGATAGTCAAAGCCCGCCATGGTGACCGTGCCGTCGAAGGTGCTCCAGAGGCCCTTCTCGCCCATCTGGCGCATGAAGACGTCACGGTCGTCGGGATGGACGATCTCGTCCGTGTAGTGGGCAAGCAGCTCGCTCCAGCAGCCTCGGCGCGCGTAGCTGCCCCCAAAGACCGGATTCATGTGCTGGGCCGTGTACTCGTCGGCCGCCACGTCGACCATGAACACCGACGAGAACGAGCTATGGTCGTTGTCCACCATGCGCACCATCCCCAAAGACGCGCCTCCCCGTTTGTAACCATCCAGTATATCAGCGTGGCAACAGGGCCGAGAAGGGCGAGCGCCGCTCGTCGGCGTGCGACAACCGGTGGCGGCTGGCTACCCCTCGAGCTCGTCCAGCAGGTCGGCGCAGCCCTCCATCACGTCGTCGAAGGTCTGGTCAAAGTTGCCGGTGTACCAGGGGTCCGCGATGTCGCGCGGGCGAGAAGACCAGTCAAGCAGCAGGTGCACCTTATTGTTTGGATCGCTCTTGAGGATGCGCCGCATGCCCCAGAGGTTCTCGGCGTCCATGCCCACGATGAGGTCGTAGCGGTCGTAGTCGGCGCGCGTCATCTGGCGCGCGGCATGATGACCGCAGGGGATGCCCGCCTCGCGCAGGCGACGTCGCGTGCCCGGGTGCACGTCGTTGCCGATCTCCTCGCGCGAGGTGGCCGCCGAGTCGATGTGGTACTTCTCGCCAAGGCCGCGCTCGTCAACGAGGTGCTGCATCACGAACTGCGCCATGGTGGAACGACAGATGTTGCCATGGCAGACGAAGAGGATGCTCGTCATGGGCTCTTCTCCCCCATCTAGGCCAGGACGCCGGCGGCGGCAAGGCCAAAGTACGCGATCACGGCAATGCCCAGGACGATGCGGTACCAGCCAAAGGGCTTGAAGTCGTGCTTCTTGACGAAGCTCATGAGGAAGCGGATGGCCAGGATGGACACGATGAAGGCCACAAGGCACCCCACGCCCAGGATGGCCAGTTCGCTGCTCACGAAGGAGTTGCCCTTGAGCACGTACTTCACCAGGCGAAGGCCGCTTGCGCCGACCATCACGGGAATGGCCAGGAAGAAGGTGAACTCTGCCGCCACGGCGCGCGAGCATCCCAAAAGCAGGCCGCCGATGATCGTGGACCCCGAGCGCGACGTGCCCGGCACGATCGAGAGCACCTGGAAGATGCCGATGCCGATGGCCACCGCCCACGGCAGCTCGTCCACGTCCTGCACGCGCGCGTCGGCGTCGGCCAGCTCGCTCACGGTGAGGGCGTCGGTCGACGAGGCCTTGAGGTGCTTGCCACGCGGCTTGGCGGTTCCGGTTGCCAGGGCCTCCTCGGCCTTGCGGGCGCGCGCGGACTCGATGACGATGAAGATGACGCCATAGACGATGAGCGCCGCAGCAATGACGAAGGGGCTGCTCAGGTGCTCCTCCATCCAGTCATCCAGCGGGATGCCCACCACGGCCGCAGGGATGCAGGCCACGACGACCTTGGCCCAGAGCGACCACGTGTGTTTACGCTCCTCAGGCGTCTTGCTGGGGCTGAAGGGGTTGAGCTGGTGGAAGAAGAGCACGCACACGGCGAGGATTGCCCCCAGCTGGATGACGACGAGGAACAGATCCCAGAAGTCGGACGACACGTCGAGCGTCACGAACTCGTCGAGCAGGAGCATGTGTCCCGTAGAAGAGATGGGAAGCCACTCGGTGATGCCCTCCACGAGGCCAAACAGCGCGGCCTTCAGCAGTTCGATGATGTCCAAGGTCCCTCCTTGGGTAGGTGCTAATAGTAATGATGTCCCCTGCAGTCTACGCCATGCGCGCGGGAGCTTGGCGAACCACGCGCCGAGAAGAACACGTTGTCCACGCCGTGTGTGCGGATAATGGTGGATTCGTGGTGGCGGTGATACTTTTGGTATCGTGTTTACGTTTATGACCGTATGGACCCGCATTGGCGCGACCAGAGACGGAGGTGAGAGGCGTGACGAACAGGTCCCTGACGAGGAGTATCGCCATGGGTGCCGCCACGGTGCTGACGTGTGGCCTTCTGGCCGTCACGACGCCTTGCACCGCCTATGCGACCAGCGCAGAGACCGAGGCCGAAGTCGAAGAGCTTGCCGCCAAGGTCGAGGAGTGCACCACCGCGTACGACGATGCCAAGGCCGAGCTTGCCCAGATCGAGGAGGACATGGCGGCCACGCAGGAGCGCATCGACGAGGTCGAGGCCCTTCTCCCCGACCAGCGCGCGCATGCCGCCGACTCCATGCGCGCCCTCTACAAGATGCAGCAGGGCACGCCGGGCCTGGTAGAGCTGATCCTCTCGGCCGAGAACTTCAACGACTTCATCACCACCGTCCAGTACCTGGACATCGTCTCGTCCTCCAACGTCGACGAGGTCAACGAGCTTGTGGCCCTCGAGGAGGAGCTCGACGCCAAGAAGGCCGAGCTCGCCGAGCAGCAGGCCGCTGCCAAGGAGGCCGCACAGGAGGCCGAGGACGCACTGGCCGCCGCACAGGAGGCCCGCCAGGAGGCGCAGGAGCGCGCCGAGGCCGAGGCAGCCG
>Ga0065709_1029448_pt1 | contig 21707 bp, 15 predicted proteins | sample Hoacrofraction14_2_FD_59096 | JGI IMG/M metagenome (GOLD analysis project Ga0065709, IMG submission 59096) | Hoatzin crop microbial communities from Cojedes, Venezuela, sample from fiber fraction 14 v1 | ecosystem: Host-associated > Birds > Digestive system > Esophagus > Crop | place: Venezuela...
TTTTGTGCTACAAATGTAACAATAATATCCGAAACTTCCAAACATTATGGCTATTTTCTCAACAAATTCACCCGCAAATACCATCAAGGATCTCGATCCCTCTACCGACTATGCTTATTCTATCATCGCTCACTATATGACGCAGGAGTCTCCGGAGATTATCAACATCGTTTCTTATGTCGCTGCTCCGACAGCTACCGATGCTACCAATGTCGACAAGAGCGGCAGCTATACTGCCAACTGGACTCCCGTCGCCAAGGCTACAAGCTATATCATTAACAATTATGGCGTTAGCAAAGTAGAGGCCGACGGCGAGGTGACTCTCCTCGAAGAGGACTTTGCGAAGATCGACGCTTCCGTGACTGATGCTACCAATATGTTGCAGGGGGCTGTCCTCGGAAATACATCCCTGACTTCGTTTGATGTCTTAACTACTTCGCCGGGATGGACCGGCACGAATAATGTCGTCGTACAAAGCGGACTCGGTACTACTACCGGATTTGTTGCCACTCCTCCGATGTATCTGGCTAATGCCGAGCAGTATAAACTGTATATCAGGATTTACGGATACTATGGCGATCAATTGTATATGGAAACTCCTTACGAGACTTATGCCTTTGACTTCTCACAGGATGCTTCCGACGCCACCGGCACTCTCGGAGTTGTCGAGGGCCTTGCTACAATGACTGAAAGTGGCGAGAACTATTCGTTGAAATTCTACTCTTACTATGGTCCTTATGGCTATCCCATTACTATCGACTATATTAAGGTTAGTCAGGATATGAAGGCCGGCGATGAGGTTTACTCGTTTATCTCCCAGGCTGAAATCCCGGCAGGGCAGACCAGCGTGAACGTGTCTGTCAGCGATTACGACTACGCTACTTACGCTTACTCGGTACAGGCTCTGTATAACGACGGGGCTACCACTGTCGCAAGCCCGCTTTCCAACAAGATCCTCCTGAATCTCGACGGGTCTGATCCTCATGGTACTACCGGTATCTCAAATGCTGAAAACGTAATGACTGTCAGCGACGTTTACTCCGCTAACGGTAACAAGCTGCAAAAGTTCCAGAAGGGCGTGAATATCGTCAAGATGAACGACGGATCTGTAAGAAAAGTGATGATTAAGTAAATAACTGATTACGCTTATTAAGTGTATTTCATTTTGAAACTCACAGCATGTGAAAATAGTGAAAGATTTCACAGTAAGACAGTGCCGGTCATAAGACCGGCACTTGTTTTTTGAGAGGGGTCACATGTACTGACGTCATACAAAAAGACGCCCGCATCGCTATAGCCAGAAAGGAGAAGCGCGAGGAGCAGCAGAAAATACCCATCAGAAGACTCGTCCGCGTAAGGAACTCCGACCCTATTACAGCACGAGTTGGGAAAATTTTCCTCACACCTCACGCAAAGTAGGATTATGTAACTGGAAACGAGGAATTTGCAGCGCGTAAGGTTGTAAAACCTATACGCAACCTTACGCAGAAAAACCTGCTCAAGAGGGGTTCTGAAAACGCCCAAAACGGCCCGGCCCCCCTTTTCGCCTCTGGAAAAATCCATTTCAAGAAAAATTTTCTGCATTTCATGGATTTTTTTATTCTTGAAATGGATGTTGAACAAATACGACGTAGATTTTTTCGAAATCGACATGAATTTTAAAATTCAAGAAAACGATAATAGATAAACATTTGATATTCAAATACTTACACCGGTTCAAGGAGAAGGAAAAGAGCCTCACCCTCCATGAGATGTTCGAACTCATCGTCACGAAGAAGTATTCCGCGGGCGCTGCGGCGCTGCGGGAAATCTGGTGAAATGTTTGTATGCAGATTCTAGAAATGGACAAGAATATGACTACCAGATAGGCAAAGTTCTTGTATGTCACGAATTAGAACTGTATCGTGGCATAAAGGTAAGAGCTACCTTGTAAAAGTTAAAAATAATGAAAATGCGTAGAAACGCGTATAGGTTTTTAATTACTCACGCGCTGGAAATTACTGAAAACAAGATAGTTAAAGAGCCCCGCGTAAGGTGCGTAGGGTTAGAAAGAAAAACTTTACTGAATGCATACGCGCGATAAAAATTTCGGTTAGTCGAAATAATGGCAAAGGTTTGGAAGTTAACGGATTCCGCAGTACCTTTGCATCCGAAAACGAGAAAAACGGAAATCGCGATAATCCGAAAATTAGAACGTGAAGACCCAGAAGGTCACTTTTTATCCCAGGGCTGTTGTCAAAGGAGTAGTAACAACCGAGAAGCTGGCGGAGAAGATACAGATCAACTGCGCTGTGAGATACAAGCAGCGAGTACGAGCAGCCTTAAGGAGCAGCCTCCACCACCCGTCGCCAGCGAGGAGGGGGAGAAACCTACATCAGTGGGGAGAAGATTCTTACTATCGAGTCGCGGAATCTATCTATGAATTTGGGATTCTTGTAGAGTTTATGTTCTTCGGCCTTCACGCAGTGCTTTTCATCCTCGAGGAAGAGGTGTTTGAGGCGGAGGGAAACCCCTTCGTCGTAGAAGAAGGCATTGCCCTCGAAGTTATTCTCGAAGCTTCGGAAGTCGACGTTGGTGCTGCCGCAGGTGCATACGAAATCATCGCACACCATGAATTTGGAGTGGTTGAATCCGTCGTAATACAGATACATCGCGATGCCCGCCGCTATCGCCTCGGCAACATACGAACGGCTGGCCCACTCCACAAACTTCGCATCCGTGCGCAGCGGGACGATGATCTTCACGTCGATGCCCGACTGGGCGGCAGTCTTCAAGGCGAACATCACCGGTTCGGTGGGGAGGAAGTAAGGCGTCTCGATATATACATAGCGCCTCGCCTGGGTGATGATTTTCACGAATCCCTGTTCGATATCGGCCGTGGAGCTCGTAGGACTGCTCGTGACGATCTGACAAACACAGTTGTTCGGCTCCACCTCCTCCTGCGCGGGGTAATACTTACGATTGGAGATCAGCGTCTGGTCGACGAAGAACCAGTCTACGAGCACCGCCTTCTGCAGGCCGTACACCGCCCCTCCGCGGATAGCGATATGAGTATCGCGCCAGGGCTGCGTCTTCGTCCCCTTGACATAGCGGATAGCGATATTCATGCCCCCGATAAAGCCTACGGAGCCGTCGATGACGATCATCTTGCGGTGGTTGCGGTAGTTGGCCTTGCTGGTGAAGATTGGGAATTTCACCGGCATGAACGGCCTCACCTCGATGCCCTCCTCCCTCATCCTTTCGAAGAACTTGTTTTTCACGTTCCAGCAGCCCACGTCATCGTAGATCACCCTCACCTCGACGCCCTCCCTCCGCTTGTCGATGAGCATGTCGGAAAGCAGTCGGCCGAGAGCGTCATCCTCGAAGATATAAGTATCGATATGGATATGATCCTTCGCACGGCCTATCGCCTGGAAGAGATAGAGGAAGAAGTCGGCCCCGCTGCTGAAGATCTCCACCTCGTTATCCTTGAACGGCAGCGCCCCGTTTTGCGAGGCGAAGAGCGACATCAGCGGTCGGTAGAGCTCCGGCAGTTTGAGATTCGGCTGTCCGACGAATTCGAGCATCGAGCGCTTGGAGAGCTGGTCGAGGCTGCGCTGGCTGACGAGCCTCTGCCGGCGCGTGTTCTGTCCGAAGAAGAAATAGAGGATGATGCCGAGCACGGGGATGAACGTGAGCACGAGCATCCAGGCCATAGTCTTGGAGGGCTGGCGGTTGTCGATGATCACCTTCACCATCACGCCGATGATGACGAGAGAATAGAGGACGGTGAGGAGCAGTTTCAGATAGTCCATAGGCTAATCCCTTCCCACCTGCCGCGCGAAATCCTTCTGAAATTTCCTTTTCTCCTGGATTTCGCGGAGCAGCTCTTCGAGTTTTTCGCGGTCGTTTTCTACGGTAGACTGCCGGAGCAGACTCTGCAGTTCGTTGTCGATGATCTGGAGTCTGTATTCATTGAGAGTATGATCCACCTGGAGCTTTATCGTCAGGTTGTCCTCCCTCTTGTTAAGGCTGGTGCTGAGGATAGGATCGAGCTTGTTCATGCTGTCGGCGAGTCGGCTCACCTCCGGGTCGGGATGCGAAGTGAGATATCTGGCGGCGACGAACCCCTCGTCGGAAGAGTGTTCGCAGGCCTCGTTGATAATCTGCTGGTAGATAGGCATCGAGAGACGGATATCATCGGTATCGAGATTCACGGCGATATACTGAGCCACGGTGAGGCGGTACATCTTCCCGTCTTCCCCCTCGACATCGAACTCCGGCCTTTCGCCGTATTTCACCACCATCTGCACCAGCGACGCCTCGAGCTTCTGCATCGAATTGCTGGCGGTATTCCCCGACTCGAGAATCTCTCGCGCGGCACTACCCGAAGCAGAGGTGTTGCCCGTCGAAGGAGAAACACCGGCGGAAGAAGAGCCATTTCCCGAAGGAGAGGTTTGCGATGCCACATTCTGCTGCAGTTCGGCCCTCACGGCATCCTCCTCGCGCTGGGCATATTCCTGCTGGCGGCGGAACTCCTTCTCCTTCTCATCCTGCGACTGTTTTATAAACCGGTTCATCGTACGGTTGAGCACATCTTCGCTCACTCCCGTGCGCAGTTTGCACTCGCTGAGATAAGTGGCTCGGATGATATGGTCGGGAATCATGCTGATGCTCCTTACGATATCGCTTATCGCCTCGCTGCGCTTGATAGGATCGGTGACGCCGTCGAGCAGCAGGGCTATCTTGAACTCCACGAAGTCAGTCTGATGTTTCTCGATATACTCCCTGAACTCCTCGGCCGAATGACTGCGCGCGAAACTGTCGGGGTCTTCATCCTGAGGGAGGAGCAGCACCTTGATATTCATCCCTTCGGAGAGCAGCATGTCGGTGCCTCGGATGGCAGCGTGCTTGCCTGCGTCGTCGCCGTCGTAGATGAGAGTGATATTCGAGGTGAAGCGGTGGAGCAGCCTTATCTGATGCATGGAGAGCGCCGTTCCGGAATTGGCCACGACATTCTCCAGCCCGCACTGATGCATCGAAATCACGTCGGTATATCCCTCGACCATATACACCCTGTCTTCCTTCACTATCGCCTTCTTGGCCTGGAAGATGCCGTAGAGTTCGTGATCCTTGTGGTAGATATCGCTGTCGGGAGAGTTGACGTATTTCTGTTGCACCCCCTTCGTACGGGAGTCGAGGAGCCGTCCTCCGAAGGCGCAGACCCTTCCGCTGACGTTGATCCACGGGAAGATGACACGGCCCGCGAAACGATCCATCAGAGTACCGTCGTCGCGCCGGTAGCAGAGCCCCGTGCCGGTAAGGAAATCCGCCTGATAGCCCTTCTTCAGAGCCGTCGACGCCATGGCATCGCGCTGCGGGAGGGCATAGCCGAGAGCAAACTTACGGATGATGTCGTCGCGGAAACCTCGGCTGCGGAAATACTGCATTCCCACGGCGATGCCGTCGACATCATTGTGGAGGATATCCTCGAAGTAAGACTTCGCCCAGTCGTTGACGATAAACAGACTCTCGCGGCGGCTCATCTGCGCCCTCTCCTCGTCGGTCATTTCCTTCTCCTTGATCTCTATATGGTATTTGTTGGCGAGCCAGCGGAGAGCCTCGGGATAGGTCAGCTGTTCGTGCTCCATGATAAAACCGACGCTGTCGCCGCCCTTGCCGCAGGAGAAACAGCGGCAGATACCTTTCGAGGGAGACACGATGAACGACGGAGTCTTCTCGTTGTGGAAGGGGCACAGGCCTTTGTAGTTGGCTCCCGACTTCCTCAGCGTGACAAACTCCGACACCACGTCGACTATGTTGGCGGCGTCTTTGATCCTCTCTATCGTCTGTCTGTCGATCATTCTCCCCTGAAAAATTCTGTTATACTATCTGCAAAGGTAATAATTTTCCAGAAAAAGAATACTCTTTTTCCGCAAAACTTATCTTATTTTGACTCCGCAGGGCTGAATCGGGTGTTTTTTCTTGCACAAAACCCCGAAAATGTGCACATTCGGCGCGACTTTGTGCAGATTTTTCACCATTTTCTTTGCCACCCGATAAAAAATACATAACTTTGCACACGCAATAGTACAAGTGCAGAAGTAATACATTATAAAATATAAAAGAATGAAGTTGAAAATTGTAGTGCTTGCCAAGCAAGTACCCGACACAAGAAATGTGGGCAAGGACGCCATGACCGCCGAAGGGACGGTGAACCGCGCCGCCCTGCCCGCCATCTTCAATCCAGAAGATCTGAATGCACTGGAACAGGCATTGCGCTTGAAAGAGCAAAATCCCGGTTCTACAGTAGGAATACTCACCATGGGACCTCCCCGCGCCGGTGAGATCATCCGCCAGGGGCTCTACCGCGGCGCCGACACCGGATGGCTGCTCACCGACCGCTTGTGCGCCGGCGCCGACACCCTCGCCACTTCTTACACCCTCGCCACGGCGATAAAGAAGATCGGGGATGTCGACATCGTCATCGGCGGCCGCCAGGCTATCGACGGAGATACCGCGCAGGTGGGTCCGCAGGTAGCACAGAAGCTCGGTCTCAACCAGGTGACTTACGCCGAGGAGATCCTCGCTGTCGACGAGAAGAAGATCACCATCCGCAGACATATCGACGGCGGCGTGGAGACGGTTGTCGCTCCCCTGCCCTGCGTGATCACCGTCAACGGAAGCGCCGCTCCCTGCCGTCCGCAGAATGCGAAGCTGGTGATGAAATACAAATATGCTTCGTGCCCGATGGAGCGCCCCGCCGACGATCCGCGCAAGGATCTCTACGAGGAGCGCCCCTATCTGAACCTCAACCAGTGGTCGGTGGCTGATATCGACGGAGACCCGCAGCAGTGCGGTCTCGCAGGCTCGCCCACCAAGGTGAAGACAGTGCAGAACATCTCCTTCCAGGCGAAGGAAAACAAGACTCTCACCGCCAGCGACGCCGACGTGGAGAGCCTCATCACGGAATTGTTGAACGAAAAGATTATTGGCTAAGTCATGAACAATGTTTTTGTATATTGTGAGATCGAGAACACCCAGGTAGCGGAGGTGTCTCAGGAACTGCTCACCAAAGGTCGCAAACTGGCCAATACGCTCGGTGTGGAACTGCATGCTATCGTCGCAGGCACCGGAATAAAAGGTAAGGTGGAAGACCAGATCCTCCCCTACGGCGTCGACAAACTCTTCGTATTCGACGAGGAAGGTCTCTTCCCCTATACGTCGGCACCTCATACCGATATCCTCGTAAACCTCTTCAAGGAGGAACAGCCTCAGATCGCGCTGATGGGTGCCACGGTGATAGGACGCGACCTCGGACCGAGAGTCAGCTCGTCGCTCACCAGCGGCCTCACCGCCGACTGCACGCAGCTCGAGATCGGTGATTATGAGGATAAGAAGACGGGCAAGAGCTATAAGAACCTGCTCTATCAGATCCGCCCTGCCTTCGGAGGAAATATCGTGGCAACGATCGTCAACCCCGACCATCGTCCGCAGATGGCGACGGTGCGTTCGGGAGTGATGCAGAAGGCTCTCTACGACGGCAAGGCCAGAGGAGAGGTGGTATACCCCGACGTAGCAAAATATGTGCCCGAGGCAGACTTCGTGGTGAAGGTCATCGACCGTCATGTGGAGGCTGCGAAACATAATCTCAAGGGGGCTCCCATCGTCGTCGCCGGCGGTTACGGCATGGGCTCGAAAGAGGGCTTCGACATGCTCTTCCAGCTCGCCAAGGAGCTTCACGGAGAGGTAGGAGCATCGCGCGCCGCCGTGGATGCAGGATTCTGCGACCACGACAGACAGATCGGGCAGACGGGAGTCACCGTGCATCCTAAGGTGTATATCGCATGCGGCATCTCCGGACAGATACAGCATATCGCCGGAATGCAGGACAGCGGCATCATCATCTCGGTAAACAGCGACCCCGACGCTCCGATCAACAAGATCGCCGACTACGTCATCGTGGGAACGGTGGAAGAAGTAGTTCCGAAACTCATTAAGTATTACAAGAAAAACAGCAAGTAAGATATGGCAAATTATTATAGCGATCATCCCGAGATGGAATTCCATCTCAGTCATCCGCTCATGAAACGGATAGTAGATCTCAAGGAGCGCGGATACGAAGACAAGGACAAGTATGACGACGCTCCGGTGGATTTTGAAGATGCCATCGAAAACTACAAGAGGATTCTCGACATCACCGGCGATGTGGCTGCCAATGTGCTGGAGCCCAACTCCGAAGCCGTCGACCTCGAGGGCCCTCATCTCGAGAACGGCCGTATGATCTATGCGTCAAAGACATTCGAGAATCTCGACATCACGCGCAAGGCAGGCCTCTACGGTGTTTCCATGCCTCGCAGATACGGCGGTCTGAACCTCCCCAACACGGTGTTCTCGATGCTCTCCGAAGTCATCGCCGCCGCCGATGCCGGTTTCCAGAACGTATGGAGCCTGCAGAGCTGCATCGACACTCTGTATGAGTTCGGCAGCGAGGAGCAGCGCCAGAAGTATATCCCCCGCGTATGCGCCGGAGAGACAATGTCGATGGACCTCACCGAGCCCGACGCCGGCAGCGACCTGCAGAGGGTGATGCTCAAAGCCACCTACGACGAGAAGGAACAGTGCTGGAGACTCAACGGCGTCAAACGATTCATCACCAACGGCGACTCGGATATCCATCTCGTGCTCGCCCGCTCGGAAGAGGGAACGAAAGACGGACGCGGACTGTCGATGTTTATCTATGACAAGAAAAACGGTGGCGTCGACGTGCGTCATATCGAAAACAAACTCGGTATCCACGGTTCGCCTACCTGCGAGCTGGTTTACAAGAACGCCAAGGCCGAGCTCTGCGGAAGCACCCGGCTGGGTCTGATCAAATATGTGATGGCTCTGATGAACGGCGCCCGCCTGGGTATCGCCGCACAGAGTGTCGGTGTGGAGCAGGAGGCTTACAACGAGGGGCTGAAGTATGCCCGCGAGAGAGCCCAGTTCGGACAGAAGATCATCAACTTCCCCGCCGTTTACGATATGCTTGCCCGTATGAAGGCCAAGCTCGACGCCGGCAGATCGCTGCTCTATCAGACAGCGCGCTACGTGGATATCTACAAGGCTCTCGAGGATATCGAACGGTCGAGGAAGCTCACTCCCGAGGAGAAGCAGGAGATGAAGAAATACAGCCGTCTGGCCGATGCCTTCACTCCCCTGGCCAAGGGTATGAACTCCGAATATGCCAATCAGAATGCCTACGATGCCATCAGCATCCATGGCGGATCGGGATTCATCATGGAGTATAAGAGCCAGCGCCTCTACCGCGACGCACGTATCTTCTCGATCTACGAGGGAACGACGCAGCTGCAGGTGGTGGCTGCCATCAGATATGTCACCAACGGCACTTATCTCAACATCATCAAGGAGATGCTGCAGAATGAGGTTTCTGACGAGCTGAAACCGCTGAAGAGCCGCGTGGAGAAGATGACGGAGCTCTATGAGGAGTCGCTCAACTACGTGAAGGAGGCCGACAACCAGGAGCTGCACGACTTCCTCGCCCGCCGTCTCTACAATCAGACTGGCGATATCATGATGTCGCTCCTTATCCTCGACGACGCCACACGCTGCCCCGAACTCTTCGAGAAGAGTGCCAAGGTTTACGTGAGAATGGCTGAGGAGGAGGTGATCGGACACGCTGCCTATATCAAGAGCTTCAAGGCCGAGGATCTGGCATCGTTCCGAGCTGCCGAGCAGACTGCCGAGGAGGCTTGATTTCTGATAAACCTTTTTTAGGGATTCACCTAATAAGAAATAGGGATTTCTGTCAATCATATATGGCGGAAAATCCCTATTTTTGCAACAGAATCTTAAATTTCAAAGCTTATGAAGAAGAATTTGTTTATCGCATTGATGGCTCTTATCCTTGCCATCCCGGCATCAGCACAGTATCATGGCCGTTATCCTCGCGGATATGTGGAGAGAGGCGGCACCGGTTATTCGTCGTTCGCCCGTTCCTACGGCATGAATCCTGTATACTTCGGCATGCGGCTGGGTGTTACGGGTGCCACGGTGTCGAGCGATGATCCTCTGCTCGACGGCGGAAGCGCACAGAGCGGTCTTTCAGTAGGGCTTGTAACGGGTGTGCAGGTGTCGCCCGTGGCTCCTCTCTTTCTGGAGACGGGTCTGATGTATGTGGAAAAGGGAGGTAAGGGTACTTACGAGGGATCGAAGTTTACCTACGACCTGAATTATATCGAGGTGCCGTTCCTGGTGAAATATGGCATTCAGACGAGCAGTCCGCTGAGCATCCAACCGTTCCTGGGCTGTTATCTGGCTCTTGGCGTGGGTGGCAAGATGAAGAACTACGCCAACAGGAGTGCGGAGAGTTCGTTCTCGTCGGAATACTTCAAACGTTTCGACGCGGGATTGAAGTTCGGTTGCGGCGTGCAGTATAATATCCTCTACGGAGAGCTGGGCTATGACCTCGGCCTGACGAATATCTCTCACGATACTTTCGACACCGCACATACCGGATGCTTCTATGCTAATATCGGACTGAACTTCTAAAGGACTTTGAAGCAAAAAAGTCACACGGTCACACGTAGTGGTTTCTGCTTTATTAAATTAAAAAGAGGGAGGGAGAGAACTCTCCCTCTCCGAAAGGTTACGCCTTTCTCCACTCCCTCCCTAAAGGAAGGGAGAGAGCTGGCGCCTCACCGCTTGCACTTTGCCTTCTGCTCACCGTTTGCACTACAGATGCTAGCAGTTACCGAGCCCGAGAGGGCGAGGTTCTCCCCCTCGCCAGCGAAGGGGAGAGGCTGCGCTCAATCTATTTTATCTTACTACCACTTTCTTCTTATCCACGATATAAATACCCTTGGGAAGATCAGCGGTAGCGGCGGAGCGCTCTGCATTGCGGCGCATTACGACACCATTCGGAGCAACGACATCGACGAGCTCGTCGTCATCCATCTTCATCTCGGTGATGCCCGAACGGTCGAGGGGCAGCAGCCAGAAGTCGATATAACGGAAGATGGTCTGACCGGTGCACAGAGGTAGCTGCCATTCCACGGAATCACCGCTCCAGCAGTCGTATACATATTCCGTTCCGGCCACGGTAACAGTCTTCGTCTTGGCACTGTCGGGACCCCACACATGCAGCCCGTCGGTAAGTTCACTGCTATACAGACTACCGTTCGACCAACGGCGATAAGTGCTGAACGCAGCCTTTGCCATCGACATCCCCTCGGGAGCTGTAAACTTCAGATACGACCCGGTGAAGGTGTAAAGAAAAGTCTCCGTTGCGCCGTTATCATAATTCTCGCCTTTTGCCATAGCATTCTCATAGTCAGTCTCGTCGAGATCACTGGGATAAACCGTCACGGTGAGATTTTTCCCGTTCACGTCCCATGTCAGTTCGGTAGCCTTCGACAGAATGGCCGTAGACGGCTCGTAATCAAGTCTCGACCATCCCGAGATGCCGCAGGTGGGCAGTCCCCAGGGATTAGCGTTGAAATCGAAGTGCACATAAGTGGAATCCTGTGCCGTGGCAGCCGATGCCGACATCAGAGCCAGCGCTGCTACAATAATCTTTGTCTGTAAAAATTTCTTCATACCTATTTATATTTAATAATTGTTCGTAAGATTCGGATTTCTGTCTCTTGCCGATGGCGGGAAGGGCACGATATAGAGTTTCGAGTCGGGCGAGAGAGTATACGTCTTCTGTTCCACCGTCGTAGTGACTATCGGGAACACCCTCGTTATCGTCTTCGCATATTCCGCCTCGGTATTGAAACGCTTGAGGTCGAAGAAACGGTGGAATCCGAAGAGCAGTTCTTTTCTCCTTTCGAGGATTATCTTATCCATCATCTCCTTCACCGTCGAGGGAGTGGTGATAGCCGTCGAAGAACCGGTAAGACGGTGAGCCCTCAGCTCGTTGACGTATTTCGCCGCATTGTCGAGATCACCCAGTCGGGCGTAGGCTTCGGCGAGAGTGAGATAAACCTCCGCCGTGCGCATTCCCACCGCCATATAAGTGAATCGCGCTGTAGTGTTGGCCAGAGTCCATATCGCGGAGCCCGAACCGAAGTCGTAGTAGTTGCCGATAGTGCTTCCCGTCTGTCGGAAGAAGAGACTGTATCGGAGGTCTTCGGCTTCGAAGAGATCGACGAGCTCCGGACTGATCAGGCCGTAGCGGTAGTATGTCGCCTGTTCTGCCGTCCATCCGCTGGCCATCCACATATACGACAGCACTTCGGGGTTGTTCTCGTCGGCATACACCCTGTATCTGGCGATTCCTCCGTTGTCGTTTATCTCGTTATAGTCGATGAGAGTGCTGTTTATCGCCAGCGATTTTAGAGCCGCATCCCGAGCCTTCTCCCAGTCGCGGTGGAAGAGATACACCTGCGCGAGCAGTCCGTATCCGTAGGCTTTGTTGGGATGGTAGATATTCACGGGCTCTTCGGAGAGCAGCTCCACCGACTCCTCGAGATCGTTGATGACGAAGTCGTACACCTCTGCCACTGTCGATTTCACGGGTGTCTCCTCGAGCGAATAGTGATCCATGATGCACACTCCGCCGTCGGAAGCCGCCGTCGACGGGTCGTACGCCTTTGCGAAGGTGTTCACGGCGATGAAATGGTTCCACGCCCTCATCACCCTTGCCTCTGCCTTGGCGAGAGTCTTCACGCTCTCCTGCCCCGGCGCTTCGTCGATATTGCTTATCACGAGGTTGGAGCGCAGTATGTCGCTATACATATTTTCGTAGAGGTTGTTATCCGAAAAGATACTTCGGTCGACGCTCTCGTTGAACGTGAAGCAGATGCCGTCCATGCTCTGGCTCTCCATTCCGATGATGTTCGACTCCTTCGCCCAGTAGTCATCGGAGAGTAGGTAGAACGACGACGGATAGTAGCATCGCATCGGCTGCGTTATCATCTCGTAGTATGTGGCTGCCGAGTCGACGGTGATAGCTCCTTTCGGGGTGATATCCACATAACTGTCGCAGGCGCTCACCGCGGTGATGAGTATTGCTGATATGGTATATATTATCTTTCTCATTATGCTGTATTGATTAGAAACTGGTGGATAATCCGATGGAGAAGGTGCGGGGCTGCATGAGCGACCGTGTGCCCGTATTGAGGGAGTACGACTCGGGATCGATGTCGTGTCCAGCCTTGCTCAGGTAGAAGAGGTTGGAGATCTGGAAAGTGAGTTTCGTATCTCCGAGGTGGCAGCAGCGGCATGCCTTCTTCGGCAGATAGTAAGAGAGGTTGACACTGCGCAGTTTGATATAGTCGGCATCCCTGACTTGTTTGTCGCAGTATCTCCACCATTCGGAGAATGTTCCGGCATACTGCTGCAGGGTGGTTGGGATGTCGGCGTAGAGTCTCACCTTCCCCTCTCCGTCGCTCTCCGTCCATCGGTCGAACATGTGAGTGGTTGTGATCTCATACGAGTTCATGTCGGCCACGTCGAGACGGAGTTTGTTGCCTCCGGAGTAGATGAAGAGAGCGTTGAGTTCGAGCTCCTTCCACCGGAAGTTTAGCGACAGACTGCCGTTATACACCGGTGTGATCGTTCCCATGTTCACCAGTGCGTCGGTGCCTTTGAGAGTCGACGATGTGGTTACCGATGTGGGATTTCCCTCGCTGTCGAATGTCACCATCTCGTTTCCGTCGGCGTCGAGGATCACGGGGTATCCGTTCACCACACGGCTCAAGCGGTAAGCCCAGAGGGTGTTGTAGCTTGTTCCCTGTATGAAGTAGTTGGCCGGCGAGGTGATGAAGTTCGACGCTATGTCGGACGATGAGTGCTCCACGTAGAGCATTTTGTTCTTGTTGTATGCGAAGTTGAATCCGGCGGTGAAGGAGAAGTCTCTCTTTCTGATGATATTAGCGTTGAGACTGAGTTCGACGCCTCGGTTTCTTATCTTTCCGTTGTTGATCACTCTCGACGACGCTCCGAGCGTGGAGTCGAGATATTTGGTTACGAGGAGGTCGGATCCTGTTCTGTTGTAGTATTCGATGCTGCCGCTGAGCAGGTTTTTGAGTATGCGGAAGTCGAATCCGAGGTTGAAGGTGGCCGTCTTCTCCCATCTGAGCTGCGGGTTGGGGAGATTGTCGTCGGAATACGACAGATAGCTGGTGTTGGTGGGGTCCTGCGTCACGGTTCTGTATCTCGCCACGAAGTAAGTGCTCGAGCTCTGGTCCACGTTGCCGTTGACTCCGTATGTGACCCTCATCTTGAGGTAGTCGAGCCACTTGACGTCTTTCATGAAGTTCTCCTCCGACATGTTCCATCCTGCGCCGAGCGACCACAGCGGGTGGTGCTGGTTTTTTATCTCGAGTCCGAAGAGGTCGGCCTCATCCCATCTGATGCTTCCCGTGAGGTTGTATTTGTGGAGGTAGTTGTATCCGAAGTTGGCATAGAAGGATGCATATCTGTGGAAGGTCTCGCTCTGCGATGTGGCGAGTCCTCCGTAGCGGCTGGTATTCTCGTATACCAGACTCTCCCACCCGTCGGAATAGAGCGACTGCCAGTTCATCCTCGACGAAGTGAGGGCTGTGCTGTTATATCCGTACATCAGCTGCTGTATGAGTCTCGGCGTACGGTTTTCGCGGAATTCCAGACCCATGATAGCGTTCACCTGATGGCGGTTGTTGTCGAACGCCTTGTCGAAGTTGAGCTGGTTGCGGAAAGTATAGCGGTGGGTGTTGTTTGTCGACTGGTAGTAACGTCCTCCGTCATCGAGGAGGCATTCTCCGGTATTGTCGATGAAGGCGTTGTGAGTGAGTCTCATCATGTAGGTGTCGGCATCGTCGTAGGTCTCGTTTCTGCTCTGTGCCCACTCATACTGATACATGATGGTGTATTTGAACATTTTGAGGAATTTGATGTCGAGGTTGACGAAGGGTCTCATCCTGACGTTTCTCGACTTCGTTATTCCCTCGTCGAGCGACTCGAGGACGTTGAAGGAGTAAGACTTGAGTCCTTCTGTGCCTTCTATCTCGCTGAGTCTGGTGCCGTTGATGGCGCTGCCCACATATCCTGCGATATTCACGTAGGGTGTGTATACGAGGTTGCCGTCGCTGTCTTTGATCTGTGCGTAGCGGTCTTGTATGGTATAACTGCCATAGCTGCTGTTCGGGGTGTTGCTCCGGCTGAGTCGTGCGTCGATTCCCACCTTCAGATCCATCCACTTGGTGATATTGAAGGTGCTCTTGAAATAGGCCGAGAAGCTATTGCTGTTGCTGTTGACGAGTCTTTCCCTGTCGTTCTGGTAGTTGAACGACGCGAAGTGATTTCCGCCGCCGCTTTTCTGCGCCACCGACACGTTGTATCTCTGTGTCAGCGCCGTTCTCCATGCGTATTTGCGGTATTCGTCGTAGTAGTCGTTCTGTCGCCACTGGCTGAGTGTGGCATCCACCTCCGACTGCGAAATCTTTCCGTCGGCCTGGTCGCGGTAGAGCTGGTATACGGGTGAATAGTAGTTGTTGCCGTAGGTGTCGAAGAGAGTGTTGTATCCTCCGCTGTTGGCCACTCTGTTGTTATACACTTCCGTCTCGTAGTCGATGATATCGCTTGCCGAAGCGTAGTGCATATTGTTGAAATTGGGTTTGGCTGAGATGTAGAGGTCCGCATTAACGTTGACTCTCGCCTTCTGGCTCTTTCCCTGTTTTGTGGTGATGACGATGACTCCGTTGGCTGCGAGAGCTCCGTAGATGGAAGCCGCTGCAGCGTCCTTGAGCACCGTCACCGACTCCACGTCGTAGGGGTTCACCTCGTCGAGGGTGAGGTTGGATGCCATATCATCGATGACGATGAGCGGCTGTGTTCCCACGTCGGTGGAGAAGGTTCCCACGCCGCGGAGTATGGGACTGTTTTCGCCGGTGTTGGGATTGATGTTCATCCTCAGTCCCGACACCTGCCCTTCGAGAGCCGACAGAAGGTCTTTGTTCATTATCCTGTTGAGTTTCGCGGAGTCGACAAAGCCGTAGGAGGCGGTGGAGCGTTCTCGGCTTATCTTCTGGTATCCGGTGGATACTACGACGGCCTCTGCCAGCTGGTTCACCGACTCCCGGAGCTTGACGTTGATCGTCGTCCTTCCGTTGATGGCTTCCTTGTGTGCCACCATACCGATATATGTATACGACAATACGGCATCGCCGCTGACGGTGATCTTATACTTTCCGTCCATATCCGTGAGCACGGGTAGTTTGCAGTTCTTGCAGGAGACGGTGGCACCGTAGAGAGGCTCGCCGCTGCTGTCGGTGACCGTTCCCGTTATCGTGGTCTGCGCCAGGGTGATACACGCCGCCAGCGTCATTATGAAACTCAAAACAATCTTTCTCATACGATTTAATACCCAATACAATTTTTCGTGTGCAAATTTACAAAGAAAATCGCTATTCGCAGATAAAAACGGGCATTTTAACTAAAAAATATTCTTTTTTTCAATATTATTATGTACTTTTGCCGCAGATTTTCTATTTTAATGCGGTTTTAGTTTCAATTTAATATATATATAGGATATGAAAAAGAATCTACTTTTCGCACTGGCTCTCGCCGCCTCTCTCGGCAGCGTGAATGCACAGGACACAAAGGAGGTGACATGGAAGGATGGCAGCGTCCATACAGTGAAACCCATCGTCACCATGACGACGACCACCGGAGCGGAGGCTGCCAGAAGTTTCTACTTCGGAAGTTACAAAGACCTCGACTTCTATGCAGTCGACTGGGGTGACGGCAATCTCGTTCTCACGGATTCCGTAAAAAGCACAAACACGGCAATCACTACGGCACAGATCACCGGTAATGCGCTCGGCGACGGTAATATCACTATTTATGCCGAGGATAACGACATCTGGTATTTCAGCACTTCGCTGGGTGATACTATCACATCGATAGACCTGAGCAACCTCAACAAGGTACAGACGCTCTCCATCGGTAACGCCAAGATGGAAACCGTCGACCTGAGCAAATGCGACAGCCTCAGAAGTTTCTCGTCGTTCAACGGTATCCTCACCGCGCTCGACTTCAGCAACTGCAAGGAACTGACCACCGTCAGCGCCGCACAGAACCAAATCGCGGAGCTGAATATCAGCAACTGCCCGAAACTGAATACCCTGCAGATATACAGCAACAAACTGACGAGCCTCGACCTGAGCAACAATCCCGCCATCGAGACCGTGGCAGCATACAGCAACGAGATCGCTTCGTTTAATGCCGGCGACGCCACTTCGCTGAAGCTGCTCAACCTGGGCACCAACAAGCTCAGCAGCATCGATCTGTCGAAACTCACCGCCCTGAAGAACCTCTACCTGAGCAATAACGAACTCACAGAGCTCGACGTGCCGGTAGACCTGCAGAACTTCGAGGCCGAGAACAACAAGATCGCGAAAATCACCGTCATGGACTGCACCAAGTCGTGCAAACTGGCAAACAACTGTCTTACACTGGCCACCCTGCCGGTGAAGCCCGCCAGTCTGAACACCAAGTCGAAGATCAAGAAGTTCACCTACGCTCCTCAGGCAGACTTCTCGCTGGCCGACTCCCTCTGCACCTACGCCAAGTCGGACGACGGAGCCACCAAGACTTATATCTACGACCTCTCCGCCGAGGATAACGCCATCGGTATCGAGAGCGAGGCAAAAGCGTCGACCTTCACATGGTATGCCGGTGAGACAGCCCTTACCGAGGGTACCGACTACAGTCTCGAGAACGACGTCTTCACCTTCCTCAAGGCACAGAGCGACTCCGTATATGTCACCGTGGCAAGCGAGGCCTTCCCTCTCTTCACCGGCGATAATATCCTGAAATCTGAAAAAATGACGATCAGCGGCGGTGAGATGATTCCTATCGTCAAGGCTACCGCCACCGTCGACGGCGAGACCGAGGTGTACTTCAACTTCGGAACTTACCGCGACAATGACACTTATCTCGTAGACTGGGGCGACGGCAATCTGGTGAAGAGTGACTCTATCTTCAAGAACAACTCCAAGCTGACGAAGGTGGCTGGCATCCCCGCCGGCGAGGGTAACATCGCAGTGTATGCCGACAACGACGACGCGTGGTATATCGGTATGGGCGGCGCCAAGATGGTAACGAGCATCGACCTGAGCAACGCTCCCAAGGTGCAGCAGGTGAATATCAGCAACGCCTCGATGGAGACGGTCGACGTGAGCAGCCTCGACAGTCTGCGCTCACTCTCTATCTTCAAGAGTGACATCACTTCGCTCGACGTGTCGAAGAATACACTGCTCACATCACTCTCGGCCAACCAGAACGCGCTGACGAGCATCGACCTGAGCAATAACACCAACCTCGAGACGCTGCAGCTGATGAAGAACCAGATCGAGACGCTCGACCTGACCAACAACACCAAACTCTCCGGTTATGCTCTCTATGCCAACGACAACGGTCTGAAGACACTCACCCTCGGGGAGAATAATATCACACTGGCCAACCTGGCTGACAACGAACTCACTGAGTTCGACGCTGCCAAGACTCCGGAGATGAAGACTCTCTACCTTACTAATAATAAGATCTCCGAGATCGACTACAGTGCTATGCCGAACCTCTCCGACCTGTATGTCAGCGGCAACGAACTCACCGAACTGGTGCTGACCAACAAGATGGCTAACCTCGAGGCAGAAAACAACAAGATCGCCAAGGTGTCGATAGTAGACTGCACCAAGTCGTGCAAACTGGCAAACAACTGCCTGAGCATCGCTACTCTGCCTGCAAAACCGGAGAGTCTGAATACGAAGTCGAAGATCAAGAAGTTCACTTACGCTCCTCAGGCCGCCCTCGAGGTGGAGGCTGAGTATGTGGCTGACAGCTCTACCGATACCGACCTCGATCTGAGCGCCCAGTCTACGGCTACGGGTGTCCTCACCGAGGCTGTCTCTACCACCTTCGCTTTCGTTACCGCCGAGGGCGACACTCTCGTGGCTGGCACCGACTATACCGAGGCTGCCGCTGGTTGCTTCATCTTCAACAAGGTGCAGAGCAGCGCAGTACACGGTGTGATGACGACTGAGGCCTTCCCGCTGGCTACCGGCGATAATGCTTTCGTTACTACCGAATTCAATATCGTCGAGACGAGCACCGGCATCGAGAATGTCGAGAATGCTGTGGAGGTAGGAAAGATCTACAACCTCAACGGTATGATGGTTAAGAACGCCGCCAAGGGCGTTTATATCAAGAACGGAAAGAAATACATCGCGAAGTAATTTTTCGCGTATTTGTTAATTGTTGTATCTTGGGGGGCGTGACGTGATGTCACGCCCCCTTTTTTGCAGCCTCTCCCCCTCGCTGGCACTGCCGAAGCTAATGGTCCCGAACCTCTCCCCCTCGCTGGCGAGGGGGCGGAGGAAGGCGAAGCCTTCCGGTGGGGGCGTGGAACCAAGCACACTGATCAAACTTTTCCGGTGGGGGCGTGGATCCAAGTACAACGATCAAGCTTTTCCGGTGGGGGCGTGGAACCAAGCACACACCTCAAACAAAGGCGGCGAAGCCTCTCCCCCTCGCTGGCGAGGGGGCGGAGGAAGGCGAAGCCTTCCGGTGGGGGCGTGGATCCAAGTACAACGATCAAACTTTTCCGGTGGGGGCGTGGAAACAAGCACAACGCTTCTCAAAGTCCTCTCCCTCTCCGAAAGGCTACGCCTTTCTCCACTCCCTCCCTGAAGGAAGGGAGAGAGGCTTCGCCGTCAAGCATCGAAGAGACTACTACTGTTCATAATTCGTACTATGATTGAAATTTCCTCTCCCCCTCCGAAAATCTTTTTAAAGTCTGTCTTGCCACGATTTGGCGAATTATACCCCTATTTTTCGCCAAATAAAGGAATAAAATGTATCTTTGCAACAGAAAAACAAGACGACAGATATATGAAGGAACTTATTATCGGGCGCAAAGCAGAACAGGAAGTGCTTCAGGAGGCATTTGAATCCGACAAGTCGGAATTTATAGCCATCTGTGGCCGCAGACGAGTGGGCAAGACTTTCCTTGTAAAAGAATATTTTGAAAACGAGCTTGTATTTAAAACTGCAGGCATACACAAAGGTACGTTTGCACAGCAGATAAAATCCTTTTATCAAGATCAGTGCGATAAAGACTCATGAGCAAGTGTGGAGGTGCACAGATGACGATGGCGGGGCGCAGGTGGATCTTGTTATTTTCAGAGACGATCCTACAATAAACCTGTGCGAGATGAAATTCACCATGAAGCCATTCAACATCAGCGCTAAATATGAGGAAAATCTCCGCTATAAGCTGGAAGTGCTTGCTGATGCTACCAATCACAAGAAATCAATACAGATAACAATGGTCACTGCGTCGGGACTTGATAATTCATCTCACAAAAGCATCATTTCAAATATTGTGACTCTTGATGATTTCTTTGAATAAAAAGTTTCATTTCCCCTTTTTATTTCATTTTTTTTGACTATCTTTGCCGCGTTAAGACAAGAGTAATAGATATGAGGATATTACTATTAGGAGAATACAGCAATGTTCATGCGACGCTGGCGAAGGGTCTTCGTCAGCTGGGCCACGACGTGACGGTAGCCTCGAACGGCGATTTCTGGAAGGACTACCCCCGCGATATCGACCTCAACCGCCGGGAGGGGCGGTTGGGCGGCGTCCGGCTTATGCTCCGTATGCGGAGAGAACTCCCCAAGATGCGTGACTACGACATAGTGCAGTTTATCAACCCTATGTTCCTGGAGCTGAAGGCGGAGAGGATTGAGGCCGTATACGAGCAGCTGAGGCGCAACGGCAACAAGCGGTTTGTGCTCGGAGCCTACGGTATGGACTACTACTGGGTGAATACCTGCTGCGAGGAGAAGCCGCTGCGGTATAGCGACTTCAATATCGGCAGTGAGCTGCGGACCAATGCCGACGCCCTGAGAGAGCGCAAGGACTGGCTCGGAACAGCCAAGCAGCGGTTGAACGAGAGGATGGCGCGGGAGGCCGATGCCATCGTCGCCGGACTGTATGAATATTATGTATGCTACCACCCCGTATTCCCCGGCAAGACATCGTTTATCCCCTTCGGGATAGAGCTCGGAGAGACGCCGGAGATAACGACATCAGCGAAGCTCCGGCTCTTCATCGGTATTAATAAGACGCGGTCGGAGTATAAGGGCACGGATATCATGCTCAGGGCGGCGAAGGACGTCGAGGCGAGATATCCCGACAGGGTGGAACTGAAGATAGCGGAGAGTGTGCCCTTCGACGAATATAAGGAGATGATGAAGGGCAGCGACGCCATACTGGACCAGTTGTATAGTTATACTCCGTCGATGAACCCTCTGCAGGCGATGAGCCAGGGATTGATATGCGTCGGGGGAGGTGAACCGGAGAACTACGAGATTCTCGGGGAGACGGAGCTGAAGCCGATAGTCAATGTGGAGCCGGAATATGAGAGTGTTGTCAGCGCGCTGGAATGGCTGGTGATGCATCCGGAGAGGATCGCGGAAATGAGGCGGCAGAGTGTGGAGTATGTGAGGAAGCATCATGAGATGATGAAAGTGGCGGGGGAGTATGAGAAGTTGTATGAGGAGTTGTTGAAGTAAGAGCAAGCGGTGGGGAGGAGGTTCTCTCCCTTCCTTCAGGGAGGGAGTGGAGAAAAGCGACAGCTTTTCGGAGAGGGAGAGGCTCTGAAAAAGCGTTGTACTTGGATCCACGCCCCCACCGGAAGGCTTTGCCTTCCTCCGCCCCCTCGCCAGCGAGGGGG
>Ga0065709_1029452_pt1 | contig 21406 bp, 13 predicted proteins | sample Hoacrofraction14_2_FD_59096 | JGI IMG/M metagenome (GOLD analysis project Ga0065709, IMG submission 59096) | Hoatzin crop microbial communities from Cojedes, Venezuela, sample from fiber fraction 14 v1 | ecosystem: Host-associated > Birds > Digestive system > Esophagus > Crop | place: Venezuela...
CCCGCCACATGTCGCATGACCGGGAGCGCCCCGCAGGCGCCCGCCTCAAGCAAGGTGGTGTAGTACGTGCTGGTGATGCCTGGCGTGCAAAAGAGCGCGGCCTGGGAGAGCAGCGCGGCGCGATCGGCGCGAGAGAGCTCGCCAAGCGCATGGACGTTGGGCAACCCGCATGCCTCGACCTTGCGAACGGACGGCCCTTCTCCGGCAAAGGCAAACGCGAAGCCACCGTCTAGAAGACTCGCGGCCTCCAGCAGCTCGTCGGCACCGCGCTCGGCAGAAATCCGACCGACATAGGCGACGAGCGTCTGCCCGGGACGCATGCCCAGCTCCCGATAGAAGTCACGGTCGCTCGCCATCTGCCCAAAGTTGTCGGCGTCAATGCAACTGGGGACTACATGCTGGCATCTGATCCCAAAGTGGGCAAGAAAGGCTGCGCTTGCCCGTGATACGGCAGCAAAGGTGGGGTTGAGTCTCTTGACCTGCTCCATCGTCTTGAAGTCATGGCGCTGGGATATGCTCGCCCTCAGCACGCGACCCGGCCCGGATATGACGCCGTCCTCAAGCACGACCGCGGCACCGCCCGCCTTGGCCGCTATCGAAAGCCCCTCCATCATGAGGTCGCTTGCCCCATCGCACACAAGAAAGCGGTCGATTCCGCGGTCGAGCAGGCCATCGAGCATCGCGCTCAGGTCGGCACCCCGTCTGAGCCGGTGCCTGGGCCTGCCAACGGACATGCGCGTGGGCAGCCTTCGGACGGTCACCCCATCTGGCTGCGTCTCCCACGAGGGGAGGTCACCCGACTGAGGCGTCACCACCGTAACCGACGAGATGCGGCCCTGCAGCTCGAGCGCCAATCGGGAGGCAAACGTCTCCGCCTCCCCCTCACGTGGGACGTAGCTCGGTGAGAAGAGTGCGTAGCTATGAGGCATGGGGCTCCCTTTTCAATAGTTAAGGACTTCTCATCGATTTTGCGCTGCGAGTGAAATAACCCTCCGCTCACACGGTAAGATAATCCCTTGTGTTGCGTCAATGCTATGTTACGCGAACGAGAAGGGAATGCGCATGCTCAGGAGAAAGTTTCTCTACGGATTGCCCGCCGCGATGGCGCTCTCGACCGCCGTTGCGACCGGACTTCCCGTGAGCGCCATCGGAGAAGAGGCGAACGGATCAGAGATTGATGCACTTGTCGCGACGGAAAGCGAAAACTTGACGACGCAGAGCGTCGGGGAGGAAAGCTCCACAGTGGCCGAGGCCGAACTCGTTGCCGCTGTCGAGGAGCCAACCGTCGACCAAGTGACCGCTCCCGATGCTCCCGTAGAGGGTACATCCTCTGAGGTCGCCCGAGACGAGGCCACAGACGTTGCCGAGCAGTCAACCGAGGATGTCACGAGCGAGGGTACCACGTACACCGTACAGGCTACTTCCAGCGATGATGACGACCTTGACGGCAACACCTTTGTCCTCAAGACCAACACCGGAGTCAACAAGGTCGCTGACGTCGCGAGCGCCTCGACCGAGGACGGCGCGAACGTTCAGCTGTGGGACGCGAACGGCACCAGCGCCCAGTCATGGACCTTCGAGTCAAACGATGATGGCACCTACCGCATCGTCAGCCTCACCTCGGGCCTCGTCCTCGACGTGGACGGCGGAGTAGCCGAGGACGGACGCAACGTCCAGCAGTACACGTGGAACCAGACGAACGCCCAGAAGTGGTACGTGTCATGGGTCGACGAGAAGGCGGGCATCGCCACACTGCTCAGCGCCATCGACACCTCGTATGCGCTTGACCTCGCAGGCGCCGACACAAGCAGCGGGACCAACCTCCAGCTTTGGACGGCAAACGGCACCAAAGCTCAGCAGTGGATCATAGCCGACGTGGTGGAGTCCTACCTGAGCGAGGGAACATACACCTTCTACAGCGGCGTCGGCAACGACCAGGTGCTCGACGTGAGCGGCGGCAGCTTCGACAACGGTGCCAACGTCCAGACCTATGAGTCCAACGATACGTCTGCCCAACGCTGGTACCTCGCCGAGAGCGGGACGGGATACACCTTCCGCAACATCGGATCTGGCCTCTACCTCTCGGTCGATGGGTCGAACGTCATCCAGTCGAACACGGCCACCGTGTGGAACGTCTCCTACAACACCAAGAACTCTTCCAACCCCTATGTCATCACCACGAGCAATGGCCTGGCACTCGACGTCTCTGGCGCGAGCTCCTCAAACGGGACCAACGTCCAGACCTACAAGTCCAACTTGACGGTTGCCCAGGGCTGGCTGCTCTCGGCCGTCGATATCATCGCAGACGGTTATTATGAGATCGCCTCTAGCCTCGCCAACAGTCTACGTCTGGACGTTGACGGGGCCTCTATGAGCGATGGAGGCAACGTCCAGGTCTACACGCAAAACGGCACCGCCGCCCAGCTGTGGTCCATCTCGAAGCTCGATAACGGAAACTACCGCATCGTGTCGAACGCGTCCAACAAGGCGCTTGACGTAACGGGCGGCTCCTCAAAGAGCGGCGCGAACGTCCAACAATACGAGATCAACGGCACCGCGGCCCAGGAGTGGAAGATTAAGATGGGTGCCCACGGCCTCGTCTTCACTAATGTGGGCTCAGGGAAGGTGCTCGATGTCTCGGGTGCCAGCACGAGCGACGGAACCAACGTGCAACAGTACGAGGCAAACGGCACCAAGGCCCAAGGATGGCATCTCAAGAGCTCCGGGACCTCGTTTACCACGGCGCTCCAGAACTTCGTGAACTACCTGCGTGCCATGGCCGAAGATGACAGTCACGGCTATGACCAGGAGTATCGCTGGGGTCAGCGCGGTGACTACGACTGCTCGTCACTCGTCATCTCGTGCGCGCAGTGGGCTGGCTTCGACACGGGTTCGTCCACCTACACGGGCAACATGCGCTCCGAGTTCACCGCTCGCGGCTGGGAGGAAGTCTACATCAACGACATCTCCCAGCTCCAAGCGGGCGACATCCTCCTCAATGACATACAGCACACCTCAGCGATGGTGTCAGACTACGAGGAGGTTGCCGCACACAGCAACGAGTATGACGATGCTACGGGCGGTCAGCCCGGCGACCAGACCGGTGAAGAAATCAATGTCCGTAACATATCTTCGATCTACGCCAACGTGAGCAGCTGGTGGTGGAACGTCGTCCTTCGTCCGACAATCTACTCGTGGCTGGCCTAAGGCACATCAATACGACATAGGGTTTTGACTACAAGGAACGCCTCCCCTCATCAGGGAGGCGTTTTTACCCACAAAAGGAACGCCTCCCCTTCCAAGCAAGGGGAGGCGTTCCTTTTTACTTACCTACGTTCCAAGCTGGAAGAGAGACTAGCAGAGATTCTGCCAATCGCCCACCGTGCCATAGAACTTGTTGAGATCGAGGCTGCCGCTATATCCCGACAGACGCCCATCGGTGCCAACATACTGGTAGATGGTGGGATAATCCCATGCGCCAAAGCCATCGGTGCCGTTATAGGACAGGTACAGCTCAGGATCGTCCAAGTAGTCATTATCGATTGCGTCGATGTTCGCATAGAGCCACTGCGCCATCCAAAGGCCATATCCGGCATCCGCCACCGAAGTCCAGTCGTAGCCTATGACGACGTTACGGCTCGTGTAGATGAGCGGCTTGACTCCCGTAAGGTTATAGACGGTGTCGAGGAAGGTCTTGGCAAATTCAACGCCTTGCTCGACTGCGTTGGAGCCATCCGTATCCTCCCAGTCGAGGAAGAGCGCCGCCCGACCGACAAAGTCCCGAACCGTCTCGACAAAGTAGTATGCCTGGTCCACGGGCGAATCGAAGGAAGTGACAAAGTGGTAGAGGCCGAGCTGGCGTCCCATGCTCAAGGTCTGCTCGGCCCAGTCATAGAAGTACTCGTTGGTGTAGTAGGTCCCCTGCGTCGCCTTGACGATGACAAAGTCGGCCTCGACAGCCTCCAAGTCAATCCCCGCCTGCCAGCTCGAGATGTCAATGCCGTTAAGCGTGTTGCCCGTAATCACGGCCTTCTGGGGCAGGTAACCCTGAGAGGAGTCGCCATCGGCCACCGTCACGCCCTTGACTGAGGACTCGTTGGACGTTCCGCCCACCGTCAGCGCCTTGCCGGTCGAGACATTGACCAGCTTGACGGAATTGGTGCGCTCGTTGAAGCTGACGTACCAACTGGATGAGCTGTCACCAGAAGAACTGAGCGTCACGTTTCCGGATGCGTCCATCGAGAGGTTCTTGCCAGCCGCGATGTTTACCAGACGGTACGCTCCCCCACCAGCATCCTCGACGTAGAAGGTCTGCGCATTTGTCCCGTTAAAGGTGTAGACCCAGAGCGACTGGCCCTCATTGGTCGACGCTCCCGGGTCATCGACGGCCTTGTCGACATCATCAAGCAGCCTGAGATAGTAGGAACTGCCCGACTCGAGGATCGGCGTCGGCACAAAGAGGAACCTCTGGGCGGTCGTGTCGTTGGACGTATACGTCTTGATCTCGGTTCCCGCCGAGGTGCTGTTGCCCGGTATGTCAACCACGAGGTTAGGAGAGAGCTTCGAGACCAGCTTCACGCCACCAATGCTCAACACGGGCTTCCACTTTTGCGCAGACGTCCCATTGGCCGCATATTGCTGAATGGACGCACCCGCAGTCGTCGAGGCACCCGACACGTCGAGCGCAAGCCCCGACCCAATGTTGACGAGGCGACAATACCCGTCCGACTCCCAGACGAGCTGCCACAGATGCGAGGGGTTGCTCGCATTGCGGCTGGCTGCGGCCACGTTGGATGCGCCGTAGCTCGCCGTCGAGGTCTTGAGCGCATTGCCCGTGTTGTTGGCCGCGACAATCTCGTAGGTACCCGCCGCAAGCCAGTCGCTGACCTCCGTCAGGTTCCACTTCTGGGCACCCGTCCCGTTGTTTGACCACGTCTGGACGTTGGCGCCATTGTCAAGTGAGGCACCCGTGACGTCGAGCGCAAAGCCGTTGAGCGCCGAGCGCAGGGTGAAGCTGCCGTCGGAGTTTGAGTAGACGCTCCACTGCTGCGCCCGCGTACCGTTATACGTGTACTGCTGGACGTTCGCGCCCTCGTCGGTATTGGCACCCGTGACATCGAGCACCTTGCCGCTCTGAGCATTGACGACCGTGTAGTAGCCCGTCGAGCTGTCGTACTGGAAGCCATAGCGCTGCGCGTTGGTGGAGTTGCCCGCATATTGCTGGGCGTTCCCTCCGTCCGCAAGGGACGCTCCGTCGATGTCGAGCACCTTGCTGGAGTTTGAGTTGGTAAGCGTGTAGACGCCGTCATCGACGAGCTGCACGATCGCCTTGAAGAGGAAGCTCTGAGCGGCGGTGGCGTTCTCCTGGTAAAGCTGGACCTTGGCACCGTTGTCGGTGCTTCCGCCCGAGATGTCCAGCACATAGCTGGTGTTGAGGGCGGAGCGGATGAGATAGTATCCCGAACGTGCGGAGTCCTCCTCGATGACCCACATCTGCGCGAGCGTCGAGTTACCGTCATACTGCTGGATCTGCGTCCCGTTTTCCACCGAGGCACCGGTGACGTCGAGATACTTGCCCGAGGTCACGCTCTTGATGGTGTAGTAGCCGTCGGAGCCAAACGAGACCTGCCAACGCTGCGCGGCCGTGGTGTTGCTCTCGTACACCTGGACCTTGGCACCGTTGTCGTTTGAGGCACCGTCGACGTCAAGCACCTTGTTGGTGTCCGAGAAAAGCGCAATCTCATAAAGGCCGTTCGCGATGGCCTGCGTCGCCTGAGCCTCCCCGTCACTCGTCGAGTTGGCATCCAGCACGGCGACAGAGGCATCCTCGTCCTTGGCTGCCTGCGCCGAGAGAGACTCCTCCTGTTGCTCTGAGATGGCGATTGAATCGGTCTCCGCTGTGGACGTCTGCTCTGCCTTTTTGCTTGCTGTTGTCTGGGCGGGCGTCTCGTCCTCAGCGACAGCCTCTTGGTAAGAGGCCACAGCCTCATCGGCCACCACCACAGCGTCTTCTGCAGTCTCAACCTGAGCATCGCCCGTCGCACCGGCGACGTCTGTCACGACCTCCTCGGCAGACGAGACGCCATCAGACACGGCAGCCACGTCAAGAACGGTCTCCCCCGCATCACCCTCGGCCTCTTGCGCGATGATCACCTGCGGCGTCACAAACAACGGCAACGTGACCATTGCCGTCGCGGCGCTCATGACAGCGGCGTTCTTGATCTTCATAGGCACTTCCCTTCGTCGGCGCCTCATTGAGACGCGCTCCAAACTAGGCGCACTACCCATGATACGCCAAAGCTATGACAAAGCGGCCCACACGATCAAAGGCTGAAAACAACATGTGGGTTTCGAGGTGATGACCGCTCACACCGCCTTCGTCCCGCAACGCGCCTCATGTCCGCGTTCATATACGGCCATGACCTCCAGCTCCCACTGGCGCCGGTTGCCCTTGACCACCGTGTCTAGGATGAGCCCGCAGACGAGAAAGAGCGCTGCGAGACCGCAGAACGCCACCGCCATGATAGCCGTGGGGAAGCGCGGGACCTGATGCGTCACCCTGAACTCCGCAATGACGGGGATGCCCAACGCAAGCCCGATGACAAGTGAGACGAGCGCGAGGACGCTAAAGAAGCCGAGCGGCTTGTAGTCCTTGAAGAGCGAGAATATCATGCGCAGCACCTTCATGCCATCGCTTACGGTGTTGAGCTTGGACTCCGACCCCTCGGGACGGTCGCGGTAGTCCACGGGCACCTGAGCGATGCGCCAACCCTTGTCGACCGCATGGATGGAGAGTTCGGTCTCGATCTCGAAGCCCGGGGAGAGCACCGGAAGCGTCTTGGCGAAGACGCGGTTGAAGGCCCGATAGCCCGTCATGATGTCGTTGAACTTGTAGCCGTAGAGCAAGTTGATGAGACCACGCACGAGGTTGTTGCCCATGCCGTGGAACGCCCGCTTGTTCTCCTCGCCGTACGTGCCGTTGGAGAGCCTGTCGCCCACCACGTGGTCTGCCTCGCCGGAGAACAGCGGTGCCAGGACCTCGCGCACCTGCTCGATGGGATAGGTGTCATCACCGTCGATGAGCACGTAGTAGTCGGCATCTATGTCCCTGAGCATCTGTCGCACCACGTTGCCCTTGCCCTGGCGGGGCTCGTGACGCACGACGGCACCGTGATCGCGTGCTATGGCCGCCGTGTCGTCGCTCGAGTTGTTGTCATAGACGTAGACGACCGCCTCGGGAAGATATGTATGAAAGTCATCCACCACCTTAGCGATGGTCTGCGACTCGTTGTAGCACGGCACGAGCGCCGCAATCATTGGCTTCTCGGCACTTGAAGATGGCTCTTGAAAAGACATGGCTCTCCTTCGCTCATAAAACCCAAGACCCTATGGTAGCATACGAGAAAAACCCGATTGGATTTAGCCATGGCATTGCATCTTCCTCGCGCAGAGGTCTCCACATCGCTGCATTCACCGGGAGACGCATGGCATCTGTCTCCAAGACGCATGGGATTTGCGCTCGTGTTGGCCGCCCTCTCCACCTCGGCACTCGTGGCGTACCGGCTCCTCAGCCTTCACGACCAGATCACGCTTTCCCTCGTACCGACGCTCGTCCTCGACCTCGTGGCGAGCCCTCGCCTCCTTCTCTCCCTCATTGCCTTTGCCACCCTACTCGCTGTCTCGCTGGTAGCGATGAGATGGCCGCGCGACATAGCTCGTATCACCTTTAGGTTGAGGTGGCCGCTTGCAGTGGCCGTGATTGTCATCTGCACCGTCCTCAAGCTCTCGGGATCATCCCTGGGCGCTTGGGCCAGCAACCTGCCTGAGGGCGATGTTGGCGCTGGCCTCATCATGGGTGTGCCGCGCGCCAGTCGCACCGACGAGTGGGCGCTCTTCACGGGCATGGCATTCGCCCAGGAGCTCGATCCCACCGGAGCCTACCAGTATTTTGGCAACGTCCTGAGAGGCACCACGACGGACATGTTCCTTCTCTACGGACAACCGGTGCGCAACTGGGCCATGGTGTTTCGCCCCTTCCAGGCAGGGTATCTCATGCTGGGGTCAGAGCGCGGACTTGCCTTCTACTGGAGCTCGCGGCTCGCCATGCTCTTTATGCTCTCCTTTGAGACGGGTCGCCTGCTGACACGCGACGAGCGAGGGCTTTCCTTGGGCTTCGCCTTCCTTGTGGCGTTCGCCCCCGTCATACAGTGGTGGTTCTCCATCAACTTCCTCGTCGAGATGCTCTGCTTCGCGATGGGTGCCCTCCTGCTGTTCGACGTGCTGCTCACCGACGGTCGCCGCACCGTGCACTGGGCCTGCGGCCTGGGCATCTCCTATTGCGCCGTGGGCTATCTCTTCTCTCTCTACCCCGCCTGGCAGGTACCGCTTGCCTGGCTTTTGCTCGCATGCGCCGTGGCACTCTTCCTCTCCCGCGGGGGGACGGGGCCACGCTCTCCCGCGCCGACATTCCCATCGCCCTCGTGGGCGTCGTCCTGTTCGCCGCCGCTTCCGCTGGCATCCTCTGGCAGAGCCGTGACGCGCTCGGGGCGGTGACGCACACCGCGTATCCCGGCAACCGGAGCAACCTCGGTGGTGGCGGGTGGAGGCTGCTCTGGCGAACGCCACTCGGATGGTTCTTGCCCTTCACGTCAGAGGGCCTCGACAGCGAGGTCCCCAACGCGACGAGCTTCATGGACTTCTTCCCCCTTGGCCTCGTCCTCGCCCTCTGGGTGCAGGCGCGTGAGCGCAAGGTCGATTGCGTCCTTTTGCCCGTCACCATCGTCGCCGCGCTGTTTGCCGTCTACATGAGTGTTGGCCTGCCCGAGGCCCTCGCCAAGATCACCTTGCTTGGACGGTCGCTTCCCGAGAGGACCAACGCCATCTTTGGGCTTGCCAACGTCATCTTGCTCGTCCGCTCTGCCGCGCTCACCTCCAATCTTGAGCCCATGCGTCCTTTTGAGCTTGCCGTCCCCTTTGCTGCGGCGGCCGCTGCCGTCGCCCTCGCCTACGCCAGCTTCTCGTCATATCTCACGGTCGCCATGGTGGCCATCATGGCTGTCACGTCTGTCATGGCTATCCTTGCCGTCTCGCATCGACGACCTGCGGCCTTTGCCGCCCTTGCCGCCACTGCGGCGCTCTGGTGCGGCATGCCCGTCAACCCCATCCAACGTGGCTCGTCAGCCGTCAGCGAGAACCCGCTCGTAGCTGCCATGCGCGACATCGCCCATAGCGAGGAGGGCACGTGGATCGCCGCCGTCGGCTGGAGGTCCAACGTGACCCTCTATGCTGGCGCTCCGACGCTCAACAGCTGCAACATCTATCCCAACATGGCGATGTGGCATACGCTCGACCCCACGGGGGCGCAGGAGGACGTGTACAACCGTTACGCGCACGTCAACGTCTCGTTTGTCACGGAGCAAACGCACATCGAGCTTCAGCACGTGGATGTCGTCAACGTCTATCTCAACCCCGACGACATCCCCGCGCTCGGCGCACGTTATGTCCTGGCCGCGCAAGGTGACGACGCGCTTGACCTCTCGACCTACCAGAGCGACACCATACGCTTTGAGGAGCTGGCGAGGTACGACAACGACGTCATCTACCGCGCCGTCTATTAGCCACGAGCCCAGTCACCCATCGAAGCCGCGCGCTCTCGCACACCGCCACAGCCGCCTATCGATACGCGGTGACCGTAGGCGTCGTGCGCACGAAGAGCTCGCCGCTTGCCGTGGGTGAGGTCGTCACCTGGAAGGTGTAGGACGCCGTCTGCTCGGGCGAGATGTGCTGCATGCCGTGGAGCACCTGTATCCCCTGAATGCTGCCCTCGGAGAGCTCGATGTCCGTATTGGTGTCGATAAGTGAGATGCTTCCGCCAGCGGGTGCATAGAAGTACAGGTAGTCGTACATCTCACCGTAGGAGTCCACCTCGTCGTCGTTATAGGCGGTCATGTAGTCGGGGATGTCCTCCACGCCGTCCCAGGTCAGGGTGTTGACGAGGTCAACCTGCACCTGGTAGGTCTTCGACCCGTCGCCGTTCTCGGTCACGAGGTTGGTCGAGGTATTGATGTCGAGCCACCACTCGAGCTTGGACCAAGAGCTGTTTCCAATGTAGACGCCCACCTCGGGGGCAGCGTTGACGTCGGTAGTCACCTCGCCGTCGATGTCAAAGTTCTCGATGACGCGTTCCTCGTCCTCGTTGGAAGCCCAGACCTGGAAGTGCTTGGCCGATCCGTCCTCGGTGATGGTAGTCATGAAGTCGGCCATGGAGACGTCCTTGAGGTTGTCCATGAGGCTGTGGAACGACAGCTGCGCCGCCTCGTTGAAGAAATCGTCGGCCGCCGACCCGTACCTCTCGTAGGCGATGTACATGACCTCGCGGGCGGCGTTGTCGCCGTTGAGCTCGGTCCCGTCCTCGGTCGTGACCGGACCCGTGAGGCCCAGCAGGTGCTGCATGAAGATGGGATCGCACGTGATGACGCCCTGCACGTCGGCATTCTCGGGAGTGCCGTTCTCGTTCATCTCCATGGCCCAGTACTCGCAGCAGAGCTGTGCCGAGCTCGGCCAGTTGGGATCCCACGTCGCCAGGCTGCCGTTTGAGCCAATTGAGGGGAAGAGCGCGTCCTGCTCGGCAGTGGTCGCCGCCGTCGCGCCGTCATAGGTGTGGTTCACGAGGGTCGTGAAGTCACCCATCTCTATCTGACCGTCTGTGATCGAGACGATGCCCCACGCGCCGGGAAGGCCGATGTTGGGACGCATCTCGGCGTTGGTCTGGCCCACGATGAGATAGTTGCGCGTCTGCCCGTTGGCGCCCAGCATCTGCGGGAGGAGCGGCACGATCTGCTCGGCAAACTCGATCGTGGCATCCGCCTCGACGAGGGGGTCCTTGATCTTGTCCACGGCCTCCTTGACCTGGGAGGTCATGGGCGTGGGCATGGCACTCACCTTCTCGGCGCACCGCTCAACGACTGGCGCCGCCTGCTCCACGCTCTGCGAGAGGCTCGAGAGCGCGTCGGTGTTGACCTTGCTGTCCGCGAACAGCGTCGAAAGGTTGAGGACGTCGCTGTTGTTGGTGATGGGCACCAGAGCGTTGTCCGTGAGGTCCTGGGCGACCTCCCCGAGCGTCTGGGCGCACCGGATGTCGTTGCCGATGAAGGGGATGAACGAGGAGACCGTCCACGGAATCCCATGTACGGTGTTGTTAAGATGGTTGGCCGTCTCGCTCGCGTCCAGGGCGGTCTGCTTGAGCGCCGCCGAGTCATTGTCCTTAAAGGCCTGCTTGAGCGTCGAGAGCTGGGACGTCATGGTCTGCGCGTCCTCCTTCACGCTCTTCGCCGAGGAGAGCGTGAGAGCCCCGCACACGCCAAACAGCAGGACGAGGAAGAGGAGCACGAGAAGCACGACCCTCACGACAAGGCCCGTGTTGATACCCCCACCGGAAGGCTGTGTAGCCATACGACCCGCACCCGCTGACGCATGGGCGACGCGACTTCCGTAGCCACGTGGCGCGCTTGCCGAGGCGGCATTTGGGGACGAGTTCGCATGACGCTGTGCGGCAGGACGCGCGACCCGCGTGGTCTTGTCAGACGAGATGTCCCTGCTCGGGATGCGCCTCGTGCGATCGTTCTGAATCCTGGACCGGTTGTTGCCACCGCTCATGTGTTTGGCAGACATACCCCTGTACCTCTCTCGTCTCCGACAGTCTGAGCAAGTATACCACGCAAAGGAGTCGCAGCCCTTCTCCTCAGCCCTCATGGTCAGGGTCCGACAGTCCCACAACAAGCCCGCAATCTTGACAAAAGCACTATAGTTATGAGGTGAGAAGTTGCGAGAGAGGAGCGACATGGCGCGCATCACCTTTGACAACCCCAACGAAGTCAAGAAGTTCCACGCCAAGGAGTCGTGGGTCCCTGTCATCTTTGGGGGACTCATCCCGCTCGCGATATGCGCCATCGCCTGCGTGGTCATCGCCGTGCCCCTTGGTCGCACGGACCTTTTGCCCGGTGCCGTGGGCATCAGCGTGGTGGTCGTACTCGCCTCGCGCGTACCGCACGTCGTCGACAACATGCGCACTGACGTGGTGGTCACCGACAGGCGGCTCTACTACCGGTACGGCATCATAGACATCAAGGACCACGTGTGCGACCTGGGCTCCATCACGGACATATCGATCGACCCGACCATCCTCGGTCGCATGTTCAACTACGCCGATGTGCGCATCCAGACCAAGGCGGGAGACGACGACTTTGTGCTCAGGGAGATCGCCGACGCATACCAGATGCGCAAGATCATCAACCTGGGACGCGACGCCTCCGAGGAGCGCTCAGGAGACCATCCCCACAAGGGGGGACGCCCGCCGCGCAGCACCTAGGCAAGCGCACGTGGCACAAGGCTACCTGCGACCCTCTCGCATGATGCCCCAGATGATCCACACCGAGAGGGCGAGCGCGGCGACATAGCCCACGAAGCCAATTACCGGGATGCCAAAAACGACCGGCTGGATGCCTGCATAATAGACCACCGACGACCCCACGAAGAGGCCCGCCACGATGATGCCCATGGCAAGGCGGTCCGCAGACTGCGACAGCTCGGCAATGGGATCTTTGGTACCGGGAAGCTCCAGCCCCACCCGCAGCTGCCCGCGCGTCAGCATGTTCATAGCGAGATTTGCCTGTGAGGCCGCGCCGAGAAGACCCCTGGTCGCCTTGACCGACTCTATCGCAAACCGCTTGGACTCGCGGCTGGCAACCTCGCGCACATTGGTGGTATCGCGTACGTGCTCGGAGATGATGTGCACCATCGACACGCCAGGCAAGAACTCGTCAACCACGCCTTCCAGCGTCACGAGCGACCGCGCGAGCATGGTGACCGACCCCGGCAGCTCGATGCCCGACTTGCGCGCGAGCGAGATGATCGCGTTCGCGAAGGCTCCTATGTCAAGCTCTCCCAGGTCGACATCCCCATAGTCCGAGATGACCTCGTCGAGGTCGGCGAGCAGCCGCGCGTGGTCCACCTCGGTGACGTCCCCTATCGAGAAGCGCAGCAGGCCCTCCTTGAGGCTTGCCGAGTCGTGCGATCCCACAGCGCGCACCATCTTCTCGAGCGCCTTGCGGTCGTGGGAGGAGATGCGGCCCATGATGCCCAAGTCCATGTAGACGATCCTGCCATCGCGGATGACGAGGTTGCCCGGATGCGGATCCGCGTGGAAGAAGCCGTCGTCGAGTATCTGCTTGGTGTAGTTGTCAACGAGCTTGTAGCCGATCTCGCTCAGGTCGTATCCCTCATCGACGAGTCGCTTGGTGTCCCCGATGGGAATGCCCTCGACATAGTCCATGACCACCACATGACGCGTGCAGAGCGTCGGATACGGCTTGGGGCACGTCACGTAGCGAATGTCCGCGTTGTTGCGCCCAAACTCCTCGAGGCTCCGTGCCTCGACCAGAAAGTCCGTCTCCTCCCTGAAGGACTGCCAGAGCTCATCAACCACGGACGCGAGGTCGAGAAAGCTCTCGGCCCGATACACGCGCCCCACGCGAACCGCAAGCGAGCGCATGATCGATATGTCCTGCGCCATGGTCTCCTGGACGCCGGGACGTTGGACCTTCACCGCCACCTGCTTGCCCGAGGCGAGCGTCGCCTTGTGCACCTGCGCGACGGAGGCCGAGCCGAGCGGCGTCGCGTCCACCTCGAGAAATATCTCGTCGAGGGGGCGACCATACTCGTGCTCGAGCGTCTTGCCCACCATCTCGACCGACATGGGCTCGACGTCGGTCCTAAGGCGCGCCAGCTCGCGCGTGAAGCGCTCCGGGAGAATCTCCGAGCGCATGGAGAGGATCTGTCCCGCCTTCACGAACGTGGGACCCAGCTCCTCGAGCATCTGGCGAAGGGTCACGGGCGTAAGGCCATGGAAGATGTCGTAGCGCAGCACGATGGCCATGATCTCGCGCAGGCGCGCGAGCTTCACCCGCCGCGATACGTCGTATTGGCCAGACCCGGCAGCCCGGCCGCCAAAGAGCCCGATGGTCTCGGAGTCGCCCTGCTCCCAGCCCTCAAAATTTACGACGCTCTCGTACCAGTCGCGGAGCATCTCGTCACGCGTCTGAAGGGGGCGCGTCTCGCCCGCCTCGCCTGTGTCGCCCTCCTGGTCCTCCTTCGACGCACGCGCCTCCTCGACCCAGGCGGCCCAGTCACGCGCCTCGTCGGCGGAGGTGGGCTGGGTCGCGGCGTCGGTCGGATAAGAGCTTGCGGAACCCGGTGCCGACTCGTCGGCACCGGGTGCGCGTGTGTCGGTTCTGTCTTCGCTCACGGGACGAGAGGCGCTACTCGGCGTCGGCGTCCTTGTCGGAGGCATCAGCCGTGGAATCGGCAGGGGTCTCCTCGACGGACTCGACCTCGACCTCGACCGGCTCGGCGTTGAGGTCCTCGGCAATCTTGGAGACCTTGCGCACGAAGCTGTCGCGCTCCTCGGCGCTCATGGTCTTGAGGCGCGACCGCAGCACGGCGCTCTCGGAGTCGGACGCCATGGTGCCCGCCTTGTGCTTGAGCTCCTCGTTGAGCGCACGGCCCTGCTCGACCGTCAGCTCGCCCTTCTTGACAAGATCTTCGACAAGCTCCTGGGACTTCTCGGCACCGGTGGCAACGGCCCCCACGCCCACGAGAAACGCCTTGCGCACTGCACCCGTCAGATCCTCGACAATCGCCATGATTGGGCTCCTTTCCCTATGGCATCTTTCCCTTCGTACCATACGCTCGCTCACGACTTGAAGCTTAGCGTACCTCTCGTCGCGCACGTCACGGATTACGCGAACGGCGATGCGAGGTACAATAGCACACATCGCACCGTGGCGCAGCCGGACGGCCGGCAAGCGCCCGTATCGTCACCGTCTTGTCTTGCAAGGAGCGTGAGCGGCATGCACGTCGAACCCATACGATGCCTGCGACCAGCGCCCGACCGCGCAGCCCACTTTGTGTCCCTCCCCTACGACGTGTTCACACGTGCTGAGGCGAGGTCCTACGTGGAGGCGCATCCCACGTCGTTTTTGGCCATCGACCGCCCCGAGACCTCCTTCTCACCCGACCACGACCCCTACGCGCCCGACGTCTACCAGCGTGCGCGCGATTTGCTCGACGAGCGTGTGAGTGACGGCACGCTGGTCCGCGACGACGAGCCCTGCTACTACGTCATACGCATGGAGCAGGACGGGCACCGGCAGACGGGCATCGCTGGTGGGATCGCCGTGGAGGACTACGAGACGGGCGTGGTCGCCCGCCATGAGGTCACGCTCGCCGCCAAGGAGGCCGACCGCATCAGCCACATCCGCGCGACCGACGCCCAGACGGGTCCCATCTTCTGCGCCTACCGCGACCAGCCCGCGCTCGACGGCCTCATGGCACATGCCATGGAGGGGTTGCCGCTCTACGACTTTTTTGACGAGCAGGGACTGCGTCACGTGGTATGGCGCGTCTCCGCGCATGGGGACGTGGTCGCGATGCGCGACGCCTTCGCACGCCTGCCACGCGCCTACATCGCCGACGGCCACCACCGCGCGGCGAGCGCCGTGCGCGTCTGCCAAGAGCGACGGGAGGCGGCTCGGGCGGCGGGCCGGAGCTCCTCGGAGGCGGCTCGGGCCGACGCACCGTGGAACCACTTCCTCGCCATGCTCTTTCCCGCAAGCCAGCTGCGCGTCCTCCCCTACAACCGCGTCGTCGCCGACGACGGCGGCCTCGAGCCCGCCGAGCTGGATGCGGCCCTCGCCGCCACGGGCCTCACCGCGGGCCCGCCGCAGGCGTCACCTGCGCGGCCCCGCGCCCGTGGGGAGATGGGCCTGTATCACGAGGGCGCGTGGCGGGCGCTGCGCCGCCGCGACCCCTCGCTCACGGGCGACGACCCCGTGGAGTCCCTCGACGTCAGCTTCCTCCAGTCCCATGTCCTCGAACCCGTCTTTGGCATTGCCAACCCGCGCGAGGACCCACGCCTCTCGTTTGTTGGAGGGTCGGCCGAGACAGGGGAGCTCGAGCGCAGGGCAGGTGCGCGGGGCGTCGCCTTTCTCATGCACGAGACGGGCATCGACGAGCTCATGGCCGTCTCGGACGCCGGCAGGCTCATGCCCCCCAAGTCAACCTGGTTTGAGCCCAAGCTCAGAAGCGGCCTTCTCATAAGGAGCCTCACGCGATGAGCCGGCCACCCAAGACAGACCACGCCTCCCGCGCCTACGCGCTCGCCGCGATGTGCGTCGTGGTGACCTGCGTCGCGCTCGCGTTTGCGACGGACGCCGCATACACGATCGCCGGCATGGCCTTTGGCGTCGCCGCCGTGATGCTGCTCTCGTCGGCCCTGTCTGCCGCCGCCGAGAAAAACGAGCCTCCCGTCCCCACGCCCTACAAGCCGTCGCTCGACGAGGACCTGCTCGACCAGGCCCTCGCGCGCATTGCCGAGCGGCACGATGGCGCCGAGAAGGACGCGGCACCGGACACCACCGCGACGAACGCGGCACCCGCTCCCCCTACGGTGCCCGCTCCCACCAAGCCGATGTCGGGGGGGCCGCGCCGCGCCACGATCGTGCTCGGACCGGAGGCACTGGCAAACAGCAGCGGCATGGCCGAGGCCCCCGTTGACGTCAGCCCGCGGTCCGAAGAGCGGGACGACCCACATGAGACATCTACCACAGGAGCAATCGAAGCGCAGGACACGGCGGTAGATGAGTCGACCGGCGTCGACACCAGCCAGACGACGAGCGAGGAGGCGGCGCAGGACGACCAGGAGGCACGGTCGCAGCTCGATCAGACCGATCTTCTCGGACGCCTCATCGCGTCTCAGGACCCCATCGAGGAGCTCAAGCTCTTTGTGGGGGACGTGCGCACCCGCGAGGCGCGCGTCCGCGACGAGCGCACGTCCTCCCTCGCCGCGACGGGCACGCTCCCCACACCAGGCACCACGCTGACGCTTGCCCCCTCTCCCTTCGAGCGCTACGTCGCACGTCGCCTCGAGGAGGCGGGGCTCTTCGAGAAGGAGCCGGCACTCCCTCGTCTCAAGGTGGTGCAGCTCCACACGTCCTCGATGATCTACCTGCGCATCGAGGACCGCCAGTGCACCTACGGCGCCTACCTCAGGGTGCTCAGGATCGAGGCTGCGCTCAACGCCATGCGCTTCGCGTCCGTCTATTACGACGACCCCAACGACGAGACCGTGGAGAGCCTGTATCGGATGAGCCAGCACGTGACGGGGTCCGTCGCCGCGCAGGCGGGAAGGCTCCTCCCTGCCATCTTTCGCCTGACGGACGACGAGGACACCGCCATGCGGGGAGAGTGGCACCTACGGCGCGGGCTTGCGGCGGCCATCGAGTGCCTGCAGGTCCCCTATCGCCTCGAGGCATCGTTCAGGACCAACGTGAGCTGGGGCAACGCCGCCATCGAGCTCACGTACACCCCGCCCGAGGTCTTTCCGGCGTCGTTTTTCGTGGAGGGGCTGGGCGTGGTCGCCAGCTCGTCCGAGATGCGCCGAAAGGCGGCGTCCTCCTATGCCCTGAGGCTCGCGCTGCTCGTCGCCGCCTGCGCCTTTGGGCTCTCGAGACGGCTCGGCCACGTGTGGGTCGCCGTCGTCCAGGACACCGGCAAGCGCCGCACCTGCTACCTCTCCGTGGACTTCGACCGGGCGCGCTTCGCCAGGGTCGACCTTGCCTCGACCCGTGACCTCGCCCGCGTCTACCGCGCCTTCGCGCCCGTCATGCGACTTGAGAACGACATGCTCGAGCCGGTCGCGCAGTCCTTCTCACTCGAGGAGGAGCGGTTCTGCCCCGCCTGGCGCTATGACGCCGTGTCGCTCTCGACGCGACGCATCGACGAGCCCTACGCCACCGCGCTCGGCTGCGACCGGGTCTGCGGCCTGGGGATCGACGAGGCCGAGAAGCGCCGTGCCATTGCCAGCGACATCTCGCGCCGCATCGTGGGACCCGAGCGCGAGGGATCGACGCTGGCCAACGTGCGCGCCATCCTCGAGGCGGCCGGCGACGACCCCGACCCCACCGTCCGCGAGGCCGCCGAGCGCTGCGCGGGCAAGATCGTCGAGGGGACGCTGGCCGAGGAGCCCTTCGCCGTGGAGGACGAGTTTGTCTCGGGTGACGCGCTCACGCAGGCACTCGACTACGCCTCTCGGCTCCAGGGACGCAGACAGCCCCGCGAGGCCCTCAAGGTGCTCGACGCCACGCTTGCCCCGCTCGACGAACGCGGCATCTACCAGGACTCCCCCACCGTCGTCTGGCGATGCTTCGACAGCTACGTCGACCGCGTCTTCTACAACCGGCTCCTCGACGACGGACGCACGGTCATGCTCGTCCCCGACGCCTACGTGGGGGCGCTCCGCCTGCGCGCGACGGCACACGCCATGCTCGGCGATGCCAAGGCGGCCCTCGCCGACGCGTACCGCGTGACGGAGATGGCGCCGCTCGACGTGAGCGCAAGCCTCCAGACGGCCTACCTGCTCGAGCAGGAGGGCGACTTGGACGGCGCCTGCGACGTCATGCGCGCGTTTCTCCGGCTTGCGCACGACCCCGAGAGCATCAGCCACGCCTACCACCACATGGCACACCTCCAGTGGGAGGCGGGCCACGCGCTTGCCGCCCAGGCCTGCTACCAAAGGTCCCTGCAGGTCATGCCGTCCGCCTCACCGCTCATGCTCCTTGAGATGACGACGCTCATGCTCCAGAGCCCCGAGATCGCGAGCGAGGAGCTGAGCCCCACGCGCGTCGCGCAGGTCCTAGGCGCGCACGACATCCCGCTCGCCCCCACCGACGACGTGTCCGAGCTCTTTGTCGATGCGATGCGCGCCAGCGTGGACTGCGAGGTCTTTCCGGTGGCACGGGAGTTCGTCTCGACGATGGCGCTCTTCTCGCGCGATGACATCGTCTACGCCATTCTCAACTCGCTCGAGAACGAGCCCGACCGATGAGCGGCCCCCGCCTCTGGCCCCCGTCGTTCGCGGGCGCGATCTTCGACTTTGACGGTACCATCGCCGACACGGCTGACATCTGGCGGCGGGTCGACCGGATCTTTCTCGAGCGGCGCGGCATCAGCTACGACCCCGCCTACGCGCGTGCGCTCGCCGCCCTCGGGTTCGTCCAAGGAGCGCTTTACACCATCGAGACCTATGGGCTCGACGAGAGCCCCGAGGACATCTGCGAGGAGTGGCGCACGCTCAGCCGCACGCTCTACCACGCCACCGTCGACCTGCGTCCGGGCGTTCGGGACTACCTGGCACGCCTCCGCGCGTCGGGCATACGGCTCGCGCTTGCCACCACCAACGAGACGGCGACGCTCGACGGCATGCGTCACGTCAACCTCGCCGAGCTCTTTGACGCGCGTGTCTACGGGGACGACGACCGCTACCTCAAGACGGCGCCCGACATCTACGTCGCGGCCGCAGACCGGCTCGGCATCCCCTGCGAGCGCTGCATGGTCTTCGAGGACCTTGCTGTCGCCGTAGGGTCGGCGCAGCAGGCGGGATGCGCCACCTGCGCCGTCCGCGCCAACGACGAGAGCCAGGACTGGGACACCGCACGACGCCTCGCCGACTGCGCTATCGAGGACTGGCGCGACCTCGAGCCACAGTCGTCATAGACTCGCCCCTGCCGGGAGCACGATGGAACCACAAGGGCGGTACCCCTACGCGCCCTCCGATTGCCCCAGATGGTCAAGTTCCATGAGCATCGCGATGCCCACGATGTAGATCTTGAGTCCCTGACGCAGGTCCTGCTCGGCGATGCCCTCGTTGGGGCCATGCTCCATGCCCACCCAGTCCGGCAGGGGCACGCGGCCGTCGAAGACGCCAAAGGCACAGGCGTTGGAGAGATGATGCGCGTAGGTGCCTCCGCCGATCACGAAGGGGTCGGACGGGCGGTCGGGATAGTAGAGCCGGTATGCGTCGAGAAGGGCCGCGAACTCAGGTGCCGAGGGGTCGTGGTAGACCGGCTCCTCGGCGCGCATGCACGAGAAGTCCGCCCCGTGCGCCCGTGCCCTCTCGGCAAACGCCTCGGTAAGGGCCGTGCCCGTGGTCGCGGTGGGATAGCGCACGTCAACGGTCTGGACGATTCGCCTCCCCTCGGTGCGCACGACGCCGCCCACGCACGTGAGCTGCCCGAAGATGTCGTCGGCACACGAGATGCCCATGCCCGAGCCGTCCGCGACGGCGCAGAGGTCGCGCTGCAGCTCGAGGAAGCTCCGTTCGTCAGGTGAGCAGAGCCCCTGCTCGAGCAGGTACGAGACGAGGACGCCTATGGCGTTGACCGTCCCCTCGGGCATGGAGGCGTGACCCCCCACGCCCTGGGCGGCGATGCGCACGAGCCCCTCTCCCGCCGCGGCCACCTCTATGCGTTCGGCCGCAGGAAGCGCCGACGCGTCCGTGCGCACGACCGCCTCGGCCGCGCTCGGGATCGCGTTGGACACCGTGCCGCCCTCGATCGACACGATGACCGAGCCCGGGTCGCCCAGCACCTCACCCGACTGGAAGGCTCCCCCGTAGAGGCCCTTCTCGCCGTTGACCATCGGGAAGTCGGCATCCGGCGTAAAGCAGAAGTCAGGCTCGCCCACGTGCTCGAGGTACCAGATGAGGTCACCCATCGTGGTCTCCTCGTCGTTGCCTATGATGCAGCGTAGCGTGTACGGCAGGGGCGTGCCCGTGCGCCGCACCTCGCGCACGAAGAAGTGGGCCGCGTAGAGCGAGAGCACGAGGGGCCCCTTGTCGTCCATCACGCCGCGACCGAGCAGGTACCCCTCCCGCCGCGTCAGGGTGAACGGGTCGGTGTCCCAGCCGCCGCCCTCGGGAACCACGTCACTGTGCGCGATGGTCGCGACCTGCGTGGGCGTGGCCCCCGGCAGGTCGGCATACCCGATGTACCCCTCGCAGTCACAAGGAGCAAGGCCGAGCTTCTCGGCGATCTCAAGCGCACAGGTCAGCGCCTCCCTGTTGGCGGGGCCCCAGGGCACCCCCGGCGCGGCGGCCCCAAGGTCCTCGACAGACCGTATGGCCACGAGCCGCGCGATGTCATCCACCACCTGCGGCCACACCTCGTCGACGTATGCCTCGACCTTCCCCATGAGTGTCTCGAGCCGTTCTTGTCTCATGCCATCTCCTCCTCACGCCGCCGACGGCGGCCGTCAACCACATAGAGTCCCGCAAGCAGCGCCACGCCGCACGCCGTCGCCGCGATGCCCGCGCCAAGGCCGGGCACGCGATAGGTCAGGCGCACCACGTTCTCGCCGTCCTTGAGCGGAACGACGTAGCAGCAGTTCGCTATAAGCTCCGCATCCACCGCCTCGCCGTTGCGCTCGACCGCCCAGCCCGCGTCATAGGGCACCGAGAGGTAGAGCGACTCACCCGCATGCCCCTCGGTGACGGTCGCCTCGACGAGGCCGTCCT